>WNGD01004960.1_pt1 | contig 13043 bp, 23 predicted proteins | sample 5400671 | NCBI WGS metagenome assembly WNGD01 (sample SAMN13153369, study PRJNA577476) | soil metagenome | isolation source: 40 cm soil or saprolite under grassland replicate 2 | place: USA:California | collected 2016-06-15
GGAGGCGGTAGGGACGTGTTTGTTCATATTTCAGCGGTCGAGAAGGCCGGCCTGACCACCCTCAACGAAGGGCAGACCGTTCAATATGAAATCGTCAGCGACCGTGTCAAGGAGTCGGCAGGAAACCTCAAAGTTGGCTAGTCGGTTTCAGCGGTACCTCCCGGCTCGACGGTTCATCGGATTGAGCGGTAGCTGCGCCCACCAGGAGAGGCCTAGAATCGCTGCAACGTCAGGGCCCGGGAGAGACGATGAAAGGAACCCCCGAGAACACGGTCATCCTGCATTGGGATGAATGCCACACGGCATGGATGGAATTGCCCTGGCGGGAGTGGGTTCGATTTCGAGGATTTGGTAGAGGAGGTCCTAGTCTGCTAGCCGGCGCCGAAGCTGGCGAGCATTACTTCCTTGTCTGTGTACTTGGAGATGGCGGCGAGCTCGCCAACGTGATCCCGCACAGATACGTCTTATCAACCGACGGCCGACTCGTTCACGGATTCGATGGGCTTGGAGCGTCAGAGCGTGAAGAATATTACAGAATCCAGACGCTCCTCTTGCCCACAATTGAGGACTCAGAGCGCTATAATGAACTCGGTTCATGCGGGTTTACCGCCAACCTACCTCCGCTTCACACGGTTCAGCCCTTGCTAAGGGCAATGCCCGGTCTCGCGGGCGCGCAGGGCGGCGCTGCATGCTGGGATTTTCTTTCGGCTATTGGAATTTGTCGCGCGAGCACGCGAGCCAATTGAGTACGAAGCAGCATCATCCGCTATCAGGTGTGGCGTAACGGCTGCGAGGCGTTCGAACCCAAAGGAAGCTCATATGAGCGACGTGCGAATTGCGGCGGTTTTCGATGCTAATTTGCCCAACTTCAGCAGGTCTGTTCGAATAAGTTCTTTTTACGACGCGCAAGTATTTGTTCGCAGATGGGCGATCAGGGACAAAGACCGTGTCATCCGGGTGCTTCTTCGTCGTATGGAAAGGGCGAACAGCTCAGAAGCAGCCAACAGTGCTATGCAAGAACTGAAGCGAGAACTAGCCGCGAGAGGCTTGCTGCCCGCTGCTCATGGAACGAAGGTTTACTGAGGATCATTCTCGTTTCAGGCACGAGACGGATGATCATCTGCGCAAGTAACCCGGTGTCTTCGGAAACCCGCGGCGGCAGCCCACCTCTTCGTCTTGCGCGCGAGGGTGCATTACGAAGAACGCAGACAGGCGCTGAACCGATCAAGCGACTCCCCGTAATCCGGGCGCAGACAGCGGTGCCGTTGAGGCGCACGATCGGCTCTTGGGCGAGCGACCGAGTATTGCCGGAGCGGGCCCCCCGACATTCTCTGCGCAAGGACCACGGTCTTTAGCAACGTATAGGTGCGGGGGTGGTGTCCGAATTCCGAGCGTTCTGTCCTAATTTGAATCGCTAAGTGTCCTAATTAGGCATATACGCTGTTCCATCACTGACAGCAGCCTGCCAGGCGTCGGTGGCTGAGAGACCCATCGCGCTCCCGCCTGAAAACCAGGGAGCCGATGCGTCATGTCACTGCTATTCCAACCACCACCGCCGCCCTGCGTTAAGTGCGGCACCACGACCGTCGTCAACCCCGCATTGCAGGAGGGTCAACGGGTTTTTGTGATTCGATGCCCAGCGTGCGGACGCGCCGGTACGTACTCGCTCGATTATAGCACTAGTCGCGAGTGGTGAGGCCGGGGCCGCCTTAGTTGGCGGCCTAGTTGTCGCACCGCAGGACTGAAAGTTGGGCGGCTCGGCAGATGCTTGGGCTGTTGCGCTAGCGCGTGCTAGCTCGACACACCGAGCCGAGCCGTACCGACTGTCTCACCTTCGGGTCAAATGCGCGACTCGTTCCCGGCGCCAGCCTAAATAATAGATCTATCCTATGCTGCAGCCCTCAAGCGCCATCGCTGGACAAGATCGGATGGCTGCGCATCGTTCAAGAGGCAATCGCGAGACAGAGCAGATCGCCAGCCGCTAAATCTCGAGCCCACCCGTTAGTTTTGCTTGTGATCCGGCGGGGCTTCGGCTGCGGCGCGATCAGCTTTGCGCAGCGCAACCTTCTCATCCTTCTTTCTTTGTTTTTCCTCGGTCCGTGCGCGCGCTGCCCTCTGTCATTCAGCCCGATCTCTACCGTGATTTGGCTTGAACGTCATTGCATCCCTCTTATGCGGCAGGTTGATTTTGGACCTGCCAACCATATATATGCATCTGTTCGGGTTTTGCCTGTCCTTGCTATTTGCCCGCCTAGGGCTCTTCCCAAGACAACGTCGAAGTCGGACGCAAGACTGCGCTGCGCGATGTCGTGCAGGTCGCAGACGCCGATTGGCGTTTTCAAAGGAGGCCGGATATGGCTCAAGGTAAAGTCAAGTTTTTCAATTCACAAAGGGGCTTTGGCTTCATTCAGCCGACCGACGGCGGAACGGACGTATTCGTCCATATTTCCGCAGTCGAGCGCGCCGGAATGAGCAATCTCAATGAGGGACAGACCCTCACGTACGACGTTGTAAGCGAGCGCGGCAAGTTGGCCGCTTCAAACCTTCAGAACGTCTAATCTCTTCCAAGAAAGTGAGAAATCAGGCCCTGGCGCCCTAGTATCGCCCCGATTTCCACTTGCCCGACGTGCCTCGATGACTGCGATGCCGTCCTCGATGTGTGGCGTATCCATCGTTGAACAATGACAGGAAACCAAACAATGGCACGGAAGCCGGCTACGCGAGTTGAGTTCACTCTTTTTGACGTGGCTTACGAAGACGGTTCTCAGCGGTCCAATCGCAGAGTGCCGAGCGAAGTCCTTGGCGGCCTCGATGGCGACGGCCCTGCGCGCGCGATCATCGAAGAACAGGACCGGCTCATCGCGGAGAGGTCAGGCACTCCGGCCGTTGCTGTGAAAAGCGTACATCGATCCGGCAGCAAAAAGGCCGACGACCCCCTGCGATCATCGCGATACGCGTCAGCATCGGATTGATGATGGGGCAATATCTCATGATCGAATGTTATCTAACACGGCTATCGAACCATCCTCCACGCCGAAACAAGGGAGACCATGTTGCCTAACCATTCGAAGGAACGCGATCAAGCTGAAGCGCGGTTCAAGAAGGCACAGAAAGCGACTCAAGATGCCAACGAGGCCAGGGCGCACTATGAGTCCGAGGCTCGGGCTGTTCGAGAAAAGACTGCAAGACTGAAAGCACTTCGGTTGGCCAAAGAGGCGATCGACGCGGAGACACGAGTTGACAAGAAGCCAATCGCTTCAAAAGCGATGCCCTCAATTTAATTGGTAGACCAGTAAAGTGCACGGCGACACGGCACTCGCATCAACTTCAGATGATACAAGGATTGGCCTCCGCTCGTTCGTTAGACCCACCGTACCGCCAAGCAGGCCCGACATTGCTGACCAGTGGGAGTGAGGCGGCTTGCCGGCTGGATTGATGGCATCTTATGAAGATCGCACAAATCGCGCCGCTGTATGAGGCGGTGCCGCCCAGCTTGTATGGCGGTACCGAACGCATCGTGGCGCACCTGACCAACGCTCTCGTAGAGCTTGGGCACGAGGTCACGCTGTTCGCGAGTGCGGAGGCCCATACACGAGCGACGCTGGTTCCGGTAAGCGACCAAGCCATTCGGCTCGATTCGTTTCCGCTGAAATCAGACCTGGCCGCTCACCTGTCCATGCTGCATGAACTTCATTTGCGCCGGCACGAATTCGATCTTCTGCATTTTCATGTCGATCTCATCCATTTTCCGTTCTTCGAAGATTTGGCGGCGCGAACCGTGACCACGCTGCACGGTCGGCTCGACCTGAAGGACCTGCCTGAGGTCTATTCTCGTTGGCACGACTATCCTCTGGTCTCGATATCGGATGATCAACGCAAGCCACTCGCAAGCGCGAATTGGTTGGCCACTATTCACCATGGCCTCGCTGAAGGCGTTTACTCGTTCAACAAGATGCCTAGCGATCCTTATCTCGCCTTCCTCGGTCGCATCTCGCCCGAGAAGCGTCCCGATCGGGCGATCTCCATCGCGAAGCGCCTGGGCATGCGCCTCAAGATTGCGGCAAAGGTGGATGCTGTGGACGTGGGCTATTTTCGCGACGAGATAAAGCCGCTATTGGCCGATCCTCTGATTGAATTCGTCGGGGAGATAGGTGACAGCGAAAAGTCCGCTTTCCTTGGAAATGCCAACGCTCTACTGTTCCCGATCGACTGGCCCGAGCCGTTTGGTCTGGTGCTGATCGAAGCTATGGCTTGCGGAACGCCTGTGATCGCGTGGCGCTGCGGGTCCGTCTCCGAGATCATCGAGAACGGGAAAACCGGGTTCATTGTGGATACCGAAGACGAAGCTGTACGGGCGGTCCTCAAGCTTGATCAACTTGACCGCCAGATCGTGCGTAAGGTGTTCCAGGAGCGGTTCACCGCGGACGTGATGGCACGCAATTACCTGCGCCTCTATTGGCGGCTTTGCGGAGCAGCCGGCAGAGGTCCCGCTCCCTTTCGACGCATCCGGGCGCGGTGAGCAGATGACAGGACGCCAGCGGTGTATACGGAGGTGGCACTGACCCACCGCAGGGGCCGCAGCGTCAGGGCCCGGCGCCTGATACACCCGGCGCCGGTGGACGTCTTGAGAAGACAAAGGGAGAGCGGCGACAAGCCGCTTCCCGTAATATTTACGCGGTGACAGGCAATGGGAGGCGCGCCATGACAGTCTCTGAATCTAAGGGTCTCAAGAAGGGCAGCCGCGTTTATTGGCGAGGCGATGCCGATGACAGCGGCCGTATCACCGAAATAAGTTGGGACGCGGTCACGATTGCATGGGACAATGGTCAGGTGGCCACCGTACACCATGGCGACATGCGCGAAATCCAGCGAATGCCGACAAAGCGGGCTACTGTGTAAGGGCAGCCGCAACATCGTCCGAAAGAATCCATTACCTGACGCTTGTACCCCTACCCGGACATTCGCGATCCGCGGCTTTAAGCCGGGTCTGTGACACGCCGTCCTCGGATTGGCTCTAGGAATCAATGGATGTCCGACCCATAATTCTCCAATGGGTAAGCTGTATTATGAGCGCGCGGACTATTCGGTTGTCGTGAAGAACAGGGCACCTCCTCCGAAGGCATGGAGGTGGGAGATTTACCGGGCCGGAAATGCCAATCCGATCAAACAATCACCGATCTATTTCGACACTACGGCAGCGGCCAGGCGGGCAGGAAAAGATGCCCTTAAGATGCTGTTGAACAAGCTCTTTGCCTGATCGCCCTCCGAGGGTGACGGAATTCAATCGGCAAGTCACGCTCGTCCTCGGACAGGAGTCATTGGACTCGTGAACCGAGCGGGCGACCTCAAACCGAAATAGACGTTGCGGTCTTGCTCAACGCCAAGTGCGTGGGTGTCCGGGACAATCTTCGACCTCACTGGCTCTTATCGCGCCACTTTCGTTAATGGCGTTCTATGGAACCTGTTAAACCTATCAATCATGCTCTGGTTGCTGCGAGCCGAGGGGCGGCGCGTGGCCCACACATAGAGGCCTCGGATCGTGTCTCGACCTTCTCCGACAGCAATCTGCAAACTACCCGGCCAGCCGACCCGCGTCTGCAGATGTTTGAAATTGATCGTACCTGCAGCAATAACGAGGCTCGAAAAACAGCCCCCCGGAGACAGGTGGCGGGAACAACGTTTCGGTGATGACCCTATCGCGGCGGAATTAGTTGGGCCGCGTATAATTAAAGATAGGACGGCTCGTGCATGGCTCCGTGCTTACAGTGGTCGGGCAGAATTACCTCTCATTGGGGAACAGATGACGAGATATTCAATTAGACGGCGCGTTCATAACCCTCCTCGGCGGCGCAGTGGCGGCGTGACCGCTTGCTGCGCGTGCCAGCAGCCGGCGGAAGAACGATGCAAGAATTCAGTGGCGGTTACCTTATTTGAGCGCGGCTGACTTCGGTGCAAACAACAGCGTGTAGCACGCGTCCACAAGGGCGGAACTCGGGTACGATTCACCCGGGAGGGTCACGAACTCCTTGGGAAATTCGTCCCGGCGCTTCCACGACTCGACCTTCGAAAGCGCGACCTTCTTCGCATCGGCGTCGGGCAGTGCGCGGAATTTATCGGCGCACACGGGTGCCAGCGCCGCTACGACCGCCAGCTCTGAGCGCTCTTTTGCCATCTTATCAGCGGTGCTGCCGAGCGACCAGCCACCCCAGTAAAAACCAACAAAGATCGTTACAACGGCGCCGGCGGCTGCGCCTTGCAGCAGACGCTTCAGCGATTCTCCTTGCAGCATTGAAGGCACTTGCATGATGATTTCCTTTCGCTCGACAAGTTTCGGAGCGAGGGCAACGGACACCCGGATGGGTTCCGGTCAAATAGCTGAATCGAAGGCCCGGCCGCTTTGATCTGGCGCCTCGGTCGAATTGAGCATGCGCTCGTTTGCGGATAGAATCTGTATAAAATTGACCACCTTGTGATCATCCAACCCTGAAACAAGGCACGGCTCTCGCAAGTCCAAAGTGAGACCTTGCCGAAAGTTTTCGCGCCCAGCGCCGATCAGCAAATTTTGAACGCCTCGCTGTAGACCAATCGTACCCATGCAGCCGGAGTCCTGCGCTGGAGCGCTGGGAGTAAGCTAACGGGCGCGGAACCGGCCCGACGTTTCGCAGCGCAATGCCGTTAGCTGGGCGCCGCCCGTATAAAATTGGACATCGAATGAACGAAAATCCCCGGTCGGTGATTATCAATTGGCGCCGCGGCATACCTGAAGGACAAAGTAGCGAAGACGCGATGCCCAAAGAACTCCTCGTCGCAACGGGCGCCGCCGAACCGCGAAATGGAGACATCATGCGTATCCACGTCGGGTGCGAACTCAGCTTCGACTTTCCACAGACGATGCCGATGATCGTAACGCTCAACGTGCACTTCTCTCGGTTCTCCGATCTTGAGGGTCCAGATCGTCTGGTGACGAAGCCTTCGGTCCCAGTGGAAGGCTATCGCGACAGTTTTGGAAACTGGTGCAGCCGCCTGGTTGCACCTGCCGGCCGTTTCACCCTCGGCACTGACGCCATTGTTCGTGATCCGGGCGTGTCCGATCCGGTCGACCTGAACGCGCTGCAGCACCAAGTCCAGCACCTCCCGACGGAAACCCTGCTGTTCCTGCTTGGCAGCCGCTACTGTGAGACCGATCGCCTTTCCGATGACGCTTGGCGCCTCTTCGGACATACGCCGCTCGGCTGGCCGCGGGTGCAAGCCATCTGCGACTTCGTACACAACCACATCACCTTCGGCTACGAGCACTCCCGCGCCACCAGAACCGCGTCCGAAGCATACGCAGAGCGCCACGGCGTTTGTCGCGACTACGCACATCTGGCGATCGCTTTCTGCCGCAGCCTGAATATCCCGGCGCGCTATTGCACGGGTTACATGACCGACATCGGCCTTCCTCCGCCGTACGCGCCCATGGATTTTGCAGCGTGGATCGAGGTCTATCTCGGCGGCCGATGGCACACCTTTGACCCGCGCAACAACGCCCCTCGAATCGGGCGTGTTCTCATCGCGCACGGTCGCGATGCCGCCGATGTGCCTCTGACTCACATCTTCGGTCCCGGCACCTTGTCGGGCTTTCGGGTCTGGGCGGAACAAGCGCCCCCGAGCTTAACCTCGGCCTCGCACTCATGAGTCCAGTCGGAGCAACGGATCTACTGGAAAAATTATTGTGGGGGATTTAGACTACCCATGCCGGCAAGCGGGCCGGTCAATCCTGCTGCGCTGGCGGGCGCTCCAAGCCCTTTGAGTACACGAGGTGCGATGCTCCTGGCCTCCTGCTATGGCGACCAAACGAAGACCAGCGTTCGATCCGAAATCCTTTCTCGCCAAAATTGGCGAGGGCAGAACCATATCCAAATATCGCAAGGATCAAATCGTCTTCGCACAGGGCGATCCGGCGGATGCCGTATTCTACGTCCAGAAGGGCAAGGTCAAGGTCACCGTCGTTTCCGATCAGGGGAAAGAAGCGGTCATCGCAATTCTTGGAACGGACGAGTTCTGCGGCGAGGGCTGCCTGGCCGGACAGCCACGGCGCATGTCGACGGTCACGGCGATGACAGAATGCGTGGTCATGCGGCTGGAGAAAACGAGCATCATCCGCGTGCTCCGTGACGAGCCCGGGTTTTCCGAGATTTTCATCTCGCATCTTTTGGCCCGGACTATCCGCGTTGAAGAGGACCTGGTGGATCAACTCTTCAATTCCAGCGAGAAGCGCCTGGCGCGACTACTGCTGCTCTTGGCAAATTTTGGCAAAGAAGCGAGGCCCGAGCCGATCATCGCAAAGATCAGTCAGGAGACGCTTGCGGAGATGATCGGCACGACACGGTCTCGCGTCAGCTTCTTCATGAACAAATTTCGGCGTTTGGGATTCGTCGACTACAATGGCGGCGGCCTGGAAGTTCACAGCTCGTTGTTGAACGTGGTTCTGCACGACTAAGCGCAGCCGCGTGCTACACTTCCAAGCAGAAACTGTTTTGGCTGCCTTTTGGCCGAGCGTGGCGCCCGTTTTAATTTATCAATCAGAATACTGTGCGATGCACAATGGGCGGACAGGATTGATCGACGACGAGCGATCGGCCAACGGCCAAGGAAAGACACTAATGCTTTTGGGCCAGATCGTAGAGCCGTTGGTAGTGCGGGACAATGCGTTGCAAGGCCCGATCGCAAGCATATGCATTCGACTGGCCGCGATGAAAACGGGAGACCGTCCACGTCGCGACACCGGTGTCATCGACGATTGGGACGACAACGATTCCCCATGTGCCTTCTCGCATTGCGCGAAGGTGCGAAGTTCGGCGATGATCAACCGTTGGATCTCGTCTTTGGTCTTTGGGATTTTTTCCACAACACGGACTATGCCTGACTGTCATTGCGCTGATCAGTCTCATGCTTGTGCCGGCGCCTGCACCCTGGCCGGCTTCACCGTTATTACGGAGGGGATCGCCGGACAGACATGGGCGTGGCGTCGATTATTCCATAGCCCTCGTTGAACGCCTCTCTGCGTTCTTCATAATGTTGATCGGATTCGAATGGGTACGCCCAAGGCTCACTCCAGGAACGTGAGCGACCTTCCCTTGCGGCTTTTTGTCCGCGATTGTACTCGCGCACTTTCTGCTCGGCCGTTAGTTTGTCCATGCTCATCTCTGCGATTTAACGAGAAGGGTGATCATCCGGGATAATGACTCACCCCGGATTATTGATGGCTCTGATGGTCGCTGCCACTCCTAAGCAGATTGCAATGGCGAGGCAGACCGCGAACAGCGAGAGCCACATCTTGCACCCTCCGAGCCCATGACCACTCTTTTTGACGCACTCAACCCCAACCAAAACGTCCGAGTCACGTATTGAGATCATCTATCCTGCGTCTTCTGGGCGCGCTCGGCGAGCGTAAGCCATCGGTCGGCCATTTCGATGAAAAACTTTTTGTGTGCCGAAATGCGGGCTGCCTCCGCTAATCGAATGCACTCAGCGGCGTTGTTGCGTAACTGATCCAAGCTGGGCAAGTGCGCTTCCATTTCTATTCTGTACTACTTTGGCAATGTCCAAATTTGGAGTTCGAGAAATGGCGGGCCTGGCGTGGTCTGCCGGATTGAAGGAGCTTCCATGATTTTCGCCGTTCGATGAGTGGGACGCGCGCCGCGCAGCGCGAGGGCACGCACTGGATGCGGGGTACCGCACCCGCATCGAACGCAACTCTATTTGGAGTGTTATTGTGCCCGCCGACGGCACCAGGGCTGCCACTGTAGGAAACGGAGACTTCGGTAGGTCTGCGTTTTTTGGGCCGCTCTCGGACAAGCCGCTGCTTGCCTGTGTCTGATGATGTGGGGTCTCGGATGTAAAGCACAATGGCTGGTCGAAACATTAAGCGCTGAGCTGATCTCGCTAATTGGCGCGATCGTCCTCATATGCGTCGAGGATCGACCAATCAGTGCAACGCACGGCGCCGGCAAGGTGGAGACCCGTTGTGCTCCCACCTGCCGGAGACAAGGGCGTGTCAAATGTTCACTACGGAGCAATACCGAGTCAAAGCAGCCGAATTCAGGGCGTTCCTCACCAACATACCGCGTTCGCCGAACGAAACGAGGGAATTCTGCGATCTCGAGCAGATCTACACGACGCTTGCCGAAAACGAAGAATGGATGGCAGTCCATATCGATAGGACGGTTCAACGGAGGAAGAATTACGACAACCGTACTGCCCTTGTTGAGGAAGAAGACCAAATTTTGAAGTGCCTGGGCGCGGCCGTTCTTATGCGCTGGAATAGACTTCCCACGAAGCTCCAGCGGGAACTCTTCGACTGCGCCAGCACCATCGGTGATCTGCAGCAAACGACGGCGCTCAAGGGACGGATAGCTCGCTTCCTTCACGATCATAAGAATGACCAGCAGAAATCGGACTAGGGGCGAGGTCTAGTATTAGGAAGGGATCGGAGATCCTTCCGAGGCAAGAAAGCATTCATTGATGGCGCCCGTCGCTTGTCCAAAATGCTCAGTTGTCGTTTACAAGACAGCCTCCGGAGGATGGCGGTTTGACCCACCAACCGGATGCGTCGATCTGGCAGGCACGGAATGGGGCGCGAAGGGAGAGTTTGAGTGGTGCCCTACTCTTGCGGTGGCGATGCCGGATGAGGTCTTTTGGCCCGGACAATCTCATCGAGATCACGTGATGCAAGTCGCCGAGCAAGGGCGAGCTAGAGCAAAAAAGAAAGCAGAATCTTCAAAAAAAGATTCCGAGACTTAACGCTCAAGAATTTTCATCCTTCAGCACGGCTTATAATCCGCCACAGGAGTGCGCAATGCACGCGCATCGGTTTGGAAGAAAACTCAAGCTTCCCTCGACAATCGCCGTCAAGCATGAAATCAGAAAATTGATGTTTGAAGATTCGGTCAACAAGGCAGAGGCAGGAGCAAGAGCTGAAGCTATTCGCGGACAACTGCGCGAAGAAACACGACCACTCGTGCAGTTGGGCTGAGGCGCAGAGGATAAGAAAACTGCTGATGAAAGCAGATCGGAAAGAGCAATAAGTAATTTTCACGTAGGTAGTTTTATGGGTCGCGCCGCGTGGTCTTGCGCGCCACCCACGAAGGTGCTCTGGGACCACCCACGAAGGTGCTCTGGGAAGAGAATAATTCGTCCAACTAATTGAAATTACAGCGTGTCGCTGCAGCTTCCCAAGCACGCGATTTTATGATTGCCGGAAATCACTATGACGCAGTGAGTGAACTGTCCCGTTTATTACCGCTTCAATTGCGCGGTATCGCCCCCTTTGAATGAAAGGGGTCAGGAACGAAAGGCGCGCCCGCTCGTCGTCGGCTGCTCGACTGAAACCGGATCGGACGCGGGAAAGGTGTTCTTGAGGGCTTCGTCGAGCGCCTCTTCCTGGCGCCTACGCTTATCGCTATCGCCATCGTCTTGATGAGGTTTGCGTTTCGGATCGGCAATCATTTCGGTTTCTCGGACGGCGCTGATAAGATCTTCGGACTATGACGCAAATTTCGGTGCGTTGATCGTCGAGCGGTACCCCTTTCGCGCCGTCCGGTTGCCGCAAAACGTACTCATGGCGACACGTCCATCGGCAATTTTCCCACCACTGATAGGGTTGGAAGCTAATGCACCGGCAGATGCGCCGGAGTTTCCATCATGCCGACGCGCTTCTTCACCGACTTCTGCACCTTCTCGAAGGCGCACACGCCTATCTGGCGCACGCGCTCGCGTGAGACGCCGAACTCGTCGGCGAGTGCCTGGAGCGTGATCGGTTCTTCGGCGAGCCGGCGCGCCTCGAAGATGCGCCGTTCCCGGTCGTTGAGCGCGGAGAGCGCCGAGGCGAGGGCCTTGCGGCGGCCGCCGAACTCCTCGCGTGCGGCGAGTGTCGTCTCCTGGTCGGCATGCTCGTCGACCAACCAGTCCTGCCACTCGCCGGAATCGCAGTCCGCACGGATCGGAGCGTCGAGCGATACATCGCCCCCAAGGCGCCGGTTCATGTCGACAACGTCCTGCTCGGTGACGCCGAGGCGTCTGGCGATGAGCTTGACCTGGTCCGGGCGCAAGTCGCCCTCGTCGAGAACAGAAATCTTGCTCTTGGCCTTGCGAAGATTGAAGAAGAGTTTCTTCTGGTTTGCCGTGGTGCCCAGCTTCACCAGAGACCACGAGCGCAGGATGTATTCCTGGATCGCAGCCTTGATCCACCACATGGCATAGGTCGCGAGCCGGAATCCCTTTTCGGGCTCGAAGCGCTTGACCGCCTGCATCAGGCCGACATTGCCCTCCGAGATCAATTCCGAGATCGGCAGGCCGTAGCCGCGATAGCCCTTGGCGATCTTGATGACGAGGCGCAGATGACTGTTGACGAGCTTGTGCACCGCCTCGAGGTCGTCGTGCTCGCGCCAGCGCTTGGCCAGCATGTACTCGTCCTGCGGTTCCAACATCGGGACCCGCCGGATTTCTTCAATATAGCGGGCGAGGCCGGATTCGGCCGTCACCCTCTGATCCGCGGTCGCCAGCCAAGCCATGATCGCCTGCAACTACTTTCGAAACACAACTATCTGCATCTGCCCCCATTGTCAATTTGATTTCGAAACGCTATCACTTGGCTGCGAGGTGACCATGGCAGCACGCGAAACGGCAGAGCTCCTGCTGCTGGCGGGGCGGCTTGTGCAAGCCGAGGGCTATGACGGCGAACTCAGTCCCGCCCAATGGATGGCGCTCCGCTACTTCGCCCGCGCCAATCCGTTCTCCCGGACCCCGTCGGCATTTGCGGAGTTTCAAGCGACCACCCGTGGCACCGCTTCGCAGGCGATCAAGGCACTTGAGGCAGGTGGGTACTTGGTCCGACAGCGATCCAAGGCGGACAGGCGAAGCGTCAGTCTGCGACTGACGAACAAAGGTAAGAAAGCGCTTGCGCGCGATCCGTTCGAAGTTCTGGTCCGGTCCGTGAACTCGCTCGACGCCAAAGAGCAAACCGCCATGCACCACGCCCTGCACCAAGTGCTGACCATGGT
>WNGD01004962.1_pt1 | contig 13037 bp, 11 predicted proteins | sample 5400671 | NCBI WGS metagenome assembly WNGD01 (sample SAMN13153369, study PRJNA577476) | soil metagenome | isolation source: 40 cm soil or saprolite under grassland replicate 2 | place: USA:California | collected 2016-06-15
CGAACGCAACGACCGTCGACGCCATCACCTCGACGCGGCGCCCACCCCGACCAAGGAGGCGTCTATGCTCGTCACTGCCTGACCGTCACACCCGGACCGCCGCCCAAATCCACGGCGCGCGGGACATCCTCCGCCGCGTTCCATCAGGTGACCATGAGATCCGGGCCGTCCTGCGCACCCCACCACGCACGGGCAGAGGTTCATTGCCGTGGTCAGCCGCAGCCATTCCCGCGTCACCGACGGACATCAGATCCCACTGAGCTACACAGGAGTCGACCGGCCCAGTCGACTGTTACCCGCTCTGATCAAAGAGCCAAAGCGCCTCGAAACCACCCGAGGGCACCACCCCGCCGGCTCGGATTGGCCAATCTCTCCACTGGGCTCAACGTCGCGAGCAAGCACGCGGCCGAGCAGCTGACTGGCCCTACTCGGCCCCCACTGGTCGACGCAGGGCTTGGACAAGCCGTTTCTCCGTAGTCGTCGCAGACGGCAAGCTCCAGCCGCTCAGCTCGACGGCGATGCACCGGTGGTGGGTGGTACGCGTGCTCCACTGAGCCGACGTCGTCGCCGAAGGCGTCACCAGCGGCGTCAAAGTGCACACGGCCCGCTACACAGCCGGCACCGAGTTCTACCTCCGGTCGCGCGCCGCTTTCGCGACTCAACAGTTCTGGGTCACGAGGACGTCTCGAGGACGGTCAGCGCGCCTAGGTCAAGCCCAGTGAAGCCGACCTCGAAAGGATCGTCCACGAGGTCTTCGATGCGGACAAGAAGCCCGGTCGCCCGCCGCAGAGGCAACCGTTCCGGTCGCCTCTGCACGATTGCAGGGACTATGGAGGCGGCGGGAATCGAACCCGCGCAAGCTTCCCATCGACGCCGGGCGGCTAAGACGGATGACATCCTGGCGACGCTTATTACGCGCCCTGGATCGCGGGCCCTTGAGCCGATGCTCGGAGCCACCGAGGCTGCTCTGATCGAGTAGGTGGTCGCTCGGTACGCTCAACCGTGGGCGCGCCTACCGCCATGCGGACTGCGGCGGGGTCGTCCGTCAGACGTCGACGAGCGCAGCCCGCCGCAGCCTTGCCGGGTCCTCGGGAGGCGGCTGCCCAGCTGCGCCTTCGATCGCGCGCATGCCAGGCAAGAAGAGGGCCCCGAGGGTCACGGTGCTCCCGATCGCGGCTGCCACGACCAACGTCGCCCGTGTGCCGATCAGCGCGGCTGCCGGAGCAGTGAGCGCGAACGAGACGGGCAGGAGGCCGATCGAGATCATCCAGTCGAGGCTCGACACGCGTCCGAGCAGCGAGGAGGGTACGTGCCGTTGCTTGATCGTCGCCCAGACGATGGTGCCCGCCGCCTCGAGGGCGTTGAACACGAGACAGGCGAGCATCAAGTGGGTCGTCGAGTACGCGAGCCCGTAGCCGGCGACAGCAACCGTGGCCAGCGTCCAGCAGACGTACATCAAGGTGACGTCGCGCCGCGGATGACCTCGCTGGCCCATGAGCGCGGCGGCACCCACGGCGCCGATCCCCCCGGCAGCGAACACGAGCCCGAGATCGCCCGCGGAGCCGTGGAGCTCGTTCTTCACCATGTAGGGCAGGAGAACCTCGGTCGGGCCCAGGAAGGCGAGGTAGGCGATCGCGGCAGAGATCAGCGTCCCCCACAGCCAGACGTGCCGTCGCACGAATCTAAACCCGTCGGAGATCGCCGCGAGGGTCGAAGTGGAGACGGGCCCCTCGGCGGTTCGAGTAGTGCGCAGCAGCGACAAGGCGCACGCCGACACGGCGAACGACGCTGCGTCGAACGCGAACGCCGGTCCGGCACCGAGCCACGCGACGAGCCAGCCTCCGAGTGCCGGCCCGACCATGCGCAGCGCGAGCGGCCTGACGAATTGCTCGAGGGAGTTCGCTGCTCCGAGATCGTCGGCCGGGACGATGTCCGGCACGATCGCCTCAAACGCGGGAGTAAAGAACGCTGTGCCGACGCCGTAAAGCGCGACGACCACGACGAGCTCGACGAAGGTGAGCGCGCCCATCAGCGACAGCACCGCAAGTATCCCGACGACCACCGCGCGGCCGACGTCGCTGAAGAGCAGGACCCGGCGGCGGTCGAACCGATCGCTGATCGCCCCGCCGACGAGCAGGCAGGCGATCGTCGGTACGGTCATCCCGACTCCGAGCACCGCCAGCGCGGCCGGTGCGTTCCAGAGTGCGTACGCCTGCCACGCCATGGCGACGAGGAAGATCCCGTCGCCGACGAGGGAGACAGCCATCCCTGACCAGAGCAAGCGGAAGTCGGGAGAGCGAAGCGGCCTGAGCAGCCCGACCCGGGAGAACGCACCCGGGCGATCGAGCCCCTCGTAACTATGCTGCATTCGACTGGGCCGCCGCCGCGACGAGCCCGGCCGGGGGAACGACCTCCTCGAGAAGGTACTGCAACAGCGCGTCCTCCGTCATCGGTTTCGCGAAGAGGAAGCCCTGCCCGAGCGGGCAACCGAGCTCGCGGAGGGAGTGGCTCTGCTCCTCGCGCTCTATCCCCTCGGCTACGACCTCGAGCCCCAGGCGGTCACCGATCGCGATGATCGCCGCGGCGAGCGCAGACTCTCCGTCGCCGGAGAGGAACGAGCGGTCCATCTTGAGGATGTCGACGGGAAACCGGCTCAGGTAGCTGAGAGAGGAGTACCCCGTTCCGAAATCGTCCATCGCAATGCGCACGCCGAGCGCTTTCAGGTCGTTCAGCCGCGCGACAGCCACATCCGAGTCGAGCATCATCACGGTCTCGGTGATCTCGAGGACGAGCGCCGAAGGGGCGAACCCGCTGTATGCGAGCGCGTCCTCGACGTCGCGAACGATCGACTCCGACTGCAGCTGCTTGGCGGAGAGGTTGACGCTGATCGTGAGCGCGTCCGGCCGCGGGAACCGTCGGTGGAGGATCGCTCCCTGCCGGCAGGCTTCGCGCAGCACCCAGGCGCCGATCGGAATGATGAGACCGGTTTCCTCGGCCAGCGGGATGAAGTGGAGCGGCGGGACGAGCCCGCGCTGGGGGTGGTTCCAGCGGAGGAGGGCCTCGACGCCGTAGTTCGCATACTCCCCGTTGAGCCGCACGACCGGCTGGTAGTACACCTCGAGTTGCTCGAGCTCGATCGCCTGTTGAAGCTCCGCCTGCAGCTCCAGCCGCTCGACGACCCGTTCGTGCATCGTCGGCTCGAAGAGGCGATAGCTCCCTTTGCTGTCGCGCTTCGCCATGTACATCGCGACGTCCGCGTTCCGTAGGAGCTCCTCGGCGTCGTAGGTGTTCATATCACCGTCGCCCATGCAGATGCCGATGCTCGACCGCGGATAGACCTGCCTGCCGTCGATCTCGATGAGCGCCTCCAGGGCTTGCAACACGCGCCCTGCGACCGCGGCCGCTTCCTGCGAGTCGCGAACGCCGTCGAGCAGGATCGCAAACTCGTCGCCCCCGAAACGCGCGACCGTGTCGGAGGGACGTACGGCTTCCTCGAGCCGCCGCGCGACCTCCTTCAGCACAGAGTCGCCTGCGGCGTGACCGAGGCTGTCGTTCACGGTCTTGAAGTCGTCGAGGTCGATGAACATGACGCCCACGACCGCCCCTCCACGAAGCGAGCGACGAACCGCATGGTGGACGCGGTCGGCGAAGAGCGCCCGGTTGGCAAGATCCGTGACCGGATCGTGGAAGGCTTGGTGCGCGAGCTGATCCTCGAAGGCCTTCCGCTCGCTGACGTCGCGGCTGTTGAGGACGATGCCGCGCACGTGCTCGTCTTGAACGAGATTGGTGTGCTGCACCTCGAATTGCAACCACGTCCCGTCGCGATGACGTAGCGTGCACTCGATCACGCGCGTCTCGAGCGAAGAGTTCCCCGGCGGGCCCTCGAGAACCTTATCCAGCCGCGGGCGGTCGGCGTCCCGCAGCAGGCGCGTAAACGACTGACCTTCGATCTCCTCGACTGCGTAGCCGAGGATGCGCGCCACGGACGGGCTCTGGTACGTCACGATCCCGTCCGCGTCGAGGACGGTGATGAGGTCGCTTGCGTGCGCTACAAGGGAGCCGAAACGAGCTTCGCTCTTCTGGCGATGCAGGTTCTCGGCGAGCGCTGCGCCTTCCACGGCCAGGGAGACCTGCGAGGCGAGCGCCTCGAGCGAGTGGACGAGCTCGCGCTGCGGCCGGCTTTCCCTAACGGCGGCGAGTACGCCGCGTGGCTCGTCCCGGACGGCGAGCGGTAGGAAACAGGCCGTCCCGTCGAGATCCAGCCGGAGCTCGGCACGGACGTCTTCCGGCGCATCGGCGACCCGGAGGGAAAGCGTGCCGCTGCTCGTCGCGCGCAGCCAGTCGGCTGCTTTGGCCGAGAGCGCCGGACGTCGGCCGAGCGCGTCGCTGGACGCAACGAGCTCCACACCTTCTGGCGTGAACAAGATCAGGCGCACGGCGGTCTTCTCGCCCAGCAGTGCCCGGACGGCGTGGACGGCCGCGTCGCGAACGCCGTCGCTCCCCGCCGCCGCCACCAACGCGACGCCCGCGCGCCTCAGTGCCAGCTCGTGGGAGGCGCGGCGCTCCTCGTGCCTGACGAGGCCGGCCATCCGCGAGACCACGAGCAGGAACAGCAGCGCCGACGCGACGATCACGACAAGCACGTCGGGGTTCCCGAGCTCGTCCATGAAACGAATGCCGGGCGCGATTAGGCACGCCAGCGCGAGCAGGCTCAACCGAAGCGGCGTGAGCCGCGTGCGCGTGTCTGCGGCCGGCTGATCCAGGCTGCGCATCGAAGGGTGCAGCGCCGATGCGCCCCACAGGACGTAGTAGGCGATCCACCCCGCATCGAAACTGAGCTGGTGGTGGTAGCCGTTGACGAGGAGCGCATATGCGTAGGCGCTGTCGACCGCAAGCAGCGAGACGATGCTGCCCACGAGCAGATAGAAGGCAGGTGCCCGCTTCCCGGCATCGACCGCAAGGCGGATCGCAGCAGCGAGCAGCAGGATGTCTCCGAGCGGATACGCGGCCGACACACTCTTCGCGATTAGCGAGAGGCCGGAGAGGTGGATGTTCGGCGCGACGAGGAAGACCCAGGAGAGGAGCGCGAATCCAACGGTCAGGATCCAAGAGTCGATCACGGCCGCGCGGTCGCCCCCGGGGTTTCTTCGCCGAACGAGCAACAGCAGCCCCGCGACGAGCGCGGGATAGACCGTCAGGTAGATCCCGTCGCCGAGCGAGGGAAAGCCGACGTCGGCGCCCAGGAGCTTCGGGTAGCTGTACGTGTACAGGTCGCCGGCGAAGTAGAGGAACTGCCCGACGACGAACAACATCCACGCCGCCCGCGCGCGCGGCTTGTGGATCCGCAAGCCGACGGCGATCGCGACCGGGGACGAGAGTCCGAGCAGGTTGATCAGGGGCCCGCTCCCCTTCACCGCCGGCACGAACATGTACGCAGCCGCCAGAAGCACGCTGCCGAGCAGGTACCAGGCCCAGACGTTCGCGCGCCAGCTCACGCCGCGTACTCCGCGTGCCGCGCCGGCTGGAGGTCGAACGCGTTCGCGAGTTCGGTGATGACCTCCAAGAGCCCGTCGATCTCAGCCCGCGTGTTCGCCGCCGTGATCTGGACACGGAAGCCCACCTCGTCCTTGGGAACGAGCGGGTAAGCAGCAAGGGTCACGTAGATGCCGCGATTGAAGAGGAAACGCCCGACCTGGTCGATGTCCTCGTGTCGGGCGAGTGGGATCTCAACTATCGGGAACCCGGAGCGGTTCGGCGTGTGGATGCCCAGCCGATGCAGGCGGCGCAGCACGCGATTCGTCTTTTCCCACAGATCGGCGCGGATGACGTCTCCGCGCTTCTCGTTGAGGTCGAAGCCGGCGAGCACGGTTGCGAGCGAGGCGATCGGCGATGGCCCCGAGTAGAGGTACGGCGGTGCAGCGGTCTTCAACAACCGCTTGAGCTCGCTCGGACAGGCTATGAAGGCGGCCAGCGAGGAGTACGACTTCGACAGACCCGCAACGAGGACGATGTTGTCGTAGCTCTCCCCGAAGTGACGAACGATGCTGTTGCCGCGCTTGCCGTACGGGCAAAGCTCGGCGGCGCCGCGCTCGCCGATGATGCCGAAGCCGTGCGCGTCGTCCACGTAGAGGATCGCGTCGTATTCTCGCGCCACCCGTGCAAACGCGTTCAAATCGGGGGCGTTGCCGGTCATGCTGTTGACCCCGTCCATGCAAATGAGCCGTGTCGCCGACCGGTCTGCGCGCAGCAGGCGCTCCAGGTCGTCCGGATCTTCGAAGGCGAATCGCTTGACGGTTGCGCCGTGCGCCCTTGCAAGCTGGCAGCCGTCGTAGATCGTCTTGTGCGCGCGCCGGTCGAGGAAGACCGTGCCGTCGCGGGCGAGAACCGGGATTACCGCGAGATGGATGAGGGTGATCGTCGGCAGGACGAGGGTGTCTTCGCACCCGAGTAGGTCAGCGAGCCGAGCCTCGATCTGCTCGTACAGCACCGGGCTGCCGAGCAGCCGGGACCAGCTCGGATGGGTTCCCCACCGGTCGAGGTATTCGGGGACGGCGGCGATGATGTCCCGGTCCAGATCGAACCCGAGGTAATTGCACGAGGCGAAGTCGGCGAGCCATTGATCGCCGATCCGGATCATCCGCCCCGAGACCTCGTCGATGACGGCGTCCGTCATCGGGTTCGAGCGCTCGAGCTCGGCGAGGTCGCTGCAGGCGGCGAGCCACCGATCTACCCAGCCGTCGCCGATCGGCCGCGATGCGGGAGCGAGGGGGCGAACTGAGGACATGAGCGCCAGATCGGCAAACTCGGGTGCGAACTTTAGGGAGCGAACGGGTCGGCGGTGAAGGAACAGCCGCGAGCCCGCCCGAGCAGGGCCCGGAGCGCACCGGCGGCGAGAAATGGAGGCAGCGGGTATCGAACCCGCGCAAGATCTCAATCGGGTGCGCTAGTCGTTCCCATAGTCAGGCTCGTATTAGTCAGAGAGATCGACGTCGCTGAGATCAAATTCGATGTTGTAGAAGGTCGCAGGATCCTCGCTCAGTTCTGCAGAAAAGAGACCTGAAGGGGTCGAAAACTCTGAGTTGCCGCGAGTGTTCTCAAGCGAGGCTCCGCGCGTGAGGATGTTTGTTTCAGTCGGCGTGGGGGCTGGCGCTGTCGGCGAGTGCGGCGGTGAGGAAGCGGTAGGTCCAGTCTTCGGCGTGGGGGCGACTGTCGCCGAAGACGAGTTGGATCTCGGGGTAGCGGACTTGGAGGCGCGCGAGTTGGTCGGCGAGCCAGTTGCCGTTGACGTGCTCCAGCTTGAAAAGCGCGCCGTAGCGGGCCTCGACGACGACCGCCGCGAGCGGCAGTTCGGCGAGTCGTTGGAACTGGAAGGCGAGCGTCCCGTCCGAGAGCGTCGAGGCGAGGTTGTCGAGACTCTTGCGCTCGACCGCAGCGAGGAGGGTGCCGTCGGGTGCGTGCACGGCGTAGTCGCCAGCGGAAACGGTCGCCCGCACCGTCAGCGCGCTTTGGCGGGCGAACCGGTAGGGGTAGCGCTCGCGGGTATCGACCGTGATCGTGACCGGGTCGGTGAGGGTGCGCCGGCGCGGGATCCTGCCGCCGGGATTGGCCGCCCGGGCGGTCTTCTGCGTCTGCCAGAAGATCGCCTCCCGCCCCTTCACCTGGGTAAACACGAACTGTGAGCGCGCCTGCCTCCGACGATCGAGGACAAGATCGATCGCCGCTCCCCGCCGCCGGCACAGAAGCACCGGCGTCTGCTCGACGATCTCGACATCCGCCGGCCATGGTTCCTCGAAGCGGTGGCAGTAGACGCGCGCGGTTGCCGGCCACCGATCACGGGCCTTCAACGCGAGCCCGCCGTCTAGCGGCAACCGCACCACGTACGGGAGGCGGCTGTCTTCCTGCGGGTTGCGCGCGACGATAAACATCCCGACCCTACTGCTGCGGTTCACGCGGCGGCGGCGTAGTACTCGTGGATGATGCCGCCCAGCACATCGCGGCGGCGGATCTCAGCCGGAGGCGACCCTCCGGTCGGTGGCGGCTCCCTCGCCGGCGCGGCGAGCGCGAGCGAGCGGTGCGGCCGCTCCTCGTTGTAATGGGCGACGTAGCCGTGCAGCACACGCTCGAGATGGCTCCGGCCAAAAATGAGGAGATGATCGAGGCACTCGTTGCAGACGCTCCGCACCCACCGCTCGGCGATCGCGTTCGCCCGCGGCGCCCGCACGGGCGTTTCGATCACGCGCACGCGCTCGGACGCGAGAACCGTGTCGAACGGGCCGCAGAACTTCGCGTCCCGGTCATGAATCAGGAACCGCAGGTTCCGGAGACCCTCGTCGAACGTCAGGTTCCGCGCCCGCTGGGTCACCCACCCAGAGTCGGGGCTCGCGGTGACGCCCGCAAGGCGGACGCGCCTCGACCCGTGCTCGATCCAGAACAACACATAAAGCGTCCGCTGCCACACGGTCTCGACCGTGAAGAAGTCACACGCGAGGATCCCCTTGGCCTGCGCCCGCAGAAACTCGTTCCACGAGGGGCCGTCACGACGTGGCGACGGCCCCACACCAGCGGACCTCAGGATTGCTCTGATCGTCGTCGCGCCGACACGGATCCCGAGCTTGCGCAGCTCGCCCTGGATCCGGACACAACCCCACCGCGGGTTCTCGCGACCAAGACGAAGCACGAGCTCGCGAACTTCAGGATCGAGGGGCGGCCGGCCAGGCCGACGGCGCCCGCAGGTCCACTTCCTCCGCACCAGCTCGCCATGACAGCGCACCAACGTCTGCGGCGACACGAGAAACACTCCCCACCTGCCTCGCGGGAGGAGCCGGCTCGCCGCCGCAAGCAGAACCCGATCACGCCTCCGCAGCGCCGGGCGCTTCACGGTACGACGGATCACCGCCAGTTGGTGGCGGAGCACCACATTCTCCACCTCCAACTCCGCAACGCTGCGACCGCCACCAGCGATCCGCAACACACGCCCGAGCACGAGATACGCAAGAAGTAAGACCATCAACCGATCCTACGGAACACAGCCCTCGACCCCAGCTCAACATTTCTGCGCCCTACAGCCGGGAGCCTAGCTCGATCCAGAACAACACGTACAGGGTGCGCAGCCACACGGTCTGCGCGGTGAAGAAATCGGTCGCCCAGATCCCGTCCGCCTGCGCGCGGAGAAACTCGCTCCAAGACGGACCCTCTCGGCGCGGCGCCGGCCCAATGCCGGAGCGGCGAAGCAGCGCGCGGATCGTGGTCGCGCCCACGTGGATGCCGAGCTTGCGCAGCTCGCCCTGGATGCGCACATACCCCCAGCGCGGATTCTCACGGGCGAGCCGCAGGATCAACTCGCGGACCTCCGGATCCAGCGGCGGCCGCCCTGCGCCACGTCGCCGGAACGTCCACTTGCGCCGCACCAGCTCCCGCTGCCAGCGCAGCAGCGTCTGCGGCGAGACCACAAACACCGACCAGCGCCGACGCGGCGGCAGACTCGCCAACACTGCCAGCAGTAGCCGGTCGCGCCGACGCAACCGCGGCCGCTCCACCGTTCGTTTGAGGACGGCAAGCTGGTGGCGCAGCACCGCGTTCTCCACCTCGAGCGCCGCCGAGGTCGACACCCCGAACAAGGCTTGCAGGAGCCTCCGCAGCGACAGATACGCGAACAGGAACATCACCAGAGTCCCGATCCTAACGTTGCTAGCACAGACCCGCTCTCGCTATCATCGTCGATGTGAAGCAGTTACTCCTCCGTGTGCCCGAGAAGCTCCACCGCCGGCTCGTCGCCCGAGCCGCGCGCGAAGGACGCAGCCTCAACGCCCTTGCCACCGAGATCCTCGACACCGCCGCCGAAGCCGACCGCAGCGACCGCCGCACCCGCCTGCGCGCCGCCGCCGCCGCCAAAGGCACACTCCACAGCGGCCACGCCCGCCGCATCAGCCCCAAGCGGCGGCAGCGCATCCTCGACTCCACCCGTGGCCTCGGCCGCCAGCTCGACCAGCTGCTCGCCCAGGAGCGCGAGCGGCCCTGATCGTCTATCTCGACTCGTCCGTCCTCGCCCGCGCCTACCTCGCCGACGAGAACGGCCACGAACAGGCCGTGGCGCTGCTCGCCGACCCGGAAGTCGCGGCCGTCACCGGCACCTGGACGCGGATCGAAGTCTCCGGAGCCCTCATCCGCGCCGCCCGCTCCGGCCGCGGCGACGCCCACGGCCTGCTCGACCTTCTCGACGCCGACCTCGCCCTCGAAGGCCCCGTCACTGTACTCACCGCCCCACAAGAACAAATCGAGGAGAAAGCACTCGCGCTCGTCCGCGAACACGCGCTCCGCGCCATGGACGCCTGGCACCTCGCCACCGCCACCCTCACCATCGCCCCACTCGCCGAACCCGACGAGCCAATCGCCTTCGCCTCCCGAGACCAAGAACAAGGCGCCGTCGCCGAACTCCTCGGCTTCAGCCGCATCTAACCTTCGAGCGGAACGCAGCGCGGCGGCGGCCACGATTTCCGACCCCTTCAGGCAGTGCCCGACGGCTCCTGCTCGCGCTGACTTGTCTACGACCGGCGTCTCCGCTGCGGGAGAAGAGCGTCCTCGTCTACGGCGCCGCAGGCTCCATCGGGACGGCTGCGGTCCAGCTACTCGCACACCACTTCGAGGCCGAGGTGACGGCGGTCTGCGACACGAACGACGTCGAGCTCGTGCGTTCGCTGGGCGCGCGGGACGTCCTCGATCGCTTTCGCGATGACTTCACGAAGAACGGCAAGACGTACGACGTGATCTTCGACGCGGTCGGCAAGCACTCGTTCCGCCGCTGCCGGCGCTCGCTGAAACCGCGCGGGATCTACATCAGCGTCGACCTCGGGTTCATGTACCACGTGCCGCTCGTCGCTCTCATCACACGGCTCGTCGGGAGCAGGTGCGCGAAGCTCGGCATCGGCCACTGTCGCAAAGAAGACCTCCTCCTCATCAAGAAGCTCGTCGACACGGGCAAGTACCGGCCTGTAATCGACCGGACGTACGCGCTCGACGAGGTCGTCGAGGCGACCCGCTACGTCGAGACCGGCCAGAAGACTTGGGCGAAAGTTACGCTCGGTCTGGGCAGCAAAAATGCCCTGTCTCTAGGGTTCAGACCGTACCGGCGACGAACCAGGCGCGCGCGGTGAGCGTGAACGGCCCGGACGGCGAGCCGAGCCGGAGGAAGCACGCCTCGCGCAGAGCGGCGCGCCCGTCCTCGCCGAGCGAGGCGCAGTACGCGCCGGACGGCGCGATGCCCTCCGGAAACGGCGACCAGTAGTCGTCGAAGTCATCGTACGCCGCCTCGACCACGAGCGGCCGTGTCTCCACCGCCCGCAGCCCGGCCGTCCGCCACAGCGAAGCGAGCTCGTCCAGCGTGCAGTACCGCATCGTCCGTCCCTCGTCCGGCGCGGCAGGGTCGAGCTCGAGCGCCGCATCCCAGAACGCGCGCAGCATCGTCATTCCGTCCGCGTAGTCCCAGACGCAGGACGTGACGGCGCGCCGCGCGACCCGCCGCATCTCCGCCACGCCCGCCTCGGCGTCGGCCATGAAGTTGACGACGAGCTGCGACATCACGACGTCGATCGAGCCGTCGTCGAAAGGAAGCTGCTCCGCGACAACAAGTCGCACCTCGGTCCCGGGTACGGCGGCGCGTGTCGCCTCGACGAACGGCTCCGACGGATCGACTCCGGCGACGCGCGCCGAGCCGGCGGGCGAGCTCGCCGAGTAGGACGCCCGGCCCGCACCCGACGTCGAGCGCGGTTTCGCTTGCCCGCACGCCCGCCGCGTCCGCGTGCGCAGCCGACAGCGCGGCGCCGTAGCGGCCGACGTGACGTCCGTACGCCTCGGTTCCCGTCGCGAACGTCACCGCGTGACGCGCCCGTACGCCTGGATCAGCGTAAACGATGTGCCCCACCGTGCGGCGTCCACGTCCTGCTCAGCGCGCGCCCGAAGGTCGGTGAGGTCATCTGCGCTCATCAGCTCCAACAGCCGCTGCTCGAGTGACGACGCGAACTGGAGCGGCAACCGGAGATACGGGTGGCCCGCCGCAAGCGCGAGCACGTGCGCGTCGATCGCAGGCTCCACGCCGCGGCTCCGCAGAAGCGCCGGCAGCTTTCGCCCGGCGTCGAAGTCGCCGCCCGCCGCGGCGAACGCCTCGACGATCAGCGCGATCAACCGCTCCGCCGCCTCCGCCGGCGGGTTGAAGTGCCACGAGCCGGAATCCGGCTCCTCCAACACGAGCCGGCCGCCGGGACGCACGAGCCGACAGTACGCGTCGAGTTGCGCCTCGATCCGGCCGAGCGGCGCGAGCAGAAAGCGCGTGCCGACCACCGTTCCATGAGGCCCGACCCACTCGCTCAGCGCTCGCAGGAGACCCATCGCACCGCACCCGACGTCGAGCACCCTTCGCCCGTCACGTTCTTCGACTTGAGCGAGGAGCGAGCGCCCGGCCGGCTCCCACACGCGAGCTTGGAGCTGAAGCCGCTCCAGCTCGGAGAGCTGGCCGCCAAGCAGGTACCCACCCGCCCACGCTAGCGATCATCGCACGGTCTCCCACGCAAATCGCACGACCCGCGGGGCAGCGGACTCGCGCTGACCCAGCGGCGGCCGCGGATGCGACCTCGCTGCAGCCGCCTTCGGCGAGCAGGCCAGCGATGTTCCAACTTGATGCGAAAAGAGGATCCGCTTGCGCGGATCCCCACGAAGTAGCGGGGGCAGGACTTGAACCTGCGACCTCCGGGTTATGAGACGCGACGATCGAGGTCATCCGACAGACCCCGCTTAAGGCTGAAGTTGTCTGTGCGCGAGAGGTCTGTGATCGTGAGCGTGTAGGCACCGTCTTCGAGCGCGGTGAGCGGAGCGCCCTGGGGCGTCTCTATCTCGATCCGAGCGTCCCGGTGACCTGCTCCCCGCCGGTGTTGACAGGTTAGGCCGCGTGTTTTTGTAGTTCCTGTTGATCCTCCCAGGTCCGGCGGACCTCGTCGGGCGTGCGGTAGTTGAGCCCGCTGTGCGGGCGGTGGTGGTAGCGGTCGACG
>WNGD01008704.1_pt1 | contig 13037 bp, 11 predicted proteins | sample 5400671 | NCBI WGS metagenome assembly WNGD01 (sample SAMN13153369, study PRJNA577476) | soil metagenome | isolation source: 40 cm soil or saprolite under grassland replicate 2 | place: USA:California | collected 2016-06-15
GGTCGTGTTTAGCAACGTAAAAATACAGAAATTGTGAACAAAAGTTTCAATGAGATTGACATGTTTTTTCCCATCCTGTACACTCTTAACAGGACGAACAAGTGAGGCAACCCAAAAATGAAAACCCAATCAATGGACACCAGCCCGGAGGCAGAGCACGTACAGATTGAATTGATACGCAAGGCATCTCCTGCAAAACTATTTGGTCTCGTTAGATCACTGAGCCAAAGCGTAATAGTAGCTTCCAGGGAAAGCATTCGACAGTTACATCCAGATACTAGTGAAGAAGAATTCGGTCTGATTTTTATTGAGCTTTACTATGGCAAAGAATTGGCCCAACGGGTACGGAGATATTTGGAGAAACGAAAATGTCAATGAATATACCAGATATTTTGGCTGCAACGACACCTGTTGTGGAAGCGTTGGAGCAGCTTGAGGTTCCTTATCATATTGGAGGATCTGTAGCAAGTTCCCTCAATGGCATCCCAAGATTGACAATTGATGTGGATATAGTCGCCAACCTGAAATTAGAGCATGTTCGACCATTAATAAGACTCCTTGAAGCAGATTACTACATTGATGAAGATGCGGTGAGGGATGCAATTCAACGCCGTAGCTCTTTCAACGTAATTCACTTAGCATCGATTCTCAAAGTCGATGTCTTCATACCCAAATCTCGCTTGTTTGACCAGGAAGAGTTGCACAGGGTGCGACTAATAACACTGGAAAGTAGTGAGCGCTCCTTCTACGTCGCCTCACCAGAAGGCACCATCCTGAACAAGCTGGAATGGTTCAGGATGGGAGGCGAAGTATCGGACCGCCAATGGAATGATATTCTCGGCGTCCTCAAAGTACAGGGTTCCAATCTTGAAATGATCTATCTACGACGCTGGGCGGCCGCTTTACAGGTGACGGATCTTTTAGAGAGAGCGCTGGTAGATGCGGGCTTTACCGAGAGCAAGTAAATCAACGAAAAAAGCCAGGGCAGGATGGTGGCATCCTACCCTGGCTTCTTCTTTCTGCTCATCTCCCTAGCAGAAATGCTAACAAACTATTTGCTGCGGGAGTTGTGGCCGCCAGCACTAACTGTGCTGCGAAGGTAATCACAATCAGAGCAGCCGTCATCAGAGCAATCGAGGAAGAGAGGCCAATCGGCGTCGACAGGTGATCTTCCTTAAACGGTGCATCGAAGTACATGGATTTGACAACACGTCCATAGTAGACCAGTGATATGATGGTGTTGATCAAGGCAACCACCACAAGCACATTGAGACACTGTCCTATCACTACCTGACCGCTGCCAATGAGAGCCTGTCCTTGCCCCCAGGCGGCCGTGAAGATAAATACCTTACTCACAAACCCTGCCATTGGTGGAATTCCACCCAGAGAGAGCAAACACAGCGCCGTGCCCAGACTCAACAGGGGCGCACGCTTGGCAAGGCCGCGGAAATCATCGATACGTTCTCCCCCGGTTGCGTTTGCCAGTGCGATAATGCCGGAGAAGGCTCCCAGGTTCGTCAGCGCATACACAAAGATGAAGAACAGCACCGCTGAATTGCCAGCCGGCTGGTTGCTTGCCAGGCTCGTAGTAACGCCAACAAGGATGTAACCTACCTGTGCGATACTGGAGTAGGCCATCATACGCTTGACGTTCGTCTGCACTGCCGCCACTAAGTTCCCCAGTGTCATGGTCAGGATCGCTACAATCGTGAACGCGAGTACCAGAAAGGGAAGATTGATCTGGCCTAAGCCACCATCGATAAAGACGCGTATCAGCGCAGCGAAACCCGCAGCTTTTGAGCCAACCGAGAAAAAGGCTGTCGCAGGTGTCGGCGCTCCCTCGTAAATATCCGGAGCCCACATGTGAAAAGGAACAGCCGAAATCTTGAAGCCGAAACCCGCCAGGATCAAAATACCGGCAACCAACTCCATCAAGTTGCCCGTATGGACGCCGTTCTTAATCGCGGTGGCAATACCCATCAGGTCCGTTGTACCCGTCAGGCCATAAAGCAGCGCAAAACCGTACAGCAGGATGGCCGACGACATGGCTCCCAGCAACACGAATTTGACGGCTGCTTCTGCTGAGTGCTCACTCGCACGGATGAGACCCGCCATCACATAGAGCGGGATACTTGTCAGCTCAAACGAGATGTAGATGGTGATCAGTTCACTTGTACTTGCCAGGAGCATCATGCCTGTCACTGAGAAGAGCATGAGCGTATAAAATTCACCGTCTGCCTTAACATACTTGCCCACGTAATCGTAAGATGCCAGGATCATCACGGCTGCGATAATCAGAAAAAGGATCTGAAAGAAGATAGCGTACTGGTCAACCACCAGCATGTTAAAGAATGCCTGGTGGGAAACCGAGAAATCCAGTGTCAGCGCTTGCGTAATGGAAAAAGCTGCTGGAACTATGAGACCGATCAAAGCCACCGACACTGTTACGATGCGGCGTTTGAAAAGCAGGTCTATCGTCATTACCACCAGTGCCAGCACCGTCAGACTTAACTCAGGTGCTAGCAGGTAGAGGTCATTTGCACTAATTGCCTGATTCATGGAAAATACTCCTTACCCCTTGGCGACCACCTTTACGGGTGCAAGGCCGCGCTGGCACCGTTCATAATCATGGCCAGGCTAGGGGTAATGACATTAATAAGGAACTGTGGAAAAATACCGACGAACACGATGACCGCTGACAGCGCGAAAAGTGGTATCGTTTCACGCAGGTTGGCATCGGGCAGCCAGTTCCACTTTTCATTGAACGGTCCGAAAAAGGTGCGCTTGAGCATCCACAGCAGGTAGGAAGCTGTCAGGATCATGGTGAAAACGCTGGCAGCTGTGACGATTGCCCAGACCTGAAAGCTGCTGGTGAAGACCATATATTCCGCGACAAAACCAGCCAGGCCAGGCAGGCCTAGCGAGGCCAATCCCGCGAAGGTGAAAAGCGTTGCCAGCATTGGCATTCTCTTCGCGACGCCGCCGAATGCAGCGATTTCGCGCGTATGAGCATGGTCGTAGATCACACCGACGCAGAAGAACAACATCCCCGTGATGATTCCATGGCTAAACATCTGAATGGTCGCGCCTGTCAATGCAGCCATGCGGAATGCTATATCACCAGTACCAGCCGCCGCCGCTACGCCGAGCAGAATGATACCCATGTGGCTTACGCTGGAATACGCAATCAGCCTCTTCATGTCCTTTTGCACCAGGCAGATACTGGCGCCATAAAGGATATTAATAGCGGCAATCACCGCTAACCAGCCCGCGAAGTCATGGACGCCTTGCGGAAGGAGGGTCAAGCAGACACGAATCAATCCGTAGGCACCCATCTTCAGCAGTATACCCGCCAGGATCACGCTCACCTCGGTTGGAGCGTCGGTATGCGCATCCGGCAACCAGGTATGGAAGGGGAACATAGGTATTTTGATAGCAAAGGCCAGGAAGATCAGCAGGAAGGTCAGCAGCTGCAAGCTCATCGTCAAGCTTGTGAACGGGATATTGACAGGCCCGTTGAACATATGTTCTGAGAAATACACCATGCTGGCTGTCGCTTGACCACCGTTGTTGATATTGGTGAAGTAGAGCACCAGGATACCGATCAGCATGAAGACGCTGCCAAAGAAGGTGTAGAGCAGGAATTTCCATGCCGAGTAAATACGCCCGGGCATGCCATGTTTGATGGTCTCGCTTCCCCAGATGCCGATGAGCAGGAACATTGGGGCCAGTTCGACTTCCCAGAAGAGAAAGAAGAGAAACAGGTCGATGGCCATAAAGACACCCATCACGCCGGCTTCCAGGATAAGCAGCAGAGCCAGGTATTCCTTGACACGCGTCTTCTCCCAGCTGCCAATGACCGCGAGCATCGTTAGCAGGGCATTGAGGATGACCATTGGCAGGCTGAGGCCGTCAATACCCAGGAAATAATCGATCTTGATTTGTATCGACCCTGCCGTAAAATCAATCCACGGAATTTGAATCGGGTATTGCAAATCTTGCAGATTACCAAAATGATAGCCGTTGACGGCGATTTGGAAGAATAGTGCCATCGAGAGCACGAATGTCGCGGCACTAAATATCAGGGCCAGCCAGCGTGCGACTGACTTTGGAGTAGTCAGTACTGCCAGTGCGCCGATCACCGGCAGCAGGATAATCCAGGTGAGAACATTCGTAAATATCACAGTTTAATCCTTCATTACTTAATAACAGTGACAAGCACAATAACGACCAGCGCCAATACCGCGAGACCACCAAAGAAACCAAACATATACGTTTGCACTTTGCCAGTCTCAACGTGACGTAGGTCACGGCCAAAAGTCGTCACGAGACGTGCCGTCCCATTGACCAGGCCATCAATGATGTAGGTGTCGAAGGCTTGCACAACATGTGAGATGCCGAGCACCACATAGCGAACAAATAAGTCATAAAGATCGTCGATATAGTACTTGTGCAGGAGGATACGGTGCAAGACGCGCAGTACTGTATTGCCTTGCACAAAAGCATTGATCTTTGACAGGTCAACACGAGTATAGAGCGTGTATGCCCAGGCGAAGCCGAGCAGCGCCACTACGATACCCGGATAGGTCCTCCAGTCTGCAATAATCTCCCCGAAATTCAGGGACGGTGCCGTAGGATTGAGGTACGTGAAGAAACTGAACCAGTAGCCAGCAATCACCGAAGGGATAGCCAGCAGTATCAATGGTATGGTGATTGTCAAAGGAGACTCCCGCGGCACACCTTCGCCGCGATAGACTCCCTCGCCCCCCCATAAGCCACCCCAACTACCACCTTTCCCTCCAAAGGCCAGGATATAGGCCCGCAGCATATAGAAGGCGGTCAAACCGGCGGTCACCCATACTACCACCCACAAGCCATAATAGCCGTTGGTGTATGCAAGTGCGATGATCGTGTCCTTACTGTAGAAGCCCGCGAAAAAGGGGAAGCCAGAAATCGAGAGCGTGGCAATCAGCCAGGTTATGGCGGTGATGGGCATATATTTTGACAGCCCGCCCATCAGGCGCATATCCTGTACCTCTTTATGTGTCGCGTGGTGTAGCATATGAATGACGCTCCCCGCACCCAGGAAGAGCAGCGCTTTGAAGAACGCGTGAGTGAAGAGGTGGAACATGCCAGGCCCATTGTTATATACAGAACCGGCTACCCCCAGGCCGACAAACATGTAGCCAAGCTGGCTGATCGTGGAGAAGGCCAGCACCCGTTTGAAGTCGGTCTGTACGAGAGCAATCGACGCAGCGAAGATGGCGCTAATACCGCCAATCCAGGCAACCACCTGAAACGCTGCCGGATCTGCCGCCGCGAAGAGTGGAAATGTGCGAGCTACCATATAGACGCCCGCCGCGACCATGGTCGCGGCGTGGATCAGGGCGCTGACAGGCGTGGGACCCTCCATAGCAGTAGGGAGCCAGATTTGCAGCGGCACCTGCGCCGACTTTCCAATGGCACCACAGAAGACCAGGATCATGGCCAGGGTCAGCAGCCCCTTGTCCATACTCTGGACCTTTGTCGCTAACTGGCTGAACTCGAATGTGCCCGTGTTGACGAACAGGATCATGATGCCGATGAGAAAGCCCACGTCACCGATACGGTTCACGATGAAGGCCTGAATGGCCGCGCTGGCGGGTTGAGGTCGATCTTCGAGAGGTTTGGCCTGCTTGTTAATCCAGAAACCAATCAGCAGATATGAGCTGAGACCGACCAGTTCCCACCCGACGAAGATAACCAGGAAATTCTGCGCGAAAACGATGTCGAGCATCGAGAAAGAAAAGAGCGAGAGGTAGGAGAAGAATCGTGCATACCCTGCTGAATTCTCCATGTATCCCTGGGAATAAAACTGGACAAGTAATGAGATCGTCGTCACTACCACCATCATTACGATAGCCAGATTATCCAGGTGGAATGAGATCACATAATTGACACCCTCCTGCATATACCATACGTAGGAGAGTACGGTTATACCGCTACCCGGCAATGGCGGCGCAATAGTGATGACGCCCGCCGTATTTAACAGCAGCAGCCACGAATAGAGACACGCGAGAGCCATAATTGCAATCCCGACGTAGCCACTTGCCAGCGCCCCCATCGTGAGATACGCTACCTGGGGGTCCTCGTCGTCGTCGAGATCATACTCACCGTGGTCGTCACCGTGTGATCCCTTTGCTTCAACGTCGTGAGCGTCACTGCCATGTGCTTCTGCTGCGACAACACGAGGACGACTGAGCATATCCCAGACGCGCGTCCCAAAAACAATAACTACAAAGGAGAAAAGCGGTGCGAGCAGAATCAGCCAGGACAATTGATAAAATACCATGTTGATCACCACTTCATGAAATCAATTTCGCCAACATCCACTGAGCTGCGTATGCGATAGATGGCAATGATCATTGCTAATGCCACCGCTGCCTCAGCCGCAGCCACGGTGATGATGAAGATGGCGAAAATTTGACCGGTCAAATAAGTAGCATACGGGGGAACCTTGTTATAAAACGAAAAGGCCACCATCGTAATATTCACAGCGTTCAGCATAATCTCAATGCCCATCAATACCGCGACGCCATTGCGTTTTGCCAGCGCTCCGTAGAGTCCAATGCAGAACAGGACCGCACCCAGCACCAGGTAATGATTTAAACTGAGCCCCATAGAATTAGTCCTCCCTACCGATGACAATTGCGCCTACAATCGCTACTAACAACACCACAGACGCAATTTCAAACGGTAACACGTAGCTGTAAGTAGTGGGACTATAGAGCAATTGACCAATGCGCGCCACGTTACTGATACCCGCAGGCAACTGGCCTGAGCCGTTGCTTACATCAGCAACGGCATGTGGACTGACCGCTGCCGCATAAACGATGATAGCGCCTACGAATGTACTGACAATCACTGCCAGCCACCACTGCCTATTGATGGGATTGCTGTTCAACTGGATATTGCTTGTACGCGTCAGCATCAATGCGAACAGTATGAGGATTGTCACCGCACCGGCATAGATTAGAATTTGGACAATGGCGATAAATTCAGCGTTGAGCAGGAGATAAATACCGGCAGCCATTGCAAAAACTATCACCAGAGCTAACGCGCTGTGTACGATATTCCGTTGTGTCACAACAAGCAGCGCGGACCCCACCAGGATAACGGCAATAATCCAAAAAATGACAGTAACTAAATCCATAAAATATGCCTCCGGACGTCATTCGGATAGTAGTTTCAGTCTCATGTGAGAAGAGGATGTCCAATCACTACAACTGCTTCAACCTCGCCCCTATATGATATTACCGCGATTCCACATGTGAATGCCACTTCCGTATAGTTCTTTTTTCCTATTGTATTGTATCATGTGCAGTGCTACGTGCGGGATGAGTAGGAGTGGTTGCACCGCTCTCATTTTAGCAAAACCTGTACCACGTGACAAGGTCACCCTCGAATGAAACATCATGTTGTCTATGCTATAATTTGTCTATCATTATCTCCTAACCAAATTAAAAGGTTTTATAACGAATGAGCATGATGCAAATGACCACAGGTACCAGTCCCTCTGGTAATTCACTTTGCCCAAATTGCCAATCTGTTATGCCTTCACAGGCTGCATTTTGTGCTACTTGCGGTGATCGTAATGAGAAGAAAAATGTTGCCTCTCTCTTGCAGGATAACACTGACATCGCTACTCTTTATCGTATCACTTCTCTTGTGCGCCGTCGTCAATTTGTCAGCGTATTTTTTGCTCTTGATAATCAGCATCTACGTCCAGTCGGTATTCGCGATATCGATATCAGTAGCTTGAGCAATGAAGCACGAATAAGTGCCAGTGAGATATTCCAGGAGGAATATGACCTGCTGCGTCGCGAAAGCATACCTTCAATGATGCCTCTTATCGATCTGCGACACATTCAGGGGCACCTGTATGTCGTTTCCAGTTGGCCGTCTTCCTCAGCTACCGGCCAAAATGGGGCAAACAATCACCTCCACACACTTCAAAACGTTCTTCAAAGCGGTATTGGTCTGCCCAATATACAGGTGTCACTTTACTGGGTTGAGCAGCTCTGCTACACGTTGGACAAATTGCACCGCCAGCAAATCGTCCTTGGCGATCTCGATCCACATGCCCTGATTCTCGGCAGCAGCAACTATAATAGTGAACTTCTCCTGCTGGTTTCCTGGATGCCTTCCCTCATACGCAGCCTGCTTCCACGCACCCCTATTGTGCACAATACATCGAATTTCAGCGCGCCTGAAATATTGCTAGGAAAACTAGAGCCAGGCATCGACATCTATAGTTTGGGCGCAGTACTCTACCTCTTGCTAACAGGTGTGCCGCCCGAAGAGCCTACCGCGCGGATGCACCGCAGCTTGCGTTCACCGGGTGAATTCAACGCACGCATCAATGTTCGTCTTGACGAATTTGTGATGAAAGCCCTATCAATTGATAGTTCCGAACGCTTCCAAAGTGCAAGTGAGATGGCGGAGGCCCTTTCTCGCATTCGATCAAATGGTAAGCGAGCTGTTTCTAGAGTATCTTCTGCTTTACCTCCCGTTGGTGAACCGCGTGTGGAGGACGCTCAGGCGGATACGGTTTCCGCCACAAGTCAAACGATTGAAGAGATAGCCAATACTGATACTGTGCTCATCACGCCTCTTCCAGAAAGCAATCTCGCTGCCTGGGAAGCAGCCAGAAAAAGCACGGCCACATCAGACTCAACGGAGGAGCAAGCTCCGCAGGTCGTAGAGGGAGCGGCAAAGCAAGCTTTTGCTGTGGAAACACGGCTGCAGAATGAGAATGTAGAAACGTTCAGTTCTGGAGAGGCTCCGCATGGTGAAAATGATTCCTTGCTGAGTCTTTCAACAAGAAGTACTGCCAGATTTCTGCATCGATTGAAACGTCTCGTCCTTGGAGAGCAAAAGCATAGCACAACGGCGGCAGCAATTATTGAAACGCCCATGCGCATACAACCTGACCGGCCCTATACCATCCGTATTCAAATAATGGGAAGAAATGTGCCAGAAATGGTAAATCCACTGGGGGGATTCTCGCGTTCTGCTGGCGGGATACGTCTCCCTGCAGGGCTAAGTGCCCTCATTGAAGAAGAACTCGTCTTTATTGAAATACGTTCGGCGCTGTATCAGAACTTTGCCTATATCGTGCAGCAGGCTATAGTTCACATACCACCAGGCGGCTTTGCCGCTGAAGTAACTATACCTATGCAGCCGCTCCTAAATGGACCAGGCGGAAGACGTGAGCGCCTGCACATTTTCTTTATGGACGAAATGCGCCGCCCACTTTACGAGAAGCCTTTCATCGTTGAATTATTCGTTTCACAGCTGGTACAGTCCGGTCGTGAAGGGCACAATGTCTTAACCATCCCAATTTAAATAATCCCTGTGTTTGAGGGATATTCCTGTAGCTCTTCACCAGGCAATAGTTGGGAAGATTTCTTAGAGCGTTCAAACAAAGAAACACACGTATCTAGGCTCACACGTGGTGTGCTCATCTATCGATGAGTCGTAGAGGAGAAAATGGCAACCATAAATATGCCAGCGCCAGAGAAAAACTTCGATACAGCAGACCCATTGCCATCAGAAGAATATGTCGAGAAAGCGATGCCGTCAATACTTGGTTCATTCGATATGACGGTTGTCTATGTAATGATCATCTTTTTCATTACAAATGCCACGACCGCCATCGCAGGGGGGGCCGCTACCAGCACGAAGGTTCGCTCTATAACTGGACGCATAAGGCGCTTGGTGGGTATTGGAGTTTCTTCGTTGCCTTCTGCGCCTGGTTTCCCGGTGTATTGTTGATGGTGGCCGGAGCCGATACCGTCGTAACCTACCTCATGGGCCTCAACCCGAATTGGTTTTCCCAAATCTGGCAGCAAGGAGTTGCGGTGATCGCACTGCTAACTATCTGCTGTATTATAACCCTCCAGCCGTTTCGCACCGTGCAAAATATGGCCAATGTGATGTTTGGCATTATCTTACTGACTGTGATTATTGTCGGCGTTGCGGGCGTGGCATGGTTCGTCGGGAAGCATCCGTCCGCCACGAGCTTCAGCCATCCATCTGACTGGTGGCTGACACCCACCAACTTTGTGGTGTTTGGCGCCATCACGCATGCGTACCTGGGCGTAGCAGTACCAATGAATATGGGTGGCGAGATACTGGGGCGAAAAGTGATTACGCGCCACTTGCTCTGGGGAACCATGATTGTTATTACTGCCTACCTGGTCACAACGTTTACCCTGCTGGCAATTCAAGGAAAGGCTGCAACTGGCACTCTCTTCTCGGTGGTAACTGTCGTAGATATGGGGCTGAACAAGTTTTTCGGTGACATCACCGCAATCTGTGTCATCGGTTTCTTTCTCATGGCCCCCGTCGTTTACAATTATTCCTATGCACGCCTCCTCCTGGTTGGCGGCATAGACAAACGTCTCCCGGTGTCTGTTGGCCGGCTCAATAAATATCGCATCCCCGCGCATGCCATTGTTTTTCAGACAGTTGTTGCCATTCTATTGGCTGCAGGTGTCTACCTGGTTGTCCCACTTTTTACTCAACTAGGGAACCCGGCTGACCTGACCAACGAGGTGTACAACGTCATGCTCGCCTCCTCCACCCTGGTATGGGCAATTTCGACGGCCTTCCTCTTCATCAACCTGGTGAAATTTTACTTGATGGATCGACACGCTTTTCGCAAGCAACGTATCTTCCCCATGCCGGTATTGTGGATAAGCATTGTGTTCGGTGTCATTGCTTGCGCGCTTAGTATCATCGACACGCTCTATTTCTCCTGGGTGCCGCAGCAGATCGACAACAGCCATTGGTGGTACATCATCGGTGGTCTCACGCTGGTGTGTGTTATCATCGCTGCTTTCGGTGGTATGCTTGCCAGCAGTGAAGCTGCATGGCAAGACTTTAGCAAATAATATCATTCAACTAAAAGGCAAGGGCACTTTAGGTATTATTCATGATTTAAACGCACTGGCCGTCTGGCTGAATTCCGTTGGACGTTATCTGATTGGGGCTACTGGTAATTACTTCTCCAACCCCTGGGTAGGTATGGTCAGCCGGTAGGCTCCCGGACCACGAGAATTGGTATGCTTTCGTCGTCTGCCCCGCAGCGAAAGCCAACTTAGCCGTTGTGCTGCTGTGCCCGTTGTTGACCGTGTAATCGAACTGCACCGTTCCACCTGGGCTATTGGAAGTGACAACGAAAGTGGCCGTGTAGGTAACGGTCACTGAGGTGCCGCAGGCCACTCCCGCAATAGAGGATGGATTAACTGTCATAGTCACGCTCACAACATTGAAGGGTGTCGGTGTTGGAGTGGGTGTGCTGGCTAAAGCAGTAGCCGTTGTATTGGCATATCCCTGGGTCACAGCAGTTTCAGTCGCGTTCGCCTGGTTGGCGTTAGCCGTTGCCGTGGCGTTTGTGTTTCCGTTGGCCTGGGCGGTAGCTGTCGCATCGACGACCGTGCTGGTTGCCAGAGCATTGGCAGTAGTGTTGGCTTGCGCAGTGCTCGAGGTATTGTTTTGGGCTGTGGCAGTAGCATTGGCGGATTCGTCTGCTTTGGAGCTCGTGAAGAAGTAATAGAACGCGAATCCCGCACTGCTTATGAGGAGGAGTAAAACCAACCCGATTATCAAGAGCGTTAGTCCGGTATTGCGCTTGCGGCGAGCCGGCTTGTTCGGCGGGGGAAATGCTGAGCCGCGGTTATTGTAAGGCGGTGGCATAGGAGTTGGCCTGCTAGCGCCAGGTATTATCGTGGGATTATTGCTGATGTTCGTTGTGTTGTTACCAAGCCAGGCCGTCTGGTAATTGGGGACGGATGTTCTATCGGTCCCGCTATAGGTAGCCAGCTGCTCACCCGCGGCGAAAACTGGTGGATAATTGACTCCTGTGGGGGCGATAGCGATAGTGAGCAGCAACGGGATGGCGACACCTCCACTGCCAAAGGTGTTATCCTGTCCGATAACGCGAATCACCTGGCCGCCCTGTACACCTGCTGGCACTTCGACCCTGACGTGACGGCCTCCCGCCAGCGTTAAAGTTCGGATGGTTCCATTGATGGCTTCAGCATAGCTGATTGCGAGCGTGGCGCGGATGGTGTCAGTAATTGGTTTGCTCTGGGTATTCAGTATGGTAGGGCCATCGATGAGCAGGGCTTCTTGCAGCGCTTTGCCGAAAGCTGAAACGGACACAAAGCGATTTTCAGGTCTTTTTGCGAGAGCGCGCAGAAGAATTGTATCCACATCATGATTGAGCGAAGGGTTTAAGGCACTTGGTGGCTGAGGTGCAACGCTCAAGTGCTGGTACATCATCTGTCCTGGCCCACCCTCAAAAGGATAGCGTCCGGTCAGAAGCTGGTAGATCATGATGGCGAAAGCATACTGATCGGAGGCGGGAACAGGATTACCTTCCCATTGTTCGGGGGCCATATAAATAGGCGTACCGCGAATAGCCTGGCTTGCTCCTGAGGTCCCGGCTGCCAATTTCGCGATGCCAAAATCGGCGAGTAGCAAATCCGGGAGAGGTGCATTGCGATTGCTGCGAATAAGGAAATTCTGTGGTTTGACATCCTGGTGAATAATATCGTTGTCGTGCGCATGTTGGAGAGCATCTGCAGCCTGGTGGAGAAAGTGCGCGACAGCAGTGGGAGAGAGCAGGTGACCCTCCCCACGTTGTTGTAGCCAGGTGGCAAGTGAACCCTCCGCGCAATAAGGCATAACCATATAGGTGAGAGGAGTGCCATTGACAACCTCCTCACCAAAGTCAAAGAGCGGTAGGATATTTGGGTGATTGAGCTTGGCGATGGCCCTGGCTTCTCGCTCAAAGAGACGCGCCGCGTTTGACGTGGTGTTGGAGTCGGGATAAGGCGTGGCTTCCGTACGAATGACTTTGATAGCTACCTGTCGATTGATGCGTGTATCTTCTACAAGATAGACTTCCCCCATACTTCCACTTCCCAGTTGTTTCAGAATACGATATCGACCGTTTTGCAGCATTTCCAGTGGCATATTCCTACCTC
>WNGD01006120.1_pt1 | contig 13035 bp, 11 predicted proteins | sample 5400671 | NCBI WGS metagenome assembly WNGD01 (sample SAMN13153369, study PRJNA577476) | soil metagenome | isolation source: 40 cm soil or saprolite under grassland replicate 2 | place: USA:California | collected 2016-06-15
CGGGCGCTCTGGACCGCCTCCTCGGCGATGGTTGCGACGCCCTCGAGGAAGAACGCAGTCCACTCCTCCCAGTCCCCTTCGGTCCGGACGCGGTTCAAGATCCGGTAGTAGTCCTCGCGGCGCCTCTTGAAGAACAGACTCAGGTAGAGGAGCGGCTGGGAGAGCTGCCTCCACTCCTCGAGGACCGTGATCCTTGCCATGGTTCGCTAGTAAAGGATTCTTGCCTAGCGCCACGCGAAAGTAAAGAGTTCTTTCCTTTGTGACCTGCGACTAAGAAGAGGAGGGGCGCATCGCCGGCAGTTGCTAACCGTTTCGGGCAGCTACCCGCGTCTGGCGGTGCGAATCACCGGGATTTATCGTTGGGGGCGTCTACTACGAGCCTGTCAGCGCCTCGGAGTTCCAGACGGTGGGAAGACTGAAAAACGAACCGATGACGAAGGAGAGGAAGCAACTGAAAGGGGTCCAAAACCGCGGCTGCTGTTACCCCGGTGTTACCCCAAACGCATTTCGTTTTATCCTTTTGCTTTGGGCCTCGCTGTAAGTTATTGGATTTATTGGTGGGCCCAGCAGGACTCGAACCTGCGACCCGCGATTATGATGCGCCGAAATCCGCTTTTTTCGGCTCCATCACTGAATGCTACAAAACGCTACAACCCAATACTGACGCTGGCTTCAAGCGATCACCCCCTTCCACTGCCTGCTACCCATTGCTATCAAAATGTGCCCTTTTTTTTACTGAGCATGGGCACAAAAATGGGCACAGTGTTTTTTACCCGATTTTCATCGACATTTTCCTGGTCGCTCGCACGGAAAGGACCGCTGTTTTGGGATCGGAAGTGGAACAGAGTCAATCTCGCACAGGAGGGTAGAAGAGTGAACGACTCAAGGAATTCAGGCCCTGAACCGGCGGGCGCTGCAGCCGCCAAAGCGGAGAAGAGAATCATTCTCTCGATGGCCGGCAAGTGGCGGCGTGGGAAAGACCGGGGTCATGACCGGTCTGGCAGAATGGTTCGACGCAAATCAGATCCCGGTGAAACTGCTGGATCTCGATACCGAAAACAAGGCTCCTCGCTGGTACACGACGGTTCGAACGAACTTGCGCACTTTCAACCTGACCTTGTTGTCTGCATCGAGTGGCCCTCCAAACCCGCCGCTGATGAACACGACCGCTGGCGAACCCTGGCCTTCGACGAGCATCAAAACCGGGTACGCGCCGGCATCGACCATTTGCGGGCGGGTATCCAGAAGGCACGCAGTCGATGCCATCACAATCCAGAGCAGAGCGGCGCTACGGATGACCGGTCAACCTCCTTTCCATGTCTTTCGCGATTTGCGCGCCATGGAAGCGCCCGTTCTCGATGAAGATCTCATTCGTATGCATTCCCGCAACCAGAACTCCAGCCAGGTATACACCCGGCCGGTCGCTCTCAAGTGTGTCCGGATTGGTCTTCGGGCGCCGAGTGGCAGGGTCGAACTCGATTCCCATATGCCGCAGAAACTCGATGTCCGGGTGATAACCGATCAGGGCGAATACGAAATCGTTTTTGAGCCACTTCTCCCCATCCGGCGTCCGGACACGGATGCAGTCTTCGGTGATGTCTTCCACGGTGGAGCTCAGGTACCCGGCGATCTCGCCTTTCTTGAGGCGATTCTCAATGTTCGGTTTGATCCAGTACCAGAACAACTCCAGGGAGGCGATAGCCGCCGAGTTCTTCCCCCCGATCACCGCCACGTCCATATCCCAGTAGGGATGCGGCTCCCGGTAGTAGTGCATTACCTTGCTCAGCGCTTCTCCCGGGATGTCGAGCAGGTTCGGCAGATCGTAGTAGCCGGTGGAGAGCACGATCTTCCGCGCCCGATGATGCCCGGTTCGTCCGACGCGGTGCGAGGTCCATACATGGAAGTCGCCGTCCTGACCTTCGATTCGATCTGCGCGCTCGTATTGACGCACATCGAGCCTGAAATATTGGGTTACGCGCCTGTAGTATTTCAGAGCCTCCGTCCGATTGGGCTTCTCGTTGAGGCTGGTCATTGGAAGGTTGCCGATTTCGAGGAGCTCCGGCGTGGTAAAGAAGGTCATGTGAGGAGGGTAGTGATAGAGAGAATTAGTCAGGCAACCCTTCTCCAGCAGGATGACGCTCAGACCGCGCTGCTGAATCTCGATCGCGCAGGCGAGACCCGTAGGACCCGCGCCTATGACGATCGCATCGTAGACCGGTTCAGATGCCGCTGACATCCCATAAGTATAGCGCGGAAACCCCACTAGCGGCCCGTTGCGCCAAGGCCCCAGCGCGGCATAATGCGAGTTTGCTTAAAACGTGGCGCGCTCCTATTGCGGAGCAAGATTTTTTCGCATCTTCACGCACGCCATGCGTCTGCCGATCCGCAACATGTGCTCGCCGTGTTCGATGATTTCATATCCAAGGGCAGAGTAGAAGGGCACGGCGGTGATGGACGAAACCATTTCGAGGTGAGTCAACCCGTGCTCTATCGCGATCCGCTCGATCTCGTTTTCCGCAGTTAACCACAGCGGAACATCCGATCCAGGATGGTACCCAGTTCGTCGGCGGTGTCGGGCTTGAGCACCACTTCGCGGATGCCGGCTGCGCGGGCCCGCTCCTCGTCTTCGAGTCGCACATCGTCGATGGTCAGGATGACCGGGATCTCGGGGACGAATCCCCATCACCTCGCCGCCGCATCGACCCCGGCCGACGAGTGCGTTAAGCCTTTCTGGAGGACTCCCATAATTTGGGCAGATGACCTACTGCGTTAAAAAGAATCGGCCACAGCAAATAGAAGAGAACCACCAGATAACAGACCTCCAACCCCTCACTGAACGCCCACATACCGCTGGAGGCGTTTTGTTGATTGACGATTTGCGCTGCGGAGAGCGTACTGTCGTTCGGTGCTTTCGGTATTCTCGAAGACCTGCCGCACCGTCGACTGCCGCACGTACAGGTATGCGCTGCGCTTCAGGTGACTGGCGGTGACCTTCTGGTTCGGACGCGCCGCTCGACGAAGGCGATTTCCTGAACGAACAGCGGGGGAAATGGGTGTGTAATCCGGACAGGTGTGGTCACCTCTCCGGCGCGAGACGTAGTTGATCTATTGGACGCTCCCCGAGCCGCAAGCCGGTGGTGTACAGGAGCACGATCGCCAGATGCAGGTTTTCGCGACGGAACGGTGACGTTGGTGCGGCGGGCAGTGCGCCGATGGCCGCCAGGAGGCGAACCACTTCCGCGTTCGTAAGAGATGTGGCCGGACCACCTGATGGCGAGGCGGAAATAGTAGCGCGTCCGGGAGAAAACTCGCCAGCTCACCGTGGCGTCGATAGAGGCAGAAATTTCGTACGATCCGCATGCGGCTGCGACGAGTCCCTGATGCCAGGTGCTGCAACGTCAAACACCATCCCGCGAAGCTGTCCGATGTCAGGTCGCCGCCTTGTGTAGTCACAAAATGATCAACGTGCGCCAGCACGCGACGTACTCCCGTGCTAAAAGAGCATCCGGCCGATAGGCGGTTCAAGCTGCGATAGTAACCTGAGATCAAGGAAGCGACCGGTCTCGGCGGTCGTTGAGTTTGTGGTCATGACAAAAGCTCCTTTCAATTACCAGCGGCCGAAATGAGCACCGCCATCGACGTACAGGATGTCACCAGTGACCGTCGCGGCGTCGATCAGGTACATGACTGCATCCGTGATGTCCTTGACCGTCGAAGGCCGACCCATGGGCGACAGGCTCTCCATCACGTCCTTCGGGGTATCCCGGTGAAGCGGCGTGTAGACGGCGCCGGGCGCGACGGCGTTCACGCGGATGCCGTCTTTCGCGTACTCCATGGCAAGGTGCTGGGTGATCGTTTCAAGACCGCCTTTGGTGATCATCGGCACCGCCGCCGTGATACCCCGGATCGGGTTGCGAGCAAGGGCCGCCGTGATCGTGACGATGCTCCCGCCGGTTTTCTGCGCTAACATTTGCTTAATGGAGAGTTGGGTGACGTACAGGAAGCCCTCGACGTTCGTCGAGACGAGCGACTTGAAGTCCTCGGCCGTGTAGTCCGTGAACGGCTTGGTGAAGAAGATGCCGGCATTATTGACCAGTGCGTCGATCGATTTGAAGTGAGACAGCGCCGTCTCGACGATCTTGGCGGCAGTTGCCGGCTCGCCGATGTGGCCGTCCACCAGAGCGACGTGGTTGGAAGCTGCGACCTCGGTGGATTGGGTCACCTTCCGGGAATTGGCAACGACGTTGAAACCCCGTTCGACAAACCCTTTCACGATTCCCGCGCCGATCCCCTGCGAAGCTCCGGTCACGATGGCTGTCTTCCGTGGGCCGCTCACGGTTGTTTACCTCGAAAACGTCTTGTCACTAGAAAACATTCGATGGTCAAGCGGATCAGAAATCCGCATCCAGCACGATGCGGTAACGGGCCTTGCCTGATTCAAGTCGGGCGAAGGCCTCGTTGATATTGCTCATCGCGAAGTGCTCGGTCTGCGGCGCGACATTGTGCCGTGAAGCAAAGTCGAGCATCGTCTCGATTGCCACCGGCGAGCCAGTCGGCGAGCCCGACACGCTACGCTGCTGCAAGATGAGCGAGAATGCCGCGACCGGGATCGGTTCCAGCACGGCACCGACGACATGCAGCCGGCCGTTCGGCGCGAGCGTGCCGATCATCGCGTCCCAATCGAGCTTCACGTTGACGGTACTGATCAGGAGGTCGAAGCTGCCGCCGAGTTTCTTGATCGCCGCCGATTCCTTGCTCGACGCAACGTGGTTCGCCCCGAAACCCTTCGCTTCATCGAACTTGTTCTCGCTCGACGTGAACGCTGTCACGTCGCAGCCGTACGCGGCGGCGAACTTCACGGCCATGTGCCCCAGCCCGCCGATGCCGATGATGCCTACGCGATCGGTCGGCTTGGCGTACATGGCCAGCGGCGCGAAGACGGTGATGCCTCCGCACAGGAGCGGCCCGGCTTCGGCGAAGTTCAGCTTTTCCGGCAGCGGGATGGCCCAAGCCCAGTGCGAGCGGATGTGGGTCGCGAAGCCGCCGCGATGACCGAACATGGTCGGTTGCACTTGCGGGCAAAGGTGATGGCTACCCGACATGCACTGGTGACAGTGCATGCAGCTACCCGAGTTCCAGCCTACACCGACGCGCTGTCCGACCTTGAGTCCCTTGGCATTCGGACCTACGGCCGTGACCCGACCGGTGACCTCGTGGCCGAGAATCGCCGGGTACTGCGAAATGCCCCAGTCATTGTTCAAGGCGGAGAGATCGGAGTGACACAAACCGCAGTGTTCGACAGCGACTTCAACGTCCTCGGCCCCGAGCGGTCCGAGATCAACGGTTTCGAGCACCATCGGCTGTTTCGCCGCCTTCGCAACCCATGCCTTATAATTCATCGCGTCTCCTATTCTGAAACTTCGGGGGGTTGGACGGCGGAAGTAGACGCCGACTGTTTCTGCTTCAATCCGCTGGCTGGCTCGTTGCGGCTTTGGATAGGGTATTCTTCGGAAATCTTGATTGTATTCATTGGTGAATCTCCTTTGGTTCGATGGTTGACTGTGTATTAGCGCAGTAATCTGAACGCCGCTCGGAACGGGGGTTGGCTCTCATACTCCTTTCGTTGCCTCCTTCCCTTGGCGGGACATGATTGCACTCGGTGCGAACTCACTGCCACGCCCTCTGCGACTCACCTTACACTAGAGCCACCATGCCGCAGAAGCAATCGGTAGAATTACGAATTTCAACTAGAGGATCGTCCTATCCCGTTAGCAACGGGGGGGCTTCGGCGTTCAACGACTACTGGAGAGGCATCAGTTGAAAACGGGAGGTTGAATTCGACCGGCTGCGGACTTGTTCAAGCTGCCTGGGCGAGCAACTTCTCCTTGGCGTTGGCTCTGGCCCACACCCTTCCGATCGGGCCTTCTTCAGCGCACAGATCAAACGGTTTGTGTTGTGAGCTTGATAAGATCAGGTGCCTGTCGATGAGAGGAATCATGGATTTCAGAAAAAGCTATGCAGTAGGTTTTCTGACGGCCGCCCTCATCATCGGGCCGGCGTTGCCTCCACGCGAGTAGGCATCAATGATGTAAAATGGCTCTTGCCGCCGCCAGTGGGAGGGCCGGAGCGAGCGTAGGAAGTTAACATAAGGCCTACAACGCAGAAGCGGAGGAGAATTCCTACCCAGCCCCCGATATGAAGAGGAGTCTTATTTCGCCTATCCGCCGCCGCGCGCATAAGCAAGCGGCCTTGAGAGACTTGGCCACGGTTTTTGCACACGTACTCAACTTCCGCGAAATTCCGAATTCCTGACGCCTACCTTATTCCTGCCGCAAAGCGGTCATAGGATCGACCGCGCTTGCACGGCGGGCTGCCACGTAGCAGGCAATGAGTGCTGCTCCAAGCAGGACCAGACTGACGACGAGTAACACAGGCAGGCTCAGCGCACCCGTTCCGTAGAGCGTACTTTGCATGGCCCGACCGAGCGCATACGCACCGAGGAGACCCAAGGCCAGCCCGCCTGCGGCAAGCGTCAGTCCTTCCCGCAGGATCTGGAGCCGCACCTCAGATTGCCCCGCACCGAGCGCCATGCGGAGACCGATCTCCGGTGTCCGCTGCGCAACCGTGAAGGCCATGACCCATAGATGCCCAGCGACGCCAGCAGCAGCGCAAAGGCCGCCAGTCCACCGTAGAGCGCGATGTTCAGTCGATCGGGCGCCAGGCGCTCACCAATGATCTGATCCATGGTTTGCACCTCCGTGAGCGGCAGGTCCGGATCGACGGCCCGAACCGCCGCCTCAAGGCTTCGTCGCAACGCTTGAGGATCGGTCACCACGCGAACCGCCGCCATCGCCTGTGGCCACGGACTCTGCGCGAACGGCACGTAGATCTGCGGCGCCAGGCGTCCGCGCGTCGCACCGAGCGATACGCGGACAGCTGTCTCGCGTTGGCGCGCTGCACCGCGCGCGAGGAGCAGATTGGCAACATTGACGCACGCAATTAACACGACGAAACTCACCACTGCAAGCAACAGCCACAGGTTCCTCACGACGTCTGCCCTCAGGAAGTTGTTCTGCAGCGGCTCTACGCTCACGGTCCGGCCCGTGTTGGAAGACGGGAACTTTTGCGCCAACCGGGACGCAATGGCGTTCATCTCCTGTTGCGCCTGTTCGATGGTCACGCCCGGCTTGAGCCGCCCCGTGATCATCAACGGGCGGAATTGACGATTCCTTTTTCTTGCGGGCAGCAACATTGACTTTTCCAATCCGGGTTCACACCAGTGATACAATCCTTGAGCTGGCAAGGTTCATGGGAAGGATGAGAATGCGCTCTATCAGGGTGGCCCAGCTCATCGTTGAATCTTTCTACTTTCCGGATGCAGCAATGTTTTATGACGTCCGCGAAGGAACACATGCAAAGTTCAGTGGAGTGAAGAATCCAAACCTGTTTCTATAGGTGGCGTGCCGACGCCCACAGACGAGGGGACCGTCGCGCATGGGTTTATCCTGACAACGAGTTTTTCTGGAGGGAGCGCAGATGGGCAATGAAAGAATTTTCAATCCTCGCATTCTTTCCCGGCGGGAATTGCTGAAGAACTCAGGGCTCGGTTTTGGAAGTTTGGCGCTGGCTTCGTTGCTGAACTCAGAAGGACTGTTTGCGGCGGATTCTGGCGCCGCTCCGCAGGCGGGGAAGCTCTTTAGCGATTTGCTTCCACGCCCTGGTCATTTCCCGGGCTCTGCCAAAGCCGTCATCCAACTGGTGCAGAATGGCGGGCCCAGCCAGATGGACCTGTTCGACCCCAAGCCGGAGTTGACCAAGCGCGGTGGACAGCCCCATCCCGACGGCGTGGAGATTCATCAACCCAACAATCATAACGTGCTGCTTCCCAGTCCGTTTGAATTTCGCCGTTACGGGGAATGCGGCATGGAGATTTCCGAAGTGCTGCCGCAGTTAGGCACGGTGGCCGATGAACTGTGTCTGATTCGCTCGATGCACACCGAGCATAACAACCATCCCGAAGGCCTGAACATGTTGCTGAGCTGCAGGATCTTTCCGGGCCGGCCGGTGATTGGTTCGTGGATCACGTACGCCCTGGGAAGCGAGAACCAGAACCTGCCAGCCTACATTGTGCTTCGCGACCCGGAAGGGTACAGCGTCAGCGGCAAGATCTTATGGTCGAGCGGCTGGCTGCCCGCGCTCTACCAGGGTGTCGAATTCAGCTCTTCGGGAACGCCGGTGCATCATTTGCGGCCGACCGAACCGCTGCCGCCCGGTGTGCAACGCGAGGGCCTGAATCTGCTGGCCAAGCTGAATGCCGAACACAAGCGCGACCACCCGGGGGAATCGGAGCTGGAAGCCCGTATTCAAAACTACGAACTGGCGGCGCGCATGCAGCTGGCTGCCACCGAGGTGCTCGATCTCTCTAAAGAGACGGAAGCCACCAAGAAGCTCTACGGTCTGGACAACCCGGTGACGGCCAGCTATGGCACCCGCTGTTTGATGGCGCGGCGCCTGGTCGAGAGCGGTGTTCGCTTCGTGCAGGTGTTCGTGGGCAAAGGACAGCCTTGGGACCATCATGAACAGATCAAGCAAGAGATGCCCAAGATCTGCGCCAAGAGCGACCAGCCTTGTGTCGCGCTGATCAAAGACCTCAAAAGCCGCGGTCTGCTCGACAGCACCATTGTCATGTGGGCCGGTGAATTCGGAAGATTGCCAACCACGCAAAACTCCGGTGGACGCGATCACAATCGGAACGCCTTCAGCCTCTGGTTTGCCGGCGGCGGATTCAAGAGCGGCTTGGTTTACGGGCGAACGGACGACTTTGGTTACAAGGCTGTTGAGAATCGAGTGAGCGTTCCTAATCTGCAGGCGACGTTACTCCACCTGTTGGGTCTGGATCATTCAAAGCTCACCTACCCGCACGGAGGCCGTGAGGAGACGCCAACGGAGTTCAGCATCACCGGCGCAAGCGTAGTGGGTGACTTGCTGAAGAAGCCGCCGCGTGTGGTGTGAAGAAATTCCCCTTAAGAAAAGGGGGCAGAGCCGAGGCTCGCGGTTGTCTGGCGAGACCGGAAGACCAAAGCAAGATTGAGGGCCAATGCAGTTACCACGATACGCTGATGCGAGGCCTTCCCGAACTCGCAAGACATCCCCCGGGCGGCACCGCGACCGCTGTCGCTGCGCCGCCGCCCCCTTTGACCAAGGGGAATCGGTGAAGCGCCGCTGCGCTTGCCCAGGCTACCTTATCTCTGCCCCGTCAGGGCAGAAGAAAGCGACTACCTCAGCACGAGGGATGATCATGTCTAGACGTCTTCGGATCCATCTGACCATCGGCTTCCTCCTCGCCACCGGAACAACGTCAGCCCAAACTGGGACCTTCGAACGTGACGTTCTCCCCATCTTCACGGCCAACTGCCTGAGTTGCCACGGCGGCACTTCCATCTATACGCAAGCAGGCCTGGACTTGCGGACCATCAACTCCGTGCTGCGAGGCAGTCTCAACGGGCCGGTGATCGTGAAAGGATCGCCCGAGAAAAGCCTGCTCTACCAGAAAGTCTCGACGCGCGCCATGCCGCCGGTCGCCTTCAAGCTGACGCTGACCGATATCCAGATCGAAACCATCCGCAAATGGATTGAAGCCGGAGCGCCGTCGGAGAAACCCGCGGAGAAGACCGAGCCCGATGAAGAGCTGACGCGGTTCGAAAAGCAGGCGCTACCCATTCTTTCGGCCAAGTGCGTTTCTTGCCACGGCGCGGGGACCCCGATGGCCAGCCTGGATCTCCGCACGCTGGACTCAGTCTTAAGAGGCGGCATCACCGGACCTGTCGTCATGGAAGGTGCTTCGGACAAAAGCATGCTGATTCGCAACATCCTCAGCCACAAAATGCCGCCTCCGGGGACCAACGCTCCCGTGACCGCGGCGGAGCTGGAGGCACTGCGCCAATGGATCGACAAAGCTCGTTTCACCGCTCGCCCTCAGGTAGCAGCCTTGCGGGAAACCTTCACCCCGGCAGAAGCTCCGGAAGTCACCGAGAAAGATCGCCAATCCTGGGCGTTTCGCAAGCCCGTGGCGCAACCGATACCCAAGGTGAAGAACCAGCAGCGGGTGCGCACGCCCATTGACGCCTTTGTGCTGGCCAAGCTCGAAGCCAATGGCTTAAATCTTTCCGCCGAAGCCTCCAGCCAAACATTGATGCGCCGCGCCTACATGGACCTGATCGGCCTGCCGCCGACACCCGAAGAGATCAAGGCCTATGCCGCCGATACCCGACCGGGAGCCTACGAGCGGCTCATCGACCGGCTGCTGGCTTCGCCGCAATATGGCGAGCGCTGGGGTCGTCACTGGCTCGACGCCACCGGATATACCGATGTCACTGGCGCTGACATCTTCCTGGAGACGATTGAGGTGCATGAAGGCATGTGGCGCTACCGGGACTACGTGGTGCGCTCCTTCAATGAAGACAAACCTTACGATCGCTTCGTCACGGAGCAATTGGCTGGCGACGAACTGGTGGATTGGCGCGAGGCCAAGAAGTTTACGCCGCAGGTGCTGAACTCCTTGACGGCCACGGGCTATCTGCGCAGTGTCTACGACCACACCGACGCCGACATCGTGAACCTGCCGCACGAGCGCTACGAAGTGCTTTTCCACGTGGCCGAAAAGGTTTCCTCCAGCCTGCTGGGCCTGACAGTGGGCTGTGCCCGTTGCCACAGCCATAAATATGATCCAATTCCGCAAAAGGACTACTATCGTTTCCTGTCGATCTTCGCTCCGGCCTACAACCCGTGGAACTGGACGCAGCCGAAGAACCGCGTTCTGGCGACGGTTTCGCCTTCGGACGAAGAAGAGATCAAACGCCACAACGCGGACTTGGACAAACCGATTGCCGAGCTGCAGAAAGAACTGGATACCTTACTCAAACCGTATCAAGAGCGCTTGCTGGACTCGAAACTGCAGAATCTGCCTGCCGAGATCCGTGCCGAAACCAAGGCTGCTCTGGACACTCCAGCGGACAAGCGGGACGACGTGCAGAAATTCCTGGTCAAGAAATTTGGCGACGGCTTGACGGTAAAACCCGAAGAAGTGGAGAAAGCGCTTAAAGAAGCCGATGCCACGGCCAAAGCCAAGATCGACCGGCAGATCAAAACGCTGAACAGCTACAGGCGGCCGCTGGAAAAGATTCAGGTTCTGCTGGACGTCGGGCCTCCCGGCACGATGCGGTTGTTGCAACGGGGCAATGTGGAAATGCCTGGCCCCAGGGTTCAACCCGGGACATTGACCGTGTTGAGTGAGCCAGGGAAATCAGACATCGTTCGCCCGGTGGACACGCAGGGGAAAACCAGCGGCTACCGGCTGGCGTTCGCGCACTGGTTGACCAGCCGCGATCATCCACTGACGGCCCGCGTGATGGTGAACCGCGTGTGGCAGCAGCACTTCGGACGAGGCATCGTCGAGACACCGGACAACTTTGGCAAGCTAGGGGCTCCACCGACGCATCCCGAACTCCTGGATTGGTTGGCCGTCGATTTCATGAAGAATGGTTGGACGTTGAAGCGACTGCACCGGCAGATCATGACCTCAAGCGTCTACCGGCAGTCGTCTCATCAGCCTGCCGACGGGGAAACCTCGGTGGCTAAGAAAGTGGATCCGGAAAACCATCTTCTCTGGCGAATGAATCTGCTGCGGCTCGAGGCGGAAGTGATTCGGGATTCGGTGCTGGCAGCCAGCGGCAAACTCGATCGCACTGCGGGTGGGCCAGCCATCATGCTGGCTCCGCGTCCGGAAGGACTGCAAACCGTTTCGGAGAAAGACCCTACGCCGAACGCCAAATACCGGCGGAGTTTGTATCTGCTGGCACGGCGCAACTATCCGATGGAATTCCTGCAGGTCTTCGACTTTCCGGTCATCCAGGTTAACTGCACGCGCCGCATCAACTCGGCCACACCGCTGCAGTCGCTCACCATGCTGAACGACGATTTCATGGTGGAGAGCGCGAAATCTCTGGCCGAACGGGTCATGGCGGCTGCCGGCGAGCACGCGCCGTCGAAATGGATCGAGACCGCCTACCTGCTGGCACTCTCCCGGAAACCGACTGCGACGGAACTGAAAATCTGCACCGAGAATATCGAGAGACAAAGAGAGCTCTACCTCAACGCCAACACCGAACCGAAGCAGGCGGAAAAAGCCGCCCTGGGAACCTTCTGCCAGATGCTGATGGGTACCAATGAGTTTCTATTCGTGGATTAGACTAGCTATGCGAGAGAACTGGTGGAACCTCAATCGTAGGCGATGAAGCCCTCCACGAGAGCTTCCGTCCAGGAACGGTCCGGCCATCGTTGCTAATTCTGCCAACTCCACCAGGAGGATTCGCCTCTGGCCGTTCTGCACGTAGAGCACATCATTCCCCCAGGTTGCGAACTGTTGTTCTGCGAAAATCGTGAGGTATCCTCCCAGGCACTCCGGCCTCTCGACACGCGCGTGCCCAGGCTCCCCGGAAGCTCTTTATGGGTCGTCCGTTTCTGTGGATGCGTTAGACTCCTTCCTTTGTTGTAGGAAACGCCGCGCTCATAACCGTATGAGGCAACTCGAGGCACTCCTGGGCTTGGTACTCGCGGCCGTGATCGTGGCCGCTTTGGCACGCCGCGTCGGAGCACCTTACCCTGTATTCCTGGCGCTCGGCGGCGCGCTCCTCGCGTTTCTGCCAGGCGCGCCCTCGTTCACTGTACCTCCTGAGCTCGCGCTCGCGCTTTTCATCGCGCCCGTGCTGCTCGATGCGGCGTACGACGCGTCGCCGAGAGATCTGAAGGACAACTGGGCGCCAATTACAAGCTTGGTTGTGTTTGCGGTGGTATTGACAACTGCCGCGGTCGCCCTGGTCGCTCGCATCTTGCTGCCCGAGATGCCTTGGGCGCCCGCGATTGCGCTCGGCGCCGTGGTCGCTCCACCCGACGCCGCTGCCGCGACCGCCGTGCTCCGCCAGCTGCGGCCGCCTCATCGCATCCTGACAATCCTCGAAGGCGAGAGCCTGCTGAATG
>WNGD01017990.1_pt1 | contig 13034 bp, 12 predicted proteins | sample 5400671 | NCBI WGS metagenome assembly WNGD01 (sample SAMN13153369, study PRJNA577476) | soil metagenome | isolation source: 40 cm soil or saprolite under grassland replicate 2 | place: USA:California | collected 2016-06-15
GGGGCTCCTCATACAGGACCGCGGCGTTCAGCAGGACATCGTGGACGAGGTCCTCAAGAACATTCCCCTGAACGAAGGCGAGGGCCGGGACTCCGTTACGAACGCCGTGCGCGATGTGGCGGGGACCGCCAGCGGCGCATTGGGCATCCTGGGCCTCGCTGGTATGGCCTGGGCAGGCAGCAGCCTCTTCGGCGCCCTGCGCAAGGCCTTAAACACGGCGTTCGACGATAGGGAGCCGAAACGGCCCTTCTTTCAGCAGAAGGCAATCGATCTCGGTCTGGTCCTCGCGCTGGCCGTCTTTTTCCTCGCGTCGATCGGCGCGACGGCCTTCCTGCGCGTCGTGCGCACCAACAGCGCCAGGCTTGGCGCCCTCGGCGATGTGGCCGATAGCGCCGGGCCGCTCTGGGACCTCGCCTCGTATGCGATCCCGCTCGTGTTCTCTGTCATCGCCTTCAGTGCCCTCTACTGTCTCGTACCCAGCCGTCTGCGCTCTCCTCGTGATGTCTGGCCGGGCGCCGTTGTCGCGGCTCTCGTCTTCGAGATCGCGAAGCTCGGTTTCAGCGCTTACATCGAGAACTTCACTCATTACAACCTTGTCATGGGCTCCCTCGGCGCGATCGCTGTGTTTCTCCTCTGGATCTACGTAAGCGCCAACATCATGCTGTTCGGCGCGGAGGTCGCTTCAGAATACCGGCAAGTGCCGGAGAGCGGCTACGAACAACCGGTCATGGGAGGCTTGAAGCCGCGGCTGGCCCAACGAGCCTGGGAGGCGTTCCGCGCGCTCTTCGTTCGCACCCGCAAGCCCGACGTTCGTACCACAAGCGAAGAGCCGTCGCCGGAAGCAGAGCCAGTCTCGACTACGACACGCGGCGCACGGCCAAGGTAACCTTTTCGCCTTCGACCGTCTGCTCCTCGGCGTACGCGCCATCGGGCGCACGGCCTTCCGAGATCTCCTCCGCCAGCGTCTCCTCACGGACGTAATCGCCGTGAGCCGAGAATATGTCGCGCAGCCTGTCTGCATCGGTGTAGTACAGCGCGATACGGTCCGCAATTTCGAACCCCGCCGCCTTTCGCATGTTCTGAATGCGGTGCACCAGCTCGCGCGCAACCCCTTCGTCGGCCAGCTCCAGCGTGATTGCGGTGTCGATTCCAACCGCATATCCGACCTCATCTTCCGCCAGCGAAGCCCCCTCCGGGAGCATCGCGAGCAGGTCCTTCGGGTGCTCGACCGCGTTCCTGCCCTTGAACGCCTCCTCCGTATCGATCACTTCGAGCCGCTTGACGTTCAGCTCTTCCAGCACTTGCCCTTCGAGGCGTCTCAGCCCCTCAGCCTGCGTGGCGTTGTGCACAAATGCGGTCGCCACAGCGAGAGGTTGGCGCACCTTGATCGCCGCCTTACTCCGCGCCGCCCGCCCGAGGCTCACGACCCGCATCACGAGCCTGGTGTCGTGGATCAGCTGTTCGTCAACCAGCTCATCGTCCGCTTCAGTCCACGCGGCGAGGTGGACGCTCTCCGGCGCCTTGCCGTCGACCGAACGCACGAGGTTTTGGTACATCGCCTCGGCTAAGAACGGTGTGAACGGCGCCAGCAGTTTCGTGAGTGTCACGAGGCATGTATACAGCGTTCGGTACGCCGCAAGCTTATCGGCGTCCGCTCCGGACCCTTCGGCTGCGCTCAGGACAGGCTTCCAGAAACGCCGCCTGCTCCTCCGCACGTACCAATTCGAGAGGTCATCCACGAACTGCTGGACCGACCGCCCGCTGCTCGTCGGGTCGTATCGTTCGAGGTCGTCCGTCACTCTGCGCACGAGCGAGTTGAGCTCGGACAGCACCCAGCAGTCTAGCTCGGAAAGCTCACCCTCGCCCGCCGTACTCGGATCGAACCCGTCGAGGTTGGCGTATGTCACGAAGAAGCAATACGTGTTCCAGAGCGTGAGCAAGAAGCGCCGTAACGTCTCCGACACCAACTTGTCGGAGAAGCGGCGCGCCTCTCCGGGACGCGTCGCGGTGTACAGGTACCAACGCAGGGCGTCCGCGCCGTGCTCTTCTATTACCGCCATCGGCTCGACCACGTTGCCCAGGCTCTTGCTCATCTTCCGGCCTTTGTCGTCCAAAATGAGCCCGAGGCAGATCACATTGCGATACGAGATGTCCTCCGGCGCGTCTTCAGTGCGGTTAAGCAGCACGGCTTCCGCGTGCAGCGTGTAGAACCAGCCGCGCGTCTGGTCTACCGCCTCGCAGATGAAGTCCGCCGGGAACATCCGGTCGAACGTCGTCTGGTTCTCGAACGGGTAGTGCCACTGCGCGTAGGGCATCGCTCCCGAGTCGAACCACACATCCATCAACTCCGGCACCCGGCGCATCAGCCCGCCGCATTCGAGGCAGCGCAGCTCGACGCGGTCGATGTACGGCCGGTGCAGGTCCGTCAGCTCTCACGCGAGCCGATCGCGTCGTGCGTGCCACACGCCGTGCAGCGCCAGATCGGCAGCGGCGTGCCCCAGTAGCGCTCGCGGCTCAGCGCCCAGTCCACGTTGTTCCTCAGCCAGTCGCCGAAGCGCCCCTGCTTGATGTGTTCCGGGTACCAGTTGATCTTCTCGTTCGCCGCGATCAGCTTCTCCTTCACCGCCGTCGTCCGTATATACCAGGTGGGCTTGGCGTAATACAGGAGCGGCGTATCGCAGCGCCAGCAGAACGGGTACGTGTGCCGGATTACCCCTCGGCTAAGGAGCAGCCCGCGCGCCTCGAGATCGTCCATGATCCCGGCGTCGGCGACCTTCACAAACGCGCCCTGCCACGGCGAAGCGTCCGGCAGGCGCCCGCGCAGGTCCACCGGCTGCAAGAACAGCAGACCGTGCTCTTTCCCCAAGTCGAAGTCCTCCCCACCGAAGGCCGGGGCGATGTGCACCACTCCGGTGCCGTCTTCCAGCGACACGAAATCGCCGCCGAGGACGGTGTAGGCCTTCTCGACGTCGGCGATGCCACCAACGGCCACCAGGCGCCCGTCGCGGAAGGTCATGGGCTGGACACCCCACGTCGTTGGATCGTAAAGCGGCTCGTACGTCAGACTGACGAGGTCTTCGCCTCGCAGAGTGGCAGCCGGCTCGAGCGCCTCTCCCAACGCCGACTCAACCAACGTCATCGCCAACACGACCAACTCCCCATCGTGTTCCACCGCCGCGTACTCTGCCTGCGGCTGGACTGCCAGAGCCGTGTTTCCCGGCAGCGTCCACGGGGTGGTCGTCCAGGCGAGTATGGAAATCGGAGCATCGGGAGGGAGCGAACAATGCATCGCCCTGAGCGCCGCCGCGGATTCCGCCGACAGCCGGAACTTCACGAACACGGACGGGTCCGGGGTGTCCTCCTTGTAGCCCAACGCCACCTCGTGGTCGGAGAGCGAAGTCCCGCAGCGCGGACAATGCGGCGTCGACCGGTAGTCCTGGTACACGAGGCCCTTGTCCCAAAGCCGCTTGATGATCCACCAGCAAGTCTCGATGTATGAATCGTCGTACGTCCGATAGGCGCTCTCGAGGTCTACCCAGAAGGCGATCCGGTCGGTTAACTGCTCCCACTCCTTGACGTAGCGAAACACGCTTTCGCGGCAGAGGCGGTTGAACGCTTCAACGCCGTACTGCTCGATATCCGCTTTGGTCTTTAACCCAAGCTCCCTCTCGACGGCCAGCTCCACCGGCAACCCATGCGTGTCCCACCCGCCCTTGCGCGGTACGCGGTAGCCCCTCATCGTCTTGTAGCGCGGGAACAGGTCCTTGAACGCGCGCGCCAGCACATGGTGGATGCCGGGCGCGGCATTCGCTGTGGGTGGGCCCTCGTAGAACACGTAGGTGCGCTCCTCCGGCCGTTCCTCCACGCTTTTGCGGAAGATACCGTTCTCCTTCCAGAAGCGCAGGACATCCTCCTCCAGCTTCGGGAAGCTCTGTTTCGTGTCGACCGGCTTGAACATGGTGTCTCCTCTGGGTGCCCGCCTGCTGCACATCAAAAAACCCGTCCCAAACGGGACGGGCCAATCGGCTCGCGGTACCACCCATCTTGTCGCCTGCGGCGACCGCTCATCTCAGGGTACGACCCGACGAGTCGGGATTATACCCCTGCCTCTGCTAACGGTGGCTTCCGGCCGAGCCTACTCTCCGTCCGGATTTCGGTCGGCGGCTCAGGAGTGATTTTCGGGCCGCGATTCCGTGTCCCCTCACACCTTCCGGGACTCGCTCGCCGGCTTACGCTGCCCTACTCGTCTCCGTCTTCGCCCTGATGTTCGGTTGTGTGGTCAGTGTAACGACGGCCGGCGAAAACTGTCAATGAGCCGCATTCCGCGGCCAACTAGGGCACGGGTGGAGGCGCTTGTGGCGGAGGCTGTCCCGGCGCCTGCGCTTCCGCGGGCGGCGAGGCCTGCACCTCCGGCGGCGTCCCGTCGTCTGCCCACGGCCTGAACCAGACCATGCCCATCAGGAAGGCGGCGGCGAAGACGAACACCACAAGCAGCACGATTGACGAAGGCGAAATCCCCCGCGGTTCCTGGCGCCAGCTATAACGACGTTCGTCTACGACGATGCCTACCCTGTTGCGATGGTTGGGCATATCAAAGAATATGACGCAGATCAGTTCGGAATCATATCAGAGAACCGACCCGATTTATTATAGTCGCCTAAATAAAACATCAACTCAAGCCAGACCGCTAGCCCTTATGTCATTCCGGGCCCGCGCGGCGGGGCCCACAAACCGCCCTGAGCGCTGCGAAGGGTCGGCGGTGTGGCGAGGAATCTCAGCATCCCGCCAATCCGTATGTCCTTTCCTGCCGGCGCTCGCTTCCGGACGTCCGCTAACCCTTCACCCAGTTCTCGTATCTCGCGGCCGAGCGCTCGACCACTCCCCTCCCGTCTTCCGATACGTCGTTCTGCCACCAGCCGCCGTATATCCGCTCGAATCGGTATGGCCGGACCGCCTCCACGATGCCGCGCACCGCCTCTGCCGGAAGCGGAATATAGTTCGGATAGCTACGCATGAACGTCACCCAGCGCCGGTCTGCCACTACCGAGATCGAATCGCCTGTGAGCAGGGCGCCCCGGCCGCCGGCTCCCTCCGACCAGTGCAGGACAGCGCTGCCGTCAAAATGCCCTCCGCACTGCACAACCGTTAAACCCGGGAGCACCTCGCGCGACCCCTCGTACCGCTCGATCGAGTCGTCGGGCCGCGCCGTCCACTGCCTATCGGCGCTCGGCAGATAGACCGGGGCGCCGCCGAAAGCGTGACTCCATTCGATGATCGACCCGTAGAAGTGCGGGTGAGAGGCCGATAGCCCATGCAGGCCGCCCAACTCGCGCACCTGTCGCACCGTCTCCCCGTCGATGTAGCTGATGCAGTCCCAGAGAAAATTGCCGGTCGCCGTCTTCACAAGCAGAGCGCGCTGGCCGATCCCGAACCGCGGCCGCGTGTCGATGCTCCAAAGGGACTCCTCGCCCTCGACCTGGCGCAGGCGGTTCCCGTATCCGCCCGCTTTCATCTCTTCGAGCGTTGTCCACTGTTGCCCTCCCCAGCCGATGTACTGGCGCTCGTCGCTGCAGATCAAGCAACGTTCGGGAGGAGCCGTGCCTTCTGCGTGTTGCACCCCGCAGGTCTTGCAGATGTAGCCGTCCAACGTTTCCTTATTGTGTGCAGGCTATGTGCTCAGTGCACCGTGATCCAGTCGGGCACCTCATCCGAACCGGGGCTGTTTGTCAGGCGGCGCTGATCGCTGCCATCAGCGTTCATCATATAAATCTCGAGGTTGCCGTCCCGGTCGGAGATGAATGAGATGCGCTTACCATCCGGAGACCATTGCGGGCAGCGGTCTGCCGCATCGTTAACGGTCAGTGGGCGGGGATCGGAACCATCGCTGTTCATCAAGTAGACATCGAAGTCGCCGTCGCGCTGGGAGGCGAATGCGATGTGTTGACCATCCGGCGACTCCTTGGCCTCTGTCTCGATTCCTTTACTCTCCGTGAGTCGCGTCAGCTGCATGTCATCTAAGCGCAGGCGGTAGAGTTCGAAGTCGCCGCCGTTGCGGTTGCTCTCAAACAGCACGCTCTGGCCATCCGCCGCAAAGGCAGGCGTGCTATCCCAGATACCCGGGGTGTTTGTTAGCTGTGTCAAACTTCCGTCGTTGACATCGACCAGCCATAAGTCTGACTCGGGCGCGTCATCGCCCTTCTTTGTAGTGTGTTGGAATACCACCCGCTGCCCGTCCGGCGACCAGTCCGGGTATTCGTCGGTGACGGTTTCTCCCGGATCGGCCTTCGTGAGCTGGCGGACATTCGATCCGTCGACGTTCATGACATACAACAGTCCGTTCTCGCCTCCGGCCCGTTGCGAGCCGAAAACAAGGGACCTACCGTCGGCGCTGGCTTTCGCTTCGTAATCACGGCCGGGGTCATTGGTCAGCTGGCGAATATCCCCCCCGTCCGTGTCCATCGTGTAGATGTCTGCATCACCGTCACGGTCGGAATAGAAAACGAGCCGGTACTCATTTCCCCCGTTACCCGCGCATCCAGACGACCAAATCAGAATCAAAAATGGCGCGAGAAGCAGGGCAAACCAAGGCTGCTTCTCAGAGCCACCGATTCTCAATCGCCGGGTTTTCGTGCTCGGAACATCGCGACGAATGCTACCATAGGGCAGTTTGGCCCAAACAGGGAAGAGCCGCCCCGCTGGTTGCGAAAGGCGGCTCTTCCTGCTTGGCTGCCCGGCTAATCGGTTAGCTGCGTCGCGTTAGGCCGTAGCTCGCCGCCAGCACACCACCTGTGCCGGCTACCGCACCGAGCGCAATGGCCAGGATGAGGGCTAGGTTCGGCGAACCGTCGGACGGATTGCCGCCTGTAAGCGGCACCGCAGCCGGCTGCACCGGCGAGGCCGACGCCGCGACGCTTGCGCTCGCGGAGGCGGAAGCCGAAGCAGAGGCCGTGGTTGTCGGCGTAGCTGATGCGCTTGGCGTGGGTGTGTCGGACGCCGTCGGCGTCGGCGTATCTGTGGCTTGTCCGAGCGCTGTCGGGGCCCCAGCCGCGAAGCCAATCAGCATGAAGGCGCCGACCATCAGGACCACAAGTCCTGCGACGAATATCCTCATACTCTTTCTCCTTTCCACTCTAGGAACTTTCAACGGCAGCCATAGTCCAAAACGACCCTACCCGCGGATTCGTCCCGCGCGTTGTGTAACAAAACCATTGCAAGAAACGCATTGCGCGAACCGGCGTTGATCTACTGCGCCCGCCGCCTTTTGACGGAATGGGCTCAGTTTCTCGCGCGGGCGCCCTTTTAGGACGTCCGCAGGGTTCTGCTAAGCGGTTAGCTGCGTCGTGTTAGTCCGTAGCTCGCCGCCAGCACACCACCTGTGCCGGCTACCGCACCGAGCGCTATGGCCAGAATGAGGGCCAGGTTGGGCGAACCGTCGGACGGATTGCCTCCTGTAAGCGGCACCGCGGCCGGCTGCACTGCTGAAGCCGACGCGGCGACGCTGGCGCTCGCGGAAACGGAAGCCGAGGCGGTGGTTGTCGGCGTCGCCGTAGCGCTTGGCGTTGGTGTATCCGACGCAGTCGGCGTCGGCGTGTCGGTGGGGATCACTCCGGCCAGCGCGTTTGGAGCTTCGGATGCGAGTCCGATTACCATGAAGGCGCCGACCATCACGATTACAAGGCCTGCCACGAAGATTCGTCCCATACCCTTCTCCTTTCGCTACACAGACGTCAGCGGCAACAATAGCCCCAAAACGAGCCTGCCCTCTATTGGCCAGGCGCGCTGCTAACAAACCATTGCAAGAACGGGCCGCAAGAGCGGAGCCTGATCTCCGCTGCTCGCGCTGCCATTCCCGCAAGCGGCTGCGGCTCAAGGGAGCCGCGCGATCTGAAAGTTCGGGACTTGTTGAAGTCCGACCGGTTAGTTGGACTCTCTAGTCTTAACGCGGGCGATAGCCGGGAAGTTAGCTCCCGCTTAACAGATGCGGACGGCCGTTATCAAGAAAGCGTTTAGACTTCGAGCTTTTGCGCCACCAGCTCGCGGTGGTAGTCTGCGTCGCCCCACATCAGCTCCATCCACTTCTGGCGCCGGAAGTAGAGCTGGATCTTGTACTCCTTTGTGAAGCCGATGCCGCCGTGGATCTGCTGGCCGTGTGCGACGACGCGGCGTGAGGCGTCAGAAGTCCACGCTTTCGCCATGCTGATCATCAGATCGGCATCGGGCTCGCCCTCCTGCAGACTCCAGGCCGCCTTGTAAGTAATGAAGCGCGAGCCGTCGACGTCGATGACGGCGTCGGCGAGTTTGTGTTGGATAGCCTGGAAAGAACCGATCGGGCGGCCGAACTGCACGCGCTCCTTGGCGTAGTTCAGCGTGACGTCGAAGTCCATCTGGGATACTTCCCCACCGAGCATGCTCGAGGAGGGCACCTTCACGTTATCGAACGTGACCTCGCACTGCTTGTCGGCGGCAATCGTCTTGAGCACTTCGAATTTGATGCCGGGCGACTTCGAGTCGACGATGAAGAGCGTGATGCCGTCTTCGCCGGAGCCGCCGGTGCGCGCCGCGACGATCATGTGGTCGGAGACGTGCGCGTCCTGAACGAAGAGCTTCGTGCCGTTGACGACGTATTCGTTGCCTGCCTTCTTGGCCTCGAGCTGAACGCCGTCGGCTGTCCACTTCGCGGAGGGCTCTGTGAGCGCCAGGGTCATAATAAGCTCGCCTGAGGCGATCTTCGGCAGGAACTGCTGCTTCTGCTCCTCTGTTCCGGCCTCCATGATCGGCACGCCGCCGAGCACGACCGTCGAGATGAACGGGCCCGGTACGAGCGCGCGGCCAAACTCTTCTAGCAGCACGACGAGCTCGCAGACGTTCATGCCGGTCCCGTTGTACTCCTCCGGGATGATGAGGCCCATCCAGCCCTGCTGCGCCATCTTCTGCCACAGCTCCGGCGAGTACCCCTTCTCATCCTCCTCCATCTCACGCACTAGCGACTCCGGACACTCCTTCTCAAGGAAGTCGCGGGCGAAGTTCTTGAGCATCTCCTGCTGTTCGTCTAGTCCAAGGTCCATTTAGGGCGTTCCTCCTTCGTCTCGATTAGTCGCTGTGGTGGCTGAAGTGCCTGCATATTTCACAAGCAGGTTAGCTTCCGTTGCTGCGTGCCTGGCTTCCGATGAGATCGGATATGAGAAGGCCGAGTGCAATCAGACCCACGCCGAAGGCACTGAACCAGCTAACGCCGAAAATCATCAAGCGCGTGTCACCCCATTCCTCAAGCGAGAACGCGTACGCGCCGATCCCAACAATTGTGGCAACACAGACTCCAATGACTACAAGCAGCCATTTCCACCGGCTCTGACGATTGAGGTTCATTCGGTCACCTCCAATTTCCAACCTTGAAGCCCGGCGACTGCTCAAGCGCACGCACGAGCGATCCGGGGCACTCCTTCTCCGGGAAGTCCCGCGCAAAGTTTTTGAGCATCTCCTGCTGTTCGTCTAGTCCGAGGTCCATTGGGGGCGTTCCTCCTTTTGGTCAGCTACTATTGGGCCCGAGAGCGCTCGGCTCCCAGGTGATCATCAGTTCGCGGACTCCTACCGCATCGCGGCGGGCGAATCCCGTTGATGTTTCGAGAAAAAGCTCGTCGAAATGCTCATTAAAGAGCCGGTGGGCTCGGTCTATGTCATCGGGACGCACCCAGCCGATACCAAGCTCATTCTTAATAGCCTCCTCGCGCGTCTCCGGAAGAGGCCGGCGGGCAGTTGCCGCGCCTATCTCGATGACCTCGGGCGTGATACTCATCTCGCCAAATACCGCCAACAATTCCTCGGGTCCGGGGACGGGTGCCAGTTCTTCGCCGTATACCAGGCCGAAGAACGCGGTCGACTGATTCGGGGGAGGCACGGTCAGGACGTCGATTATTATGCGACGCCGGCACGAATTCTCAAGCTTGTCGATGAACGGCTCGATCTGTGGGACGAAGTAGGTGACGTGGGCGGCGAGCAAAACGTCGCCTTCGACGCGTTTGCTCTCCATCCAACCGCTTTGCATTGAGCGGGCGTTGGTTATCCCCGCGTCGTCGGCGGAGGCGCGAAACTCGGCAAGCATGCCGGGCGAAGGCTCGACGTTGACGACGTCGCGGCAGTGGCTTGCCATCGGCAGACAGTTGCGGCCGGCCCCGCCGCCCACATCAACGAGGACGTCGGCCGGACCGAGGAACGACGCTAGCTTCTCGAGGAACGGGTCGAGTTCGCGCTTGGGGTCGGCTCGAAAGCGGGAGGCAATGGCGCCCCAGGTGTCGGGCTGCGGCCCACGGGTGCGCACGTATTGCGCCTCGCGCGCGGCCACCATTTCGTCGTGCTTGCGGGCGGCCGCGCCGGCAGCGCGGACGGCCCTGGCTGTCCCTGCTTCGGTCAATGCTACCCCCGCGGCATACCGAGGCCGCGCTGGGCGATGATGTTCTTCTGGATCTCCGTCGTGCCGCCGCCGACGGCGAGGCCGGTCTGCCATAGGTACTGGCGTTCGAAGCGGCCCTTTAGCGGCACCCACTTGCTCTTCGGGTCGAGCTGGCCGTAGAGGCCCATGATCTCCATCCCGGCCTTGGCCATGCGCAATTGCATGTCGGTGTTGAACAGCTTCGCGATCGAGGACTCGTAGTTCGGGACCAGGCCGCGCGCCTGCATGGCGGCGACGCGATAAGAGAGCAGCCGCCCCAGTTCGGCCTCGACGGCTGCGTCGGCGAGACGCGCCTTCACCGTGATTTCGTCCGAGAGGTGGTGGCCGTTTACCGGCGTCTCGCGAGTGTATTCGCTCAGTTCCTCGAGCATCTTCCGTGCGCCGACTGCACCGCCTATCGAGGAGCGCTCGAAGTCGAGCGTAGTCGTTGCCATGTACCAGCCGCGGTTCTCCTCACCGAGCAGACAGTCCCTGGGAACGCGGACATTCTCGAAGAAGACTTCGTTGAAGCCGTGGTTGTTCATCATGTCGATCAGCGGGCGCGTGCTAATTCCGGGAGTCTTCATATCGACGAGGAAGTAGGAGATGCCCTTGTGCTTCGGCGCCTCCTGGTCCGTGCGGGCGATGAGGATCATCCAGTTCGCGTAGTGTGCGCCTGATGTCCAGATCTTCTGGCCGTTAATGATGTAGTCGTCGCCGTCTTTGACGGCGCGCGTCGCGAGATTCGCGAGGTCGGAGCCGGCGTTGGGCTCGCTGAAGCCCTGGCACCACATCGTCTCGGCGTTTGTGATGGCGCTCAGGTGCTGCTTCTTCTGTTGGTCGGTCCCGTAGACGATGATCGTCGGGCCCGCCCAGCCGACGCCGATCGTGCTGTAGCCGATCGGAGCGTTGGCGTAAGACATCTCCTCATTGAAGATGAGTTGCTCGATGACCGAGAGGCCGAGGCCGCCGTACTCTACCGGCCAGTGGGGCGCGACCCACTTCTTCGTCGCCAGCCGCTTAGCGAACTCACCGTAGACGTTGCGGTTTTCGTCGCTCCGCGTGAAGCGGTCGCCGGTCCAGTCCTCCGGCAGGTTGTCCTTCAGCCAGTCGCGGATCTCCTGGCGGAAGGTCTCTTCTTGCGGCGAAAAGCGGAAGTCCATGGCGCACTATCGTATACCATGACGCGAACGTAAGGTGCAACTTTGCGCAGAAGCCGGGCGCGGCTAATTCTTCGCGAAGCCGAGCCCCAGCTCACGCAGGCTGGCCGGGCCTGAGCGGCCGATTACAACGTGGTCGAGGACATCGATGCCGAGCAGCCTGCCCGCTTCTTCGACCTGCTTCGTCAGCGCAGCGTCGTCCGGGCTCGGAGACGGGTCGCCGGATGGATGGTTATGGACGAGGATGATGTTCGGAGCGTTCTCGCGTATCGCGTCGCGGAAGACCTCGGCGACGCGGACGACGGCGCTGTGAACGTTGCCTCTGTTTACCTGACGAACGCTCATGACCTGGTTGCGGGTGTTGAGCAGGATTACTTTCAGGTGCTCCTGCTCCAGCAACGCCATATCTGCGCCCACGAGGGCGAAGACGTCTTCCGGAGATCGCACGGAGGCGCGCGGAGGCTGAGCGGACATGATGCGCTGGCCGAGCGCGAGGGCGGCGATCACTTGCGCCGCTTTGGCGGGGCCGACGTGCTTCTCGGCGCACAGCTCTGCGAAGGAAGCGCGGCCGAGCGCGTTCACTCCCTCGAACCTGGAGAGCAGACGCGTGGCCAATGCGACTACGTTTTCGCCCCTGCTCCCGGTGCGGAGCAGGATCGCCAGAAGCTCCGCGTTCGACAGCGCCTCGGGCCCGCGCGAGCGCAGGCGTTCGCGGGGCCGCTCGTCCGTCGGCATCTCGCGAATGAGAGCACGGTACTGAAGGGCGGTGGCAGCCATCGGCGTGAGAATACCGCCGGCATTGCCGGCAGCGAAAGGCGGGAATGGCACAACTTGGAGGCCTGAAGGCGCTCCGCTACATACGGAGGTTGTCGACTTCAGCGCGCCCGCAGATCGCAAAGGCCCCACTACAGGGAGGCGTAGACGGCGTCGATGAGCGGCGCCCAGCGCGGGTCCGTAAGCGTGTTCTCCTGGAGCATGCGGTTCATCGCGTAGCCGAAGCCGACCTTGGCGTCCGGGTCGGCGAACCCGAGCGAGCCGCCAGCGCCGCTGTGGCCGAAAGCGCGCGGGTTGGGGCCGAGGCTGGCGTCTGGGCTGGTGAGAACGAACCCGAGAGCGGGCCGCAGATTTAGCCCCATCACCTCGTCCCGCCCGCTCGCCTGCTCGACGGTTGCCCGCTCGATTGCCTCCGGGCTGAGCACACGCACTCCGTCAAGTTCGCCGCCCCGGGCGAGCGCGCCGTACAGACGCGCGACGGCGCGGGCGTTGCCGTGGCCGTTCGCGGCTGGTATCTCCGCCGCTCGCCACTCGCGTGTGTTGACGACGCCCGGCGTGAAGAGGTCGGGCGGATTGGCGAGCACCTTGAAGGGCATCGATTGCGGATCCTTGAGCATGTCCAGCACGAAGTTCGTCTCGCCCGGCTGCGGCGGCTCCGCAGAGATGGTCTCCGC
>WNGD01007139.1_pt1 | contig 13033 bp, 14 predicted proteins | sample 5400671 | NCBI WGS metagenome assembly WNGD01 (sample SAMN13153369, study PRJNA577476) | soil metagenome | isolation source: 40 cm soil or saprolite under grassland replicate 2 | place: USA:California | collected 2016-06-15
TGGTCGGCCGTGACCGCGAGACGGTCACGCGGTTCTTCGACGGGCTGGACCTGGTCGAACCCGGCGTGGTGAAGGTCACCGAATGGCGCCCGGACTCAGAACTGGAAGCCAGCGCGCCGGCCTCGCTGTGGGGCGGCGTGGCGCGCAAGCCCTGATGCGCCGCGGGGACGTGCACGACGCAGACCGCGTCGCCGCGATCGGGCACCCACGCCGATGCCGCCTCCCTCACCGCCACGGCCAGGCCGCTCAGGTGGGGCCTGCGCCGCCCAGACGAACCGATGGCTGGACAGGTAGGCGTATCCGGGCCACGGCATGCCGGGCGCGGGCCGGAAACCCTGCCCGTCCGCCCGCACGCAGGACAGGCCGGCCAGGGTCAGCAGGAACCGCCGGGCGGTGGCGCGCGAGATCCCGGTGGCGGCCGCGGCGCCGCCCAGGGTGAGCTCGGGCTGCTGTCGGGTGAACAGCCGCATGACGGTGAGTCCGCGCTCCAGCGAGTGCAGAAAATAAGGCGTGGCAGGCACGGCCCGCGGCGCTGGGGGCGGCCAGGGTCGTGCTGGCCGTGCCCGTCGCGCCGTGCGGGTTACCCACCAGGCCGGGACGGTCGCGGCCATGCTGGACATTACGCCCGGACCTTACCAAGGGTGGCTCAGCGAGGAACTGGAACGGTTCACCTACCTGTGCGTAGAGAAGGACACCGACCTTGAAGGCCCCCGCCTTGATGGTGTGCTGGGCCGGGTGACCCGAGCCGGCATGCGCACCGCCCCCAACAGGCGCGTGATCAAGGCGGACGCCCCGCGCCGGTACCGGTGGATTGGCCGCGACAACAGCGCCCTGCGCGCCGAACTGAAGGACGAGCTCGACGGCCTTCAGCGGCAGTTTGACGACGTCACCCGGCAGGTCGAGATCGCCCGTGGCGTTCTACAGGCACAGCAGGGCCGCATCGATGAGCTGAACCGGCTCAGGGACGACCTATCGTGGGAGGACCTTGATCTGGAGCCGACTACGCGGCGCCTGGCCGCGTTGGCCGGCGAGCTGGATCGTGTCGACAGTCCCGAACAGCGGGGCCGCCGCGCCGCTTACGACACCGCCCAGCAGGGACTCTTCGGGGCAAGAAGGGCGACCGAACAAGCCCAGCAGAACGTCGAACGGCTCAACCGGCTGTGGGGAGCCGTCTTGCGGGCTCAAGATGCCGCGAACGACATCGTCGACGCTCACGAGCCACTGACGGCGGACGAGCTGGCAGCAGCCGCGTCCCTGCCGTTCAAAGCGCCCACCTTGGACAAGATTGACCTTGGCGGCCGTGACGTCGACGAGAAGACCGATGCCGCCGTGCGGGCCAGCTACCTGGACGCCGCTAGCATCGTGGAGGACCAGATCCGGGCCGATGACTTGGCCCGCGCCAGCCACGAACGCACTCTGCTGGCGACCATCCGGGCTTACCGCAACATCAACGACCGCACGCATCGGGAGATCGACGACGCCATCGAATCACTGGCGGCCCTGGAGCAGATCCATAAGCAGCTGGTCACCGACGACCTGCCCCGCACCCGCAGGGACTGGCTGAAAAGGTCGACGCCGACCTCAACCAGGGGCTGCGTGCCCTGCTGCAGCAGATCGACGTTGACCGCCGGGAGATCACCCGCGGCCTGGACCCCATCAACGCCGTCCTGGGCGGGGTGCCGTTCCGGCACGACTCGCACCTGGCGATCGAGCCGGTCGATCATCCCAACAGCAACCTGCAGGAGTTCCGGAAGGTCGTGCTGGCCTTTACCCGGGACAACCCGCTGGGGGAGGACCTGTTCAACGACGAGACCAAGGTCGAGGCCTCCTTCCGGCGGCTACGCAAGAGCCTGGAGCGCCTGACCGACCCTTCCCGGGCAGGAGAGTCCTGGCGGCGAAGCGTGTTCGACTCCCGTGAGCACGTCACGTTCCGCGCTATCGAGACGCCAGTTCGGGCAAGCCGGTCGTTCATGAAGGGGTGTCCGGAATGAGCGGCGGGGAAGGGCAGGAGCTGATCGTGTTCATCCTCGGCACCGCGCTGCGCTATCGCCTCGGCGAAGGCGGCCAGACGCCCCCGGCGTACGGCTGTGTCGTGCTTGACGAGGGGTTCGTCAAGGCCGACAGCGACTACACCGGACGCGCGTTGCGGGCGTTGCAGGAGCTGGGGTTCCAGCTGGTCATCGGTGCCCCCCGCGAGAAGGCCACAGCGTTCGAGGATTTCGTCGACCTGGTCGCCTGCATCAGCACTGACCCGGACAACCCCGACGGTGTGCGGATCTATTCGATGACTATCCAGGAGGCTCTTCAGCTCGACCGGGACGCGGCCTGATGCGCGGACCCGACTACGCTCTGCAGAAGGCGCAGAACCGGTACCGCAACGTGTGGCGCGATGCGCTCTTCGGCGCCGACTCAGGTGCGTACACCGTGGCGCTCGATCCGCCCTCCGCCTCCGTGATCACTGCCCGCGCCGGCGACGTCTCTGCCTGGCTGATCCGCTGGCGGCAGTGGGCCACGCAGCACCCCGACGTTATCCTGCGCACCCGGCCTCAACCCGGACACAGCCGTCCACTGGCAGCGTGCCTGCGCCCGATGGGACCAGCTGCGCCGCCACCACCCCGGGCTGGCGGTGCTGCCCTGGCTGGCACGCATCGTCGACCTCGACAACTACGACTTCACCACCCTGCTCGCCACGACCGCCTGGTTCCGGGGCAATCCGCGCTCCGGGCTGACCGTGCGAAGCGTGCCCGTGCCCGGCATGCACACCAAATGGCTAGCCCGGCACCGCGGTATGGTCCTCGCCTGCCTCGGCACCCCCACCGACTCCAGCGAATCCACCGAGCCGCCCGAGGACTCCGACCCCGCCGACATTCCCGCCGGCGACCTCGACGCTCTCGGGCTGCGGCCGCTCCCCCGCGAGATCAGCATCGTCATTGCCGACCGCGTCCTGCGCGCCGCCGTCGGCGGCCTGCGACAGATCACCGTCTCTGTGGACGAGCTCGCCGGGCTCCAGATCCACCCCGACGCAGTCCTCATCGTGGAGAACAAAGAACCCGCCCTCGCCTGGAACGATACGACTGGGCTGGTGGTCATCCACTCCCTGGGCAACCACCTCGACGTCCTCAGCCGCCTACCGTGGATCCGGCACGACCGCTGCTGGTACTGGGGTGACCTCGACCGGCACGGCTTCACCCTCCTCTCCTGCGCCCGCACTATGATCCCGCGGCTCGACTCACTGCTCATGGCGCCAGGCGACATTGAGACCTACCGGCCGCTCGGCGTCAAAGAAGGCCTTGAACGGTACGACGAGCCCGATTCGACGCTGACCCCGGCAGAAGCCAGCGCGTTCGCGGCTCTCCAGCTCACCGGCGGAAAATATCTGCGCACCGAACAAGAGCGGATTCCCGTCAGTGACGCCGAGCGTGCCCTCGAGCAGGCCCGGAATCTCGTGCAGCCTGATGCCACCGAGTCCCCGCGCTGAGTGACGGGATGCTGGATCTTGGCTCTGGTAGCCTCTCCGTCGTTCCTGCAGGCTCACGCACCCTTCACTTACGGGCCGCTCCACGTCGATTCCGCGGCAGGTATGCTGCCTCCGGCGCCCCTAGCGCGACAGACTCGGTGCGATTCGCGGTCGGCTTGGCCCGCCGTGCTCGGCTGTATGACACCGGATTGGCAAGCGTTGAATGGGTAAACCGTTGCGGTACCCCGTGCACAGTGCGTCCAGTCCGACAGGAGGTTCTTCACCAGCTCGCGGTCCCGCTGACACTTGCAGTGCACTTGTAGTCAAGGCCGTCTGCGTCGCCGACGGTAGCCAGCCTGTCGCTCGCCGATCTCCCATCCTGCCTGCAGTCGCTCGACGTTCCACGCGAGCTGCGTCGCGGTAGCTGCGGGGACGCCCGGCGGGACTGCTACGTGGTCAAGAGCCTTGGCGAAGTCGGCCAGGGTCGCGGTGACGATCTGCTCCGGTTCGCCGGTGCCGAGCGCGTTCCAGTGCTCGGCTTCGCGAATGAGGTGCGCGGCGCTGATGCGCCGGTGGTCGAAGCTGCCGTCGATGGCGAGCGCGAGGTTGCAGTCGATCCGGCCGTCCTGGAAGAGGTTCGGGACGGCGTCGTAGACGTCGGCGAGCACGCTGCGGCCGGGAAGGTGCAAGATGCCCAGATTCTTCGCATGCGCGTCGTTGTCGCCCAGGAGCACGGTGAACGTGAGCCTGCGCAGGAAGTCGGCAACCGGCCTCCCCTCCCCCTGAAGCGAGCCGAGGAGCTCGGCGATCCGGTATGCGCTCGGGCGATGAGAGTCACGCGGCGCACTTGGGTCCTGGAACTTCGCATGGTCATCGACCCAGTCCAGGCCCAGTGCCTGAGCGGCGTCCTCCTGATGGATCAGGGTGACCGTCTGGCCCTCAACAGCCCGGTCGTAGCGCTCGATGACCAGGTACTGGCGGGCGCCTTTGCCGACGAGCTCGGTGCGGTAGCGCGCGAGCCCGAGCTCGGCGGCCAGCGCATGGCCGTAGTACTCCCTGGCGAGCCCGTCCGGGCGTGCCGGGAGCCTCGGCTTGAGGATGTGGGTAGAGTGCGCGCGACCGCGGGGGAGGTACCAGTTACCGTCGAACCGGGCGAGCAGCAGCTTCGGCTGCAGGCCGGCGAGCATTGAGCGGCTCTGATCATCGGAGCCGAGGTCGCCGTCATTCGCGGCCCGCTGGAGGCGCCTGATGATCTCGCCGTCACTGACCGGCTCGTACGTTGGCTGCGTCCGGCTTGCCGCGTCCGGGTCGCTTACCGTCACGGCGCCGGCGATCGAACTGCCGAACTCGCGCAGCATCGCGTACAGGTCTGCCGGGTTGCTGATGCCACGGCGCTGGGTGAGCCGCTCACGCTGGCGGCCCTCGAGCGCGTATCCCCCGAAGAAGCTGCTCGCCGCGGGCGACGGCGCCTTCAGCAGGACAGACCCGAACGACTCCGTTAGCGTGACAGGCCCGGGGGTGTACCCGTCAGCCCACTCAAACTCGATGCGCTCCCGCCGGGAGCCGCGGGCAACCCAGCCGATCTGCTCGCCATGCAGACGCACCTCCAGCCTGTCAGCCATCAGCGCCCATCCCCGGCGGCAGGTTCACCGGTATCGAATGTCACGCTGAGAGTGATGCCGAGCGATTTCAGCGTGCGCAGCAGACGGGTGATGTACACCGTGCTCCGGCCGGCCTCCAGCCTGTAGAGGTAGAACCGGTCGTAGGCGTTCGCCTGCGCGAGATCCTCCTGCGAGATGCCACGCGCCTCGCGCACGGCACGGATCGCGTCGCCGATGTCGCGCGGCTTACGCACCTCGATCGTCCTACGGGCCATGACCACCCCCAAGTTTACGTGAGGAAATCCCCACATCGCTTGACGTGAGAATATCTCCACATTCCGCACTGTGCAAAAATCCCCACACCGCAACCTCCAGATGAGAGTCAGCCCAACGGCCAGCCTCCTGCTCAAGCACCCGCACGGCGGCCGTCACGTAGCTCCAGCTAGCCGCGCTGCCGGCATGCGGACTCCGCCGGGCTGCAGGGAGACCGCCGCGAGCCTCTAGCCGGGTGCGGGCTCCGCGGGCTTGCCAGGGCACAGGGCGGGGATCCAGGTGGCGGTCAGGTCCCGGCATACGACCCTCACCGAGCCGGACTGGCAGGCGATCTCGTGGCTGCGGCCGTGGTCGTGCGGAAGGATCTCGTCGAGAATCACCTGCCTGTCCGAGGTCCAGTTACTGCTGCCAAAGCTGAAGGCCGCGGTCAGCTCCCGGACGCCCTGGTAGCGGACGACCAGGTCGTCCTCGTGCTTCCAGCAGCTGTGACACAAGCCGATCTCAAGCCCGGTCATGTCATCGCTGAACTGCACCCGTGAGATCGTCAGGTCCTTGACGCAGTGGCGGCTGGTGAAGTCGTAATGCTCCGGATCGGCCGCGAACGCCCGGGAACCCGCGGGCAGCCACGGCGCGAGGACCGGGAGCATCTCAAGGTATTCCCCAGGGTCGATCCCGCCGGGCCGGCCGGCGATCGTGGCATTCAGGTCGACGTACTGCATCTAGCGGGCATCTCGGACCTAGCAGGCGCCCAGGATGCCGTCGTATCGTCCGGCGGGGCGGCAGCAGCGGCTGAAACCGCCTCCCGGAACCGCACGGGCACGGGCCGCGCCCGAGGGCCAGGGGAAGGTTCACAAGAAATGTCGGCACAGGTGATAGAAACGCTGTGTGAAGATCGTCGTCACCACGCCCGCCGACCAGGTCGGATCGCGAGCTGCGCGGATGCTCATCCAGGCCGGTGTGCGACCCACGTTGCTTGCCCGCCATCCCGCGAGGCTCGACCGGGCCACCAGTGAGCATGCCGATGTCGTTGAAGCTGATCTGGGTGACGCCGATGCCGTCGTACGGGCGACCCGGGATACCGACGCTCGGCTCTGGGTGGGGCCGCGGTTGGCCGATCCGGGTGGCGATCCGGTCGCCTGGTATGCCCGGCTGAGGGCAATGCGGCCCGCGCGGTGACCGAGAACGGGATCCGCCGCACGGTCTTCCTGAGCAGCATCGGCGCGGAGAAGCGCTCGGGAGCGGGTGAGATCGACGGGCTGGCCCGGACCAAGGAGCAGCTCGACGCCACCGGAGCCACGGTGCTGCACCTGCGCTGCGGGTACTTCTTTACCAACCTGCTCGGGGAACTCGACTCGATACGCGCGGGCGTGCTGAAAGCGCCGATGGCCCTCGACTATACGCAGCCGTCGGTCGGCCCGCGAGACATCGGCGAGATCGCTGCCGCCCGGCTGCTTTCCGCAGGCTGGTCGGGCCGCCACGTCCAGGCCGTCCATGGCCCCGAAGACCTCACGCTCTCCGGCGTCGCCGAGATCATCAGCGAAGTGACCGGCCATCGGGTGCGGGCCGAGGCGATCTCCAGGACACTCTGCGCCGCTTGCTGCGTTCAGCCGGACTCGGCGATAAACAGGTCGAAGGTACCGCCGGGATGTCGGCGGTGACGCGCGAGGACTTTGTCGCCGAGGACAAGCGCAGCATCGTCACCACAACACCGACCACTCTCGCCGCCTGGGCCTGTGCCCACCTGCGACCCGCGCTGGTAAGCCCGCCACGCTGTACCCGGCGGACCGGCCCGTAACGGGCACGGCACACGCGCAGTCCGAGGAGGATGCTCTGGTGGTGAGACGACTTCAGGTGGCGATTGACTGTGCCGATCCGGACCGGCTGGCGAGGTTCTGGGCCAGTGTGCTTGGCTATGTGGTCGCCGCGCCTCCAGCGGGCTACGCGAGCTGGCAGGACTTCTCACGGTCGGTTGGCGGCGTGGGTGAGTCCTGGTCGGCGGTGGTTGATCCGGCCGGGGCCGGGTCGCGGGTGCTGTTCCATCGCGTACCTGAGCCGAAGGTCGTCAAGAACCGGGTGCATCTTGACGTGCGTGTCAGCGCGGCTGGTGAGGTGCCGGCGGAGACACGGCGGCGCCAGGTGGATACCGAGGTGGCGCGGCTGCAGACCCTTGGGGGGACTCATCTGCGCACCGAAGAAGATGAGCACGACTACTTCGCCGTGATGACCGGCCCCGAGGGCAACGAGTTCTGCATCAATTGAGCATTTTCCCGCTCATCGGCGCACTCTCGCGCGTGCCTGGGCTGCGCCAGCCTGTTCCCGGTGCTGCGCTCGCGTGCGTCCGCCGGGGTCCATCCCGGAGCCAGAGCGCCCCCGCCGGAGGCATACGCGCTGACAGCCGGGAACGCCTGGCGCGGTGCTGCTGGATGGGCGCCCTGGCCAATGGCAGGCGCGGGCGTCTAGCTGCTGGAGTGGCGGATCATCAGTCCGGCGCGCTGCCGAGTTCAAGAGTCCGGCGTACCCGCGCAAACACCAGTGCGATCATCATCAAGATGCAATATGACCGCATATTCCCGTGGCCATGCCTCGAGAGCTGCAGAACACCCTGATCTGCGCCGGTCGATCCGGGTCGTGCGCGAACGTGAGAGCAAGCAGGCGGCTCGGCGTGCGTTATCGGAGGACTTGTCGATCACTTAGCGCATCGCCCACCGGCCAGCAGATCCAGCGCTGCCCGCTTAGCCCGCCCTGCAAATGTCGCATACCGCGCTTAGCGCGCTGATGATGGCAGTGGCAGTGCGCGGCGGCCAGGTCCGGGGTGTCATCTTGCACACCGATCAGGGCAGTTGAGTACACCGTGGGCCTGGTCCGGCAGGCCTGCGTCCGGCTGGGGATCCGCCAGTCGATGGGCCCGGCCTGGGTCGGCTCTGGACAATGCGGTCATCGAGTCCTGGCACTCGACCCTGGAATCCGGGCTCTGCTTACTGGAGCACTTCAAAACAGGCCAGCGGCCCGGGTCAGGGCCTGGATCGAGGACTACGACAGCACCGGCGGCACTCCGCGCTGGGCATGATGTCACCTATCGGCTATGAGCAGGCACTTAAGGCCGGGAAGGCGGCCTGAGATGCCCCCGCTTCTCCGCGTCCCAGGATCAGCCGGTGCTCTGTCCTGTCCGGGTCGTTCCTCCCTGGACAGGGCCTGCACTCCGGCGTGAGCCCGGGCCGCCGCGATGACGGCACGCTCGGGCCGCTCCCCGAACTGGGAGACGGCGGCAGCTTCGAGGACCTGCTGAGCGCCCTCGCTGACCCGGCGCTGGCCGCGGTCACCGTGATGCACGCCGATCCCGGGGTGACTCTGGACGCGATCGGCATCATCCGCGGCCACTATGCCGGGCCCATCGGGGCATACGCCGAGACCGGCGGCTGGCAGCCGCCGAACTGGGTATTCGACGGCCTGCGGCCCGGCGAATATCTCCAGCACGCGATCGCCTGGGCTGACCGCGGGGCGCAGCTCATCGGCGGATGCTGCGGCACCGGGCCCGGGCACATACAAGCGCTCGCCGGCGGGCTGGGCCAGCGCACCGCCGCAAAGTGACCGGCATCGGCGGTATATCACATTAAGCGACCAGGCCGGTAAGACCTCATCGTGACGAGGGCCGGCACTTGCGGAGTACCAGGGCAATCAACCGCGTGGGTGCACTACCCCGGTGTCGTCTACTTCGTAGATGTCGATGTGGAGGCGGTCGCGTACCCAAGAGGAAACCCGGAGAGTTGCCTGGAGCGCGGCAGTTGGCACCACCACTGCGTATCGCGCGCCAGCCGTAGGGTCTTGCATCCGCCTAAGAACCTGACCATGCAAAGTGTCCACGTCCGGCCCGATGGAGACGGTCCGGCCCTTAGCCTCGGCGTAGAGCTTCTCCGGCCCGCGTTCGGCATAGATGTCGACGAATCCCGGCCTCGCGTGTCACGCTCCAGCCGTTCCGCTGTAGCCAGTCGGCATAAGCCGTAGCAACTCGCTCCTCGTCGCCGTGCATCTCCAGAACGGCAGTGCAAACCAGCCGACTCCGTCGTCGTGCAGTCTTCCCGTTCCTTGGCGTCCGTGGGCCTCGCGTTCGGCCGCGCGCCCTCGGCTAGGTTTCATAGGACCGGTTGATCTTCGGGTCGTAAAGATCGGGCTTGTCCACCCCGGTCTTCAGGTTGTCCGGCACGGGCCGGGCCGGGACGCCGCCGAAGAACGCGAACGCCGCGACATGGCACTCGGTCCAGGCACGCTGGTCCATCTTCAACACCGGGCGGACGAACATGTGCCGGGAACAGGTCAAGACCATGACGAACGCCCAGACGGTGCGGAGCTTCCCGGACGCCGGGTCCAGCCAGCGGCCCAGCTGCCCGTAGTCGATCTGCGCCTGCTCCCCGGCCTCCGACGGCCGCGGGTTCCACACCACCACCTGCGAACGGCGGGTCTCCTCCGGCACGTTCGCCGCCACATACCTGCGGAAACTCGCCGGCGATACCGCCACGCCATGCTCATCCCGCAGCCGCTAATGAATCGTCCAGCCTGGTCGCGCGGCTGATCGCGGACAGCGATTCGCCGGCGTCCAGCCGTCCGCGGATCTCGGCGTAACGTTCCCGGGTCCGTGTCACCAGGCGGCGTTCCCGGCCGCACGCGTCCAGGGACCCGTCCGGCGGGACCTGCCCGCCTCCTGCCCGCCCCGGCAGCTCCTGGCCCGGCCTGTCCGCGGTGCCCTGCGCGTCCGTGCGGCCGCCGGCGTCGCCGCTGGGCTCGTCCTTCAGGCAGCCGCGATGGCCGGCGACCGTCTTGTCGGCGTATTCGGCCAGGTTGGCCACAGATGCCAGCGATCGGCGACCTGGATGGCATCCGGGGCGCCGCCGCGAGCGCCCTCGGCATAGTTGCCAGCCCGGTCCCGGCAGATGACCCTCGCGCCAGGATGCGCCGTCAGCCACCCCTCGAAGCTGGCGGCCTCCCGGTCCGGCAGCAGGTCGATGACGTCTGCGGTGCGCATGTCCACCAGCACTGTCCCGTACACATAGCCCTTGGCCAGCGCGAAGTCATCGACCCCGAGCACCTCCGGCGCGGCCGCGACCTCCGGATCCGGCGTCGCCGCGACCAGGCGCAGCACCGTGGCGGGATGCACCGCGATCCCCAGGGTCCCGGCCAGCCGGGCCGCGGCGCGCCCGGCCAGCTCCAGCCCGAACCCAGCCAGCATGGCCGTCAGCGGGACGCTGCGCCGCCGGTACCGTCCGCTCAGCCCCCCCGGCCTGCTCGGCGAAGGTGACCGCCGGGCACTGCGGGTTCCGGCAGCGGAACCGGCGTACCTGCAAGACGATCAGCACCGGCCGCCCCCGCCGCGCCGTCAGCCACCATGCGGGCATACCCGCCGTGCACCCGCGCCGACTCCTGACCGCACCGCGAGCAGCACGCCGAGTCCGGCCGGCACGACGCGACGATCATCACCGCGTCTCCCGCGTCTTCCACCCTGTGCACGTGCAGTCCCGCCAGATGCGGGAACAGCACGGCCAGCAGGACTTGCCCCTGCTCAGAGACATCCCAGACGACGCGGGCGGCAGAGCCGGGCGGCCCGGCGGGCAGCATGACAGACTGAACCGGCAACGGGGCTCCCGGGTGCAGTGATCCTGGCAGACCACCGCGTCAATAACGGAGTCCCGCTGCCAGCTCACGCCGCCACGCCGCGCTTATCCCAGATCGTGACACTCCAGGCACCAGCTGCCCGCAGAGAATAACAGCCGCGGGCCGCGTCACCGATGACCAGCGAAGATCACTCACCGTCAGCCGTCACAGAATTCGCGGCAGAGCCCACAGTAATTCCCCATATTGCCCTATTTCGGGGCATGCCGGATTGTCACCCGCGTGCAGGCTGCCGCCAGCGCCGGGCGTTCGGCGTTCCTAGCTTTCTCTTCCTTCCTGATAGGGGCTTTTGCAGCCGGGTTAGCGTGTTGTCACGGTGACGGTCTTGGCAGTCTCGGTGGCACGGGCCTGCAGCGCCTTGGTGGCCGGGTCCCAGGTGAGGGTGATCTCGTGCTCGCGCAGGTACCTGATCACCTTGCCCGGGCTCGCGGTACCCCTGACATCGGCGCCGGCGCGGGTGCGGCGCCGGGCGCGCTCGGCCGGGCTGGCGAGCAGCAGCTGCAGGGCGGGCAGGTGCGGAAGGAGCTTGTCCTCGCGCACGTAGGTGTTCTTCGGCTGTGCCGGGTCCGGTGCCATCGCGCTGGTGCGGCCGTGCCGGCACCGGTACGCGGCCCTGCCGTTAGACCAGGCTGACTCCATCTGGCGCCCGCACACGCCGCAGGCGAGCAGCCCGGCCAGCAGGTACCGGCGCAGCACCGGCCCGGCCTGCGGGGCCGGGCCGCGCGCGGCGTTCACGTCCTGGGCGGCGATGAAGTCGGCTTCGCTGACCAGCGCCAGGTGCGCGGGCTTAGCAGAGATGACCCATCCGTCGGGAAGGTTCCACCGCTGCACGCTCTTGTGCCCCAGGGTGACGTTGCCCGGGTCGGCCAGCTCGGTATCGGTCCGCGGCTGGTTCCACACCTGCCGACCCGTATACCGCGGGTTCGACAAGATCGTGGTGACCGTGCCGAGCGTCCACCCGGCCGCGGTGCGGTGCGGGTTCCTGGCCGGGTCGGCGGCGGACGGGCACAGCACCCCGGCCTCATTCAAGGCGCGGGCGATCCGCGCCACTGAATGCCCGGCCAGGCGCTGCGCGAATATCCACCGCACCACCTTCGCAGTCGCCGGGTCGGGGTCCAGCCGGTGCGCCCGCCGGCCCCACGCGGCGTGCGCCTTGTTCGGGTGCGGCCCGGCATCAGCCAGCCGGTACCCGTACGGCGGACGGCCGCCCAGGTACCGGCCCTGCTCCCGGGTCTGGACGGCCATCGCGGTGCGGACCCGGATGCTGGCGCGGGTGACCTCCCGCTTGGACGACAGCCCCAGCACCGTCATCGTCTTCTCGTCATGCTCGGACGCGAAGTCGACCCGGCCGCCCGCCTCCGGCATCCACAACTGGACGCCGTAATGCTCGAACAGTGGGGCCATCGCCGCGTACTGGCTGCCGTAGAAAGCGCGCTCGTACTCCCCGATCACGATCGCGTCCCAGCCCCGGCCTGGATCGGCCAGCCGGGCGACCAGGGCGGCGGCCTGCAGACGGCGGCCCCACGCCACCGTCCTGCTCTCCCCCGCGTCGAAGAACTCCGTCACGATCACCCCGTGACCGCGCACCAGCGCCTCGGCCTGTTCGCGCTGCCGCGCCCGGGATGTGACCGGGTCCTGCCAGTCCTCCGCCGAGACCCGCCCGTAGAACACGAACCGCAAATCTCCCCGGGCCGGTCCCCTGGCCCGGTGGCGGCCCGATCCCTCCGCCCATGCCAGGAGGTCATCCGCGCCCGCAGCCCGGGCGGTTCCCCCTTTCCCCTCCCGCATTGCCGTCATGATGGTGACTGCCTCCCAGACGAACCTCACAGGGCTCAGCTGGAATCAGGCACCACGGACAGTCTGAATTTCCTCAGTCCCATCTCCCGCCAGCACACCGACACTGAGCCCTGCCGTGTCATCCCGGTCGCATCTGTGCCCGCCGGGCTGGGCCGGCATCGTGGTCTTGGGCGACGCGGTCCTCGCCACCGCGCCTGATCACGGCACCGCCCGCCTCATCGGGCAGGCGCTCGGCGGCGTGCTG
>WNGD01009719.1_pt1 | contig 13033 bp, 12 predicted proteins | sample 5400671 | NCBI WGS metagenome assembly WNGD01 (sample SAMN13153369, study PRJNA577476) | soil metagenome | isolation source: 40 cm soil or saprolite under grassland replicate 2 | place: USA:California | collected 2016-06-15
ACAGCGACCCGCACGCCGAGCCGGGTCTGACCCTTACCTGAGGCTCAGCCAACGCGACATGGTGCCACCCGCTTCCCTCGGTGGTACTGTGTGTTTTTTGGTGACACTCAATTTGCAGGGAGGCCACGATGGCGGGGCCTGTGATCCGCATGGGAGCGAAGGGCCGGATTGTCATTCCGGTGGAACTACGTCAGGCAGCAGGGCTTGAAGAGGGCGACGAGTTGACCGCGCACATCGACGAGAACGGCGCGGTCGTCATCATGTCGAAGGAGCGACTCATAGAAGCGCTGCACACGCTCTTCAAGGACATCCCGTACTCTCTGGCTGACGAACTCATCCAAGAGCGCCACGCGGAGGCCCAGCGTGAGCAGGAAGAACTGTGAACGATCCTGGTCGGCCCGTGGTATTGGACAGCTCCGCGGTCCTGGCTTGGCTGCAACGGGAGCCAGGTGGGACCGTGGTCAATCCGTTTGTCGTCCAAGGCGCGTCGATCTCAGCGGCGAACTGGTCGGAGATCCTTCAGAAGGCCATGCGGGGCGGCAGGCCGATCGAAATGGTCGACAGGATGCTCCGACCGCTCATTGACGTCCAGCCGGTGATCGAGCAGGACGCCACCGCAGCAGCCCGTCTTTGGCGCGACCATCCCTCCATGTCACTCGCCGATCGCCTGTGCCTCGCGCTGGCACACCGGCTCAGCGCGCAAGCCGTGACCGCTGACAAGGCGTGGCGCGGGATTTCTGGGGTGCTGATCATCCGCTGACTCCTGGATACCACGTCGTTTCCCTCCATGCGCCTGCAGGGCATCTGGGGTCGGGTGCCGAAGCAGACGGCCAGCGTGCGCGTCACCCTCGCCCGACGACCTAGCCAAACCCGCGCGTGATGGGCCCAGGGAGGAGGAGGGGCTGCGGGGCGGCGCTGCTGTTGAGAGCCCTCCCTTAGGCCATACCGCCGTTGGCACGCGAAATGACCAGACGTTGTATCTCCGAGGTTCCTTCGAAGAGGCAGTAGATTTTCGCGTCGCGGTGAAACTTCTCAACGGGGAAGTCGCGGATATAGCCGTAGCCGCCGAGGATCTGGATGGCTTCGTCGGTGACGCGGACGGCGACTTCGCCGGCCTTGAGTTTGGACATGGAGCCTTCGGCGTGTTCGAAGGCGAACTCGAAGGCGGCGCGGGCGATGCCGACGGCCTGGGCGCCGACCACCGGGCGGGTGGCCTCGAAGGTGGCGAGGGCGCCCGAGGCGCGGCTGGGCTTCTTGTCGCGGGCACGGGCGAGCTTGGCGTCGAGGCGTTCCTGGCCGCCGAGGAGGCAGTCGGCGGGGACGCGGCAGTCCTCCAGCAGGACCTCGGCGGTGTGGGAGGCGCGGATGCCGAGCTTCTTCTCCTTCTTGCCCTGGCGCAGGCCGGGGGTGCCGGGCGGGATGATGAAGCTGGCCTGGCCGCGGTGACCCAGCCCGGGGTCGACCGTGGCGACCACGATGTGGACGCCGGCGATGCCGCCGTTGGTGATGAACACCTTCTGGCCGTTCAGCACCCAGTCGTCGCCGTCGCGCACGGCGCGGCTGCGGAGGCTGGAGACGTCCGAGCCGGCGCCCGGCTCGGTGACGGCGAAGGCGGCCACCCGGGGGTCGTCGGGGGTGCCGAACATCTCGGGGGTCCAGCGGACGATCTGCTCGGCGGTGCCGCTGGCGATCAGGGCGACCAGCGGCAGGCCGGTGCCGAGGATGCCCAGGGCGATGCCGGCGCATCCCCACGTCAGCTCCTCGACCAGAGCGGGCTGCAGGACGCCGGACTCATCCTCGCCGACCATCTGGTAGTAGTCCCAGCCGTAGAGGCCGATCTGCGCCGCCTTCTTGATCACCGGCCAGGGGAACTCCTCGGTCTCGTCGTAGTGGGACGCGACCGGGCGGATCTCCTTCTCGGCGAACTCGTGGACCCACTTCTGGGCGGCGACCTGGTCTTCGTTGAGCGCAAAGCCGATCATGGAACCGTTCCTTTCCCCCCGCTTCGGTTACCGCTCAGTAACCTCCCACAAGCTAGGATGCCTTGAGCGGAAAAGGAATTCAAGGGAGGACCGCTTGGACGCCTCGATGAACGCCCGCCTGCCCGCCGCCGAGCGACGCAAGCAGCTGCTCGGTGTCGCCCGGCGGGTCTTCGCCAGACACGGCTACCGCGGCGCCTCGATGGAGTCCATCGCCGAGGAGGCGGGCGTCACCAAGCCAGTGCTCTATCAGCACTTCCCGTCCAAGCACGCGCTGTTCTCCTCGCTGCTGGACTCCGACATCGCGGAGCTGCGCAGCGCCCTGGAGCACGCCTTCACCTTCGCCGAGGGCAACGAGGACCGCCTCAAGCAGGGCTTCCTCGCCTACGTCGAGTTCGTCGACGCCCACGAGGACGCCTATCGGCTGTTGTTCTCCGGCGGCCCCAGCGTGGACTCCGAGTTCCATGACCGCGTCACCCGCATGCGCGGCTGGGTCGCCTCCCGCATCACCGGGATCATCCAGGCAGAGGCGATGCTCCCCGAACCCCGCGCCAAGGCCCTCGCGATCGCCATCGTCGGCATGGCCGAGAGCACGACCAGCTGGTGGCTGACCGAGAACCGCCCCCTCCCCGTCGCCGACCTCGCCGACGAGTTGGCCGGCCTCGCCTGGAAGGGCTTCGCCCGCTTCCCCCGCCCGAATGGCCCCGGCAGCAGCTAACACTACGGCGAAATTACCCAGCAAGGCTCAAGGGCACGCGTGCGCCGTCCGATCGAACGGCCATGCGCCGTCCGCCGACCGCCCGTTCCCGCCAGACCCCCCATGGGCTCCGCCCATGGCGAGTGCTGCTCCCCCTCGGCGCCCTCATCGTCCTGATCGAGAGCGCCATGGCGCTCCGCCACCGCCCAGAGCTGTTCGTCCTGATTCCCGCCCTTACCGGACTGGCGCTCTGGCTCCTCTGGCGACCGGAGCCTCAACGCCGCACCACCTCACGGCCCCGTCCCCCAACCCGCCGACAGATCACCCGTCCATCCCGCTCGCCCTGCGCCCGTTCGAGACGCCCCTGAGCCTTAGGCTTCGATATTGGACATGACGTGCTTGATGCGGGTGTAGTCCTCGAAGCCGTAGGTGGAGAGGTCTTTGCCGTAGCCGGAATGTTTGAAGCCGCCGTGGGGCATCTCGGCGACGATCGGGATGTGGGTGTTGATCCAGACGGCGCCGAAATCGAGGCGGCGGGCCATGCGCATGGCGCGGCCGTGGTCGGTGGTCCAGACGCTGGCGGCGAGGCCGTAGTCGACGTCGTTGGCCCAGGCGAGGGCCTTTTCCTCGTCGTCGAACTTTTGCACGGTGATGACCGGGCCGAAGACCTCCTGCTGGATCATCTCGTCGCGCTGCTGGAGGCCGCTGACCACGGTCGGCTCGTGGAAGAAGCCCCGCTCCCCGATCCGGTGGCCGCCGGTGAGTACCTGGGCGTGGCCGGGGGCCCGCTCCAGGAAGCCCTGCACCCTCGCCAGCTGGTTCGGGTTGTTGAGCGGGCCGTACAGCACGTCCTCGTCGTCGGGAGATCCCGTCTTGGTGGCCTTGGCCTGCTCGACCAGGGCGGACAGGAAGTCGTCGTGGATCCGCGGCCCGGCCAGCACCCGGGTCGCGGCGGTGCAGTCCTGGCCGGCGTTGAAGTAGCCGGCGACCGCGATCGCCTCGGCGGCGGCCGCCACGTCGGCGTCGTCGAAGATGATCACCGGCGCCTTGCCGCCGAGCTCCAGGTGGACGCGCTTGAGGTCGTCGGCGGCGGACTTGGCGACCTGCATGCCGGCGCGCACGCTGCCGGTGATCGAGACCATCGCCGGGACCTTGTGGCGGACCAGCGCGGCGCCGGTGCCGCGGTCGCCGCAGATGACGTTGATCACGCCGGGCGGCAGGAACTCGCTCAGCAGCTCGGCCATCCAGACGGTGGTGACCGGGGTGGTGTCGGAGGGCTTGAGCACCACCGCGTTGCCGGCGGCGATCGCCGGGGCCCACTTCCAGACCGCCATCATGAACGGGTAGTTCCAGGGCGTGACCTGGGCGCAGACGCCGATCGGCTCGCGCCGGATCATCGAGGTGTGCCCGGCCATGTACTCGCCGGCCGAGAGGCCGTGCAGCATCCTTGCGGCCCCGGCGAAGAAGCGGATCTGGTCGAGGGTGGGCGGCAGCTCCTCGTCCAGGGTCATCTGGTAGGGCTTGCCGGTGTTCTCGCACTCCAGGCGGACCAGCTGCTCGCCGCGCGCCTCGATCGCGTCGGCGATCTTGAGCAGCGCCCGGCTCCGCTCCGACGGGGTCGCGTCCCGCCAGGTCTCGAAGCCCCGCGCGGCCGCCCGCATCGCCGCCTCGACGTCGGCCTCCCCGGACAGGGGCGCCTCGGCGAACGCCTCGCCGGTGGCGGGGTTGACCAGCGTGGTGGTGCGCCCCTCGGCCGCGTCCCGGTATTCGCCGTCGATGAAGTTCTGCAGCTTGCGCATGGAAGCCCCTCTCGTCGATGTCGTAGAGCTCGTGTCGCTATTGCAGCGAGCGGCGGCGGGCGTAGACGGCGTTCATGACGGCCAGGAGGATCCCCCCGACGAAGATCAGGGTCCCCATGACGTTGACCTGGGGTGGCACGCCGATGCGGGTGGCGCCGAAGACCCACAGCGGGAAGGTGATCGTCTGGCCCGCCACGAAGCTGGTGATGATGTAGTCGTCGATCGACAGCGCGAAGGCCAGCAGCGCCCCGGCCAGGATGCCTGGGAAGATCAGCGGGAAGGTCACCTTCCAGAAGGTCACCTGCGGGTTGGCGCCGAGGTCCTGCGCCGCCTCCTCCAGGGTCAGGTCGAACCCGGCCATGCGCGCACGGACGGTCACCGCGACGAACGGGATGTTGAACATCACGTGCGCGATCAGGATCGTCAGGTAGCCGCGCGGGACCTGCGCCGTCACCAGCAGACCGAGCAGCGCGGTGCCGAGCACCAGCTCGGGCGCGGCGATGTTGGCGAACAGGATCAGGTCGGTGGCCCCCCGGCCGCGGTAGCGCCAGCGGCCCAGCGCGATCCCCATCATCGTCCCGAACACGGTCGCGAGCAGAGTGGAGAACAGCGCGATCGTGAGCGAGTTCTGCAGCGCGTTGGTCAGGTCCGGGATCCCGAAGAGGTTCTTGTACCAGGTGAGGGTGAACCCCTGCCAGCGGACGTTCAGCTTCCCCTTGGTGTTGTTGAAGCCGAACAGCACCATCACGAGGATCGGCGCCATCAGGTAGAGGATCAGCACCCAGGTATAGACGTGCAGCAGCCGCCCACCCCGGCGACCACGGCGAGCCCCCGGAGGCGGCGGCGCGCCGACCTCCCGCTCCAGGACCGGCGCTGGTGTGACGGTCGTCATGCCGCCGCCATCTCCATCGCCTCCTCGGTGCCGAGCGCCCTGGCGTAGGCGAAGATGCCGATCAGCAGCGCGGCGGTCACCAGGAACGACAGCGCCGAAGCCAGCGGGTAGTCGTTGGCGTTGAGGTACTCGAACTGGATGACGTTGCCGATCATGGTGGTGTCGGTGCCGCCGAGGATGCTGGCGTTGACGAAGTCGGCGGCGGCCGGCACGAAGGTCAGCAGGATGCCGGCGAACACCCCGGGGATCGACAGCGGCAGGATCACCCGCCTGAACACCTGCCGGCCGCTGGAGTAGAGGTCAGCGGCGGCCTCCAGCAGGTCGGGCTCGATCCGCTCCAGCGCGACGTACAGCGGCAGCACCATGAACGGCAGGAAGTTGTACGTCAGTCCGCCGACGACGGCGTACTGCGTCGCCAGCACGTGGAAGCTCTGCGGCAGCAGGTGCGCCGACTTGAGCGGCCCCAGCAGGATGCCGTTGTCGGTCAGGATGAACTTCCAGGCGGCGGTACGGATCACGAACGACACGAAGAACGGCAGCAGGATCAGGAACAGGTAGGTGGACTTGTGGTGGCCGCCGTGGAAGGCGATCCAGTACGCCACCGGGTAGGCCAGCACCAGGCACAGCCCGGTGACGATCAGCCCGTAGACGATCGAGCGGATCAGCTGCGTGTGGTAGAAGCTGAGGGCGTCGCTGTAGTTGGCCCAGTGCCAGGTGAAATGGAAGCCCGTCTCGTAGTTGCCGCTCTGCAGCGACAGCGAGGCGATCACCACGGCCGGCAGGACGAAGAACAAGACCAGCCACACGATCCCCGGCAGGACCAGCAGGTACGGGGCGGCCCCTGTCTTCTTCCGCATCGTCGCCGCTCCGCCTCAGCCCTGGATGATCGGCTGGAAGATGCGGTTCCAGGTGGCCTCCTCTGTCGGGGTGAGGACCCGGTAGCGGAAGGTCTTGGCGAGGTCGGCGTCGGTCGGGAACACCAGCGGGCTGGCGGCCAGACCCTCCAGGCTGCTCTTGTCCGAGCCCTTGGCCTTGGCGGCGTCGTCCTGGACGAGCTGCTTGGCGGCCGGAACCGGGGTGATGTAGTCGATGTTCTCGGCCAGGGTCGCGCCGATCCTCGGCTGGTAGACGAAGTCCATGTAGGTGATCGCGTCCACCGGGTGCTGTGCGTGCTGGGGGATGCACATGTTGTCGGTCCAGATCATGCAGCCCTCTTTGGGGATGACGAACTTGATCCCCGGAGCGCCCGAGTTGTTGAGCTGGTAGATGTCACCCGAGTAGGCCATCGAGATGGCGACCTCGCCGGAGCTGAGCACGTCGGCCTCGCCGGCGTTGTCGATGTACTTGCGCAGCAGCGGCTTCTGCTCCTTGAGCTTGGCGGCGGTGCGCTTCCAGTCGTCCTCGGTCGACTTGGCCGGGTCGATGCCGAGCAGCAGCATGATCATGCTCGGGGTGTCCAGCACGTCGCCGAACATCGCGATCCGCCCCTTGAAGGCCGGGTCGAAGAGGTCCTGGATGCTGGTGATCGGCCGCTTGGTCAGCTTGGGGTTGTAGGCGATCCCGGTGAACCCCGACTGCCAGGCGACGCTGAACTTGTTGCCCGGGTCGTAGCTGGGGTTCTTGAAGGTCGGCGCGGCGTTGGCGAAGAAGGTCGGCAGCTTGGAGTGGTCCAGCGGGGTGAGGAAGTTCTGCCGGATCAGCTTCTCGATCGAACCGCCGTTGGTGATCACCATCAGGTCCCAGCCGCTGTCCTGGCCGGCCTTGAGGGACGGGCTGATCTTCCCGATGAAGGCGTCGTTGTCGTTGATGACCTCTTTGTAATTCACCTTGATACCGGTCTGCTTGGTGAACTCGTCGAGGGTGGGGTGGGTGGTCTTGCCGCCGACCTTGGCCACGTCGATGTAGAGCGGCCAGTTGGCGAAGTTGAGGATGCCCGCCTTGGTCTTTCCGGCCCAGAACTGGGCGACCGCGTCGGCGGTGGTCGCCGCGGACGGCTTGTTGGCCCCGGACACGCCGCAGGCGGCCAGGAGGGCGGAGGTCCCGGCCGCGCCGGCGCCGCCGAGGAAGGCGCGGCGGCTCCAGCGTGGCTGGGTCAGGCCGCGCAGCAGCGACGGGTCGATCGGGGAGGTGCGTTGGGGCTCGCGGTGCTCGTCCATCGGCTCGGTCATGATTGCGGTTCCTCCTTGGCCTCGGCTGCCGCTCCGGGGCCCAGCACGTAGGAGTGCTCGGGGAGCCACGACAGCCATCCCACCTGGCCGGCGGCGACCTCGGAGCCCGGGGCGCTCGCCGTGTTCTGCTGGTAGACGGAGACTTCGATGCCGCCGTCGGTCCTGACGCTGTAGCTGGTCGACGTCCCGAGGTAGACCACGTCGGTGACGGTGCCGCGCAGCGCGCAGGAGCTCGCGGACGGCGGGTCGTCGACCGGCCGCAGGGTGATCTTCTCCGGCCGTACCGCGATCTCGACCTGCTCGCCGTGCAGCACCGTGGAGCTGTCGCGGGTCAGTACCCGCTCCCCCGCCCCGAGCCCGGCGAGCGCCAGCAGGTCGCCGTCGCGCTCGATCCGGCCGCCGATGATGTTGGAGGTGCCGAGGAAGTTGGCCACGAACCGGGTGGCGGGCCGCTCGTACAGCTCGCGCGGGGAGCCGAGCTGCTCGATCCGCCCGGCGTCCATCACCACCAGGCGGTCCGACATGGTCAGGGCCTCTTCCTGGTCGTGGGTCACGTAGACGAAGGTGATCCCGACCTCCCGCTGGATACGCTTCAGCTCCAGCTGCATGGCCCGGCGCAGCTTCAGGTCGAGGGCGCCGAGCGGCTCGTCCAGCAGCAGCGCACGGGGCCGGTTGACCAGCGCCCGGGCCAGCGCGACCCGCTGCTGCTGGCCGCCCGACAGCTGCCGTGGCCGGCGCCGCTCGCGGCCCTGCAGCTCGACCAGGCCCAGCGCCTCGGCGACGCGGCGCTCGACCTCGCTCTTGTCGACCTTCTTGCGCCGCAGGCCGAAGGCCACGTTGTCGTGGACGTCCATGTGCGGGAAGAGGGCGTACTGCTGGAACACCATGTTGACGTCGCGCCGGTAGGACGGGACGCCGACCATGTCCTTGCCGTGGAGCAGGATGCGCCCGCTGGTCGGCTCCTCGAAGCCGGCGATCATGCGGAGCGTGGTGGTCTTGCCGCAGCCTGACGGACCGAGCAGCGAGAAGAACTCGCCCTCGTTGATCCGGAGGCTGACGTCGTCCACGGCGTGGACAGTCTCCCCGGCGGAGGGGAACTGCTTGTTCACGCCGAGCAGCTCAATCGCTGGCAATTCACCGGCCGTGGCCGCGCCGGTGCGGACGGTCGCTAGCTTGGTCTCTGCCATCTGGGACATCCCTCGTCGTGCGCCGGGCTGGGGCTGGAGAGGCCATTTGGGAGCAGCCATTCGACCATAGGATTTGGCGGCGACGCTACCACTGACCTGGAACCGTCGATATAGCCGAAGCGGCGGAGCGGGCCTCCCGCTTTCGCCAGATCGTCAAAGAGCGTCCCACCGCTGCGCACCACTCCTTCATGACATGTCGTGACTCGTCGGGTACGTGGGTCGCTCTCGCCGATCACGGGGCGGCTGCCTGGCGGCCGTGCAGGACCTCTTCGGCCTTCAGGGCGAGCCAGAACTCGACCCGGTCGGCGGCCAGGTCCAGATCGCGGCCGGTCAGCTCGGCGATGCGGCGGATGCGGTAGCGCAGGGTGTGGCGGTGGACGCCGAGGGCACGCGCCGCCGACTCCCAGTTGCCATTGTGCTCCAGGAAGGTCCGCAAGCTTGCCACCAGGGCGCCGTGCTGGCGGCGGTCGTACGCGCGCAGGGGCCCGAGCAGACCCCGCGAGAAGGCCTCCAGGGCGGCGTCCTCTTGGAGGGCCAGCAGCAGCCGGTGGCTGCCGAGGTCGTCGACACTGGCGACCCGGCGCTGGCTCTGGCCCGCCTCGACGGCCCCCGGGCTCGCGCTCGCGCCGAGCGCGAAGCGAGCCTCCTGGTAGGCGCGGCGCAGCGCGCGCGGGTCCGCCTCCGGCGCGCCCAGCCCGAACCGGCCCGGGGCGCCCCGGGCGAGCGCCCCGGCAGCGACGTCCTCGGCTGCCTCCCGCGCTTCCGGCAGGTCGGCCGCCTCGAAGAGGGCGACCACCACGCCGTCGTGGAAGTTGCAGACATATGGGGCGGTTCGGCGCGAGAGGCGATCCTCGACCTGGCGCCGCAACGTCTCGAGCGCGTGCTCGGCAGGGGGTTCGGCCGCACTGCCGGCCGTGGCCGCAGGGGGGGCCTTGGTGGCGGCCGTGGGCGGCGGGTCGGGACGGACCTGGTGGAGCGGCTCGGTACGGCCGCCGGCCTCCCATGCGGGCGGGCGCGGCGGAGGCGGACCCGCGCGCGCTGCGCCGCGCCTACCAGGAGGCTCGCTGCGGGGTGGGCGCGAGCGCGAGCCCGGGGGCCGTCGAGGCGGGCCAGAGCCAGCGCCGGGTCGCCAGTGTCGACGACCTCGGCAGCCACCGGCTCGGCTCGATGGAACGGGTGGCGTGGGGCGCGGCGGCCACCACCTCGCCGTGCAGATCGAACAGCAGCGCCTGCGTGCCGGTCATGCGGGCGTAGGCGCCGAGCAGGGCATCCAGGCCGGCGCCCTCCAGCAAGAGGCGCGAGAGGGTCTGCTGCACCGTCCCGGCCCGCTGCAGCATCACGTACTGCTCGTTGACCAGCCGCGAGAACAGCGCCTCGGTGACGGCGATGAACGGCACCTCATAGGGAACCTCGAACAGCGGGAACCCGGCCGCGTCGGCCGCCTCGGCCATGTCCCGCGGGGTGGCGTCGAAGCCGAACCCGAGCCCGAGGCCGAGCCCGGCGAGCTTCGCCTCGGCGAGCTGGGCGATGAAGCGAGCCTGGCCACGGGCACCCCCGCGCAGGCCCAGGCCGGTGGTGAGCAGGACCTCGCCGCCGCGCAGGAACCGGGTCGGGTCGCGCAGCTCGGAGACGTGCGCCCAGCGGATCGGCTGGCGCAGCCCAGCCTCCCCCGCGACCAGCTTGAGCTGCAGGTCGCTGATCGAGAGCAGGTCGGCAACCGTGGTAGGCACGGCACAACTGTACAGCTCGGCATGCTGAAATCCAGCTCCTATTCGCCGTTTCGTCCAATAGATGCGCTGTGGGCTTGGACGCCTGGGCACTACCCAGCATCGGCGCTGCCTGGGACCCTTCGGGCGATGCGTGCGCTCGTGTCCGGCGGCGCCGGTGCCCTTGGGGCCCGGGCGCTGGCCGGAACCTGACGGTCTCGCTGCTGACCCGGGTGTCGGCGGTCGCTCAGGGTCGCCGAAGGTCGCCCGAGCTTGAGGAGGACGCCCCCATGACCATGCCCCAGGAACGGAAGCTGGCCAGCGCGGTACCCGGACCGGGGAGCCAGGCGCTGGAGGAGCGCCGCCGCCGCGCGGTCGCGCGTGGGGTCGGCACCATGACCCCGGTGTACGCGGCCGCCGCGCACGGCGCGGTGATCGAGGACGTCGACGGCAACCGCTTCATCGACTTCACCGGCGGCCTCGGGGTCCTGAACGCCGGCCACACCCCGCCGGGCGTGGTCGAGGCCGTCAAGGCCCAGGTCGAGCGCTACCTGCACACCTGCGCCCACGCGGTGATGAACGAGCCGTACGTGGCGCTGTCAGAAGCGCTGAACCGGATCACGCCGGGCGACTACGACAAGCGGACCATGCTGGTGAACTCCGGTGCCGAGGCGACCGAGAACGCGGTCAAGATCGCCCGCGCCGCCACCGGCCGGCCCGGGGTGGTGGTGTTCGACAACGCCTTCCACGGCCGCACCCTGCTGGCTCTGGCGATGACCGCGAAGGTCGCACCCTACAAGCAGGGCTACCACCCGTTCCCGAGCGAGATCCACCGGGTTCCCTACGCCTACTGCTACCGGTGCCCCTTCCACCTCACCTACCCGTCGTGCGGCATCGCCTGCGCCGATTATGTCGAGGAGGGAATCAAGATAAACATCGGCGCCGGCAATGTCGCCGCGCTGATCGTCGAGCCGGTGCAGGGCGAGGGCGGCTTCATCGCCCCGCCGCCCGGGTGGATGGAGCGGATCGCGCAGCTCTGCCGGGACCTCGACATCCCGCTGGTCGCCGACGAGGTCCAGAGCGGGTTCGGCCGCACCGGCACCCTCTACGCGATGGAGCAGCACCCGGAGATCACCCCGGACTTCACGCTGAGCGCGAAGTCCCTGGCCGCCGGGCTGCCGCTGGCCGCGGTCACCGGCCGCCAGGAGCTGATGGACGCGCCGGGGCCGGGCGGCCTCGGCGGCACCTACGGCGGCAACCCGCTGGCCTGCACGGCAGCGCTCGCCACCATCGAGCTGTTCGAGCGAAGCGACCTCCTTGACCGCGCCAAGCGCATGGGCGCGGTGCTGGCCGAACGCCTCGGCGCGATGGGCGAGCGCTGCCGGATCGTCGGCGAGGTGCGCGGCCTCGGCGCCATGATGGCGCTGGAGTTGGTGACCGACCGGGCCACCAAGGAGCCCGCCAAGGCCGCCACCAACCAGGTCCTGGCCGAGGCCGCCCGCAACGGACTGTTGACGCTCAAAGCTGGCATCCATGACAATGTGGTCCGGATTCTCGCCCCCTTGGTGATGGAGGAGCCCCTGCTCCATGAGGGCCTGGACATCCTCGACCGAGCGCTCGCGTCAGCCGAGGCGGCCAACGGCTGAACCGTCAGCGCTCGCACGCCGGTTCCCTGCTCAGCTGCCCGTTTCTTCGACGCTGGCCGCAAGGTCTTGGCCAGGAGTGCGTTACGCTTGTTCCTGGTGGCACCTCCGTTCCGAGCAGGTCAAGCAATGACCGGGCGCCGCCGATGGAGGGTTATGCGTACCACCCAAGGCGGGGCACGATCGGCAGCCAGCGCAGGCGCACTCAAGGCGGCACATGATGTCGGCGGTGCGCGATCGGCTGCCAGCGCGGGCGCACCCAACGCGGCACATGATGTCGGCGGTGCGTGAATGAGCACGACCGTGCGGCCGCCGTACACGGACAACACCGGCAAGGTGGTCCCGAGCCGTGTGCAGCGCTACCACGGGCAGACGCAGCGGCGCCGCTCCAGGCGATTCTCAGCTGAGCTGCCGCTGCTGGTGCTCACCGCGATGGTGCTGGCGGTGCTGGTGAAGGGCTTCCTCATCCAGGCGTTCTTCATCCCCTCCCGCTCGATGGTGCCGACCCTGGAGGTCGGCGACCGGGTGGTGGTCAACCGCCTCGCCTACCGGATCGGCGACCCGCGGTACGGCCAGGTGGTGGTCTTCCTCAAGAGCTCCGACGATCCCCAGGCGGCGGCACCCGACACCAACGTCCTCACCTGGATGCGCCGCGCCCTCGCCCAGGGCCTCGGCGGCGCGCCTCCGGGCGCCGAAGACCTCATCAAGCGGGTCGTCGGCCTCCCCGGGGACGTGGTCGAGGGCAAGAACGGGAAGCTCTATCGCAACGGCAAGCCGGTGGACGAGCCCTACCTGCCGAAAGGCACCTTCACCTCCGACTTCAGCAAGATAACCATCAAACCCGGCTACTACTGGGTGATGGGCGACAACCGCGAGGACTCCGCCGACTCCCGGGTCTTCGGCCAGGTCCCCCGCTCCGCCCTGGTCGGCCGCGCGATTCTCAAGGTGTGGCCGCTCAGCCA
>WNGD01004965.1_pt1 | contig 13032 bp, 14 predicted proteins | sample 5400671 | NCBI WGS metagenome assembly WNGD01 (sample SAMN13153369, study PRJNA577476) | soil metagenome | isolation source: 40 cm soil or saprolite under grassland replicate 2 | place: USA:California | collected 2016-06-15
GGCACGGGCAAGACGGCGAGCCCCGAGCTGGCCCAACAAGCACACGCGTTCGTCAAGTCGCTGCACCCCTCGCGCGTGCTCTACGGCGGATCGGTCAATCCGGAGAATGCCGCCTCGCTCGTCGCGCAGCCTGATGTGGACGGCGCCCTCGTCGGCGGCGCCTCGCTCGACCCGACCGCTTTCGATGCGATCTGCCTGGCGGCGGCCAAGACCGTCGCGTGACGCCGGTCGCGCTCGTGATCCTCGACGGGTGGGGGCTCGCGCCGCCTGGCCCCGGGAACGCCGTCGCCCTCGCCGACACGCCCGTCTTCGACGCGCTCGAGGCCCGCTACCCGCATTCGACGCTGAAAGCGTCGGGGGAGGCGGTGGGCCTGCCGCCGGGTCAGATGGGGAACTCCGAGGTCGGTCACCTGACGATCGGAGCCGGCCGGATCCTGTTCCAGGACCTGATGCGCGTCAACCGTTCGATCGGGAACGGGTCCTTCTTCGAGAGCGAGGCACTCGTCTCGACGTTCGCGCGCGCCCGCGAGCGGTCGGGCGCAGTGCACCTGCTCGGGCTCGTCTCCTACGGTGGCGTGCACTCGCACATCGACCACCTGCGCGCGCTGCTCACGCTCGCGGAGCGTGCCGAGATGGTTGACCGGACCTGGATCCACGCCTTCACCGACGGGCGCGACGTGTCGCCGCATGCCGCCGTGTCGGACCTAACCGAGCTCCCGGCGGATCGCGTCGCGACCGTCACCGGCCGTTACTACGCCATGGATCGTGACTTGCGGTGGGAAAGAACTGCGCGCGCGCTGGGCGCGATCCTACGCGGCGAGGGAGTGCACGCCGGAGGTGCGACCGAGGCCGTCCAGGAGAGTTACGAGCGGGGTGTCACGGACGAGTTCGTGGAGCCGGTCGTGATCGACGATCGGGCTCGACTCGACCCCGAGCGGGACGCGGCCATCTTCTTCAACTTCCGCCCGGATCGGGCGCGGCAGCTCTCCGAGCGCCTGATCGAGGCGAGCACGGACCTGACGACCATGACGCGCTACCGCGCCGACTTTCCGTGTCCCGTCGTCTTCGAGGAGCAGAAGGTCGCGAAGACCCTCGCCGAGGTGCTCTCGCGGAACGGCCTGCGCCAGCTCCACGTCGCGGAGACGGAGAAGTACGCGCACGTCACCTACTTCCTGAACGGCGGGGAGGAGCAGGAGTGGGAGGGAGAGAGACGCATCCTCGTCCCTTCGCCGCGAGACGTGCCGAGCTACGACCTGAAGCCGGAGATGTCGGCGCGTGAGGTCGCGGAGCGGTTCTGTGCCGAGGTCGGGGACGGCTACGGCTTTGCGATCGTGAACTTCGCCAACCCGGACATGGTCGGGCACACGGGGGTGATCCCGGCCGTGGTCACCGCCGTCGAGACGGCAGACCGGTGCCTGGGCGAGGTCGTCGAGTGCGTCCGGGCGGCTGGAGGGGTCACGCTCGTGACCGCGGACCACGGGAACGCCGAGGAGCTGCTCGAGGCGGACGGCATGAGCCCGCACACAGCCCACACGTCGCACCCGGTGCCGCTCATCGTCACCGACGACACATTTACCCTGCACGAGGGAGGCGAGCTCTCCGACCTCGCGCCGACGATTCTCATGATGCTCGGACTCCCGATCCCCGAGGAAATGACCGGTACTCCCCTCGCAACCAAGCCATAAGCGGGGTTCATACGCTCTTTACGACCTCCGTTCTATACTCGCCCCCTCGGTGTCGCTCCCACAGCCTGATCTCGGTGTCCTCCGGAAGGCCCAACGGGGAGACGAGCGGGCGTTTTCCATCATCCTGCGGACGTACGAGCAGCCGGTCTTCAACTACGTGCTACGGCTCACGGGGGATCGCTCGCTCGCCGAGGATCTGACGCAGGAGGTTTTTCTCCGCGTGTTCCAGGGGCTGCCGAGCTTCTCGCTCCGCTCGCGCTTCACGACCTGGCTCTTCCAGGTGACGAAGAACCGCGTCCTCGACGAGCTGCGCGCGATCGAGCGACGGCCGCGGGCGCTCGTCTCTCTCGAGGACGTCCCGCCGCTCGAGGTCGTCGACGCCCCGGTCGAGAGAAACGAGACGATTCAAGCCGTCTGGCGGGCGGTCGAGGCGCTCAATCCGGATCTCAAGATGGCACTGCTCCTACGCGACGTCGTCGGCTTGTCCTACACCGAGATCGCGGAGTCGCTCGAGGTCACGCTCGCGACCGTGAAGTGGCGGATCTACAAGGCGCGGGAGGAAGTCCAGCTCGCGTTGCAGCGCGACGGGCTCGTCGGCGTCGCGGCCCCTGCAGTTCCCGCGCGCTCGAGCTGACGACCACCGCGGCGCACGCGCGGCCGCCTCCCAAGGGTGGCGAAGCAGGCTCTGCGTCGCCGGTGGAGCGCTGGATCGCCGCGATGCTGTGTCCTCGGTCGCTCCGATACTCACGAGTATCGGAGCTCCCTGCGTCCTTGCCCCGCGACGACCAGCGGCATACCGGCAACGAGGCCCGTTCCGCCAAGCCCTCCTAGGATTGCGCCATGGGCAGCGCCTTTCAGTGGCGGCGCTTCGTCTACGCGCAAGCGGCGTTCGTCCTGGTCCTCGTCGTCGGGACGGCCGGCTTTCAAGCGATTCTCGGCGAGGGCTGGGTCTCGTCCTTCTACCGCACGGTCGTCACGACGACGCTCACAGGGCTCGACAGCCAGCCGCCCGGAGCGGGTGCGAAGCTCTTCACGATCCTCCTGTTGCTGGGAGGCGTGGCAATCTTCCTCTACCTGGCGGGCGCGATCGTCGACCTCATCGCGCACGGAGCGATCTCGGAGGCCTACGCGGAGCGGAAGTTGCGACGCACGATCGACGACCTGCACGACCACGCGATCATCTGCGGCTTCGGGCGCGTGGGACGACGCGTTGCCGCGGAGTTCGAGGCCATCGGGAGCTCATACGTCGTCCTCGACCACAACGAGGAGGCGCTGGACGCCGCCCGTGAGCACGGCGGGCTCGTCGTGCACGGAGACGGAACGAGCGACGACGACCTGAGGAGGGCCGGGATCGTGCGGGCGAGCGCGCTCGTCGCCTCCGCCGACTCCGACGAGTCCAACCTCTTCATCACCCTCTCGGCGCGCGCGCTGCGGCCCGACCTCACGATCGTCGCCCGCGCCTCGGTCGACGCGACGGCGAGGAAGCTCAGGCTCGCCGGTGCGGACCAGGTCGTGCAGCCGTACACGAGCGCCGGCCTGCAGATGGCGAACGTCGTCCTCAAGCCGCAGGTCGCCGCGTTTCTCGATATCGCGACGACCGCCGGCGGAGCCTTCCCCGAGCTCCGCTTCGAGGAGATCCTCGTGACCAAGGAGTGCACGCCGTGCGGGCGCTCGATCGCGGACCTGCGTATCCGGCAGGCCACCGGCGCTCTCGTCGTGGCGATCCGCAAGCACGACGGCACCTACGACGTGACCCCGACCTCGGACGCGGTGTTCGAGCAGGGGGACGTCGTCATCGGCGTGGGCACGACCGAGGAGATGTCCAAGCTCGAGCAGCTCTTCGCCCCGAGCGGGGCAGCGGCTTGAACCCGGTCTCGCGGCTCGCGGAGGCACTGGGCGAGATCGCGGGCGCTCCCGTCGAGCTCGAGCGCCCGGCGGATCCCGTTCACGGGGACTACGCGACGACGGTCGCCCTGCAGCGGGCCGGGGCCGAGCGGAGGCCGCCCCGCGAGATCGCCGCCGAGATCGCCGCGCGTGTGCAGGAGAACGGTCTCGTCGACAGTGCGGACGTCGCGGGTCCGGGGTTCGTGAACCTCCGTGTCTCCGACGAATGGCTCGTCGACGCGCTGGGCGCGATCCTCGAGACCGAGACCTTCGGCGGCGGCTTCGCGGCCTCGCCCGAGCGCGTGCAGGTCGAGATGGTGTCCGCGAACCCGACGGGGCCCCTCACTGTCGCGCACGCCCGCAACGGCGCTTACGGCGACTCCGTCGCCCGTCTCCTGTCGTTCGCGGGCGACGTCGTCGTGCGGGAGTACTACTACAACGACGCGGGACGGCAGATGGAGCTGTTCCGCGAATCCGTGGAGGCTGTCCGGAGAGGAGAGGAGCCGCCCGAGGAGGGCTATCGCGGCGCGTACGTCGCGGACCTCGCCGCAGAGCCCGGCGACCCGGTGCCGAGGATGCTCGAGCGCATCGAGGCGACACTCGAGCGCTTCCGCGTGCACTTCCACACGTGGGCCCTTCAGAGCGAGCTCGAGCAGCGGCTCCCCGAGCTCCTTCCGCGCATCGACACCTACGAGAAGGACGGAGCGGTCTGGGCTCGCTCCTCCCAGTACGGAGACGAGCAGGACTGGGTGCTGATCCGCTCGCCGGAGCAGGGCGGGCGGCCGACATATCGTGCGGCGGACGTCGCCTATCTCGCCGACAAGCTCGGACGCGGCCTCGACCGGGCGATCTACGTCCTCGGCGCCGATCACCACGGAACCCGCAAGTGGTACGCGGCTGTCGCGCGTATGCTCGGGTACGACCCGGCCCGGGTGGAGGTGCTCCTGTATCAGCTCGTGCACCTCGTCGAGCGTGGCGCCGCGAAGCGGATGTCGAAGCGTCGGGGCGATGTCGTCTTCCTCGACGACTTCCTCGACGCGGTCGGAGTCGACGCCGCCCGCTGGTACCTCGTCGCGCGCGGGCACGACCAGACGATGGAGATCGACGTCGACCTCGCAGCCGAGAAGTCCCAGAAGAACCCCGTCTACTACGTCCAGTACGCCCACGCTCGCATCGCCGGAATCCTCCGCAACGCTGGGCCGAACGCTCTTGCACCTCATCGTCGCAAGGTCGATCCCGGCGAAGCGCTGGCCAACGAGGAGCGCGAGCTCGTGAAGCGGCTGCTCGAGTTTCCGGCGCTCGTCGCCGAGGCGACCGAGCGAAGAGGGCCGCACGCGATTCCCACGTATGCGATCCGGGTCGCGGACGACTTCCACCGCTTCTACCACGAGCACCGGGTACTCGAATCGGAGAACGAGCCCTTTCGCCTCGGTCTTTGTCTCGCGACGCAGCGCGTCGTCGCCCGCTGCCTCGATCTGATCGGGGTCGACGCTCCGGAGCGGATGTAGCATCAGGCACGTGGGGGAGATGGACCGATCGATCCCCGACCGAAACCTCGCGCTCGAGCTCGTTCGCGTGACGGAGTCAGCGGCGACGTTCGCGTCCCGCTGGATCGGGCGCGGCGACAAGATCGCAGCCGACCAGGCTGCCGTCGACGCCATGCGGCTGATGATCAACACCGTCTCGATGCGCGGCGTCGTCGTCATCGGCGAGGGGGAGAAGGACGAGGCGCCGATGCTCTACAACGGCGAGGCCGTGGGTGACGGCACCGGCCCCGAGGTCGACGTCGCAGTCGACCCGCTCGAGGGCACCCGCCTCACGGCGCTCGGAATGCCGAACGCCATCGCCGTGATCGCCGTGGCCGAGCGCGGAACGATGTTCTTCCCGGGCGCGGCGCTGTACATGGACAAGATCGCGGTCGGCCCCGGGGCTGCCGACGCGATCGACATCGAGGTCAGCCCCACCGAGAACCTGGAGCGCGTCTCCGAGGCGAAGGGGGTCGGCGTCAACGACTTGACCGTGGTCGTGCTGGAGCGCGAGCGCCACGACGACCTGATCGCGGAGCTGCGGGAGGCCGGCGCACGCGTGAACCTCATCCGCGACGGCGACGTCGCCCCGGCGATCGCCGCTGCCCAGGCAGGAACCGGGGTGGACCTCCTGATGGGCGTGGGCGGGACCCCGGAGGGCGTCATCTCCGCGGCCGCGATCAAGTGCCTCGGGGGTGCGATGCACGGCAAGCTCTGGCCGCGCAACCAGGAGGAGCGACAGCAGCTCCTCGACGCCGGCTACGAGCTCGACGCAGTGCTGACCGCGGACGACCTCGTGCAAGGCGACGACGTCTTCGTGGCGGCGACGGGCGTCACCAGCGGGGCGCTTCTGCGCGGAGTACGCGTCGTCCGCGACCGCGTGGAGACCGAATCGATCGTCATGCGCTCTCGCTCGGGAACCGTTCGCCGGATCCAGGCCTCGCACCCGCTGACGAAGATCCAGAGCCTGACGAAAGGAGCGCGCTAATGGCCGCGCACGAGCTGTACGAGACGGCTCGAGCGATCGTCGCCGACCACAGGGGAATCCTGGCGGCGGACGAGAGCTCGGGGACGATCAAGAAACGCTTCGACGCGATCGGAGTCGAGTCGACCGAGGAGAGCCGCCGCTTCTATCGGGGGATGCTGTTCACGGCACCCGGGATGGAGGAGTACGTCGGCGGGGTCATCCTCTATGACGAGACGATCCGGCAACGAGCAGACGACGGGACTCCGTTCCCCGAGGTCCTCTCCTCCAAGGACGTCATTCCCGGGATCAAGGTCGACACCGGGGCACACGACCTCGCGGGCTTTCCGGGAGAGAAGGTGACCGAAGGTCTCGACGGCCTGCGGGCGCGGCTCGAGGAGTACGTCGAGCTCGGCGCCCGCTTCGCGAAGTGGCGGGCCGTGATCACGATCGGCGACGGCATTCCCTCGAGGGCCTGCATCCGCGCAAACGCGCACGCTCTCGCCCGTTACGCAGCGCTCTGTCAGGAGGCGGGGATCGTCCCGATCGTCGAGCCCGAGGTGCTGATGGACGCGGACAACACGATCGAACGCTGCTACGAGGTCACCGCTAGCACACTGCACTGGGTCTTCCACGAGCTCGGCGTCCAAGGCGTCGACCTGCGCGGAACGCTTCTCAAGCCGAACATGGTGATCTCCGGGAAGGGCTCTGCTGTCCAGGCGTCCGCGGAGACGATCGCCGAGCAGACGATCGACTGCTTCCTGCGGCACGTGCCGGCGGCGATCCCGGGCGTCGTCTTCCTGTCGGGCGGCCAGTCCGAGGTGCAGGCGACCGAGAACCTGAACGCGATCAACCGGGTCGGTGGCCCCTGGCCGCTCTCGTTCTCGTACGGCCGCGCCCTCCAGCAGTCGGCGCTCAGCACGTGGGCGGGTGACGCCGCGAACGCGGATGCCGCGCAGGCCTTGTACCTCCATCGCGCCCGCATGAACTCGCTGGCGGTGGCCGGCGAGTGGTCGGTCGAGCTCGAGGAGGCGGTCACGGCCTCCTCGTAGAACCCGGGACTCCGGGTCCGGCAAGCGGTCGTTTGCTTCGGCTTCGCGAGGGGTAGGCCTTTTGTAGCCGCCCAAGTGACTGCTGCGGCCGGGCGATGCGGTTGACGTGCTCACGATCGACGCGAGATCCGATCGCCGACGGGTACGGCCAGACGATGACCGAGTATGCGCTGATTCTCGCGGGCGTCGTCTTGGTGCTTCTTCTCGGGATGCTCGTGCTCGCGGGCCATCTCAGCAACCTCTTCCACCGCTCGGCGCCGGAAGCGCCGGTGATGCGCCCGCCTCCTTCGGCGGCGTGCGATCCTCATTACGTCGGGGCGTGCGTCCCTCCGCCCCCGCCGGACCTCGATTGCGCCGACCTCGAGGCGATGGGAATCACAGGCACGATACGGGTAGTCGGTTCGGACCCGCAGGGTCTCGATCCGGACGGCGACGGAATCGCCTGCGACTGAGCGAACCGAACGAGATGGGCGATGCGAACTTCCAGGCTGGGCGCGCGATGGGCATCCCCGTAGTCGAGCGCGCTCCCGGGGCCGAGACGGGGCGGCAGCCGTGGCTCGTTCCGCCACGCCTCCGGACGGCCGCCGACGCGCCGGAGGAGCGCCGAGCGACCTGGCTCGAGCTCTTTTTCGACCTCGTCTTCGTCGTCGCGATCGCCGAGCTCACGCGCCAGCTCGTCCTCGACCACTCGCTCTCCGGCTTCGCGGAGTTCGCGGGCCTCTTCGTGCCGGTGTGGGTCGCGTGGCAGGGCTACATGGCCTACGCCGACCGCTTCGACAGCGACGACCTCGCCTTCCGGGTCGCGTACTTCCTCGCGATGCTCGCGATCGCCGCCATGGCCGTGCTCATCCCGGATGTCGCGATCGGGATTCACAGCGCGGGTTTTGCGATCTCGTACGTGGCCCTCCGCTCGATCATGCTCGGGCTCTATGCGAGAGCGTGGCGCTCCGCGCCTGCAGCGAGGCCCATCATCCGCTTCTACGGGCTCGGCTACAGCGTCAGTGTTGCGATCTGGCTCCTCTCGCTCGCATTCCCGACGCCGACGCGTTACGTCTTCTGGGGTGTCGCGCTGGCGCTCGACCTCAGTCTTCCGCCGCTCTCGAGCAAGATGCGGACGCGCGTACCGACGAGCGCGACGCACTTCCCGGAGCGATGGGCGCTCTTCACCCTCATCGTCCTCGGCGAGTCCGTCGTCGCCGTCGCTCTCGATACTGCGGGCGCGAACTGGAAGCTCGACTCCGCTGCAGCTGCCGTGTTCGGTTTTGCAGCGGTCGCGGCGATCTGGTGGCTCTACTTCGACCGCCAGGCAAGCGTCGTTCTGCGACCGTCCACGCTCATCGTGGTCATCTACTCGTACGCGCACCTTCCCCTGCTCATGGGGCTTGCCGCAATGAGCGCCGGGCTTCACCTGCTGATCGAGCACGCGGGCGACGACCACCTCGGGCTGGGGCCGACCGCGGTCTTCCTGGGAGGCATCGTCGTCTTCGTCCTCTCGCTCGTCGCGACTCGAGTGGTGACAGTGGGAGGTCACCATGGGGTAGGCGTCGCGCTCAAGCTCGCGACGGTCACCCTCCTCGCCAGCCTGCTGGCGGTCGAGGATGTGCTCTCACCGGTCGCGCTGGCGGCTGCGACCGCCGTCGTACTCGGCGCGCTCGTTGTCGCCGAGCGATGGCTCTTTCCGGAGTTCGGCGAGGTCATCTGACGCGAGCAGACGAAGGCTGGGTCAACTCTAGACTCACGCGATGACTGCGGAGGGCACGCAACTTGCGTTCTCGGTGTACCGGCCGCGCTCGGGGTGCACAGATGAATTTCTGCTCCTCCTCCGTGAGGAGCTCGCGACGCTTCGCCGCCGCGGCCACGTGACCGAGCGTCCAGCCCCAGTCGTCCGTGCCGAGGACGGCGAGCTACTCGTCGTCCTCGAATGGTCGACGGAGCACGCCGTGGACGACGCGCATGCGGATCCTGAGGTGCTCGCCGTCTGGGACCGCAAGGCACAGCTGGCGGACTACATCACGCTGCCTGACCTCGCAGGGTCCGATGTGCCGTTTGCGCGCTGGACCGTCGTGACCGACCTCTAGCGGTTGGATTGGGCATACCCTCCGGCGAACGCAATGTGAACGTTGCTCGTCGTCAGGCGGCGATCTGCTGGAGAAGAAAGGCGAAGTCCAGAAGGTGCCGGTCCGGCAGGAAGTGGGTCGACGCGCGGCGTCGAGCGTTGCGACCGACGCGCCGCCGCTCGTCTGGCTCGTCTAGGAGCCGGGCGACCGCTTTCCCGAACGCGCGAAGATCGCGTGGATCGTCGACGAGGACGCCGCTGACGCCGTCGACGAGCTGGTCGGCGATGCCGCCGACTGCGCTGCCGACCACCGGACGCGACTTCCACATCGCCTCCGCCACGGTGAGCCCGAAGCCTTCGGCGAGGCTCTTCTGCACGACGACTGCCGCCTGCCGCTGGAGTGCGTTGATCACGAGCGCGTTCTCGAGCGGGTCGTCCATCGGCACCAGCGCCAGCTGTACCCGCGCCCTGTCTGCCCAGTCGAGGCCGTGCCACCGATCCACGGTCTCGCGCCAGACGGCCTCCGCTTCGGGATCATCGGCCACACTCGAGAAAGCCGGCCCCGCGAGGACGAGTTGTGCGCCTTCGGTCGGCACGTGCTCGACGAATCCTTGCAGCACTCCTGCCATGTCCTTCAGGCGATCCCAGCGCGAGACCTGAACGACGAGCGGAGTGTCGGGCGAGAGCGGCAGGCCCTCGCGCACGACCTCGGCTCGACGTACGCGAGGCCCACGCTTCCCGGCGCCTGCGAGCAGTCCCGCGTCGCTCAGAATCTCGCGCCGGCGGGCGGGCGAGAGCGTCGTGTTCTTGGGCGCGAAGGGGTCGATCGAAGGCGCGATGACTGCCAGCGTCTCCGGCGCGATGAACGACGGCGCGAAGGCGGCCCGCGAGAACACATGGGCGTGAGCAGTCGCCACGTACGGACGCAGGAAGTCCCAGGCCTGCTCCGTCCATTCGTTGCTCCTGTCGATGCCCACGTGGCAGCGCCAGACGACGCGAGCGCCGCGCTCGACGAGCGCGGGGACGAGGCCGGCGGGCTGAGGATCGTGCACGACGACGACGTCGTCCGGCCGTACCGTCCGCAAGAGACTCTCGACGTTCGCGGCGAGCGTCCGCTCGTACCGCCGTCGCTCGTCCTCGCCCAGGCTGCCACCGTCACCGGGCGTCCCGTAGAGCCGGTTGTGGATCCGCTTGGTGATCGCGAAGAACTCGGGATCCCCGTGAATCACCGCCCATTCGGTCGAGATGCCCGCACCGCGTGCGTAGCCCAAGAGCATGTGCAGGAGCTCGGCCACGCCTCCGCCGGTCGCGGTCGAGTTGACGTTGACGACCCGCCTCCCGTCCAGACGCTCTCGCGTTCTCGTGGCGACCTCGAGCAGACGGGTGAGGCGCTCGGGTCCGATGACCGGACCGAGCCGTCGGGGATCGAGCGGTTGGAACTCGACGTTCAACGCCGCTATGTCAACGAAGACGGGTCACCCGATTCATCCCCGGCTCTCTCAGCCGACGATCCAAAGATCCGCCTGCGCGAACGGTGCGTCGTTACGACGCTCCTTCTGCGAGCAAAGTCGCGCTACCCTGGCGTGCGAACATACGTTCGTGACCTCCCGCGGCCACCCGCACGCTGAGTTCCAGCGGGCGCTCAAGAACGGCAACGTATGGGTCGCTGAGGCGGTCGCTCGCGAGCTACACCAAGTCTCGCTCGATGACGCGCTCAAGCTCGTCCATCTGTACGCGGCGAAGAAGTCGCCGAAGTTCGATCGGGCGGCGATGAAATGGCTGCGCCGCTACCTCGACGAGAAGTCGCCGACGCTCAAGGTCTTCGCTGAGATCGTCGCGAGCCTTGCGCAGCCGACAGAGTGACTAGCACGCGCCGTCGGCAACCGCCGTTGCCGTGAAGATGGCACCGCGCCAAGAGGCGGCGTTGCCGTTCAGTCGCACGATCTCGTCGTCTCGGAAGCCCCGGCTCCGGAGGTACTCGATCACCGCCTCATTGGCCGACCACGCGCTAACGACGCCAACCTGCCGTCTCCCTGACTGGACTGCGTAGCTCGCTCTCATCTACTGGTCCCGCATTGACCTAAGAACACCACAGACTATGAGCTTGCTGCACTGGACGCCGGCGAACCTCCCCCAGATGGTGGGTTCACCGGGCGCATATGCGCTGCGGCGGTTTCGTGGCCCGGACACGCCGCGCCGTTGGGGGGATGAGAGTTTCCCTCGAGCCCGGTTCATTTGCGCCCGTGCGAAGCCGATGCGGATCGCAGCTGGCGACGACCAGAACTGCGGACTGCGCGTTCACAGCCCACGTCTATCTCCTGTAGGGTCCCGCGCGACGGGCAGCGAGTCTCTGCCGAGGGCGGCGGCAAACCCTTCTTCTTCTGCGGCGTGCTTTCTTGCTTCCTGGGCATAGGGCGCGGCGGGACAGCAATCCCATTGCCAGAGCGAGATTCCGCTTAGTGGAGCCGAAGCGGACGACGGGGCTCGAACCCGCGACCCTTGGCTTGGGAAGCCAATGCTCTACCGACTGAGCTACGTCCGCGTTCCCTGAGTTTATCGGCCATCGCGCGATTCGACCTCTGGCTCCGACGCCACTTCAACACCACTTCGCTCAGTGCTCGCCTGTGTAAAGCTCCGCAGGCCGTAGACACGAGCGGAGGGAGTTGCCATGAGAGCCTTCTACTTCGCCAACAACGCAGGCTCGATTCAGACTGAGAGCGACGGGCGGCGAATAGTCGGCGTCATCTCCGATCTTGAGCCAGGGAATTACCTCGTATTCGCCAAGGCCGATGTGGGGACAAACGTTGCTAGTGGATATCCGCCGCCACCGTGGCCCGACGGCGGGGGAGCCCTGACGCTCGCCTTCGGCGGAGTCGCGGACGTCTCGTACGTAGGCGTCCTACCCGAAAGCGGCCAGAACAACGAGAACGTCGGGCTAATGCTTGCGGCGAAGACGGATGCCCGCGACAGCGCCCGGCTCTACTTCCAGGCGCTGTCTCCCCTGAGAACTGTCGTCAATTCGGTTCGCATCGCTGCTTTGCAACTCGAGGAGCTGGACGTGACCGTCGAAGGCGGAGGGCCGGAAGATCCAGAAGTGGAAGAGAATGCAGCCAGAGCCGCAGCGATTCAGCGGGCGATGACTGATGTTGAGCATGCACGCTTTGTCACGGATGTGTTGAGTCGACATACCGGCTAGGGCCAATCAGGCTGCTGCTTCGCTGGCTCGTAGTGGCCGCTCGCGTCCCGCAGCGTAGGCGTCGGTGGCGACACACCCCCACGGAGGCTTCGGTGCTGGAGCTCGTGCCGGCGTAGCCGGCCCCCCGCCTACCTCCAGCTCCCGCTCCTCGATCCGTAGCGGCTTCGTAAGCCCTGGATCGTCGCCCGCGACAGGTGGAGCGTCCACAGGGCTGGATCAGCACGAGGACACGGGGGTGCGCGATACTGCGCGCGCTGTGTCGCGGCAACGCGACGGCCCTTCCCCCTAGAAGGAGGAGTTGGATGTTCCTGGCAACGACGAAGGTCGAGGATTTCGACCGCTGGTGGGGTGTCTTCTCAACCACAAGCCTTGAAAAGCGTAAGCAGCACGGGTCCAAGGGTTCGCGAACCTTTCGCGATCCCAATGAGGAGGGCCGGGTCTGGGTGCTCTTCGACTGGGATGCGGAGGGCTGGCGGAACTTCATCTCCGACCCCGAGGTTCCAGCGATCCTTCAAGAAGCCGGGCACGCGAGTAGGCCACAGATGGCGGAAGTCGCTGGCGAGCTCGACGGCTAACCCACCCCAGACCCCGAAACCGGCCCCCTCGAAGCCGCCGGGCTCGGAGGGAGGCGCGGCAAATTTCGTTACAGGCTCTCGCCGCTAGTTTCGC
>WNGD01004969.1_pt1 | contig 13030 bp, 10 predicted proteins | sample 5400671 | NCBI WGS metagenome assembly WNGD01 (sample SAMN13153369, study PRJNA577476) | soil metagenome | isolation source: 40 cm soil or saprolite under grassland replicate 2 | place: USA:California | collected 2016-06-15
CGGGACGAACACGCCGCCGTGCAGCCGCACCCGGTGGCCGACGCGGACGTGGTGCTCCACCATCGTGCCCGAGCCGATCGCGACGTCGTCGCCGATCTCGTTGTCCTCGCGGACCAACACGTGATGGCCGCTCTGGAAGCGGTCGCCGATGCGGTTGCCCGCGTAGATCACCGTGTGCGAGCGCAGCAGCGCACCCGCGCCGAGCACGGTCAGCGCCCCGCCCTCAAGGGGGTTGCCGTCCTCGGATGGAGGGTGCCCGGCGGGCGGCTCCCCGAGCAGGCACCACTCTCCAACGACCGCGCCCGGCCCGAGCCGGACCCCCGGCCGCACCACCGCCGTGGTCGCCACGCGGGTCCCCGCCACGGCCTCCTCCCGAGACTCAGCGGCCACCGGGGAGCACCACCTCGACCTGCTGGCCGCCCTTGTCCAGCGACTGCTGCGCGGCCTCCAGCGCGGCCACGACCCGCACGCCGTTCCAGGCGTCGGTCCGCGGCCGGGCGCCGCTGGCGCAGCAGTCCAGGAAATGCTCCAGCTCCAGCGCGAGCGGCTCGGCCAGGTCGGTGCGCGGCACGTGGATGTCGCCGGAGCGGACCCGGAACTGGTATTCGCCGAAGCCGCCCTCGACCGGGTCGGCGCCCTTGTCGTAGACCCGCAGCTTGGCTTCGGAGTCCAGGTCGTCGAACACCACCATGCGGCGCGAGCCGACCACCGTGGTGCGCCGCACCTTCGACGGGTCCAGCCAGGACACGTGCAGGTGGGCCAGCACCCCGCCGTCGTAGCCGAGGGTGGCGAACACCACGTCCTCGACCTCCTCATGCAGGTAGCGGGCCCCTCGCGCCGAGACCCAGCGCGGCGGGGAGCCGACCAGGTAGTTGGCGATCGAGACGTCGTGCGGCCCGATCGACCACAGCGCGCTCACGTCCCGCTGGATCCGCCCGAGGTTGACCCGCTGCGAATGCAGGTACCACAGCTCGCCCAGCTCGCCCGCGTCCAGCAGCGCCCGGATCTTGGTCACCGCCGGGTTGTACTCGAAGGTGTGGCCCACCATCAGCACCAGCCCGGCCCGCGCCGCCGACTCCGCCAGCGCCACCGCCTCCGCCGTGTTGAGCGCCAGCGGCTTCTCGACCAGCACGTGCTTGCCGGCCTGAAGCGCCCGCCGCACCAGCCCCGCGTGACTGCGCGCCGGCGTCGCCACCACCAGCGCGTCGACCTCGGGGTCGTCGACGACCGCGTCGGCGTCGGCGTGCACCCGCACCCACGGGTAGCGCCGCGCCACCTCCGCCCGCCGCCCCGGGTCGAGGTCCGCGCAGGCGACCCACTCCTGCCCAACCCCGACATGCAGGTTCCGGGCCAGGTTCGGCCCCCAGTAGCCGTAGCCGAGCAGTGCGATCCTCACGTCTGAACCCCTCCGGAGGGACTTGTCCACAGGGGGGCCATCCTACCCTGGGGGTTCGGGGGCATGGTCCCGCGGCCGGAAGGACCGCAGGCCGATCCCACGGCTGCCGCGGGCCCCCGATGGATCAAGCCGGTCACTATCATTGGGGAGCGCGCCGCCGTACGAGCTGAGAGGGGCAACGATGTCCGAGGCCTTCACCCTCACCGAGGACCAGAAACTGTTCCGCAAGGAGTGGCGGCGGCTGTTCGAGGACAAGTTCGCCGCCCGTGCCGCCGAGATCGACCAGAAGGCGGAGTTCCCCTGGGACAACGTCGAAGTGCTCAAGTCCGCCGGGCTGCTCGGCCTCAACATCCCCGAGGAATACGGCGGCGGGGGCGCCGACGCGCTCACCCACTGCCTGCTGGTCGAGGAGGTCGCCCGGGTCTGCGCCAGCACCTCGCTGATCCCGGCGGTCAACAAGCTCGGCACCCTGCCGATCCTGTTCGCCGGCACCGACGAGCAGAAGCGCCGCTTCCTCACCCCGATCGCCGAGGGCGACGCGCTCATCTCCTACTGCCTCACCGAGCCGGGGTCGGGATCGGACGCCGCCGCCATGGCCTCCCGCGCCCAGCGCGACGGCGACGACTACGTGATCAGCGGCACCAAGCGCTTCATCACCGGCGGCGGCGTCAGCAAGCTCTACGTCTGGTACGCCGTCACCGACCCGGCCAAGGGCGGGCGCGGCATCTCCGCGTTCGTGCTCGACGCCGCCATGCCCGGCTTCGAGATCGGCAAGCACGAGGACAAGCTCGGCATCCGCGGCTCGCCCACCACCGAGGTCATCTGCAACGACGTCCGCGTCCCCGCCGCCAGCCGCCTCGGCGAGGAGGGCGCCGGCTTCCCCCTGGCCCTGCGCGCCCTGCAGCACAGCCGCATCACCATCGGCTCCCAGGCCCTCGGCATCGCCCAGGGCGCCTTCGACTTCGCCCTCAACTACGTCCAGGAACGCCACCAGTTCAACCAGCCGATCGCCGACTTCCAGGGCATCCAGTGGATGCTGGCCGACATGGCCATGCAGCTCGAAGCCGCCCGCTCCCTGGTCTACACCGCCGCCACAAAGGCCGACCGCGAAGACGACGACCTCACCTTCTTCTCCGCTGCCGCCAAATGCTTCGCCTCCGACATGGCGATGAAGGTTACAAACGACGCGGTACAGCTCCTTGGTGGCTATGGGTATATTCGCGACTTCCCCGCTGAGAGAATGCTCCGCGACGCTCGCATTACCGCCATATACGAGGGGACAAATCAAATTCAGCGGGTCGTTGTCGCACGTCATTTGCTTGGCGGCCTGACCGCCGAGGCCAGAGCCAGCAAGCGGTAGAGGGAGAGGAGGGACGCTGTCCGGGAGCCATGAAGGGCCAAAGGCGCCGCGGGAGTCGGCGGTGACGTTGTCGCAGGCGATGGGGGTGGCGCAGGCCAACCTGATGGGGAACGTGCACGGCGGGGAGATCATGAAGCTGATCGACACCGCCGCGGGGATCGCCGCGAGCCGGCATGCCGGGGGGCCGGCGGTGACGGTGTCGCTGGACCAGATGAGCTTTCTTTCGCCGGTGCGCGTCGGGAACGTCGTGTTCGTGCATGCCAGCGTCAACGACGTCGGGCGGACCTCGATGGAGGTCGGGGTGCGGGTCGAGGCTGAGGACTTCGTGACCGGGGAGCGGACCCATACCTCGTCGGCGTACCTGGTGTTCGTCGCACTGGACGAGCGGCAGCGGCCCCGGCCGGTGCCGCCGCTGGAGCCGGAGACCGAGGTGGAGCGGCGGCGGCAGGCCGAGGCGAAGATCCGCCGGGAGTCTCGCCTGGCCCGTGCCGAGGCGATCCGGCGGGGGCGCGGGAGGGACGGCTGAGCCGGAGCGGGGCTCGCCGCGTGGGGGTGGCGGGCGGGGTGCTGCTGGCGGTGGCGGTGCTGGGGCTGCTGGTGCCGTTCGTGCGGGCCGATCCGTCGGCGCGGCTCACCGGGAGCAACGCGCCCTTCACCGACGAGGGGTTCAACCTCGCGAATGCCAGGGCGCGGGTGCTGTTCGGGCGCTTCGCCACGGGGGAGATCGACCGGAGCCTCTCCAACGGGGCCTACAGCGCGCTGGCAGCCGCCCTGTTCGCGGTCACCGGGCCGCGCCTGGTGGCGGGTCGGGCGCTCTCCATGGTCGCGTTGGCCGGCGCGGTGCTGCTGCTGGCAGTCGGGCTTGCCGGGCCGCTCGGCACGCGGGCGGCGCTGCTCGCCGCCGTGAGCCTCGGTGGGTCGGACCTGGCGCTGGAGTACGGGCGCCTCGCGCTGGTGGAGCCGCTGCTGGTGCTGCTGCTCTGCGGTGCGCTGGTGCTGGTCGCACGGGCGGTGGAGCGGCCCGGTGTGGCCGGCGGGATCGGGCTGGGGTTGCTCTGCGCGGCGGCCGTGTCAGTCAAGGCGATCGCGCTGGTGCCGGTGCTGGCGCTGCTCAGCATCGCCGTGGGTGGCGCGCTGGCGCGGCGCGACCGGCGTTCGCTCTCCATGGCACTGGTCGCCTGCGGCACCGCGGTGGCCGCGGCGGTGGTCTGGCTGCTGGCGGTGGCGCTGCCGAACTGGGGGCGGCTGCGGACCGCGTTGCGGATCTGGCCGCGGGTCCACTACCCGGCGACCCCGTGGGGGGTCGTTGCCCGGCTCGGGCACTACCTGACCCACTCCGACCAGGCCCTCGGGCGGTCCTGGCCGTTGCTGGCAGCGTCCTTGGTGGGACTGGTGGCGCTGGTCGCGCGTTGGCGGTCGCTTCCTCCGGCGACCAGGGGCACGCTGCTCGCGGCCGCGCTCGGCGGCTTCGGGCTCTGGCTCGCGGTCGCGCTAGGGGACTATGCCCCGAACCGGTATGTGGTCCCGGCCTTGCCGGGGCTTGCGGTGGTGGCCGGGTTCGGCTTGGACGCGGTCGTCGGCGTGGTCGCGGGACGGCCTGGCCGGCGGGCGGCCGCGGCGCTGGCGCTCGGCGTCGCGCTGGCGCTGCTGGTCGCCGTGCCGGGAGCCGTCACCTACCTGGGTGGCGCGTTCGGCAGTGGGCAGCAGCGGGAGCGCGACCAGCGCCTGCTCGCCGCTCGCTTGCCGGCGGGAGCGACGGTGTACGGCACCTACGGCCCGACGCTGCTGTTCGACACGAAGGTCCGGGTGCTGACGCCGTGGATTCCGGCGGACGCCAACGTCGACGACCCGATCCGGCGCTTCGGCGTCACCGACGTCCTGCTCGGCGGGCGGGCTGACCCGACCGGCGCGGTGGCGGACTTCCGCGACCAGCGAGGCATGATCCTGCTCGCACGGGTTCCGTGGAACGGCGAGCAGCTCAGCCTTTATCAGGTCTCTGGCCCGTGAAAAGGGTGGCGTCCTCATCTCGACCCTCGGCTTCGCCGAGTCCGTCGACAGGGCGCACGGCCTCCGGGCCTGAGGGCCAGCCTTGGCCGTGGGTGTTGCTCTGGCTGGGCGTGAGCGGGGTCACCGCCGCGCTGGTACGGCTTCCGGGGCCGGCGGTCCTCGATCCTGACGAACACGCGTCCTCGCGCTACTTCCAGCTGCTGATCCACCGGCGGCGCCTCGGGGAGTTCGTGTACTCGGCGCCGAAGCCGCTGCTCACCGTGGTCGATGGGGTCGCGTGGACGCTGACCCATGACTGGCGTGCCATCACCGCCCTGACCGTGGCGGCCTTCGCGGTGGCGGTGGTGACGCTGGCGAGGGCGGCCGGGCGACTTGTCCAGGGATTCGGGGGGCCGGTCGTCGCCGCGGCCGTCACCGTTGCCCTGACCTCCTCGGGGGCGCTGATCCTTCAGGTCGCCAGGGGGAACTCGGTGGTCTGGGCGCTGGCTGGGTGGGGAGTTGCGGCCGACGCCCTCACGCGGGGCCGGCGCCGCTGGGGCATCGCCGGGGTCGCGTTGCTGCTGGCGTCGCTGGCGAGGGCGGAGAGCTGGCTCCTGCTGCCACTGGCCGCCGCGCTCGCCGTGCTCGGCTGGCGGCGGGGGGAGCGGCGTGCCCTGCTGCTGCTGTTGCCGTTGGCGGCGCCGCTGCTGTGGTTCGGGCACGACCTGGCGCTGAGCGGTGACGCGCTGTACTCGCTGCGGGTCCCGGAGCGCTACACCGACCTGATCAGCGGCCGGCAGGTCATCCCGCCCGGGCGGTGGCTCGTGCAGCTCGGCCGGCGCTACGGACGCTCGCCGTTGCTCGCCGCCCTGGCCCTTGCCGGGCTCGCCTGGCTGCTGCGGCAGCGGGCGTGGCTGTGGCTGGCCGGGCTCGGCGCCATGACCCTCGGCCTGCTGACCGTGCTGGGGTTGGACGCCTGGCATGGCACCTACATCTCCTTCCGCTACTTCGACCCGGCCGACGCCGGCGTGCGGATCCTGGCGGCCTTCGCGACCGCCTGGGTGGGGCCGCTCGCGCGGCGGGCGCGGCTTCCGGCGGGCATGGTCGCGCACGCCGCCGCCGGAGGCGGGGCGGTGGCGCTGCTGGTGGCCGCGTGCTGGCCGCTCGCCCCGGCGGACCCGGCGGTCCGGTCGACGCTCGATCGTGGCGTCGCGTTGAGCCGCAACGCGGCCGCCGCGATCCGGGTGCTCCGACCGGTCGCCGCCGTCCCGGGTACGGTGGTCGCGGTGTCCGGGCCGCAGCGCATCCGGGTAGCGGTCGAGCTGGGGCTGCCGCTCGGCCGGGTCCGTGACCTGCTGGTCGCCACCCAGACCGAGCCGCTCGCGCAGGCGCTGAGCGGCAGCGCCGCGGTCTTTCACGACGCCGCGGGGGACCAGCCCGCCGCACGGTTCGCGCCGCTGACGCTGACCGCGCCCGGCCGCGTCGGCGGCCTGCTGGCCATCCCGCTGCTCGCCGACCCCCGCCGGGGCGTCTACGTCCTGCGGATCGCTGCGGGGTGAGCGGCGCGAGCACCGAGGTTGGTCGCCCCGGCTGACGGGATTGATTTACGATGCATCCAGCCCGCCACCTTCCGAGTCGCCGTTCCTGACGGAGCCAGTCAATGCAGCCACGACCGCGCCAGGCCAAGGTCATCGTCGTCATGCCCGCGTACAACGCCGCCCGGACCCTGGTGCGGACCTACCGGGAGATCCCCGGTGAGGTGGTCGACCACGTGATCCTGGTCGACGACGTGTCGCGGGACGACACCGTCGCGGTCGCCGAGCTGCTGCAGATCCAGGTGGTGGTCCACCAGCAGAACCGCGGCTACGGCGGCAACCAGAAGACCTGCTACGACACCGCCCTGGCCGAGGGGGCCGAGGTGGTGGTCATGCTCCACCCCGACTACCAGTACGACGCCACCCGCATCCCCGCGCTGGTCGCGCCGATCGTCAGTGGCGAGGCGGACATGATGCTCGGCAGCCGCTTCCTCGGCGACCCGCTCGCTGGCGGGATGCCGCGCTGGAAGTACGTCGCCAACCGGTTCCTGACCGGCCTGGAGAACACGGCGTTCCGGCTCGACCTGTCCGAGTACCACACCGGGTTCCGCGCCTACTCCCGTGGGCTGCTGGAGCAGATCGACTACCACGCCAACTCCGACGACTTCGTGTTCGACCAGGAGCTGGTGAGCCAGGTGGTCGCCGCCGGCCTCCGGATCGGCGAGGTGGCCGTCCCCACCCGGTATTTCGCCGAGGCCAGCTCGGTGAACTTCCGCCGCTCGGTGGTCTACGGCCTCGGCACCCTGCGTACCCTCGGCCGCCACCGCCGCGCGGTCCGCCGTCAGCGCCGCGCCGATCGGCCCGCCGTCATCAAGACCAAGCCCACCAGCACCGAACAGGGCACCCGGACTCTCAAGGGCTGAGGCCCCTCGACTACACGACGCGGGCGACGCAGAGGATCGACTGGCCGAACGACGGCTGCATGCGGCGTTCCAGGGCACGTTCGGCGGGGATCACGAACTTGTCGTAGAGATGTACCAGGGCGGGCGTCGGGCGGCCCTGGCGGCCCATCCGCACGGCGGCCCACCAGGCGACCCCGCCGAGCAGGTTGACCGGGCGGACGACCTCGGGCACCAGGCCGGCGGCGGTCACCGTGGCGCTGAGCGACTCCGGGGTGTAGCGGCGCACCTCGCCGATCGCCTGGTCGAACGCGCCGGCCAGGCTGGGGAACCCGGGGACCAGCAGCAGCACCGTGCCGCCCGGCGCGGTCGCCTGGGCCATCGAACGCAGCGCCGCGACGTCGTCGGGGAGCAGGTCGATCACGTTCAGGGCCACCACCGAGTCGACCGGCGGGTTGACCTTGAGGGCGGACGGGTCGGCCTCCAGCAGCTCGACCCGCGGGTGGCCCTCGAAGCGGTCCTCCAGGGCACGCAGGCAGACCGGGTCGGACTCGGCGAGGACCAGCCGCCTGCGGTCGAGCAGCTCCGCGGAGAAGTCGCCCAGCCGAGCCTCCACCTCCAGCACCGACGCGCCCAGGTAGGGGGCGAGCAGGTCGTGGATGTAGCGCCGGTACTGGCGCGCGGCGGCGAGATCCTCCAGCCCGAGGGCGTGGATCTCCGGCGACCCCGGCACGTCCGGCGCCCGCCGCATGGCGGGACCCGGGTTCTCAGTCGGCGGCCGGCGCTGGAAGCGGTACCTGGCGACCGCGCCGGCGGCCAGGAAGCCGTCCTTGAAGTGGATCTTCTTGCCCTCGGCGTAGGTCCGTGCGCGGTAGGAGATCGGCACCTCGTAGATGACCAGCCCCTGGCGCAGGAAGTGGGCGGTCAGCTCCATCTCGACGGTGAAGGTCTTGGCGCTGAGGCTGAGCCCGGAGAAGGCCTCCTTGGTGAACACCTTGTAGCCGGTGTAGACGTCCTCCAGGTAGCGGTTGAAGGCCAGGTTGATCATCAGGTTCAGCATCCGGTTGGCGATCCGGTGGCTGTAGTACAGGCCCGCCGCGCTGCCGCGGAAACGGTTGCCGTAGACGACCTGGTAGGCGCCCTCCAGGATCGGCCGGATCAGCGCTGGCAGGTCGTTGGGGTGGTACTCCAGGTCGGCGTCCTGGATGCAGAGGATGTCGCCGGTGGCGGCCTCCAGGCCGGTCTTCACCGCCGCGCCCTTGCCCTGGTTGTGGTCGTGGACGATCAGGCGCACGTCGTCGCGGGGCGCCGGGTCGAGCAGGCTGCGGCTCGCGTCGCTGGAGCCGTCGTCCACGAAGATCAGCTCGGTCTCAAGCCCCATGGCGGCGAAGTCGACCGCCAGCAGCCGGTCGATGACTGCCGGGAGCGTCCGGAGCTCGTTGTAGAACGGGACGACGACCGACAGTTTCATGCGACTTCTCTCCTTGCGTCCGCTTCGAGGGTGAGCAAACTACCACGCGCATCCGCAGCCGGCAGGCCGTTCAGGAGGGTGCGGGCCTCCTCATGAAACCCCTGTGAGCAGCGGGACGCCGAACCGGCGCTCGAAGCGCTCCGCGAGCTCCGCGGCGTCCCGGCCGGGGCACCACGCCACCCGCGGGCGCGGGCCGCCGGCGCCCGCCTCGGCCGGGGACGGCGGCGCCTCCAGCAGCGCGGCGACGGCCGCGCGGTCGAGGCAGGCCACCGTCACCCGCTCGTCGGCGAGGCGGCGCCAGAACCTGCCGGGTCGGGGATCGACCGCCGCCTCCAGCACGACACCCGCGCCCGCCAGCAGCGGTGCCAGCAGCGCCGCGACCGCCCCGGGCGGCCCCTCGACCGGCAGGCTGGTGTGGAGCCGGTCACGCTCGCCCAGCACGAGACGGCCGGCCAGCCCAGAGGCCAGCGCGAGCGGCTCGCCAAGCTCCACCAGGGCCGCGGCCTCCGCCTCGGCCTCGGCCGCGGGGCCGCCGTCGCCCTCGGCCGCGCCCTCGAACTCGAAGTGGTCGCCCATGGCCGCGGCGGCCCGCGCGAAGTTCCGCGCCCCACCCAGGTCGCCGGCAGGGCGGCCGAGCCAGTCGGCGGTCAGCGCCACCACCGGCACCGTCGCCATGGCCGACACCTCGCCGAGCCGCTCCTCGCGGGCGAACACGGCGGCGACCCCCTCCTGCGAGCTTCCGGCCCGCACCCCCGCGAGCCAGCAGGCGGCCCGCAGCACCACCGTCTGCCAGTGGGTCGGCAACAGCAGGGCGACCCGCTCGCCCGGCGCGACCTCCAGCTCCTCGACCAGCAGGTTGGCGGTCTTGGCGACCCAGTTCGCGAAGGTCTTGTAGGACAACTCCACCCGCTCCCCGCGAGCGTCGTCGTACCAGGTCAAGAGTGGTTTGTCCTGATATCGAGCGACCTGGCGGTCGAGCAGGCGGGCAAGATCGGTCCTTGGTAGCGTCTCCATGCGCCCAATCTAACGGGTCGGTTGCGGCCGGTTATCGTTCGGTCCACCCGGGGCACCCAGTCAAGACCCCGATGCTAGGCTCGAGAAATGGTGACAAGAAAGCCAAGTTCGCCGGGCGCGGACCGCTGGCAGAACCTCGAGGAGATCGGCCGTGCGGCCCGCGGGACCACCGCGCCGCCACAGCCGGACCCGAGCCCAGTGCGCCCCGACCCCGCCCCCGGTGGCCCCGGTGGCCCCGGTGGCCCCGGTGGGCCGGAGTGGCGGCCGCCGAGCGAGCCGGCCCGGCGCAACCGCCGGAACCTGCTCAAGTGGGCGGCGATCGCGCTGGTGGTGGCGGTCGTGGCGGTGAGCGGCGTCTTCGGGTTCGCCCTCCACACCGCCAGCACGCTGCTCGGCAAGAGCCATCAGAAGGTGAACGGGCTGGTCTCGGCCGGCGGCGGGCCGACCAACATCCTGCTGGTCGGAACCGACTCCCGGGAGGGGCTCTCGCAGCAGGACCTGAACCGGGTGGAGACCATCCCCGTCGCGGGCCAGCGGACCGACACGATCATCTTGATCCACGTCAGCCCGGACCAGAAGAAGGCCGTGATGGTGTCGATCCCCCGGGACCTGAAGGTCGCCATCCCTGGGCACGGCACCGACAAGATCAACGCGGCCTACGCCTTCGGCGGCCCGGACCTGCTGGTCAAGACCGTCCAGCAGAACCTGGGCGTGCCGGTGAACCATTTCGCCTCGGTGGACTTCGCCGGGTTCCTCAAGGTGGTGGACGCCCTCGGCGGGGTGACGCTGTGCAACAACACCGGCCACCGGCTGGACGACAGCTTCGCCAACCTGCACATGGCGCCGGGCTGCCACAACATGAACGGGATCCAGGCGCTGGCGTTCGTGCGGGCCCGCCACATCGACTCGGACTTCGGCCGGATCGGCCGCCAGCAGCAGTTCCTCCGCGCGGTCATGGCCAAGATGACCTCCAAGGGCAACCTGATCGACGTGCCGAAGATGCTGAAGGTCGCCAACATCGTCTCCGACCACGTGAAGACCGACGACACCCTGAAGGCCAGCGAGGCGATCAGCCTGGCGCGGCGCCTCCACTCGCTGGACAGCAATTCGGTCGACATGCGCCTGTACCCGAGCTACGACCCGGGCGCGGCCTGCTCGACGTGTGCCGACTACGTGCTGGCGTCGCCCGAGGCGCCAGTGCTGATGAACGCGATCAAGAACGACGCGGCCACCCTCCCGCCGGTCGGGCTGCCAAACGGCCAGGGGGTCAGCCTGCGGAGCGTCCGCGTGCAGGTGCTCAACGGCAGCGGCATGCCGGGCCTGGCGGCGCGGGCCGCCCAGGGGCTGCAGGCGTACGGCGTGCGGATCGCCGGCACTGGCAACGCGCCCACCCAGACCGGCGCGACCTCGACCCTGACCTACCCGGCGCGGCTGGCGCGGCAGGCGCAGCTGCTCGGGTCGCTGCTCGGCAGCCAGGTCAAACTGGCGCAGTCCCAGAGCCAGTCGGCCAGCGACACCCTGGTCCTGACGGTCGGCTCGAACTTCCAGGTGGTCGCGCCGCCGGGGCAGTAGGCCGGCCGGGCCATGGAGCCCCCGGTGCGGGTGCTGGCGGCTTGGTAGGCTCTCGGCGTCCATCATGCTGGTCCAGTCGCCGATCGAGGCCGAGGAGAGGGAATGCGGTTTTTCGTGACGGGAGGCGCCGGCTTCATCGGCTCCAACTACGTGCGGCACCTGCTCGCCACCGACCCGGATGCCGAGGTCACCAACTTCGACAAGCTGACCTACGCCGGCAACCGCGACAGCGTCGCCGACCTCGACGCCGATCCCCGCTACCGCTTCGTGCGGGGCGACATCTGCGACGGCGGCCTGCTCGCCGAGGCCCTGCCCGGCCACGACGTGGTGGTGAACTTCGCGGCGGAGACGCACGTGGACCGTTCGATCGTGGAGCCGCTGGAGGCGGTGCGGGCCAACACCCTCGGCGTCGCGGCTCTGGCCGAGGCCTCCCGGCACGCGGGCGTGGGCCGCTTCCTGCAGGTCGGCACCGACGAGGAGTACGGCCCGATCGTCGACGGGTCGTTTCGCGAGCACGACCGGCTGGAGCCGTCGTCGCCGTACTCGGCCGGGAAGGCGGGCGGCTCGCTGGTGGCGCTGTCGTATGCCACCACCCACAAGCTCGACGTGGTGGTGACCCGCTGCACCAACAACTACGGGCCCTGCCAGTTCCCCGAGAAGGTCATCCCGCTGTTCGTCACCAACCTGATCGACGGGCACAAGGTGCCGCTCTACGGCAGCGGCGGCAACATCCGCGACTGGCTCTACGTCCTCGACCACTGCAGCGCGATCGACTTGGTGCTGCGGCGCGGGAGCAGCGGCCAGATCTACAACGTCGGCTCCGGCAACGAGGTCAGCAACCTGGAGCTGACCCGCCGCATCCTGGCCGCGTTCGGCGCCGGCGAGGAGCTGATCGAGTACGTCAGCGACCGGCCCGGCCACGACTGGCGCTACTCCCTGGACGCCACCAGGGTGCGGGAGCTCGGCTGGACCCCCGCCTACGACTTCGACGCCGGCCTGGCCGCCACGATCGCCTGGTACCGCGAGCACGAGGCCTGGTGGCGACCACTCAAGCCGGCCGGCGCGACCCGCACCCTGCAGGTCGGCCGTACCAGCCAGCCGGCGGGCCCGGCCGACCCGGACCCGGCGGGGGAGTAGGCCGCCATGCGGGTGCTGGTCACCGGCGCGGGCGGGCAGGTCGGCAGCGACCTGGCCGCCGCGTTCGCCGACGCCAAGGAGCTGGTGGCGCTCGGCCACGCCGAGCTGGACGTCGCTGACCGGGTCGCGGTCGCGGCCACCGTCGCCCGGGTCGAACCCGATCTGGTGCTCAACGCCGCCGCGATGACCGACGTGGACGGCTGTGAGCGCGACCAGGACCGGGCCTTCCGCGACAACTGCCTGGGGCCCCGGCACCTGGCGCTCGCCTGCCGCGAGGCCGGCGCGGAGCTGCTGCATCTCTCCACCGACTACGTCTTCGACGGGCAGGGCGCCACGACCCGCCCCGACGGCTACGGCGAGTACGACACCCCCGCGCCCCAGAGCGTCTACGGCCGCTCCAAGCTCGCCGGCGAGCAGGCCCTCCGCGACGTCTGGGACCGCCACTACGTGGTCCGCACCGCCTGGGTCTACGGCCGGGCGGGCCGCAACTTCGTCAAGACGATCCTGCGGCTCGCCGCCGAACGGGACACCCTCCAGGTGGTCGCCGACCAGGTCGGCAGCCCCACCTGGTCGGCTGACCTCGCCGCCGGCCTGCGCGCGCTGGTCGGCGGCGGCCAGCACGGCACCTACCACCTCACCGGCGGCGGCCACTGCTCCTGG
>WNGD01004974.1_pt1 | contig 13021 bp, 11 predicted proteins | sample 5400671 | NCBI WGS metagenome assembly WNGD01 (sample SAMN13153369, study PRJNA577476) | soil metagenome | isolation source: 40 cm soil or saprolite under grassland replicate 2 | place: USA:California | collected 2016-06-15
AGAAGCGCAGCGCGAGCGCCTGTTCGACCTCTATCCGTACGTCGACGTCGCGTTCGGGCCGGGATCGATCCCTCATCTCGGCGAGTGGCTGGGCGCGGGCGGGCTGGGCGTGACGCGCGGACGATTCGGCCTGGAGGACCGGACGTTCGCGGGCGAGCTGCCGATGCACCGCGAGCGAAGGTTCCAGGCGTGGGTGCAGATCTCGATGGGCTGCAACTCGAAGTGCGCCTACTGCATCGTGCCGGCCGTTCGCGGCCGCGAGGTCAGCCGTCGCCCCGGCGACGTGTTGGCGGAAGTGACCCGGCTCGCGGGCGAAGGTGTGCGAGAGCTCACGCTGCTCGGCCAGAACGTCAACTCTTGGGGCCGCGATCTCGCGCCTGAGATCCACACGGACTTCGGCGAGCTGCTGCGAGCATGTGACACGGTCGACGGCATCGAGCGCATCCGTTTCACGAGCCCGCACCCAAAGGACTTCCGCCGGCCCGTGATCGAGGCGATGGCCGCATGCGACACCGTTTGCGAGCACGCGCACCTGCCTCTGCAGTCCGGCTCGTCCCGCATCCTGAAGGCGATGCGCAGGACGTACAACCGCGACCGTTACCTGCGGCTGGTCGGCGAGCTACGCGACGCGATTCCGGATCTCGCCCTAACGACCGACCTCATCGTCGGGTTCCCCGGTGAGACCGAGGACGACTTCCTGGAGACGGTCTGGACCGTCGAGGAAGTCGGCTTCGACAGCGCGTTCACGTTCGTGTACTCGCCGCGCGCGGGAACGGAGGCCGCGGCGATGACCGAGCAGATCCCGGAAGAGGTGAAACACGATCGCATCGAGCGTCTCGTCGACGTCGTCCAGCGCGTGGCGGCGTCTCGCAACGCACAACGCGTCGGACGGGTGGAGGAAGTCCTCGTCGAGAACCCCAGCCGCACCGATCCGAATCTGTTGCGCGGACGAACTCGCCGCAACACGACCGTGAACTTCTCCGGCGCCGCCGTCGCGGGCGATCTCGTCGAGGTACGGATCGAGCATGCAACCTCGACGACCTTGCGCGGCGTGCAGGCCGTGCCGGTTGCCGCATAGCGATGCGGGTCCTCGTCACCGGCTCGAGCGGGCAGATCGGAACGAACCTTTGTCAGCGTCTGCTGCGCGACGGACACGAGGTGTTCGGCGTCGACAAGCGGCTGAACACTTGGACGGACGACTTCCGTTACCTCTTGCAGGACCTGTCAGGGCACTACCCGTCCTTCCCGGGCGGCATCGGCGGAGTCGAGTATCCGGAGGTCGACCTCGTCGTGCACCTTGCTGCGCACGCGAAAGTGCACCAGCTCGTGCGCCAGCCGCATCGGGCGCTCGAGAACGCGGTCATGACCTTCAACGTCCTCGAGTTCTGCCGCCAGCAGAATCTGCCGATCGTCTTCTCGTCGAGCCGTGAGGTCTACGGCGACGTGCACAGGTTCGCCTCCGAGGAGGCGAGCGCCGACTTCGCCTACACGGAGTCCACCTACTCCGCCTCGAAGATCGCCGGGGAAGCATTCGTCTACTCCTACGCGCGCTGCTACGGGCTGCGCTATCTCGTCTTCCGCTTCTCGAACGTGTACGGGCGCTACGACAACGACCTCGCCCGCATGGTGCGCGTGTTGCCGCTCTTCATCCACACGATGCTCCGCGACGAGCCGGTGACGGTGTTCGGGCAAGAGAAGACGCTCGACTTCACGTACGTCGACGACTGCATCGAGGGGATCACGCGCGGGATCGAGGCACTCGCCGACGGCCGCGTCGTCAACGAGACCGTCAATCTCGCCTACGGTCACGGCAACTCGCTCGTGCATGCCGCCGAATTGATCGCCGCCGAGCTCGGTGTCGAGCCGAAGATCGCGCTCGCGCCGTCGCTTCTCGGCGAGGTCACGCACTACGTCGCCGACCTGACGAAGGCGCGCGAGCTGCTCGGATACGAGCCTTCCGTGCCGCTCGACGAGGGAGTCTCCCGCGCCGTGACGTGGTTCAAGGAGCACCGCGCAGAGCATCCCGAGGACGACGGGCCGCTGCCGGCGGATGCGCTCTTCCCGCAGGACGCAGAGAGTGGCTGGAAGTCCAGCTCCGCAGTCGGCTCCTCCTAGCGTCGTCGCGATCTTCGGCCCGACCGCGTCGGGCAAGACCGCCGTCGCCGAAGCGGTGTCCGATCTGCTCGCTGGCGAGGTGGTATCCGCCGATTCGATGCAGGCGTACCAAGGCTTGCCGATCCTCACGGCTCAGCCCGCTCGGCCCACGCGGCTCGTGAGCATCTGGCCCCTGACCCACGAGGGATCTGTCGCCGACTACGCACGACTTGCCCACGCAGCCGTAGATGAGCTCCTGGCGGCGGGTCGCACGGCCGTCGTCGCCGGCGGCACCGGTCTGTATCTCCGTGCAGCAGTGGCGGAGCTCGAGCTCCCCCCGGCACCGACTTCTGAGCAGCGGGCTCAGTGGGAGGAGCTCTACGACCGTCTCGGGCCCGAGCGTGCGTACACCGTCCTGGTCGAGCGCGATCCCGGTGCCGCTGCCCGGCTTCATCGCAACGACAGGCGTCGCGTCGTCCGGGCCCTCGAGCTCACCGAGCTCGGGTCCTCGTTGCGGCCGGCTAGAGACCGGCTCTGGGGATCCGAGCTGCGCCGGCCGACTTCGATCTTCGGACTCGACGTTCCCCGCGACGTTCTGATGGACCGAATCGAGCAGCGTGCTCGCTCGATGTTCGCCGCCGGCGTCGTCGCTGAAGCACAGGCCGCGCTCGCCGGACCGATCTCGGCCACCGCAGTCCAGGCGCTCGGCCTCCGCGACGTGGCTGAGCTTCCGCGCGAGCAGGCGTTGGAGACTCTTGTCTTCCGCACGCGGCGCTATGCGGCATACCAGAGGAAATGGATGCGACGCATCCCCGGCCTTGTTAGCGTCAACGCCGATCGTCCCGTGGACGAGATCGCACATGAGATTGTCGAAATGGCAAGCGCTCGGCAACGACTACCTGCTGGTCGAGCAGGCTGAGCTCAGGCAACCGCTGACACCGGACGGCGTCCGGGAGCTGTGCGACTACCATTACGGCGTCGGGTCGGACGGTCTCCTCGAGATCGTGTCCGCCGACGGAGGGAAAGCCGAGATCCGCATCTGGAATCCCGACGGTTCGACCGCCGAGCTTTCCGGCAACGGCATGCGCATTGTTGCGGCCTGGCTCGCACGCAGATCGGGCGCCGCGCGTGTGGCGCTCACGATCGGACCCCGCGAGGTCGAAGCGGTCGTCCGTGCGGACGGCGACATCGCGCTCGACCTCGGACCGGTCGACGTGGGGGAGACGGAGACGCTCGAGCTCGGCAACGAACGAATCGAGTTCACGCCTGTGTCGGTGGGCAATCCCCACGCAGTCGTCCGCCGCGAGCCCGAACGCGAAGAGTTGCTCCGGCTGGGCCCGGGCATCGAGTATCACGCGCGTTTCCCCGAGCGGACCAACGTGCAGCTCGTTCGCGTCGACGGCCCGCACGACCTGACGGTCGGCGTATGGGAACGAGGCGCAGGCGAGACGCTGTCGTCCGGAACGAGCTCGGTTGCGGCCGCGGCAGCAGCCGTGGCGAACGGCTGGTGCGAGAGCCCGGTCGAGGTTCACCTTCCGGGCGGCGACCTCCTCGTCGAGCTGGACGCGGGCGGGCGAGCCCGCTTGACGGGACCGGCCGAGGAGATCTGCCGGATCGAGCTGGTCTAGAGGCCGTGCTCGCGTAGAGCGGCGTTCAGGCTCACTTTGAGATCCGTCGACTCGCTCCGCCAGCCGATGATCAGCGCGCAGGCGAGGTGATACGTGCCTGCGGGAAAATCCTTCGGTCGTGTCCCCGGAACGACGATCGCGCGAGGCGGTACGAACCCTCGGTGTTCGACCGGATTGACACCGGTCACGTCGATGATGGGCACCGACGAAGTCAACGACACGTTCGGCCCCAGCACGGCGCCGGCCCCGACGCGCACGCCTTCGGTGAGGATCGCCCGTGACCCGATGAAGGCGCCGTCTTCGACAATGACCGGCCGTGCACCGGGCGGTTCGAGCACTCCGCCGATGCCGACGCCTCCGGCGAGATGTACGTCCGAGCCGATCTGTGCTCCCGACCCGACGGTCGCCCAGGTGTCGACCATCGTCCGCGGGCCGACCCATGCTCCGATGTTGACGTAGCTCGGCATCATCACAACGCCCGGCGAGAGGAACGCGCCGTAGCGCGCGACAGCAGGCGGAACCACCCGCACGCCGAGCTTGCCGTAGTCGTGCTTGAGCGGAATCTTGTCGTGGTATTCGAAGGGCCCGACTTCTTGCGGCTCCATCTCGCGAAGGCGGAAGTACTCGAGGATCGCCTCCTGCGCCTCGGGATTCACGCGCCACTCGTCGCCTTCCGGCTCGGCAACCCGCAGCTCGCCGCGATCGAGCGCGTCGATCAGCGCCTCGACACGTTCGGCGTTCACAGGACGTCCTCGAGGATCTCAGCTGCGCGACGGCATTCCGCTTCCGTGGGAACGAGAGCCAGGCGCCAGTAGCCTTCGCCTGCAGGACCAAAGAAGGTCCCGGGCGACACGATCAGCCCATGTTCGAGCAGGCGCGCGGCGAACACCTCCGACGGTTCGCCGCCGGGAACTTCGAGCCACAGGAACATCGTCGCCTCGCTGCCCGCGACACGTATTCGCTTGCGCGCGAGTGTCGGGAGCAGGGCTTCGCGTTTGCGACGGTAGGCCGCGCGTGTGCGTTCGACGTGCTCCTCGTCGTTCCAGGCGACCACGGATGCGCGCTGGACGAACTCTTGCGGCGCGGTCCCGACCGAAGGCCGGAACTGCTTGAGCGCGGCGATCAGCTCCGGGCTCGCCGCGACGAAGCCAGAGCGGTAGCCGGTCATCGACGACCGCTTGCTGAGCGTGTTGAACGCCGCGACGTTCCCCCGAGAGCGCGCCTCGAGCGCGGAATGCGGCGCTACGTCGAACCAGAGCTCGCTGTAAGCCTCGTCTGCCGCGAGCAGGAAACCATGCACGGCGGAGAGGTCGGCCAGGCGTTCGAGGAAGTCGAGCGGCGCGACGGCTCCGGTCGGGTTGTTCGGATAGTTGATCCACACGATCGCCGCCTGCTGCCATGTGGCGACGCCGACCGCGTCGAGATCCGGCAGGAAGCCGTTCTCCTCGAGTAGCGGCAACTGCAGCACGTCCGCTCCGGCAAAGGCGGCACCGCGGTCCGGCACCGGATACCCGGGCTCCGTCGTGACGACCAGTCGCCTCTCGCCGTCACGATCGATCAGGATCTGAGCGAGCAGGAAGATCGCCTCTTTCGAGCCGTACGTCGGAATGATCTCGGTGTCGGGATCGAGCTCCACGCGGAAACGCCTCGAGCACCATCCGGCGACAGCTTCGCGTAGCTCGGGCAACCCTTCTGCGAGTGGATACGTCGAGATCTCGGTGATGCTCTCCGCGAGCGCCTGCCGGATCATCGGATCGGTGGGCTCGCGGGGATCGCCCTTCCCGAAGTCGATCAGCTCCACGCCCTGTTCGGCGAGCCGCCGCTTCGCCGCGTCGAGCTTCACGAAGGGATACGTCCCGGTCGACGTGAGGGCGGGGGAGAGGGAAAGCGGCGCCATGGTGGGATTCTGCCGAGTTGCCATAATCCGTCCGTGACCCAACGCCAGCCGGACCCCGCGCTCGAGCGCGGGTTCATCGTCGCGGTGCTGGCCCAGGGAGTCGATTCCGAGGGGGAACTGGCGGAGCTTCGTGAGCTCGCGGACACGGCGCTCGTCGAGCCGATCGGCGAGCTCGTCCAGCACCGCTCACGCCCGGAGCGGCGCACGTACCTGGGGAAGGGGAAGCTCGAGGAGCTCAAGCGTTCCTACAAGGAAGCCGGGGCCGAGGTGCTATTGGTGGACGACGAGCTCGACCCCGTCCAGCAGCGCACGCTCGAGGACACGCTCCAGGCACGCGTCGTCGACCGCACGCAGCTGATCCTCGACATCTTCGCCCAGCACGCGAGGAGTGCCGAGGGAAAGCTCCAGGTCGAGCTGGCGCAGCTGGAGTACAACCTGCCGCGCATGCGGGGCCTGTGGCAGCACCTCGAGCGCCTCGGCGGGGGCATGGGCTCGCTCGGCGCAGGCGTCGGGACCCGGGGCCCTGGCGAATCGCAGCTCGAGACAGACCGGCGCATTGCGCGCCGCCGAGTCACGCTTCTCCGCCGGCGGCTGAAGGACCTCAGCAAGCAGCGCGACGTTCGACGCAAGGAACGTCAGCGGTCCGAGGCGCCGACTGTCGCGCTGGCCGGCTACACCAACGTCGGCAAGTCGACGTTGCTGAACGCCCTGACCGACGCAGACGTCTCCGTCAACGATCGCCTCTTCGAGACACTGGATCCGACGACGCGCTCGTTCGAGCACGACGGGCGTCGCTATCTCGTCACGGACACGGTCGGCTTCATCCGACGCCTGCCGACGCAGCTCGTCCAGGGATTCGCGGCGACCCTGGAGGAGACGCTTGTCGCTGACCTCATCCTCCTCGTCGTCGACGCCTCCGTTCCCGACGACCGGCTCGACGAACAAGAAGCCGCCGTCAGGGCGGTGCTGCACGAAATCGGCGCCGACGATCTGCCGTTGGAGATGGTCGTGAACAAGATCGACGCGGTCGACGCCCTACGCCGTCGCAGGCTGGCGAATCGATTCCCCGACGCCGTACAGATCTCCGCCCTGACGGGCAGAGGTCTCGACAGGCTACGTGCGCGGATCGCAGAACGCTTTGCAGATCGATTCGAAGCCGTCCATCTCTTCATTCCTTATGAAGACGGTGGAAAGCTCGCCGAGCTCTACGCACTGGGCGCGCCGATCGACGAGCGCGAAGACCAGGCGAGCGGCGTCCACGTTCGTGCCCGGCTGCCACATCGCGAGGTGGGTCGCTTTGCGCCGTATCTCGTTGCCGAGGCGCGCGAGGAGCCCGTCAGGCGCGCGCGTTGATCGAGCTGCCCATCCAACGGTTGCGGGAGGACGCGGTCGTTCCCGAGCATGCCTACGCAGGAGATGCCGGGCTGGACCTCTCGGCTTGTGAACGCGTCGAGCTCGCTCCTGGCGAGCGCGCCCTCGTCGGAACCGGGCTTGCCGTTGCGATCCCCGAGGGTTACGCGGGCTTCGTCCAGCCCCGTTCGGGACTGGCTGCCCGTCACGGACTCACGGTGGTCAATTCGCCTGGGCTCGTCGATTCCGGCTACCGCGGCGAGCTTCGAGTCGTGTTGCTCAACACCGATTCGACGGAACCGTTCGTCGTCGAGGCCGGAATGCGAATCGCACAGCTCGTCGTCCTGCCGATCCCAGAGGTTGAGCTCGTCGAGGTCGAGGAGCTTCCCTCGAGCGAGCGCGGCGTGCGCGGGTTCGGATCGTCTGCGACCTGATGACCGGGGAGCCGCGCATCCGGGTTTCGGCGATCCTGAGCTGGAGGGGGCGCGTGCTCCTCTGCCGGCACGAGAAGCCCGGGAAGGAGTACTGGCTCCTGCCAGGCGGCGGCGTCAACGGTGGCGAGAGCCTCGTCGACGCGCTGCACCGCGAGCTCGCCGAGGAGATCGGCATCGACGATCAGCTGCCGGTCGAGGGTCCTGTCGCGATTGTCGATTCGATCGGCCCACAGAGCAGCTTCACGCCGAAGCACGTCGTGCACATCATCTTTGCGGGCGATCTCGGGGGACGTTCGCTCGAAGCCGTCACATCGCAGGACGCCGCGGTGTGCGGTCACAGACTGTTCGAGCTCGCCGACCTGGACGATGTCGTGTTGCACCCGCCGATCCAGCGCTTCCTCAGGCGCTGGCAGCCTGGCGACCCAGCCGTCTATCTCGGCGCCCTGTGGGCGCCTTGATCCTCTTTCGGCTCGGTCTCGTCACCCGTTCGTACACCTTCGACCGTTAGGGTCGCCGTGAGGGTGGCGGGACGTATCCCCACCCTTGAAGGGTGGGGTGCGCCTGAAGGGTGGGGTGCGCCGATCAGCGGCGACCGCCGCCTCGGGTTTCTGCCCGGCGCGCAGAGACTGCATGGGCCTCGGCTTCGAGCCCATCGTCGAGGGGCTCGAGCACCGGCGCCTCGCCGTTGCGATAGGCGAGTGCCTGAGTCAGGAGCCAGTCGGCAAGCCAGGGATTCCGGGGCAGAAGCGGGCCGTGGAGATACGTCCCCAGGGCACGCCCGACGCGGCAGCCCTCTTGCCCGCTCTCCCCGTCGTTGCCGAACCCGGCAACGACGCGGCCGAGTGGTTGCGCACCCGGATCCAGGTGCGTGCGGCCGGCGTGGTTTTCGAAGCCCACCAGAGTGCGGCGCACACCGGGCTCGAGCTCGCACTCCAACAGGACGTCGCCGATCATGCGCGTCTCGCCTGCGACGGTGTCGAGGGGGAACACGCCGATTCCGGGGAGGTCGAACCCGTGGAGATCGCGGTACGAGCGGCCGAGCAGCTGGTATCCGCCGCACACCGCGAGTAGGACTGCGCCCGCGGCCACCGACTCCCGCACGCCGTCCGCTTTGGCGACAAGGTCCAAGGCGACCAGCGCCTGTTCGCGGTCCTGGCCGCCACCGACGTAGAGAAGATCATGCTCGCCCGGGTCCAGCGGGTCGCCGACGGAAACGGATCGAACCTCGAGCTCGTGGCCCCGCCAGGCCGCGCGGCGCGACAGCACTGCGATGTTGCCGCGGTCCGCGTAGATGTTCAGGTAGTCCGGGTACAGATGCCCGACGACGATCCTCATGCGGCGCGCTCCCAATACGGCCTGACGAACCCGCGCTCGCCGACGATCTGCCGCATGGCCAGCATCGCCGTGTAGGTGGGGAGGACCACGAGCTCGCCGCCGGGAGGCGTCAGCTCTAGGCCACGATCGAGTGCGGCTTCGAGCGACGGCACCACGTCGATCGCGCCTGCCTCGAGCCCGCCGTACTTGAACCTCAAGGCGAGCTCCGCAGCGCGGTCCCCGGACGCGACCAGCCGTGTCAACCCGGGAATGAGTGGCTCGAAGTCCACGTCCCAGATCCAGGAGACGTCGCGGCCGTCCGCGATCGCGTCGTTCAACGCGATTACGGCGACGGCCGGCGACTCGCCGTCGACGATCGTCCGCACCGCCTCATTGGCGCCTGCGGGATTCTTGATCAACACGATGAGCAGTCCTCGGTCGCCGATGCTGATGCGCTCGAAACGACCGAACGCGGCCGTGAACGACTCGATACCGACGACCACCTCGCCCAGCGTCGCGCCCAGGCTCAATGCGAGCGAGGCGGCTGCGAGGGCGTTGTACACGTTGTAGAGCCCCGGCACGCGCAGGCGGACGACCGACGTCCCCGCGGGTGTCACGATCTTGAACGAGACCGACTCGAGCCCGTTCAGCTCGATGTCGCGCGCGACGACGTTCAGAGGCGGCCGCTTGTGACCGCAGGCCGGACAGCGGTAGTCGCCGAGATGACCGACGTACGCTGCGTCGTACTCGTACGGGGCTCCGCAGCGAACGCAGTACTTCGAATCCGCAGCGTGCTGCAGGGACGGCCGTGCCGCCGAGGGATCGTCGACGCCGAAGACCAGCGCGCCCGGGCGCTCCCGCGCGAGCTCGCCGACCTGGGGATCGTCGCCGTTGACCACGAGCGAGGCATCGCCGGGGAGAGCGCGCACCGCCGAACGCCAGCGCTCCGCGACGTGCTCCAGCTCGCCGTAGCGATCGAGCTGGTCGCGGAAGAGATTTCCGAGACACACGGCCTTCGGGTTGACGCGCGAGACAACTTCGGGCAGTGCCGCCTCGTCCACCTCGAAGAGCCCGAGCTCGGCTGCACGCGCGTCGAGAAGCGTCGACGCCACGCCCGAGACGAGGTTCGCCCCGGAGCTGTTGTGCGCCAGGCGGAAACGCTCACCGAGAATGCTCGCCGCCATCGCCGCGGTCGTTGTCTTGCCGTTCGTCGCGGAGATGACAGCCGATCCCAACGGCAACCTCGCGGCCAGGCGGTCGATCGCACCGGGATCGAGCTTCCAGATCAACTTTCCGGAGACCGTCGTACCGCCGCCGGTTCGGGCCAGACGGGATAACCGGCCCGCCGCCCGCGCGACGGCGACCTCGGCGGCGAGCGGAATCGAAACGCGCAAAGCAGGGAGAGGCTACCGAGCAGCGCCGATCCCTCGGACGGGTGAACTTCGGGGGCCGCTACCGCAAAAGGGTGAGGTACGTCGCCCGAGTGCTACCTACGGTGCGGTTCGTCAACTGCGGCTCGAGAGGAGATTCATGCGGACTGGAGGCCATCGGCGGGACGTGCGTGCGAGCGCACTCTGGGGTAGCGGCAAGCGCGGGACGGGATCGCGCTCGAACGCGCTCTGGGGCAATGGAAAGCGGCGCACGGCACTACTCGCGACCCTGGTTCTGACTCTTGTGGTGCCGCTGGGCGCGTCTGCCCTCCCGGGCCCGAAGAGCGTTCAGGCGTTCGTCGCACCCGGGCTCCTGTCCTCGGCCCAGACCCGACCCGCCGACACCTTCCCGGTGATCGTCCAGGGGAAGGGTGGCAACCAGGCGGCACACGCCGTGGCCGACGTTCTCGGCCTCTCACTCAAGACGGCCCGAACCTTTGACTCGATCGACGGCGTAGCCCTCGGCCTGACGGGCGCACAGATCCTCGCTCTCGCCGCCGACCAGCACGTGACCGCGATCACCGTGGATGCACGAGTCCGCCTGTCGGCCCTCGCTCCAGCTACGAACGAGAAGTGGCCGTACGTCACCGGGCTGCAGAAGTACTGGGCCAGTGGCGTGAACGCCGCCGCACCCGCCGCGACGATCGCGGTCGTCGACTCCGGCATCGATGCAACCCGGCCCGAGTTCGCCGGCCGAATTGCGGCGGACGTCAATCTCACCACGCTGCCCGGTAACTCACCGGGCGACGGGCGCGGCCACGGAACGTTCGTGGCCGGAATCGCCGCGGGCAACCTGGCCGGCCACACCGGCGCAGCTCCGGGCGCAAAGATCGTCTCGCTCGACGTGATGGACGACCAGGGGATGGCGAGGACGAGCGACGTCATCGCCGCTGCGGACTGGATCCTCGCGAACAAGGCGAAGTACGGGATCCGCGTTGCGAACTTCTCCCTGCATTCGTCCGTCGCCAACAGTTTCATGTACGACCCGCTGGACAAGGCGGTCGAGAGACTGTGGTTCAACAACGTGGTCATCGTTGCGGCTTCCGGCAACTACGGCAGCCCGACCGGCCCGAGCGGCGTTCCCTACGCACCGGGTAACGACCCGTTCGTGATCACCGTGGGCGCGAGCGACACGGGCAGGTCCGTGTCGACCAATGACGACGTCGCGGCACCGTGGTCCGCATACGGCTTCACGCTGGATGGCTTCGCGAAGCCTGACCTGGCTGCTCCCGGCCGCTACATGGTCGGCCCGGTCCCTGTGACGTCGACGCTCTACTCGGAGCGCCCCGACCACGTTGTCGAGCCCGGCTACATGGAGCTTTCCGGTACTTCCTTCTCGGCTCCGATCGTGAGTGGCACCGCTGCGCTCATCCTCGGCCGCCATCCCGAGTACACGCCCGACCAGGTCAAGGGCGCGCTCATGGTCGGCACGAAGCCGATGCCGCAAGCCTCAGGCTTGTCCGAGGGCACCGGCGAGGTCAACGCCGCACGCTCGATCGAGCTCCAGAATCCCCCGAACCCGAACCTCGCGCTCGACGGCTTCATCGTCAGCGACCCCACCAGCGGGACGCGGCTCTTCGACGCCGCGAGCTGGGCGGCCAAGGCGAAGGCTGACGCCTCCTGGGCCTCGGCCTCCTGGGCCGATGCGTCGTGGGCGGCAGCGTCGTGGTCTGCTGCGAGCTGGGCTTCCGCCTCCTGGAGCAGCGCCAGCTGGGCGTCGGCCTCCTGGGCGGACACCGCCGCTGCCGCGGCCTCCTGGGCCGACCTGAGCCTCGGGAGCGCGTCGTGGGCCGACAACGCGGGCGGCGAGGCTCCGGCCCCGACCGCCGGGCAGATTGACCAGACCGAGCTCGCGGCCATCCTCGCAGGCACCCTGGTTCCCTAGCCGTATGGAGGCAGACGGGGTCACCCGTTCGGGGGAACCGATCGAGGGTTCCCCGAACGGGGGATGCCCCTCTGCCGGGCCGGTTCTACGTTCCGCGGTGGGCTTCTCTTCTGCGGCCCACCGTTCGAAGCGTGGTGAAGGAGAACCTGCGATGAAGGACCGCATCAGGACATGAGCGCGGTGCCCACCGACATTTCGATCTCCACCGAGCCCGGCCCAGGGCGAGATGGGGGGCTGCCCCGAAACGCACAGATCTACTTCGCCGCGGTCGCGATCACGGCAGCCGCGGTCACGTTGCCGTTCATCGGCCGGCTCCAGACGACACACGAGTGGCCGGCGTTCCTCATCCTCGCGTCCGCGGCTGCCGTTGCCCGCTTGTTCGTCGTCCGCACACCAGCCGACCAGGCCTACCACACCGACATCGTCTTCCTGATCCCGGCCGCACTCATGCTCCCGCCCGAGCTACTCGTCCTCGTGGCGATCGTCCTGATGGTCCCCGAGTGGCTGAAGATGCGGTACCGCTGGTATCTCCAGACGTTCAACATCTTCAACTACCTGCTCTCTTCGATGGCCGTCTGGCTCGTCGGGCGGGAGGGGATCCTCAGCCAGTCGTACATCGGCAACAGCGCCGTCCGCCTCTCTCTTGCCGGCGTCGCCAGCTGCGTCGTCTTCGTCGCGGTCAACCACACGCTCCTGGCCCTGATGCTCCGGCTCGCGCGTGGCTTCTCCCTGCGCGAGACAGGCCTCTTCGACTCGGAGTTCCTCTCGACCGACCTCGTCCTGGCGGCCCTCGGCGTGGCCGTCTACGCGTTCTGGCAGACGAACCACTGGCTCGTCCCGTTCGCGCTGACGCCGCTCTTCCTGATTCATCGCTCGCTCAGCGTTCCCGCCCTGCAGGCGGAGGCGCGCGTCGACCCCAAGACAGGCCTCTACAACGCCCGCTACTTCGCCACCGCCCTCGCGGACGAGCTCGGACGCGCTCAGCGCTT
>WNGD01004976.1_pt1 | contig 13017 bp, 9 predicted proteins | sample 5400671 | NCBI WGS metagenome assembly WNGD01 (sample SAMN13153369, study PRJNA577476) | soil metagenome | isolation source: 40 cm soil or saprolite under grassland replicate 2 | place: USA:California | collected 2016-06-15
TGAGTTTCCGGTGACGGTGATCATGACCCCCGGCAGAACAGCACCAGTTTGGTCGAATACGGTTCCTGCAAGGTCGGCGGTTACTCCAGAAGTCTGCGCCATTGCGGCAATGGACGTCATGGCAACAAACACCATCCACGGGAAAGCCACGCTCATGAAGACTTTCATAGTTCCTCCAATCAGTTTGTGGTATCCGGACGGGGGATGGGGGTGATGAGCGATGTATAGCATCAGTCTGCGCAGTCTCGCAAGGTGCACGAAGAACACAAAAGGCAAAGGATCTTTCTTTATGTAAGGCCCAGCATAGCGCGCTTGCGGGCCGCAGACGGACAGGGTACACTGCGCTCTCTAAATGGACTGGAAAGGCTTTTTCATTTTGTTCGAAGAGGGCGCCATAGGGACGTGGGTCCGCGAGTCACCTTCGATGTTGGCATTCCCGACAATCATCGCGCTACATGCTGTCGGTATGGGACTCGTTGCCGGCACGAATGCCGCAATGGATTTTCGTATTTTTGGCTTTGCGCGACGCGTTCCCATCTACACACTGGAAAATCTGGTTCCAGTCATGCGGTTCGGATTCTGGTTGAATGCTGTATCGGGTGTCTTGCTGTTACTCGCTTACCCAACGAAGGCACTGACCAATTGGGTCTTCTATCTCAAATTGACTCTGATCGGGCTTGCACTGGTGGACACATTGTTAATCCGAAAATACATCATCCAGAAATCGAGTGTCGATGATACATCCGTGTCTGGCAGAGGTAAGATCCTGGCTGGCCTGTCGCTCGCCTGCTGGGCTGGCGCCGTCGTCTCGGGCCGTTTACTCGCTTATACGTATATCTACCTGGATTCATCGTTCACGCGACATTAAGAGTAGAGGAGACTGAACGTGGATGCGTTTGTACACTCCGTGCAAGTCTGGCTCAGGGGCACGCAGTTGTTTTACATCATGAACAACGTCAAGTGGGCATGGCGGACAAGTGAGAGCATTCATTTCATTGGCCTGTCTCTTTTGATTGGTACGGTGGGATTGTTCGACCTGCGAATGATTGGACTTGTGAAGCGCGTGCCAGTGGCGGCCCTGCACCGGCTCATACCGTTCGGCGTTCTCGGCTACGCCATGAATGTGATGACCGGAATTACATTTCTCGCGGGTGCAGCAGATCAATACATCTATAACCCCGCTTTTCAGATGAAAATGTTATTCATGGGGATCGCGGGTCTCAACGTCGCCGTGTTCTACCTGACGATGTACCGGCGCGTGGCGGCCACCGGTCCTGGAGATGAAGCGCCTTTCCCCGCCAGGATCGCCGGCGGAGTTTCATTACTGTGCTGGGTGGGAGTTATCTTTTGCGGCCGTTTCCTGACCTTCTATCGTCCGCCCTGGCATTGGTGCCCATGGTGTTAGCGATTTTTCAGCCGTCAGAATTCAAATTGCGTGCTGAATTTGAACAGGCGGCCGCCCATGACCTCGTAGGGTGTCAGCCACTGTAAGCCGTACCCAGCGTTTTCCGACAGGATAGCGTTCCCGTTGAAGACGTTGTAAATGTCGAAATTGCCTCGCAATCTGACGCGTTCAAGTTTAAAAAGCCTCGTGAATCGAAGGTCCAACTGCTGGAGCCGGTCCTCGTAACGTGAGTTCGGTGGAACCATCTCGATATTGACGTTAGCATTGCACGCAGGAGTACCCCGGCATGATGCCAGATTGCGGCCGAGCGCGCTTGCGACCTGCGTATTGGGGGCTGGGTAGGTTGCCGTCATCGGGATGCCTGCAATGTTCTGGTAGGTCGCGCTAATCTGGAAGCTCCACGGCAGCGGGTAGACGGCGAGGAATTTGATCTGCGTCCCGGCAGACCATGGCGTGGTCACGTGGCAGAATTGGGCGGGACTCCAGGAGCCGGTTGTCCCTGTACTCAGCGTGCCGGGAATTGTATTTCCCGTTGGTGCCTGATTGTCCACACTAAACAAGGTTTCGGGTGCTTTCTTCACAATCTCGCAGGCATCGGTGACCGTTCGCCCAACGCTGACGCCTCCGGAAAACTGGCCACCGCGTGCGAACCGGCTGGTCAACGCGATATCGAAGCCGTTATAAACCTCAGTCCGTTTTCCAAAGTTCGATGCTTGTGTCCGCAGGTAGTCGGTCACACCGAATAACGCCGGTTTGATGTCGTAGAAGCCGCACAGGTTCTCGCCGGCGTTGCGCAGCCGGCTATCGGACGGTACCGTGATGCAGTAAGAATCGAAGTCTGCCGGGGTCACGGCCACATTCTTCGTGACCAAGAAGCCGCCGTACCAGGTGCGGAAATAGCCGACATTGAGCGCCATGCCTTGCCTCAGCTCCTGCTGAATCGAAACAGATCCCTGCCAGTTGTGAAGTTGTTTGTTGAAGCCGCTCTGGGCATCGTCTGCAATGCGTGTATTGCCGGCGCGCACTTGGCCAAATGTCTGGTCCGACAGTGGCCCGCATTCCCCATTAGCACTAGGGATGCTCGCACCGAGCACGCAGTCGGGAATGTAGTTCCCTCGCCGAGGGTCGCCAACAGGGTACGTAAAATCATCCCAGGTCCGCGTCGCGCTGGCGGCCTGATTGGCCGCAGGGTTGTTTGAGGCGGTTACGGTGTAGGGCACATACCGGCCTAAACCGACTTTAAGCGCAGTCTTGCCGTTGCCGAAAAGGTTGTAGGCCATTCCCAGCCGTGGGTTGATGTTTTTCCAATTGGGCACATCCGTCATCGCCGGAAAGTCACGTGCTGGTACAAAAATTCCCGCCGGAAGTTTCTGCGCGGGTACGGCTCCGTTCATGGAGTCGTAACGCAGTCCAAGGTTGAGTGTGACTCTGCCCAGGGTCCACTGGTCCTGGGCGAAGACCCCAAGACCGGTCGTATGCTCGAGGAATTCGAACGGCGTCGCCCAGATCGTAACCGATACCGGAATCCTGTTGCGAAACGTGTAGGACCTGGCTTGGTTGATCTGGTTGAGATCCGTGTACCGGTCAGGGCGCCCAAGATTGTACCGTCCGTAGGTGAAGCCGGTCTTGAAGTTGTGCGAACCCGTAACGTACGACGCGTTGAAACGGCTATTGTATTTGGTGACAAACCTCCTGGTGTAGCTGCCTGACCACACGTTGTTGTTGGCATCGGAACCGTACACGATATTCAGCGCGAGGTCCGTCACCCGGATGTCATTCGGCCCCACGTACGGCTGCCGCCGGGAGTCCTCATTTAATACGAGTGCGGACTGGCCGGCCTCAAAGGCGAGCTTGTTCGTGGCCGTATAACTCCAGCTGACGACCGGCAGATATTGGGGATTGTACACATGCCACGCGCGAGATTCCGGCGCGGGCTTGACCGCGTTGATGCCACCCACGCCAGTCAGGCCGAATGGACAACTGCAATTATTTTGGTGGGAGAAGGAGCCGACGATTTTGTGCTTCGGCGACACTTGCCAGGTCAAACGCAAGCTGTGGTCTTCGAAGTATTCATTGTTGTGGGACACGCGGCTCAAATCAGGTTCGTAGAACAAAGTGCCCTCAGCCTTGTTGAAGTAGCTGCCCTGGATGTAGCGCGACGCGCCCCACCACCGGTGAGCCATAAAGAACCAGAGTTTGTCCTTTTTGATCGGGCCCCCGAGCGCTCCGCCATAGTCGTAGGATCTCCGAATCGAAATGTCATTCTGCAGGCCCCGGGCGCGCAGCGCGTCGGTCAAGTTGCCCATTTGCAGACTCGGACCGGTATAAGCCGCGCTTAAGCTTCCCGAAAGCCTGTTGCCTCCATCCTTGGAGACGATGTTCACCTGGACGCCGCCCGTCCCCGCCTCCGCCGACATGCCGCCCGTCTCGACGACGACTTCCTGAAAGGCTTGGGAGTTGAAGCTGAAGACGCCCAGCGCCTGCTGGTTTTGATTCAAGCCTTCAAAGTTCAGGCTGAGATCTCCTGGCCGCTGCCCATGAACTCCAAACTGACCGCCTTCGCCCTGATTGCCGCCGACATCCTGGAAGGTCGCGTTTGTGTATGTAGCGCCCGGGATAATCGAAGCATATTGGCCGATTCGTTTGGTGGTCGGGATTGCATCCAGTGTCTCGCGCCCGATCGTGGTTTGCTGTCGCGAGTTCTGCGTATCCACAACCGGGGTCTCCCCCAAAACCGTCACCGTCTCCTCGAGCCCTCCTGCATTCATCTCGGCATTGATCGTCACCGTAAACGACGTCGTCAACTCAATGCCCTCCCGCTTGAAGATGCTAAAACCCGGAAGCGTGAATGTGACGGTGTAGGTGCCCGGCCGCAGATCAACGATCCGGTACAGGCCTCGTTCATCAGTGATGACGGAACGGACCTTCTCGATGAGGGCTGGACTCGCCGCCTCAACGGTGACGCCGGGCATGACCGCTCCCGATGTATCTCTTACAACTCCCGCAATGGAGGCGCCCTCCGAAGTCTGCGCCCACACGGTGGCAGGCTGCAGCAGCACAAGGGACACTGCCAGCCCCAGACCGACGAGAACTCGATTCATGGTCGCCTCCCGACTTTGCCGTGGTTAGTGCGGACCAATCCCAATGGTGGCTTCGTTTGAATAGCTGCATTAAACAACCGCCCGGCCGGGGCGTCAATCGATTTGTTCGGGATGTAGGTGACGGTCGATCATTCAGGCTGAGGATGCTGACTTCGACCAGGACTAACCGGGTGATAGCCCCGAACGGCCAGTTGAGCTACGTACAGCAACAAGGCAATACGCACGGCGCCTATATCGTCACGCGTGACCGCGAGCCTTACCTCGCTCATGAAAATTGTGTATACGTGATCGCCGGCGGCTGGGATGGCCAGAGGCAACAGCTTCGACCGGAATACCGGAAGTAGCGCTGGATATAACGGACTTCATCCGCCAATCGGAAATCCTTGCCCGGTACCCGTTGTTTTCCCGGTCCACGCTTGATTCGGAGACGGCCCATTCCCGATGCTCCTAAAATCCAATACAGTGCCGTGCTGAAACCACAGGTTAGAATATAAACTTGAGAAGAAGTCGATGATCTGAAAAACCAGTTCGAACGATTCAGGAAGCAATTCGAATGAACACCGTGCCGCTGCGATTTCCCGCCATCTCGACATTGTGTTTCGCTCTAGTCTTGCTTACTCTGCCGAAGGTCGCGTGCGGTCAAGCGCCTGACCCAATGGCTAATGCAACGTCATTCAACGTCGAGCATTTCGTCGGTTCTCTTGGTGGAACGGGCACTCGCGATGCTCGAGGCACCGACGCGAGATTCATTGCGCCTGGTTCAATTTGGGCCAATTCCAATTACATCTTCGTGTCAGATAAGTATGCGATCCGGAGAATTTCGCGAACGACAAGTGACGTTACGACCTTTGCTGGCGCTCAACGGCCCGCGGACTCAGCTACACCTTTTGCGGGCCCGATTTGGGGAGATAGTCGCTATCTCTACAATGTGAAAGGTACTGCAATTTATCGGATCGAACTGGCAACGGGCACGTCCTCACTTTTTGCAGGCTCACCCTCCAATGCGGACCTGGTTGACGGTATCGGCGACATCGCGCGCTTCCGCGGCCCGTACGCTGTTTCCGGTGATGGACAATTCCTGTACGCGCTCGATCCAGGAACGTGCCAAAGCGTGGGTCACGGCATCGCCAGAACCTGCGTTCCGGAAAAACCCGGAGCCATTCGTCAAATCTCACTTCAAAGTGGCGAGGTGCGCACGATTCCGATTCCCCAGGTGCAATCCGGTATCGACGTGCAACCCTCGCCGACAGCAATCTGGGCTAACGGCGGAGGCCTTTACCTCGGTTATCCAAATGACGCCACCGGCATAACGATTGGAAGATTGGTCGTTGCCACACAAACATTTGAGACATTGTACGGTTTCCCGGTCTCGGGCAATCCCTTCCGAATGCCGATTTCCTTCCAAGGCGACGGCCGCGGCGGGATCTATTTCATCGAACTCGGATCGAGTGGTAGCTACAGCCCTTGGACAGGACGCGCGTTGCAGCGCATCGTTTTGGCAACGAGGGAGGTTAGCGCGATCAATTTTAAAATTGCTGGCGCCGCCAACGAGCCGGAACCAACAGCTCTCTTCATCGATGGGGACGACCTGTTCGCATCGGATCTTCTCAACACGGCGGTGGTGAAACTCAACCTGTCGGCCACGACGGCGGACATCGTTGCCGGTCTTCCGTCGAATGTCGCAGAAACAGAGAATGGCAGAGTTCCTCCCGAATCTTTGTCCGAAGGCATTGTTCCCGCCGATCGACTGCCGGCAATGAAGATCTGGGGAGACGGACAGTTCATCTACCTGATCTCCGGCTTTGCGGTGTATCGCGTTTCAATCACCAGCGGGGAAACAATGCACCTCGCTGGCGATTACGTCAACCGCGGAGATAGTGACGGACGCGGCTCCGGCGCCCGCTTCTACGCTCCCAGTGGTCTTTGGGGCGATGGAACGTCCTTATACGTGGCCGATATCCATTCGATACGAAGAGTCGATCTCTCAACAGGCGACGTAACTCATTTTGCCGGCGGTACAGATCTCGGATTTGGACCGTCGGTCCAATATGCGGACGGCATCGGAACCAGCGCGACTTTCAATCTTGCGACCTCGATTTGGGGCGACGGAACATTCTTGTACGTCAACGATGCAAGTGTCATTCGTCGCATCCAGATTGCAACACGCGAAGTAACAACCTTCGCGGGCGTTGCACTTCGACCTGGAACCAATGATGGCACAGGTTCCAGCGCGCGTTTCGGGGACCCATGTTGTCTGTTTTGGGGCGATGGCGTGAACCTGTATGTACTCGACAACCGCACTAACGTTCGAAAGGTCGCGCTTGCAACGGCTGAAGTCACAACGATCGGAAGTTTAAGCATAGGTGCGATTTCTAATGTCTTCGCGATGTGGGGACTCGGCCGGCAGTTACTCTTTTCCACAGATGGCAACATGGGCACAGGCGCGGCAATCGTCTCAATGGACATCGCCACGGGCGCAATCCAAACCCTTGCTGGTGACACACAACTTTACGGAACTGAAGATGGTCCGGCATTGGAAGCGCGCTTCACCGGCATACGAGGAATGTGGACGGACGGAAGCGCGCTCTATGTCGCCGACTATGGCCTCTTCCGCGGAAGCGCGATCCGAGTGATCAAGCCCGCTCAAACTTCCACAAGCTTCACCTTGACCAATCAAGGCGCCGTGTCCTGGAGTGCGGACCGGAACGGGTCCCTCACAACCGGCTATACTCTCCTGGAGCTTTCGTCGGGCAGCGCCGCTCCGGATGGAGTCGCTATTTTCAGTTTGCGGCAAAACGGAGTTCTCATCGGCGAGACTGCGGTCGCGGCGAGTGCACTCGTTCAATCTGGACGCATTTACGTACAGGTTAGCGGCGCAGTCACGACGGGAGCCGCCATCGCTAACCCCAATGACCAGGCAGCTAGCATTTCGTTCTACTTTACAAACGCCAATGGAGAAAACTTCCGGGCAGGAACGCTCACAATTCCTGCTAACGGACAGATTGCCGCATTTTTCGACCAAGATCTCTTCAGAAGCGCGACCTCATCCTCGCAACCAATCAGCGACGCGCGCACTTTCACATTTGCTTCATCAGCTCCTATTGCAGTCGTGGCCCTGCGAGGATATGTCAACGAGCGCTCAGAGTTTCTGACGACGACATTGCCGATTGCTTCAATTGGTTCCCCAGGAAATCAGTCCATCACTTTGCCGCATTTCGCAATTGGTGGCGGTTGGACCACTCAGATTCTGCTGTTGAATCCTTCTGACAGCACGATGACCGGCGTCGTTCAACTTTTGAATCCCGGGGGCGACGTTACGTTCAATGCGAATTATTCAATAGCGATACGTAGCTCGGTCCAGGTAGCTCTTTCCGACAATACTTCGAATATTCGAACAGGATCGATACGCGTCCTTCCGAATACGGACAACGCGTCGCCAGTGGCATCGACTGTGTTCTCCTTCGTGACTGGTGGCGTGACTGTGACACAGACCGGAGTCGCACAAACCGGAACAGGGCACGCCTTTCGGGTCTTCGTCGAAGCTTTGGGAACATTCGGCCAACCCGGTTCCATTCGAACCGGTATCGCGATTGCAAACCCCGGAACAGCTGCAGCGAATCTCACCTTGGAACTCACCGACACGCGTGGGGTTTCGGCGGCTCCTCCTTTTTCAGCGACCGTTGAGGCCAGAGGGCAGATTGCGCTCTTCCTGCACGAGATTCCGGGATTCAAGAATGTCGCGGCGCCATTCCAGGGTGTTTTGCGCGTTTCTACGGATTCCCGCGCGGGGCTGTCGTTGATTGGACTTCGCGGCCGCTACAACGAGCGAGACGAATTTCTGATCGCCTCGATGCCATCCATCAACGAGGACGTACAGCCCGCGAATAGTGAAAAAGTTTTTCCGCACATCGTGAATGGCGCAGGCTACACGACACAGTTCATTTTGATCGGCGACGCTTCGAGCGCCGGTCAACTTCGTTTCATTTCGCAGTCGGGTCAACCTCTGCCACTGACCCTTACGCCTTTGCCTTAATCGGCTGGCCGTAGCTCCAAAGCTATCTAATCACGCGGGCTCGAACAATGACTCGTGATTCCGCATCGACTTGAACGCTCTCACCGCGATTCTCATATTCCCGAATGAAGTCGGGATCTCTGTAAGCCGGCGTCTCATCGGCCGGCCACGCGAATAGCTTGTAGCTTCCGGGACGTATGCCGCGCATCGAGAAGCTGCCGTTCAGCGCCTGCACGAGCCTATAAAGCCCTTCGCGTTCCCGTAGTCGGGGATCAGGAATCAAAACAACCTGCGCCCCGGGCACTGGTGTACCCTCAATGTCGACGATTGTCCCTTCGATTCGTCCGGCACGCGGACTAATCACGATATCCATAGGACCTGGTGACTGCGCATACAAAGTCAGAGCTCGCTCGACAATATCCGCTCGCCCGACAAAAGCACTTTTGATGTAGCTGTCAGAGGGAAGTCCGCCAATCTCAAGTGCATAGTCGCCGGGTCCAACCTTTCGAATCGTAAAGGAGCCATCCGAATTCACAGCTCCAGTGGGGCTGAACACGATTTGGCTGTCGCTCTCAGGACGCAACGAAACGGTCAACTGCCTGAGCAGATTCGAAGCAGCCTCGCCGGTCGCGTTTTCGACCGCAATACGGCCCGCAATCTCAATCGCCGGCATGAGGACAATGGAAACATCTTCCACGTCCCTGCTGCCGAGTTGTACAGAGACTCGCCCTTTCATTGGTTCCCCGTCAAGCGAATGCGAGTCTGCTATCAACTCGTAGTTGCCGGGGATGAGACCTCTGAACTCAAAACTGCCATCTTTGCGGATCGGCTGCCTTGGCATAGCCAGTGGAAGAAATACGGCGGAGCGGCCGGGCAATATCGACAACGATGCAGCCGGATCTGACGTTCCATCCGCCAGCGAGACGCGCCCGCTGATCCTCAGAGTGTCTACGCGATAGAGTGTCAGATCGATCGCATAAACCGATCCATCCGCGGGCAGATCGATAGGGGCTGCCGCTCGAGGGTCAGCCGTACCGGGGTAATAGATCGGAGGGTAGCCGTCTTCAGGAACGTTGTACGTCGTGCTGTTTATCCCAAAGCCCCTGCGGTAGGAAGCGCTCAGGTAATACCGCCCGGCGCTTCCGGTCTCTAGCCGGTACTCGCCGCTTTGATCTGTCGTCGCTTCTCGAACACTCACTAGAATCGGCCGGCCGTTCTGATACATTCGCCGGACCAATTGAACGGCAACGCCCACAACAGGTTTGCGATCCACATCGGAGACCCGGCCACTGATGGTATATGCGGACGGCGGGTTTTGCAGGCCAACCAACAAGATGGCGATGCCAATGAGCATAGGGGGTCTTTCTTGGGATCCTCGGCAACCGACAATTGAAGACACCAAGGAGCAAGAAAAAGTTCCGTCCGAAAACTGCGACGTCCCCAGGAACAGAGCGGGCAGTTTGGAGTTGAAGGGTGCCCTGGAGTGCCGTAGAGTCTCATAACTGTTATGTCAAGTCGGTGGCGGCGTCCAAACCTCATATGACTCGCAGTCTGAATCGTGGACAGGTGTGGGGGCTCTTATGGCTGGAACGGCTGTGGCAGGACCTGACGCACGGCTGCCGCATGCTGGCGGCAAGTCCCGGCTTCACCGGCATCGCGGTGTTGTCGTTGGCGATCGGCATCGGCGCCAACACGGCCATTTTCAGCTTCGCCGATGCGCTGCTGCTGCGGCCCCTCCCGGTCGCCAGGCCTGGCGAAATCATCACGGTGGGCTCGATGAACTCGCTCGAGTCGCTCAGAGCAACGGCGCTGGTGTCGTCGTACCGCGATTACGTGGACGTCCGCGATCGCGCCAAGAGCTACGAGGGCTTGGCGGCATTCACGTACGAGATGGCGGGTTTTTCGGCCGATGTGAAAGCTTCGCCCAGGCTGAAGATGGGCATGCTGGTCAGCGGCAATCTGTTCAGCTTGATGGGCGTCGAGCCGACGCTCGGTCGCGACTTCAGGCCTGAAGAAGATCAGGTGCCCGGCCGTGATGCCGTCGTCGTGCTCGGCCGGACGATGTGGGAACACGAATTTGGGTCGGATCCCGCCGTCCTCGGGCGCAGCGTGCGCATCAACGGGAACGCGTTCACGGTCGTCGGCGTGGCCCCGTCCGAATTCACCGGCATGAACCAGTACGTGCGCTCGGATTTTTTCGTGCCGCTGATGATGTCGCCACGCCTCCTCAGTGACCCGAGGACCGCGTCGCTGGAGGCGCGGGACGCGCGCAACCTCACGATCAAGGGCCGTCTCAAAGCGGGCGTTTCTCAGGCGCAGGCGCAGATCGAGTTGACGGCCATGGGTAAGGATTTGCAGCGGGCGTATCCCGACACGAACAAGAACCGCGATCTCGTCGTGCGGACCGAACTCCAGGCGCGAATCGCCCAGGATCCGCCGGATGCAACGCTGGTCGCGATGCTGTCAACCTTAGCGTTTGCGGTGCTCTTCGTCGCGTGTGCAAACGTCGCGGGCCTTCTGACCAGCCGGGCGCCGGTGCGAGAGAGAGAGATGGCGCTGCGTCTAGCGATCGGTGCGGGCCGTGGGCGGCTCATCCGGCAACTGGTGACGGAGAGCCTGCTGATCGCCGCGGGAGGCGGTCTACTCGGACTCGGCGTCGGCTATGCCGGCATGCTGCTTTTCCGGCAGATCGAGCTGCCGACGGATCTGCCGATCATGTTGTCCTTCCAGATGGACCGGCGCGCGCTGCTGTTCTCTCTCTTGGTGGCGGTGGTGAGCGCGCTGATCTTCGGCCTCGTGCCAGCCCTCCAAGCAGCGCGTACCGATCTAACGGCCATCATGAAAACCGGCGACAGTGTCGCGCCGGGCCGCGGGCGGCGTTGGGGGCGGGCGATCCTCGTCACTGGCCAGGTCGCTGTCTCAGTCGTCCTGTTAGTCGTGGCGATGTTCATGTACCACGGCTTCAGCCGTGAGCTGGCGGCCGGTCCGGGCTATCGTACGGATCATTTGCTGATGATGAGCTTCGACCCGGGCCTCATACGGTACTCGGAGACCCAAACGCAGCAGTTCTTTCAACAAGTGGCCGACCGTGCGCGCCAGGTGCCTGGTGTCACACGCGTCACGATGACCAACTCCATCCCGATGTCGAACGACTCCAGGGGTGCGTCCACGATCGCGCCGGAAGGCCATCAGTTTCCACCGGGCAAAGAATCGGTCACGGTCGGGTCGTCGATGGTGGACGAGCACTACTTCGATACGATGGGGATCGCGATCCTCAAGGGGCGCAATTTTCGCGTGACCGACGACATCAGCGCGCCGCGCGCGGCGATTGTGAACCAGCATCTTGCTGAGCACTACTGGCCGAACAAGGATGCGCTCGGCAAGCGCTTCAGGCTGGAAGAGGCCGGCAGGCCCTGGGTCGAGATCGTCGGCATCGCGAAGAATGCCAAATATATCTTTGTCGCCGAGCCGCCGTCCGACTTCATCTATCTGCCGTATCGCCAGAAGCCGCAGCAGCGCATGATCATGGTCGCGCAGTCTGCCGGCGATCCGGCGAGCCTCGTCGGCCCATTGCGCGAAGTGGTCCACGAGCTAGACCCGAACCTGCCGATCTTCAACGTCCGCACCATGGAGGAGTTTTACCGGATGAGGGCCGTGAGCATCTTCAACGTGCTGCTCACCATGGTCGGCGGGATGGGTGCGATGGGACTCGGCTTGGCGATTGTGGGACTCTACGGCCTCGTCGCCTACGCCGCGGCCAGACGCACGCGCGAGATCGGTATCCGCATGGCGATTGGCGCGACCCGCACCACCGTGCTCCGCATGGTGCTGCAGCAGGGCATCCTCCTCGCCGTCGTCGGTCTGATTTTGGGGCTGGCGGGCAGCGTAGGGGCCGGCGAGCTGCTGCGGGCCGCGTTCCCGGGCGGCGGCGACGAACCGCGAGACGTCGCTGCGCTTCTCGTCGTCGCGCCAATCGTGCTAGCTGTGACCTTCCTCGCCGCGTATTTTCCCGCCCGCCGCGCCTCGCGCGTCAACCCGATGCACGCGTTGCGCTACGAGTAGGCCGCCAACCCAGCGCTTCGACTGACGAACGAGCGGCTCACGTAGAGCAGAAAGCCGATTCCGGACAAGTCAGGATGCGATCGGAAAATCTGTGCGCTTCGGCGCCGGCTTGAGTCACATATTCGACAGGCTGCTTGATTGTATGGACAACTGGATTGTAGCTGATCCCGAGCACCTCGGCGGCAGCCCGCGTGTGCGTGGCACTCGCATTTCCGTCGCGCTCATTCTTGAGTCGCTTGCCGCGGGCATGAGCATCGCGCAAATCGTCGACGCTTATCCGAGTCTAACTGAGGAATCGGTTCGCGGCGTTCTTGCCGAGCTTGCCCATCGGAAAGACCTCCAGCCGGCGTGAAAATCCTGCTCGATGAGAATTTGCCGCAGAAACTCGTTGCCGCCCTGCGCAGAGAAGGTTACGAAGTGGAATCGGTTCATACGCT
>WNGD01004979.1_pt1 | contig 13015 bp, 14 predicted proteins | sample 5400671 | NCBI WGS metagenome assembly WNGD01 (sample SAMN13153369, study PRJNA577476) | soil metagenome | isolation source: 40 cm soil or saprolite under grassland replicate 2 | place: USA:California | collected 2016-06-15
TTTGGCTTCTGCAGTCCCCCTCTTCGTCGGCGTCATGATCCTACGTTGGACACGCGGATCTGAACGACTCCCCACCATCCTGATGTGGCTTGGTCTCGGTTCGCCGCCAGTCATTTCATTCGCGCTGATCGTGCCATGGGAATATTTCGTTTCAGTGGGTATGTTCTTGATGTCGGTTTGTGCTTTTCCTCTCGTTGTCGGACTCATCGTTCTCGCGTTTGCAAGTCCGGGGGTCGGCTCGATTGATGATCCTATCCCACTCTGCCCACGCTGCGGCAGCCGCGGCCATTACCGTCACGATGGGAAAGTTTGTGGTCGGAGGATAGGGGACAAAGATGCCGTGTATGGGTCCCGTACGCACCGGTGCGATTGCGACTATCCTGTGGGTGAGGGTGATACCCGGAGAGGAACGAAGAATTTCGATGAGAGTTGAGGCATGAGCCCGACATTTCACAATGACTGACGAGGACGGCCTCCGGCGGGCCGGCGATGCCTTCGCCGAGATTGAGCGGGCTTTCGAGCGCCCAATCAGGGTGCGATGAGTCCAAGAGGGCACGCAACGGGAGTGCTACGCCCCGGTCGGGATTCGAACCCGAGCACCCGGCTCGACAGGCCGGGATCATAGACCGCTAGACCACCGGGGCAGCGGCCATCGCCACCGTCCGAGGCCTAATTATCCTTTCCCCTTGTAAACGTGCAGCGAACTGTCAGAGTTCCCAACGTCCCGACTTCCGGTTTCCTAGCATCACGCCGCCCTCTGCCGCGAACTCGGGAGAATCGCGAGCATCGCGATCACGCCCACGAGCGCACCGGCCAGGAGAATCGCGGTCGGAATCGTCGTCAGCGTCACGACTCCGGCCACCGCGAGGTTTGCCGCGATCACCGGCACGACGACCGCAAGGACGGCCGCGACGCCGAGCCGAAATACGGCGCGCCCGAGGGCGCGACGAATGCGGCCCCGCTCCGTCCGCGTGAGGGCGACGTCATAGAGTCGCGCGAACCGTTCCGCCAGGACTCGGAGCTCCGCGTGGCCGATGAGGAGGACCACGAATACCAGGCCTGGGAGCACCTGGACTCCGAGGAACATGGCGTGCCCGATCACGTAGACGGCGACGAGAGTCGCGAGCCCGATTGGGCGGAGCCACATCCGAGGCAGCCTCGTCGCAAGGACCAGGAAGATCAGGCCCACGATGAGGAGTCCGAACAGCAATCTCGCGCTCCGAACGTCCGCCACGGAGGACAGGTCGGAGCCGATCCAGACGACGAGCCCACCGAGGGCCGCGATCGGCGCGGCTCGCAGCACACTTGGGATTACGCGGGCCGCGGGCGTCTGCCCATCCTCCGCAAGGCGAGGGCGAGCGGCGTCGTCGGGTCCCAGTCGACGACCTGAGCGATACGCGAGAGTTGCGCGATCAGGTTCGCACGCTCCATCCGCAGGATCCGGTAGGCCACCGCATGTTCGGGCCCTTTCTCCGCGAGCCGCCATTCGATCGCGAGAGGCGAGGGGGAGACAATCGCGAAGTCCGTGCCCCGCGACGCGAGCGCGATGATCCCCGCCAGCGCGGCGGGGTCCTGCAAGGGCGAGATGAGGACGACGAGGCAGTTGCGAGGGAAGAACCGGGAGAGGACCCACGCGACGTGCGCGAAGGGCCACTCGCCGCCCGGCCGCACGCGCGTCAGGTGATCCAGGATCCGGTAGAGCTGCTTCCGCCCGAACGCCGGCGGAACCCAGTCGAGGACCTCGCGCTGCACGATCAGGCCGACGCGGTTCTTCGACGCGAGGACGTGCTCCGCGATCGCGAGGGCCGCCCGTACGCCGTGCTCGATTGGGTTGTCCTCCTCCGTCCCGATGAACGATTCGGTCCGGGCGTCCACGACGATCACGACGTCCCCCGAGCGCTCTCCCTCATACTCATTCGAGTACAGACGATCGAACCGGGCGGACGCTTTCCAGTTGATCCGGCGCACGTCGTCCCCGGAAAAGTACTCCCGGATCCCCCAGAAGTCCGTCCCGACGCCGATTCGGCGGGAGGCCACCTGGCCGAACCAGGGCCGTGTGCGGCGGGGCTGGAGGAGGACGCGCCGGAGGTCCTCCATGGCGGGTGCGACGACCAGCCGCGAGTCGACGCGCACGACCGTATCTTCCGCGCCCAGGGCGAGCGGGTCGAGCGATCGCGCGCGGACCGGCCCGAGGTGGAATTCGCCCTTGACGGCGGACCGCACGGTGTACGACAAGGGGACCTCGCCACCCTTCTCCAACGACACGACCGCGTGGTTCGTGCCGCGGACCACCGCGAACTCCCGAGGGAGGACGTCCACGATTTCTACGAGGTCCAGGGCCGGACCGCCGTTGCGGACGACGAGTTCGATCTGGACATCCCATCCCGCCTGCACGCGGTCCCGGGACAGGGACCGGGTCGCGAGGACGCGCGGCGTGAGCGGCGGGAACAGCGATCCGAGCGCGAGGAAAATCACCGGCGGCAGGGAAAGGAGGACGGTCTGCCAACTTCGCAACGCGAGGCCGAGGACGAGGAACGCGAGGGACGTCGCCGCGAGACCGCTTGACAGCGAGGTACGCATCTCACGGCACCTTGGGGACAGGGACTTGGCCGAGGACCTCCGAGATCACGCTGGAAGTGCGGACGCCGCGAATCCACGGATCCGGTTTGAGGATGAGGCGGTGGGCGAGGGCCGGGAGCGCGACGGCCTTCACGTCGTCCGGCGTCACGAAGTCCCGTCCGGCGAGGGCCGCTCGGGCCCGCGATACTTTCAGGAGCGCGAGGGAACCGCGCGGGCTCGCGCCGATCTCGACCTGGTTGTGTTGCCGCGTCCTTGTGACGACGTCGACGATGTATCCCTCGACCGCCGCGTCCACGTGGACGTCCTCGAGGGCCGCTTGGAGCGAGAGCACCTCGTCCGGCGTTGTGACGGGTTCAATCGTGGCGTCGTCGGATCGCCGCGTGCGTCGACGCTGCAAGATCTCGATCTCCTCCTCCCGCGTCGGATAGCCGACGTCAATTTTGAGGAGGAACCGGTCCACTTGTGCCTCCGGGAGCGAGTACGTGCCTTCGTGCTCGATCGGGTTCTGCGTCGCCATGACGAAGAACGGGCGGTCGAGGCGGAACGTCTCGCCCTCCAGGGTCGCCTGCCGCTCCTGCATCGCCTCGAGGAGCGCGGATTGCGTCTTCGGCGGTGCGCGGTTGATCTCGTCCGCAAGGAGGACGTTCGTGAACACGGGCCCGCGGCGTAAGACGAACTCCCCCGTCTTGCGCTCGAAGACGTACGTGCCCGTGATGTCCGCGGGCAGGAGGTCCGGAGTGAATTGCACGCGACGGAAGGAGAGCCCGAGGCCCGCCGCGAAGGACTTCGCGATGAGGGTCTTCGCGAGCCCCGGCACGTCCTCGATGAGCAGGTGTCCGTCGCCGAGGAGAGCCCAGAGGACCCGCTCGAGCACCCCGCGCTTCCCGACGATGACCGTCTCGACCGCATCGAGGAGCGAGGATCCGATCTCCGCGACGGAGGTGACTTTCACCTCCAGGCCTCCATGCGGTTGAGGACATCCTCGAATTTCCGCGCGAAGCCGCCGCGCTCCCGCGCCTCGACGACCCAGCGGTCCGGCGCCTCCAGGTCGCCGACGTCCAGGTGCACGAAGTCCTCGATCACGCCGTCGCGGAACATCCGCCGCAACGCCGCCGGGTCTCGTTGCACCGCCCGCATCGACTCCGGCGACAACCCCGTCGCGAGCCTTGCCTTTTCGAGGAATGCGTTCCGTGCGCGGGACGCGACGACGACCTGGCTGTATGTGAGGCCGCGGCCGGCACGGCGGGTCGCCGCCGCCAGGATCGCGAGGTCGCCGTCCCGGTACGCTCCGTCGGTCGCCGGCCCAACGAGCGGAGCGGGGTCGGCGCTTCGCCGGAAGATGAGAGCCCACGCGAGGACCGCGAACGCGGTGAGGCTCCCGACGCCCAAGAACCACCGGACCGAGCCGCTGAACTGCGCGAGGTAGAAGAGGATCCCAAGGAGGAGCGCCATCGCGACGAGGACGGTCGTCACGGACCAGAGCGCGCTCCGGGCCTGCCCCGTCGGCGCGAGCCCAGGATGGTCCGTCGTCACGGGGAACGGCCGCCGGAACACGTCACGCCTCCAACGCCGCCCGGATCCCTGCGAGGCTGTCGATCGCCCGCACCCGGTCCGCCTCGCCGAGCGCGTGCTCGCTGTAGCGGGCCTCCTCGAACAGGGACGTCAGTGTGTCGGAGGCGTCTGGCGACACCCGGAGTCGGACGATCGCGAGCCGCTCAAGTTCCCGCGGCGTGAGGGCGACCTGCTCCGTGATGCCCCGCGCCCCAAGGAGACGACAGAATCGCTCGAAGCACGCGAGGATGACCTGACGCACGTCCCCGCCGAGCTCGAGTTCCTGGATCGCGGTTTGCACGGCGGCGGTCGCCTTCCGTCGGACGTCCGGTCCTCCCGGTTCGTCGTCTCGATCCCCTTCGTACGCGCTCCCCGGACGCCGCAGGAGGTACGTGAGCGCCAGGATCGTGACGAGGACGCTGACCGCGAGGAAGAGCCCGAGCGGCGCGCCGACGGAGGCCGGCCACGCGGTCACGTTGCCGGATTCCGTCGTCGTGGTCGTCGTGTCCGCCGTGTTGTTCGTCGGCTGGAGGGTATGGACCAGCCGGGGCCACGCGAACAGGAGCACGAGGACCATCACGACGGCGAGGATCGACGAGAGAACGTCCCACCAGGACCGCTTCTTGACGAGTTGCTTGCGGCGAACCCGGTTCGTGAGAATCATGTAGATCGCGGTCGCGATGAAGGCGCCGACGAACGCGACGAGGAGGATGTCGACGACCATCGGATCGAACGGGAAAACGGACCCAGGCGCCGTGCCTCCCGCGGTCGGCGCCGACTCCTCCCCCGTTTCCAAGTTCGCGAGGTTGAACGCGAGCGCGGCGACGATCAGGACGGCGAGGAACAGGAGTACGGGGACCGCCCATGCGGGCCTCCCCCGCCGGAGCCAAGGCACGCCGCTGCGAAGGCCGTCACCGCTCATAACGGTTTCCCGGAGTCCGGTCGACTCGGCCTCGACCCCGAGGCGGCTAGGCGATTCCGAGCCGCTCGAAGAACCGCTCCCTCCGACGCCCGCCGTAGACGCGGAGGCCGAGCGCGAGCAGGCCGCAGAAAACCGAGAGGACGAACGGCAGGATCACGAGGCCGACGCCCGCGACGGCCGTCTGAGAGGCCGCAGGAGTGGCGGTCTCATTGCGGAACGTTCCGTAGGACTCCAGCAAGGCCGACGCGGACAAGATGACGTACAGCGCGCCGATCAGGGCGAGGACGACCGCGGCGGACAAGGCCAGTGTGATGGCGACCCGCTCCGGATGCAAGATCTTGCGGCCCTTGTCCGACAGCTCGTAGTAGATCCACTTGCGGCCCTCGTCGATGCGCTTCACCAAGCCCGCCGTCTGCAGCTTCTCGAGGTGCTCGAGGAGTGTCGGCTTGCTCAGTTCGAGGAGGTTGCTCAGGTCCGTGACGGTCTCGCGCCGCACGTCAAGGCGTTTGAGGATGCCGATGCGCACGTCCGAGGCGAGCGCCTTGAAGCTCTCCTGGTCGAGGGTGATCTTGGGCGCGCCGGGATCCATCCGGCCCGTGCCATCGCCCCCGGACCTCTTCAAGGAATGCCCCCGGTTCGGGAGGACCCTAACCGTCCGCGCGACGCAATCCGAGGAGGGTCAGCGCGTTCGGTGGATGTCGACGACGTAGCGGACGTACCCGATCAGGCCGCCCGTGCTCGCGAAGTTCCCCGGGTTTCGGAAGAACGGACATCCGAGGGCCGTCGCGACGGCCGCGAGCGCGAGGAATCCGACCACGCCGAGGGTACGGAGGCTCGGGAGCTTCACGGTGACCCGATGCCCGATACCATAAATGAGGCTTGCGCAAAAGGGAACGCCGTCTATTTCGGGACCTTTTGCCAGTCGTCCAGAAACCGCTTCAGCCCGACATCGGTGAGGGCATGCTGCGTCATCTTCTTGAGGACGTCGAACGGCAGCGTGACGATGTCCGCGCCGAGCTTCGCGGCCTCGATGACGTGGAGCGGATGGCGGATCGAGGCGACGAGCACCTCGCAATCCCATTCGTAGTTCCGGAAGATCGGGACGATCTCGCGGATCACCTGCATCCCGTCCTGACCCATGTCGTCGAGCCGGCCGATGAACGGGCTGACGTACTTCGCGCCCGCCTTCGCGGCGAGGATTGCCTGGTTCGCGCTGAAGATCAGGGTCGTGTTGATCTTCACGCCTTCCGCCGAGAGCGCTTTGATCGCCTTCAGGCCCTCCGTCGTCATCTGGATCTTCACGACGACGTTCTCGTGCAGCTTCGCGAGCTGACGACCCTGCTTGATCATCTCGTCCGCCTGGGTCGTCGTGACCTCGAGGCTGATGGGGCCGTCGACGAGGGCGAGGATGTCCTGGATCACCTCGGACCACTTGCGGCCCGTCTTCGCGACGAGCGTGGGGTTCGTCGTGACGCCGTCGAGGACGCCCCACGAGGCCGCTTCGCGGATCTCGTCGATGTTCGCGGTGTCGAGGAAAATCTTGACCATCGCGTCTCCCGCTCGGATAGCCGCGGACCGATAAGAGGATTTCCGCTTCTCGGGAGATGTTGTCCGCCGGGCGGCGGGCGAACGTAGATATGCCGAGGCACGATGCGGGCGCCTCAGATGGCCTCCGCGCCTCCCGCGACGTTACGGAACCATCCCGACTTCCTGAAGCTCTGGATCGGGCAGACCGTATCTCAATTCGGGAATCAGTTCACTGGCTTGGCGTTGCAGCTTTTCGCCGTGCGGGTCTTGCTGGCAAGCCCTGGACAGATGGGGGTGCTTGGAGCGCTCGGGACTCTTCCGTTCCTCCTCTTCGGCCTCCTCGTCGGCGTATGGGTCGATCGACATCGACGACGCCCCATCCTGATCGCCGGAGATTTCGGCCGCGGGCTCATCGTCGTTTCAATCGCCGTCCTCACGCTCCTCAGTCTGGCACGCATCGAGTACCTGTACATCCTCGGGTTCGCGACGGGCATCCTCACCGTGTTCTTCGACGTTTCCTATCAGGCGTACCTCCCGGCTCTGGTCCCGCGGGACCAGATTGTCGAAGGCAACAGCAAACTCGAGGCGACCAACACGACGGCCCAGGTTAGCGGACCGGTCCTCGCGGGCTTTGTCATCCGCGGACTCGGGTACGCGGCCGCGATGGCATTCGACGGCGTCTCGTTCTTCTTTTCCGCCGGCCTCATGGCCCGCATTCGAAAGCCCGAGACGACGCCGGTCGCGTCCGAGCGGCGTTCGGTCCTGAAGGAGATCCGTGAAGGGCTTCGAGTGGTGTTTCGGGACCGGCGGCTTTGGTCGATCGCGGGCTGCACGGGAACCTCGAACCTGTTCTCGGGTGCCTTGTTCGCCCTCTTCGTGTTGTATGCGGTCCGGAACCTTGGCTTGGAGGAGGTCGGTCTTGGGATCATCGGTGGACTCGGGAGCATTGGCGGAATCCTCGGCGCGATTACCGCGAACCGAGTCGCGCGCCGGCTCGGCATCGGCCGGGCGATCCTCCTCGGCCTTCTCGTGGGGTCCGCGAGCTCGTTCGGGATTGTCTTCGCGACCCCCGGAACGGCATTCGCGTTCCTTACGGCGATGGGATTCGCAGGCGCCCTCGGTGCTCTCTGGTACAACATCAACCAGGTCAGCCTCCGTCAGTCCCTCGTTCCTCTTCGCCTCCAAGGCCGGCTCAACGCCACGATGCGGTTCCTCGTATGGGGCACGCTCCCTGTCGGAAGCCTCCTCGGCGGTACCCTGGGAGAACTCCTCGGGTTGTATCCGGCGATCGTGATCGCGGCCGTCGGCGGCCTTCTTGCGATCCCGTGGATCTTCTTCTCGCCGGTTCGGAGACTCGCAACGATTCCGCCATCCGCGGCGGAGTGAATACTCTGCCTATGTGGCCACCCCGGTCCATCGTGACTCGATGCTTCCTGCTCACATCGGCAGGACCGCCCCGAAGGCCGCAAGACCGCCGAGAGCCACGAGGACGACGCCGATCGCACGAGCAAAAAAGACCTGCCGAACTCCGAGCTTCTCCCCAAAGATCACCACGGAGAGCCCGCCCATCCACAGGAGGCTCATCGAGCCGGCGACGAAGAGCACGAGCATGAAGAGCCAGCAGCATCCGACGCAGTACAGCGAATGCCGGAGCCCCATCCGCCAGGCCCCCAACCGACCGGATCGCCAGTGGCGCATGACGAAGCCCATCGGGGACGTGCAGTGGTTCAGGCAGACTTCTTTCGTGCGGGTGATCTGCCAGAGCCCCGCTGCGACCAGTGTTGCGGCGGACGCGAAGGCCACGGCATTCGTCATCGATCCCATGAGGCCGAGGGCAATCACCGCGAGCAAGGCGGCGACTCCGAAGGCGCCCCATGTGAGGAAGTACGGGAGGACGAAGAGAGCGGTCGCGGCGTTGTCCGCGGGCTGTGTCGGCCGACCCCCCTCGAGCCGCGTCATCGCGCGGAATGCCAGGATCATCGGCATGGCCGAGGGCAACATCATCGCGACCATCATGACGACCAGGAGGGCGAAGAACAGGACGAGGTCCGTCGACGCGATCGTCGAGGGGGCCATCAGGGCCATCGAGAAATCCGTGGACGTCCACGTCACGTACCACGCCACGGCGACGACGAGGGCCACCGCAACCGCAATCGGAGCCGTCATGCGCCGCAAGAGCGCCGTCGCCCCGACCTGCGCCGCCTCCTCCATGCCGCCGCCGGTAACCACCGTGACACTAAGAACGTACGGACCGGACCCCGAATCCCGCGGTGCCCGGAGAACGATTAAGTAGCCGCGACGGGGATGCCCCGTCGGGTAGGGGGTTTCGGTCGATGCCAACGAAATGGAATTTTGAGGCGGAGTACATCCAGAGCTGCAACTGCGCATGGGGTTGCCCATGCAATTTCGACGCGCTGCCGACGACGGGCAATTGCGAGGCACTTGTGTCCTGGCACATCCGGAAGGGGGCATTCGGCCCGACGAAGTTGGACGGGACCACGTTCGCTTGGGGCCTGTGGTGGCCTCGCGCCATCCACATGGGCAACGGGATTGGCCGCGTTTACGTCGACCCGAAGGCGAAGCCGGCCCAACGCGAAGCGATCGAGAAGATCACCGGCGGGAAGGAAGGCGGAGGTGTGTTCGCGATCTTCCCGAGCACGCTCACGAAGGCATTCCCGGCGAAGACGACGAAGATCGATTTCAAGTTCAAGGGAGTGGACAGCTCGTTCACCGTCGACGGAGTGGGGGAGGTCAAGAGTGAATCCATCCGGAATCCCTTGACCGGGGAGCCATTCGAGGGCTACATCCTCTTGCCCGGTGGGATCAACATGAAGAAGTCGACGGTGACGAACATCCGACACTGGTCTCTCCGGGACGACGCGACGGGCTGGAACATGACGCACGAGAACGTCGCGGGGTTCGTGACCGTCCAGCGGTACAACGAGAAGGGCCCCGTCAAGAGAGCCGGCTGAACGGGTCGAGCGAATCGGACGCCCGGCCTATCGGGAGGCTTTGCGCTTCATCACGCCATGGGCCGCGTCCACAATGTTCTCCGCGGTCAGGCCGTACTTCCGAAGCAGCTCGTCCGCTTCTCCGCTCTCGCCGAACACATCCTGAACGCCGACGTATGCCATCGGGACGGGATGGTTCGCCGCGACGACGCTCGCGATCGCGCCCCCAATCCCGTGGACGACCGTGTGCTCTTCCGCGGTCACGATCCCACCGGTCTCCCGCGCGGCCCGCTCGATCGTCGCGACGTCGATCGGCTTGACCGTGGACAGGTTGATCACGCGCGCTTTGATCCCCGCCCGCTTCAGCACCTCCGCCGCCTCGAGGCAGCGGGCCACCATAAGCCCGCAACCGACCAGGGTGACGTCGGAGCCATCCCGAAGGACGCGCGCCCGTCCGATTGCGAAGTCGTCGTCCCCCGACGTGACCGTCGGAACGTTCGTGCGGGAGAAGCGGCAATACACCGGGCCTTTCATTTCGGCGGCCGCGTCGACGCACTTTGCGGTCTCCGGTCCGTCCGCGGGCACGAGGACCGTCATCCGCGGGATGCCCCGCATGAGCGCGATGTCTTCGTTGATCTGGTGCGTCGCGCCGTCCGGGCCGACGCTCAACCCGGCGTGGGAGCAGAAGATCTTGACGTTCAGATTCGTGTAGGCGACGTTCTGTCGGATCACGTTGTACGTGTGCGCGCTGCCGAAGACGCTGTACGTGGCCGCGAACGGGATCTTGCCTGCGGCCGCGAGGCCCGCGGCGACGGAAATCATGTTCGGCTCCGCGATCCCGAGCTGAAAGAGCCGGTCCGGGAACGCTTTCGCGAAATCGATCGTCTTGATGGACTCCGTCGTGTCCGCGCCGACGACCACGACGTCGGGATTGCGGCGGCCGAGTTCGACGAGCGCCTTGCCGAAGTACGAACGTGGGCTCTCCATCTTCCACGGCCCGGCGGTCAGATCGCGGCCTCCTGGGCATCGAGCTCCGCGAGCGCGAGCTTCAGCTCCTCGTCGCTCGTCGCGGCGCCATGATACTTGATCTTGTTCTCCATGAACGAGACGCCTTTGCCCTTCACCGTGCGTGCGACGATGACCGTCGGCCGTCCTTTCGTCCGGTGCGACTCCTCGATCGCTGCGAAGATCTGCCGGAAATCGTGGCCGTCGATCGTGAGGACGTGCCAGTTGAACGCCTCCCACTTCTCCGCCAGGGGCTCGAGGGGCATGATGTCCTCCGTGCGGCCCTCCTGCTGGATGCCGTTTCGGTCGATGAACGCGGTCACGTTGTCAAGGCCATACTTCGACGCCGCCATCGCGGCTTCCCACGTCTGCCCGACATCCTGCTCGCCGTCACCCATGATGCAGTAGACCCGCCACGGCTTGTGATCCGTTCGCGCCGCCAGCCCGAGGCCGACGCTGAACGAGAGCCCTTGACCCTCGGCCCCCGCGGCATTCTCGACGCCCGGGGTCGTCCCGAGTTCCGGGTGGCCCTGCAGGCGGCTGTTGAGCTTGCGGAACGTCATGAGCTCCTCGACCGGGAAGAAGCCCCGCTCCGCGAGGGCGGCGTACCAGACGGGGCAGGCGTGGCCCTTGCTCAACACGAACCGGTCGCGGTCCGGCCAGTCCGGCCGCTTCGGATCGACTCGGAGGACGTGGAAGTAGAGGGCGGTCACGATGTCGCAGGCGGACATCGAGCCTCCCGGATGGCCGCTCTGCACGTTGTGCGTCATGCGGATGATGTGCTTCCGGAGGGTCACGGCCTTCTTCTTGAGACCCGCAATTAATTCCTCGGAAACGTCGACCATGGCCCACCCCGCCCCCGTGCGTGGCCCGGGACGGCCGGGAGATGACGCGACCGGCTTAAGGGCTTTGGTGAGGCCTCTCGGGTCAGCGTGTGCGACTCCCGCGATCGAGTGCGGCCGAGAACGAGAGGAACAACACGAACGTGATCCCCACCACGGCGAGAATGAATCCAACGGGTTCGGGCGTGAGGGTCGTAACGACCGAGAAGACCACCAGCAGGGCGAAGCCCATCAGCGCGCCCCATCCGAAGAACATCCCTTCGAATATCCAGCGGTTGAACCTACGCGTAGGGTGCGCCATGTCCCGACCCGCAGCCTGACGGACATCCATTTTCAAAAGATAAAATCAATCGACGTGCGCGCGGTTCTACGTCCGTATCATAATTCGTATATAGCTGGAGTGCTCGTAAGACGCCGGACGAGGTGATCCAAACGCAGCGCAAAGCGCTCATCGTCAGCGTCCTCGCAACGTCGTTGTTGCTCGTCGCCTTCGCGGTGGCCGTCGGCCCCGAGAATCTCACGAACCTCGGATCGCCGAACGACACACGGCCGCAACCGGCTGCGGGGCCGATCGGGACGCCGACTTGGCACGTGGGAGACTCGTGGACCTACAGCGTGAACGCGTCTTCGGCTCCCGAGACCTCGGGAAGCCTATGGGTCGCTCCCGCGTTGAAAGGGACCGCCACCCGCACGGTCGACGCGGCCGACGGATCGCAGTACAACGTGAGCCTCGCGGCGACGTTCCACGTCGGGAAGGTAATCGACCTCTCGCAGGAGACGGGGTACGGGAACGCGACGATCATGTTGCACTCCTACGTCGTCCTGAACGACGCGACGGTGAACGGATACACGCTGTACCGCGCCTCGGACCTCGCGAAAGTCACGGAGTTCCGGACGGTCCACATCAGCGGCTCGTTCTCTGCGGAGTACGGAATGTACAACGCGACGATCAACGTGTCGTACACGGCGAAAATCTTGACGAACTACGATCCGCCCCTCGACCTCTGGTCGTTCCCGCTCGGGGAGAACGAGACGTGGGAGGCCTCGAGCAACGCGACGGTCCACGTCTGGAAGGTGTGGCGCTTCGAGGGACCGGACTGGTACATCGAGAAGGGCCGGAACGCCACGTTCACCGTGCCGATCCGGATCCTCTTGGCCAGCGGAATCATCGAAGACGTCACGACGCCGGCGGGCACGTTCTCGGCGATCCCCGTCCGCCTCGGGCCGCCCCAGATCGCTCTCGGGACCACGACAGACCAGATGGCGTTCGCGATGCGTCTCGGCGACGACGGATTCGGCGAGCCGCACCCGCCCGTCGAGGCGTGGTTCAACGGCGACGTCGGCAACGTGGTGAAGGCCGTAACGCTCGTCGACGGCTTGCGCGTCCAGATCGAGCTGACGTCGTACCACCGGGCCTGAACCCCTTTCGCATCTCCCTCCCCTGTCGCGCATGACGCGGCAGGGAGAGAACCCTTATCCCGCCCCCCTTCATTCAGCGCGCCGATGGGCATCAAGATCGCTCCCTCGATCCTCTCCGCGCGCTTCGATCGGCTCGGGGAACAGGTGATGGAAGCCGTCCGTGCAGGCGCGGACATGCTCCACATCGACGTCATGGACGGACACTTCGTGCCGAACGT
>WNGD01010113.1_pt1 | contig 13014 bp, 12 predicted proteins | sample 5400671 | NCBI WGS metagenome assembly WNGD01 (sample SAMN13153369, study PRJNA577476) | soil metagenome | isolation source: 40 cm soil or saprolite under grassland replicate 2 | place: USA:California | collected 2016-06-15
TTTTCTGGACACGTCCCTGCAGGCGTTCAATTTGAGATGTTAGTTCATTCATGTCGCTATTGTAGCACTTTTTGGAAACCCGGTACACCTCTCGCCATTCTTGGCACAGGCTTATCCACGACATCCCCCTGTCTCATCTCATCCACTTCGACCAGCAGAGGGGCCTCATGTAAGGCCACCGCAATCACGCTGTCCATCCGTTCCACTGGCACAAAGCGCATGTCGCGCAGAATGTCACGCGGCACATCTTCCAGGTCTTTCATATTCCGTTTTGGCAGAATAAACGTTTTAATCCCCGCTCTATGTGCCGCCAACACCTTCTCTTTCACTCCACCGATGGGCAGCACGCGCCCACGCAGGGTAATCTCCCCGGTCATAGCCACGTCGCGGTGCGTGGCCCGTTTGGTCAGCGCCGAAATGAGCGCTACCGCCATCGTAATGCCGGCCGATGGCCCATCTTTTGGAATACCCCCGGCCGGCAAATGCAGGTGAATATCATACTTCTCATAAAAACGTGGCTCCAGGCCAAATTGACCGGCGCGCGATCGTGCATACGAAAGCGCAGCCTGGGCTGATTCCTTCATCACGTCGCCAAGCTGTCCCGTCAGTGTCAGATTGCCTCGTCCATCCATCAGCGTCGCTTCGACAGTCGTCAGGTCACCGCCCGCACTGGTCCACGCCACCCCCGTTGCTACTCCGACTTCGTCCTCTTCTTCCGCCTGTCCGTAGAACTGCTTCTGAGGCCCCAGGTAATCCGGTATCTTCTCTGCCGTCACTTTCGCCTTTGTGCGCCGTCCCTCTGCTACTTTGCGCGCTACTTTGCGCATCACCGCAGCTATTTCACGCTCCAGATTACGCACTCCTGCTTCAAAGGTATACTCGCGAATAATACGGTGAATTGCTTCATCCTGTATCTCTACGCGCGTAGGTTTGAGACCGTGCTCGCTCATTTGCCTGGGTATGAGAAACTGGCGTGCGATATGCAGTTTCTCTTGCTCGGTATAGCCCGGCAACTCGATGACCTCGAGTCGATCGCGCAGCGCGGCAGGGATAGGATGTAAGACATTGGCCGTTGTGAGGAAGATTACCTTTGAAAGATCATAAGGGACCTCCAGGTAGTGATCTGAGAAGGCATGATTCTGCTCGGGATCCAATACTTCTAAGAGTGCCGCGGAGGGGTCGCCCCGGAAATCGGCTCCAATCTTATCGATCTCGTCCAGCACAAATAGAGGGTTGGTCGTCCCTGCTGTCTTCATCGTTTGTAAAATGCGCCCCGGCAACGCTCCAACATACGTCCGGCGGTGCCCTCTGATTTCAGCCTCGTCATGTATACCTCCAAGCGATAACCGCACAAATTTACGATTGAGCGCCTCGGCAATTGAACGGCCCAGGGAGGTTTTCCCTACTCCCGGCGGACCAACAAAGCAGAGGATCGGGCTGCGCATCGTTTGCGAGAGCTTACGTACCGCGATATACTCAAGAATTCGCTCTTTGACCTTGCCCAGCCCATAATGGTTCTCTTCAAGGATGGTTGCAGCTTCCTTGATATCCAGGCGGTCAACCGTCGCCTGGCTCCATGGCAGGCTCACCAGCCAATCGAGATAGGTGCGCACGACAGCCCCCTCGGGTGCCATCGAAGGGATGGCAATGAGCCGCTCTAGCTCCTTTGTGGCTCGCGCCTTGACCTCCTCGGACATACCGCTGCTCAATATCTTCTCACGCAACTCTTGATTTTCGCGCGTAGTCGGGTCGAGCTCGCCCATTTCCTTTTGAATGGCCTTGAGCTGTTCGCGCAGAAAGTAATCGCGCTGCGTCTTATCCACCTCTTGCTGTACCTGGTCATGAATGTGGCTCTCTAATTCCAGGATATGTAATTCTTTTGAAAGCAAAATGCTGACTTTTTGCAGCCGTTCTTCAACATGAAACGCTTCCAGGATATCCTGGCGTTCTGCGATCGGTGGCTCAATCGATGAGACGATAAAGTCTGCCAGCCACCCCGGATTATCGATATTCATCGCGGTAATGTAGGCTTCATCGGGGAGCGAATGGCTCAACCTGATACATTTCTCAAAGAGCGCCAATACCGCCCGCACCAGTGCCTCAAGGGCAAGCGTCAGTTCAGCCTCCTCATGCACAGCTTCTACACGTGCCCGCAGAAAAGGCGCCTGCAGCGTATACTCAATACTCCGTAATCGTCGCTGACCGCGAATGAGCACGCTTGTTGTGCCGTCCGGCATCTTCAAATGACGGTCAATAACCCCTTCTACTCCAACGCTATACACATCCTCGGGGCCTGGATCTTCTGTATTCTCGTCAAGCTGTGTCACGACAAAAACGCTGCGGCCCTTGCTCATCGCCTCGTCAATAGCCTTCATCGAATATTCTCGCCCGACCATCAGTGGCACAACAATATTCGGCATTAGCACGGTGTTGCGTATGGGTAATACGGGCAATTCCATGATGTCCAGCTTGCTCTCTTCCGCCACAATACTTTCCTCTTCAACTAGGTCAGGTGTGCCTTTAGGCTGCTTTGTAACAGCAGCTCGAGTGGCTTTCTTCATAACAAACTCTGTTCTTCCCTCTCAATAGGGTAGTATATATCATTCCGGTAAAATGTTCTCCAATTATAACGTACGAGCACCTGTCAGGCAACACACGATGTGCATTTATATATTCTTCGAAAGAAGTCAATGTACAATTTGGGCAGCCAAAGTGGTATAATTCACGATTATCGACTCTCGTGTACGAGACGCGATATCGGATGGATTTGTTGACCAGGGCAGGAAGAGACGGGAATGGGAAAGAGATTGAGTCACAGCAATCAAAATGTTTTGAAAGGTAAATCACAATGAATGAGTTTCCCGCCTGGCTTGCCTCTGCGCTCGCATCGGACGCGACCGAAGGGCGAAACGTCCTCCCTCCCTGGATCGGTCCTCTTAAGCCCGCTGCGCAAGTCGTCGGACCAGCCTTCGTTGCCCTCATGAGCCAGGACGACAACCTGTCTGTGCGCGAGGCGATGCAGGCTGCACACTCGCCCGGATCGGTGCTGGTTGTTGCTGGTGGTGGCACCTCCCGTACAGCCACCATCGGTGGGCTGATGGCACTGGAGATGCAGAATAAGGGCATCATTGCCCTCGTTACGGATGGCCTGGTACGTGATGCCAGGGAAATTCGCCAAATGCAACAATTCAACGTGTGGTGTCGAGGCGTCACACCGGCAGCATCAAACAAACAGGGTCCTGCGGTGGTCGGCGGTTCGGTCTCTATCGGATGGACCCTCATCCGCGACGGCGACCTGGTCATTGCCGACGATGACGGCGTAGTGATCTGGCCGAAGGAGCAGATCGACGCCTTGCTGGTCAAAGCCGAAGCGAAGTGGCAACAGGACAATGCCCGGCTTGCACGGCTGCAACAGGGATTTCGCGCTTGACATCATCGATGAACTGGATTTGTGAGCCTGGGACACCGGTCAAGTCAGCGAACATGCTGCCTGTCACCCTGAGCGTAGCGAAGGGTCTCGCTTGATGGGCGCAGAGATGCTTCGCGGAGTTTACACTGAGCGTAGCGCATGTGCTCAGCATGACACTGTTAGATTACTAGAAGGAGTATTTTTCACATGGCAATTCAATTAAGTGCACGCAACCAACTGAAGGCAAAAGTAAAATCGGTCAAACTTGGTACCGTCATGGCCGAAGTCGTCGTCGAGTGGAGCGAATGTGCTCAGCATGACACTGTTAGATTACTAGAAAGAGTATTTTTCACATGGCGATTCAATTAAGCGCACGCAACCAACTGAAGGCAAAAGTAAAATCGGTCAAACTTGGTACCGTCATGGCCGAAGTCGTCGTCGAGTTGTCAGACGGTCAGCAGATCGTCTCAGCCATCACCCGCACCTCCGCCGAGGGCTTGGGACTCAAAGCACTAAGGAACAGCCACCGTAATCGGGATGAGAACCGAAGTTGGCTCGTGGGCGGCCTTTTCCGGATCGCTAAAAGTCAAAGTGAGAATAAGATCCGTTGAATAGGTTCCTGCTCGAGCCTGGGCGTTTGGATTGACCGTCACATTAACTGTTTGCGTCCCTCCTCCAAGAAGTGTGCCAGTATTCGGTGCTACGTCCAACCAACTCACTAAACTGGTCATTGTCCATCGCGCTGAACCATTCACTGTAGGGTTGCTAAACTGTATCGATGAGGGATTGCTCTGTAGTCTATTGGCAACCCGTTGGGTAGCGAAGTCAATGCGATTCTGAATCCCTGTAGCAGCTTTGGGACCATTATCACTAAACACCTCTATGCTTACATGTAGTTCGGCTAGAAGCTCTTGAGCTGTTCCCGCTGATGGCTTGAAGTTCAGCGTGCCTTGAAAATCTCCTGTTGCCTGGCCACTTTGCGCCGTCACATAAATCGTCTGTACCTCATGTGCTTGAAGACTTCCGCGATATCGATCTAAAGACAGCCAGTTCGGCGCGCCTGGGTCGGCAACGGCATTCCAGGTTATTACCTGATCAGTTCTGTTGACGATTGCTAACGGCAAGGTCTTGCTACTGTCCAGGAATAGGGCAAAGCTTAGTCCCGCTGAAAAAGGTTTACTCATTGTTTTGGCCTTTCTTTACTTACAGAGGCGGCGGGGTTACAGCCAGTGTGACCGCTACCTCAACACTTTTTGACGATGCATCGCCTTCCGCACTAAAGATTAACGTAGCTTTGTGGTTTCCAATCGCTAGAGAGCTTGTATCAACTCTCACGTGAACGATTTCTTGCTGACCTGGTTGAAGGGTGCCAGCGCCCTTATCAATTGTCAACCAATGCTTCACATCTGTATCCGCATGCCAGAGCATCGCTTGATTACTTGTATTACTAATCTGTTCCTGCAATGTTTTGCTTTCACCCTGCCGGAGAGAACCAAAGTCAAGAAGGTTCTGACTCAGAATTGGTGGTGGCGGTTCCCCATTATAATTATTCATTTGTATTATCATCTCCTGTGTAGCAATCGTAACAGGAAGAAGCTCTCTTTTAGAAGGACTCTTTTATGACCTTTTTATGACCTGCTGTTGGAATCTTTTTGTTTTTTTTCGTCTATTATTGTATACTCCTATGCGGTAAAATATGCGCAATGCGCATGAAGAGAGGGAGGTAAATAGTAAAGCGCTAATTAACTCGATCTTTATATTTATGACGTTCATTCAATCGATTTTTTTCGTATAGCATTATCACCGTTCATGTTCCTTGTATTTGTGATCAGCATCAAATGTAATGACCCGGTCGGGGAGGGGTCAATTCACAATGATCGTAGTGGAGACTATCCCAAATGAACGGTTGAGACGTGCACGCCACGAACGAGGGTGGACGCAAGCCGAATTGGCTGAAAAGCTTGATACTTCTTTCGAGATGGTGAGCCGGTGGGAGCGTGGCATCAAGGTTCCGAGCGCCTTTTATCGTAGAAAACTCTGTGATGCCTTTGGCAAAACAGCCGAGGAACTTGGATTTCTCGTTGAGCCTGGCGCACCTCCAACAATCGGCCCATCACCGTGCGTGTTCTTCACCTCTGCCTACGCTGATGCCGATCGCAGGCTTGTCGCCAATCTCAAGGCGGAGCTCCAGACGCGGGAAGTCACGGTGTGGAGCAGCCGTATGATAAGAAGGCAGGAATCGAGCAACAAAAGGAATGTGCTGCAAGAAGCTGTCCGCGCTTCCCAGGTAGTTCTGGTAATTGTCTCTCCTTCTACCTATGCTTCTCATCATGTCCACGATACCCTTCGCCTCGCCAGGCACTACAGGCGCCCTGTCTGCGCTCTATGGATTGGTGGGCAAAATATGCAGGAGTGTTTGCCCAAAGATTGGGGCGAACCGTATGCAACCATTGACGCCAGGCAGGGCGATGATCAACTTCTACGTGATAAAGTTATAGCGACGCTTGAACAGGTATGGCTCGCTCCCAGCGATCCTCAAACCATTGCAGTGTCCGAGCCGCTGTGGAAGGTACCGGCAATACTGATGCCGCTGATCGGGCGCGAAGAGGAACTGGCCGGACTGAGTGACTTGCTCCTGCGCCCACAGGTCCGTTTGTTGACGCTCTTAGGCCCTGGCGGTATTGGCAAGACTCATCTGAGCCTGGAGGTCGCAGCGAAGATGCGCGAACACTTTGCTGACGGCGTCTGTTTTGTCTCACTGGCAGCAATAAGCGACCCCAAACTGGTGATTCCCGCTATCGCTAACGACCTGGGAATCAGGGAGGCCGGAGAGCGCCCGCTGTTCGAATTGGTGAAGGTCGCATTGCGGAAGCGGAATCTTTTGCTCATTCTCGACAATTTCGAACAGGTGCTGAAGGCCGCACCACAACTTCCAGAATTGCTGGAAGAATGCCTTCACCTCAAAATTCTGGTGACCAGTCGCTCCAGGCTCCATATTCACGGTGAATATAGCTTTCCAGTTCCTCCTTTAGCGAAACCTGATCTGACGTTGCCTCTAGAGAGTGATACTCTCACGCAGTATGCTGCGGTTGCACTCTTTCTCGAGCGTGCCCGCATGGCAAGGCCGGATTTCCGCATCACCGGTACTAACGCGCGCGCCATCGCGGAGATGTGTGTGCGCTTGGACGGGTTGCCGCTGGCAATTGAACTGGCCGCCGCTCGCATTCGGTCGTTGGCGTCGCAGTCACTGCGGGAACGGTTGAAGGAGCATCTTCTAGATGTCACGATAAGCCCGGATCAGAATGTAGATGACCGGCAGCGGACGCTGCGCAATACGATTGCGTGGAGCTATGACTTACTCAGTAAAGAGGAACAGCAACTCTTCCGGCGACTGTGTATTTTTGCAGGCGGCTGGAATGTGGAAGCAGTGGAGGCGATTTACGAAGCTCTAGGTGATTCGACGTTCCAGGTATGGGTTGGCGTAGAATCTCTGCTCGACAAGAGCCTGTTGCAATCAGCGGAGCAGGAAGAGGAAGGGCGCTTCCGGTTTCTGGAGACAATCCGCGAGTATGGATTGGAACTCCTGGAAGCGAGCTGGGAAGCGGAGACCGCGCGACTGGCCCACGCAGGGTACTATCTGGGGCTTGTGGAGGAAGCAGAACCTCACCTGAAGGGAGTGCGACAAGCTGCATGGTTGGCGAGATTGGAGCAGGAGCAGGAAAATCTGCGAGCGGCCCTGAAGTGGCTCATCGAGCATGAAGAAACTGAACTTGCCTTGCGCTTTTGCGGTGCAATGTGGCGGTTCTGGCGCCTGCGCGGTCACTGGAGTGAAGGACGCAGGTGGTTGGAAGCAGCCCTCGGGCTTTCACAATCAGGAAGACCAACTATAGCGCGAGCCAGGGCCCTTTGTGCGGCTGGAGACCTGGCCTACTATCAAGATGACTATCAAATTGCTAACACCGTGTTGGAGGAGGCAGTCAAGATCTGCCGCACGCTACAGGCTGAAAGGGAACTTGCCACTGCTTTGGGTCTTTTAGGGATTCTCATGCAATTGCAAGGTGATCTCGTAACGGCTGGCCCCTTGCTTGAGGAGAGTGAGAAACTCTGCCGTAAGCTGGACATCACCTGGGAATTATCCTATTTACTGCGCAAGTTGGCGGGGCATGCAGCTCAGACCGGTGACTTGAAGCAGGCAGCGAACTATGCTCAGGAAAGCCTCATGCTCGCGCAAAAGCTGGGGGATAAATCCCTCGCTGCCTATGTATTGTGCACCCTGGGAGAGATTGCAGCGCGTCTGGGTGACTTAACGCAGGCTGTAACATATAACCAGGAAAGTCTCACGTTCGCGCGCGAACTGGGTGATAAACTCCTTATAGCTAATGTTCTGAACGTCCTGGGATACTTTGCGGCGCTACAGGGTGACCTGTCATTGGCGCCTTATGTTCAGGAGGCTTACGCACTCGTACTTGAGCTGGGCGATAGGATGCTCGTCGCAAAAACTCTCCATAGTGGAGGGTATATCGCCATGCATCAGGGTAATCTTACGCAGGCTTCGACATGGTTCAGTACGGCATTATCCATTGCCCAGGAGATACAAAGTGAAACAGATATAGGTATGTTTCTCTCCGGGTTTGCTCTCGTGGCAATAGCAGAGGAAAAATCTCTACTGGCGGCACATTTGTTCGGGGCAATAGATGCAAGGCTTAACGTAAATGTTGATTTGAACCCGGCAGAGCGTGCTGAGTACCAGCGCGCCGTTGAGCGCGTGCGGCTCCAGTTGGGCGCAAAGGCCTTTGCAACAGCGCGGAGAGAAGGGCGTACTATGACAGTAGAGCAAGCGCTTGCCACATCTCTATCGCCAGCTATTGTCAATCCTCCCCCTTCCCCTAGGTACCCCGATGGTTTGACTGAGCGCGAGGTGCAGGTAATTTGCCTCGTAGCCAGAGGCTTCGCGGACAAGCAGATCGCTAAGCAGTTGAATATTGCTCCACGCACCGTCAACACACACTTAACGTCGATCTATAGTAAGATCCAGGCTACTTCCCACTGGAAAGAGAGGCAGATCGCCCCGCGTATCGCCGCAGCAAACTACACCTCAGAACACGACCTGTGTTAACGTTATTGCGCCCCTCTTTTCGCCGCCCACGTAGAAACCCTCCCCGTGGTTTCGCACAAATACGTAATAGAATACGTTATTTCACGCTAGTGCTACAACCTTTTATCAGATACACTTCAAATCAAATACTGAATTGTTCACATCTTTGAAAGGATCAGCATTGGCTGAGCCGCTAGCAATAAGCCTGGTTGGAAAGACAGTAAAGAAAACTTGAAGAGGAGCATTCTCCCATGGCTCGACAGATCAAAACACTCAATTCTGTTAACGACTCGGAGAGAGCCAACAGTGACCTCAGTCGCGACGTTCCAGACCTTTCGCAGCAGCCCCCCTCTCTTCCAGAACCTATAGCTCACCCGGTTGCATTGCTGAGCACCTCAGAGCTTGCCAATCACTGTATGAGCGAGTTCAACAACTATCGCTGTGGCGCGCCTTCCAGCAAACAATATTGCCTGGAGCTCTTCCATCGCGCATTGATGCAGCGCGACCCCCTGGCCTGGGAAGTGGTGCAGCAGCGTTTCAATCAGACCGTCCTTTATTGGATGCGCGTTCATCCAATGAGAGAAGCAGCGTGCCGCTTTGATAGTGAAGAGAACTACGTAGCTCAGGCATTTGCGCGGTTTTGGCAGGCAACGGTCGGGAACGAGGAAATCGAATTTAAGACACTGGCCGCCGTGCTGCGATATTTACGTGCAAGTCTGCATGGTGCGATTATCGATACGCTGCGAACCTACTCGCGACCGCAGCAGGTCCCGCTGCCAGAGCCTGGTGAACCAGGAGAACCATTAACGGAAGAGCAAGAGAATGGTAGCGGGTTGTGGGAGGTTATTCGCAGCCTGATACCCGAGGGACGTCAACGGCGTGTGGCCTACTTGCTCTTTCATTGCCATCTCAAACCTAGAGAAATTGTTCGATTCTGTCCACAGGAGTTCAGCGAAGTGCGGGAAATCTATTTTCTGCGGCGAAACATTTTCGAGCGTCTGCTGCGGAACGCAGAGTATATTCGCTGTCGGTTCGCTCTTGAATTCCAGCGGTAACGCAGCAAGACACGCCTGACTGGCCAGTCAGGCTGCACGCAAGGTAGGAAAAGAGGCTCCTCTCGCTTTTGGTTGCGTACGAAGACGAAAAACGATTGACGTCTGCCTCCGTAGCTCATAGTGCCCTTCCGAGGAAGCGTTCAATGGCACGCTGAATATCCCGCGCATGCTGATGAGCATCGACAGCCTTCGGCGTCACCTTCTCCAAGATAGCGCCTGGGATGGAGTGGGCGAGAACTTCGCCATATCCAAAGGGATGAAGAGGATCGTATTCATTCGCCAGGATCAGTGTGGGAACAGGGATGCGCGTCCAGTCTTCTTGCTCTCTATTGGGAGCATCTTGAGGCAGGCATTCGAGTATGTCCACAGCTTCCTCAGCCTGTGGTCGGGTAAATTGTCTGCGCAATGAGTCCGCCGTCATTGGAGAGGCGCATTGTACCTCCAGGTACTCCTCGGTGAGTTTAAAGTGTTCGAGTCCTTGAACAGCTCCATAATGTCGGATCAGGGCAGCGATACGTGAATACACCCGGAGATTCACTGGAAGGGGTTCATTCAACCATGCAGGTCGCACCAGCACTAGACCCAGAACCCGTTGTGGATAGCGCAGGGCGAAGTTGAGTGCAACGGCAGCTCCCATCGAGATGCCGCCGACGGCGATCTGCTGGAGGTGGAGCATGTCAATCATTGCCAGGAGATCATCGGCGAATGAAGCGAAGCCAAGGTGCGTAGGATCACCTACTGGCCTGGTTTCGCCATGCCCCCGGCAGTCCAGCGTGAGGAGACGAAACGGTATCGGTGGCTCGAACAGATCTTGGATCTGATGGACATCGCCACCCATCCCATGCTGGAATACGAAGGGAACCCCTTTACCCAGGTCCAGGTAATGGAACAGAATAGTGTCGGAGTGAAAGAACGGCATGTGTTACTATCTCCTCTGAAGCTTGTCACGGAGGAATTGAAGGGCAGCATCAATCTGCCCTTCAGTGAGACCGTGAAGGATGAAGGGACCATCGAAGGCCGCCGCCCGAAGCAGACGCACGTAATGATCGTAATCGAGGATGCCTCCTCCGGCAGCATGGAAGGTATCGTCGGCGCCTCGATCTTTGGCATGGGCGATGACGATGTACTCCCCGAGCAGGTCGAACGCCTCATCAAGTACCTGGCTCATCTGGTGTTCATCGCCTGGAACGATCAGATTCGCGGGGTCGATCACCACCTTGAGGCGTGAAGACTGCATCGCCGCAAGCAGCGCATGGCCCTTTGCTGCTGTATTCACAACGTTTGCCCGCTCTGGTTCAATGGCAAGCGTCACCTGCTCTTCCTCGGCTATCCGCAGCGCAGCCTCCATCGAGGACAGCAGATCTGACCAGGCTTGGGAAGATGCGTTCTCTGGATGCCAACGCCACATGTTTTCGGGGTCGCGCGTACCGGTACAGAGAGTGATCACAGAGGTTCCCATTCCATGACAGGCCGAGGCCAGTGTCCGCAATCGGCGTAAGCCTGCTTGACGCACCTCGGGGGCTGGATGGGCCATATTGTAGGTTCCAGAAACCGCTGCGATCTCAATGCCTCTGCTCATCGATGCCTCATGAATACGGATTGAGAGGGAAGGAGCGATGTCATCTGGGAGCGTCGGCAGACCTGCACAGGCCATATTGAACTGGACGCAGTCCAATTGATGTTCTCTCACAGCATCGAATACCCCTTCCACCGTTGGGCGGGAAAACGTCCTGGCGAAAATCCCCAGTCGCATCACACGCCTCCTGTCACATCGGCCAATGTAATCCATGCTCCCGTTTCGACAGAGCGCGAGATCGCGACGAGAGCCCGCAGCGCTGCCACGCCGTCTTCGATACTTGCACCATGCAGAGGCGTACCATGCAGAATCGTGTCCGCGAAGCCCTCAAGCTGCAGTTTATAGACATGTGCATCCGCACCAAGCACCCGATGGTACTGCCCATCACGCACGCTGAAGCACTCCACCTCACTCGAGCGCAGATACCAGGGATTCGGGGTCTTGCCAACCACGCTGCCGTACTCACCGTACACCTGAAAGCCCTCATGCCAGTCCATCCGCACCGCCATCGTCAAATCAAGGTGTCCCACACTGCCATCGGCAAATTCAGTAGCGACAAACCAGCAATACGCTCCGAACTTCTCAATGAGCCTGGCCTGGACGCGCACGATCTCACCTCCCAGAAAGCGGGCCGTATCGACGAGATGGCTCCCGTGGCCTAAGAGATAGTAGCGTCGCTTGTTTGCTTTCGGATCGCCGGCTGGTCGCCTGGCGCGAGCGCTGGTGACCAGGATGGGCTGAAGGTTGTCCGTCATAGTGTACCGATACGTCGAGTCGCAGTACCATGCTTTGAGCGCGAGCAACTGCCCCATACCTTCCTTGATGAACTGACGTGCGAAGGCAATGCCTGGGTCAAACCGCTTCATCGTCCCAACCTGTACCAGCAGTCCAGACCTTTGCACTTGCTCACGTAACGCTTCGCACTCCTCGACGGTGACGCCAGGTGGTTTTTCCACCAGCACATGCTTCCCTGCGGCAAGAGCCCTGGAAGCATGCTCCACATGGAATTGGTCAGCTGTGGCAACAATGACCGCCTCCACCTGTGGATCAGCCAACATCGCGCCGTAGTCCTGATAGGTCACGTGGGGCTCGTGGATGGCGGACATCCTGGTCACCAGATCTTCTGCCAGATCGCAGATGGCATACAACTCGGCGTTGCGCGCTCTGCGACAGGCTTCAAAGTGGGCAGCCTGCGCAATCGGCCCACAGCCGAGTACCCCAATAACCTCGTCTCGTTCCACCTCACTGCATAAATCAGTTTGGCAACTACCAACAGTATCCTTACAAGTAGTTTTTATAAAAACTTGGCGAGAAAACCACGAGGTCTTCAGCCTCGTGGATGAATCGCTGTCTTTTAGCCTTGGTTGGCAATGTAGTGACGAATGGCCTCCTCACTGGCATTACCAATAGTGCAGCAGAAATATCCGTCACTCCAAAAAGTACGTTCTTTCCAGAAATGCCGTTGTAAATCCTTCTCATAAGTTCTCCGAAGCCGAGCAGTAGATTCTTGATTCCATCTGTGCACAATCGCCAGGGGTGAGATACCAGGTTCGCTTTTCACCAAACACTGCATGTGATCTTGATCGACCTCCATCGTTTCAAAAGAAAAATCAGATCGTGCTCCCATCTCTTCAAAGAGGCTTTTTACCACCTTTCCATAGGGAATCCAGAGCTTTTTCCTGTATTTACAGACGAAGATGAGGTGAGAGGCGATGAGAAACTTGGAATGGTTCTTTGATGAATAATCCATGATGAACGGGCGCTTACTCTCTTCATTTGCTCAAACTTTGGGATGGGTTTCAAAGTCAGCTTGTGCCCTTGAATATCCATGAGGATGGCATATCCTGTTGCCATCCTGCCCTTGATGAAGTACTCTTGA
>WNGD01004980.1_pt1 | contig 13013 bp, 8 predicted proteins | sample 5400671 | NCBI WGS metagenome assembly WNGD01 (sample SAMN13153369, study PRJNA577476) | soil metagenome | isolation source: 40 cm soil or saprolite under grassland replicate 2 | place: USA:California | collected 2016-06-15
AGGAAGTCGCATATAGCGATTCTTTTCATCGCCCTCCTGGTCGCCTTGATTTACAACTATTCCCGATGGACCCTCCTGATCGTCGCCATGACATATGCGTCGTCCGGAGTAATCGCGCGTGTGTATTCGTTCGCGCGCCACAGGAAGTCAGGAGAGGAAATCCCGCTGGCCGATCCCATTGAACACCATTGAGCGAGGGGCCAAGGGACAAAGGGGGCGGGCTGGCTAAGATAGCGAGTGAGCCTCATAACGCCGAGTCATTCACGGGCGAGACGCCCGTGCCACGATACAGAACTTGAGCGATTTGTGAACTTTGTGTCCACCCAGTGGACCTAGGGAAGACTCAAGGTCCGAGGCAAATCTTCCAGGCGACGCGTTCATTCTTTTTTTGCCCTTGACCCCTGACCCCTTTGGGCGTGTGCGTCGCGAAACGTAACGCTATGCTCTGGAGGGCTCGATGGTTTCCCCCTGCCGATGGGGTGTTCCCTTGTGGCTTTGTTTCACGGCCGCAAGCGCCTGCAGCCTGATGCTTGGGGCCTGCGCCACTCTGCAGGTCCCCTCAAAGGCGCCCTCGTTCCCTTTTGAAAAGTGCCTGAACGCGAGCCGGGAAGGGGTCGTAGTTCGAGCGTACCCCATAGAGCACTATGAAGATTATTGGCAGGTATTCGAGGAGGATCTTCCCAAGATCGGGCTGGGAGCCTTATGGGTGCGGATTGACAATTCACGGCCGGGCGCGATAGATCTGAAGGATGCGCGTTGGACTTTGAGGAAGGGGGAGCGATCCTTCACATCTCTGGACGCCAAGGATGTCTTGAAACAATTCTATAGCGGCCAGGGCATCCGAATGTATAGCGTGGCGGTCCATGAAAAGGCCCGCAAGGGGCTCGAGCGGCTCATTCTCAAGGACGGCACGATTCCCCCCTCGGGCTTCCTGGAAGGATTCCTCTTTTTCAAAACGGATCCCGGTAACCGCCGCTGGAGCACAGGCGCGATACTGTCCGGCAAAGACATTCAGCTGGAGACGCGCAAAGAGATCGAGATTGAATTAGCCATTTCCGATGCCAATCCTGGATGCTGAAGGAATTGTCCTCCGGCAATACTCTCTGTCCGAAGCGGATCGCATCGTCGTGTTCTTTACCAAGGAGCACGGGATCCTGCGCGGAGTAGCGCCCGGCTCAAAAAAGGTAAAGAGTCGCATTGGAGCCTGTCTGGAACCTCTCAACCACGTGCGGATACAGTATTACCTGAAGAAGGAAGGGGCAGAGCTGGCTTACATACGCCAGTGTGAAACGCTGCGGTCTTATCTTGGCAGGAGCCCGTCCGTCAGGGGACTCTACGGCCTGACATACCTCGCCGAAATAGTTCATGAAATGTCCGAGGAAAATAATCCAAACCAGCTGTTGTTCCGGCTCTTCCTGGCGACTCTTGGCGCCGCAGAAAAACTTGGCGTGCGGAGTTGTCTGTTACGGTACTTCGAGTTTTGGACTTTGAGGCTGAGTGGTCTGCTGCCGGATTATGGCTATTGCTCGCTCTGCGGCAAGTGTGTTAAAGATGTTGGCTTTTGGGCCTCCCGCGAGGATGGGCAAGGAAGATGCCGCTCCTGCTCCGGCGAACGCGGCTTGAGAGTGAGACCCGAGGCGATGAAGCCTCTTGCTCTGCTGGCGAAGCTTCCCCCCGAGGAATTCGCGAGTCTGGCTATGGGGGAAGAGGAAAGCAGCGACCTTGAGCGCCTGGCTCAGGCTCTGTTTGAGCTGCATCTGGAGAAACGCTTGAAGTCTTACCCCATTGTTGCCCGGATGCTGAGGGAAAGCTAGCTTCTGATTCCGCCCCAGCGGGGCGAAAGGAGCTTAGCCGGGGGTGAGCGAAGCGAGCCCCCGGAACAGTGCAATAAGCGAATGCGCCCCGGCAGCGGCGCCAGGAACTCCTCCAACCCCTGCCGGGGTGCGTATCGTTGTTCTTCTTCTACCCGGGGGGTTCGCTTTCGCTCACCCCCGGCTAAGCTCCCAGCCGCCCTTCCAGGGCGCCCGGACTTATCTAAATACGTATTTATGAAATCAATTTTCGGACTGGTGTACTAAGTTAGCTTTCTATGGGCTCCAAGGACTTTCAGGGGATAATCCTCGCCCTGCAACAATTCTGGAACCGCCAAGGGTGTGTGTTGCAACAGCCCTACGACGTGGAAGTAGGAGCCGGCACGATGGCTCCCGAGACCTTCCTGCGGGTCCTGGGGCCGGAGCCCTATAGAGTCGCCTATGTGATGCCTTCGCGCCGTCCTGCTGACGGTAGATACGGGGACAATCCCAATCGTCTCTACAAACACCATCAGTATCAAGTCATCCTGAAGCCCGCTCCGGCTGACGTTCAGGATCTTTATCTCGAGAGCCTCGGAGCCCTCGGCATAAACCTCGCAGACCATGATCTACGGTTTGAAGAAGACAATTGGGAGTCGCCGACTCTTGGCGCGTGGGGGATCGGTTGGCAGGTCCTTTTGGACGGGTTGGAGATAACCCAGTTCACGTACTTTCAGCAGGCTGGAGGCCTGGACCTGTATCCGGTAAGCTCCGAGATCACCTACGGACTGGAACGAATCGGGACCTTCATCGCGCAGGTGAACAGCATTTATGATCTCCCGTGGGGCGGTAACGTGAGCTATCGGGAGGTGCGCCACAGGGAGGAGTTTGAGTTCTCCAAGTACAACTTTGAAGCCGCCGACGTGGAGATGCTCTTCAAACTTTTCAATCTGTTTGAGGCGGAGTGCAAGCGTCTCTTGAAGATGGAACTGGTCCTGCCCGCTTACGATTACTGTCTGAGGTGCTCTCATACTTTTAACCTCCTGGATTCGCGCGGAGCGATCAGCGTTACAGAGCGTGTCGGGATGATCGGGCGCGTGCGCCAGCTTGCGTGTCAGGTCGCCCGCGGTTATGTGGCAAGCCGCGAGATGCAGGGGTTTCCTCTTCAAGGACCTAGCCCAAGCCAGTGACGTCGTGACCTGGGCTGTGTTTCCGTGCCCTCTATGGAAAAAGCCGAGCTCCTTGTCGAACTGGGCGCCGAGGAGATTCCAGCTTCTGTGCTGGAATCCGCCGCAAACCAGTTTGCTGATGCGCTCGTGAGTCTCCTCGGCGAGCAGCGGCTCTCGTCCGGGCAGCGAACAGTCTGGTACACTCCGCGGCGGTTGGTGGTTGGCATTCAAGATATCCCTACGCGGCAGGAGGATCTGTCGGAAACCATCACGGGCCCGCCGAAGAGCGTCGCCTTCGGCCCGGACGGCAATCCCACCAAGGCGGCCCTGGCGTTCGCTCAAAAGCTTGGCGTCCCCCTTTCGCGAATGAAAATCTCACAAACTCCCAAGGGCGAGTACCTGACATGCGTGCGGCGGCTCGGAGGCCAAAGGACGGCCCAGTTGCTCCAGGAATTGGTACCGGCAGCTATTGCCAGAATTAAGTTTCCAAAAACGATGTACTGGAGCCGGGACAGGTTTCGCTTTGCGCGACCCCTCCGTTGGATTCTTGCGATTTATCGAAACCGTGTCCTCAAGTTTCGAATCGGCGATATCGTGTCTTCCCGCTTCACCGCAGGCCATAGGTTTATCGGCAGACCCAGGCTGACTGCGACATCCCTGGATTCCTTAAGAGAAGTGCTTCGAGCCAACGGAGTTCTGGTAGATCCTGCGGAAAGGTTAAAAGTAATTGTTGACGGCCTGTCGAGGGAAGCGGCGAAATCCGGAGGCCGGCTGGTTACGGATGAAGAGCTGCTCAAGACCGTTGTAAACCTGAACGAGTGTCCTGCCGTGATTTGCGGATCCTTCGATCCGCAGTTCCTTGATCTGCCGCAAGAGATTTTGATCACGGTGATGCGCGAGCACCAGAAATACTTTTCGCTGGTGGACCAGGAAGGGAAGCTCCTTCCTTTCTTCCTCGCGGTTATCAACGTCGATACGGAGCGCAGAGAGGAAATCCGCAAGGGTCATGAACGCGTCCTGAAAGCGCGCCTGGCAGACGCCGCGTTTTTCTGGCGGATGGATCGAAAGAGCAAGCTGGAGGAACGAATGGAGTCGCTCCGGAACGTCCTGTTTCAGGAAAAGCTGGGCAGCTATTACGACAAGACACAGCGCTTGCTGGAGCTCTTGCCCGCAGTCGCGAAGATGGCGGACTCGCCGGAGCTCGCAAACGACCTCCAAGCCGCGGGACGTCTTTGCAAGTGCGATCTGGTCACAGAGATGGTCAGGGAATTCACGGACCTGCAGGGCGTCGTGGGCGGGCTTTATGGCAGGGCGGAAGGCTATCCCGAGAGTGTCTGGCGCGCTGTTTACGAGCACTATCAGCCAAAATCAACGAATTCGCCATCTCCCGGGACGCGAGCTGGGGCGCTCCTTGCTCTCACAGACCGGCTCGATACGGTATGCGGATGCTTCTCCATCGGACTTATCCCCACCGGTTCCGGAGATCCCTTGGCGGTTCGACGGCAGGGAAACGGAATCCTGAAAATCATTTTGGATCAGCGTATGAGGGTCTCCCTGAGAAGGCTGATGGATCTGAGTCTCAAGACCTACATGACGGACCGGGACGACATAGCTTTGGAGCTCCACAAATTCTTTGAAGGCAGATTGAGATTCCTGCTGGAGGAAATGGGCTATTCGTACGACTGCATGAATGCCGGGCTTTCACCCGGGTTTGACGATCCGCTCGATGCCGTGGAGCGTGTGCGCGCCTTCCAGGACATGCGAAAGGCCGAGGACTTCGTCGCGCTCGCTTTGAGTTTCAAGCGTATTCAAAACATTCTTAATCAGGCAGGCTCGTTTGACGGCGAGCTCAACGCTTCCATGTTGTCCGAATCCGCGGAGCGCGCTCTGTGGGAAAACTATCTCAGAATTCTACCGGAGGTTCAGTCCGCCGTTCGCCAGCACGACTATGTCCGGGCGCTGCGCGTGATGGCTTCTATGCGGCAGTCTGTGGACCGGTTTTTCAACGAGGTCCTGGTCATGGCTGAAGATCAGGCCATGAAAAGGAACCGCCTGTTGCTCCTAAGAGAGCTGGCACGATTGTTCTCGGCCGTTGGGGATATTTCGGAAATCGTGAGGGAGGGTTGACATGCCTGTAAAGGGAGTCAGAATCGAACCCGCCGCGGGTAAACTCGGTGTCCTCTTGCCTGGAATCGGCGCGGTGAGCACCACATTCATAGCGGGAGTCGAAGCGGTCAAAAAAGGGCTGGCCAAACCGATTGGATCCCTGACCCAGATGGGCACCATCCGTTTGGGAAAGCGCACTGAACACCGCGTTCCAGCCATCAAGGGCTTCGTGCCGCTCGCTTCCCTGGAGGACCTCGTGTTCGGCGGCTGGGATATTTATCCCGAGGACGCCTACCACGCCGCCATAAACGCCGGAGTTCTTGATCCTTCGCTGCTCGAGGCCGTTAGGCCGGAGCTCAAGAAAATTCGTCCCTGGCCCGCGGTCTTCGACCAGCATTACGTAAAGCGATTGCGCGGAAGCCACGTCAAGAAGGCCAAGAATAAGATGGATCTGGCCGAGCAGCTCCGGGACGACATCGAAATTTTCAGAAAGAAGCACAGGTTGAGCCGCCTGGTCATGGTTTGGACCGGCAGCACCGAGAGTTTCCAGACCCCGAAGCCCGTCCACCAAACCGTAGCCGGCTTTGAAAAGGGGCTGGCGAAAAATGATCCGGCCATTGCTCCCAGCATGATCTACGCCTACGCCGCCATTCAGGCAGGCATACCGTACGCGAACGGCGCGCCCAATCTGAGCGCCGACATACCTGCCCTCACACGGCTGGCGGGCGACCGGGGCGTCCCAATCTGCGGCAAGGACTTCAAGACGGGTCAAACGCTGTTGAAGACAGTTCTGGCCCCCGGATTGAAGTCGAGGCTCCTGGGATTGAGCGGATGGTTTTCAACCAACATCCTGGGAAATCGAGACGGGGAGGTCCTGGAAGATCCCGGCTCTTTCAAGACCAAGGAGGCAAGCAAGCTTTCCGCGCTGGAACACATCTTGCAGCCCAAGCTTTACCCGGACCTTTATTCCAACTTCACCCACCAGGTGCGGATTAACTATTATCCCCCTCGAGGAGACAACAAGGAGGGCTGGGACAACATCGACATTTTCGGCTGGTTGGGATACCCGATGCAAATCAAAGTCAATTTTCTCTGTCGCGATTCCATCCTCGCGGCGCCCCTGGTCTTGGACCTCGTGTTGTTCCTGGACCTCGCAAATCGCTGCGGCATGAAGGGAATTCAAGAATGGTTTTCCTTCTATTTCAAAAGCCCGATGTGCGCGCCGGACTTATATCCCGAGCATGATTTGTTTATCCAGCTGATGAAGCTGAAAAACACCTTGCGTTATTTGCGGGGCGAAGAGCAGATTACTCACCTGGGACTTGAGTACTACGACTAGAACCGCCTTGCACGGGGTGATTCCGTGATTCTTCGCGTCTTTGTGTCTTCGTGGTGGATTGAGCAGCCTTTACCACCAAGACGCGAAGACGCTAAGAAACGCCAGTGGCTGTGGCTGGGCTGCGTTGTGAAAGGGACGACTTAGTTACACGGATCGGAGGAGCTGGAGCGTGTCGAAAGGGAAGTACGTTTATTACTTTGGAAACGGTAAAGCTGACGGCAGCGCCCGGATGAAAGCCTTGCTCGGAGGGAAGGGGGCAAATCTGGCGGAGATGACAAACCTCGGGCTTCCCGTCCCTCCCGGTTTCACAATTTCAACCGAGGTCTGCACCTACTATTACCAGCACGGCAAGAAGTATCCCAGGGCCCTGAATAAAGAAGTGGAAGGCGCTCTCCGCAAGATGGAAAAGACTGTCGGCATGAAATTCGGCGACCCGCAAAATCCCCTGCTGGTTTCGGTCCGTTCCGGGGCGCGAGCGTCGATGCCCGGAATGATGGACACAATTCTGAATCTGGGCCTGAATGACGGCACCGTGCAAGGCCTGGTGAAAAAAACAAGCAATGACAGATTTGCTTGGGACTCCTACCGGCGATTTGTGCAAATGTACGGTGACGTGGTTCTGGGCTTGAAACCCCAGCACAAGGACGAAATCGACCCCTTCGAGCAAATCATAGAGGAGATCAAAAGAGCGAGGGGTGTACGTCTGGACACGGAGCTGACCACGGCGGATCTTCACTTGCTGGTGGAGCGTTTCAAACAGGGGATCAAGGACCGGCTGGGCATCGACTTTCCTCCGGACCCGGAGGAGCAGCTCTGGGGGGCGATTGGGGCGGTTTTTGGCTCCTGGATGAACCCGCGCGCCATTGCCTATCGCAAGCTGAACGACATCCCGTCGGACTGGGGGACGGCTGTGTCCGTTCAGGCCATGGTGTTCGGAAACATGGGAAACGACTCGGGGTCGGGCGTGGCTTTCACTCGAGACGCCGCAACCGGTGAGAACGTGTTCTACGGGGAGTATCTGACCAACGCTCAGGGTGAGGACGTTGTCTCCGGTGCGAGGACACCGCTGCCGATCTCCCAACTCGCGAAAGACAATTCGAAGCTGTACAAACAACTGGATCGGGTTCGGCGAATTCTGGAGAAGCACTATCGGGACATGCTGGACATCGAGTTCACGATCCAGCAAGGGAAGCTCTACATGCTGCAATGCCGCGTGGGGAAGAGGACTGGCTTTGCGGCCATCAGGATCGCCGTCGCTATGGTGGAAGAAAAGCTGATTACGGAAAAAGAGGCGCTTTTGCGCATCGAGCCCGATCAGCTGAATCAACTTCTCCGGCCCATCTTTGACCCGGCGGACAAAAAGAAGGCAACGGACGCCGGCAAGTTCCTCGCCCGAGGGCTCAATGCCGGCCCGGGAGCTGCCTCCGGCCGCGTTGTGTTCAATGCTCCCGATGCGGAAGAGTGGAAGAAACGGGGCGAGCGAGTCATTTTGACGCGCATCGAAACCTCGCCCGAGGACATTCGCGGAATGAACGCCGCCGAGGGAATCTTGACCAGCAGGGGGGGTATGACTTCGCATGCCGCTTTGGTGGCCCGCCAGATGGGCAAAATCTGCGTGGCAGGCTGCGGCGCCCTGGATATCGACTACGTCAAAAGAGAAATGCTCGCCGGCGGCCGGGTGATCCGCGAAGGGGATTACGTCTCGCTGGACGGGACGACAGGCGAGGTGATCGAAGGGGAGGTGCAAACCCGGCCCTCCGAGGTTTTGCAGGTGCTGATTTACAAGACGTTGAGTCCGAAGAACGCGCCTGTCTACCGGCAGTATGCCAAGCTGATTGGCTGGGCCAACAAGTACCGCACGCTGAAGATTCGCACCAACGCCGACCAACCTGACCAGGCGGCGGCCGCGATTGCCTTTGGCGCGGAAGGGATCGGACTATGCCGGACCGAGCACATGTTTTTCGGGGAAGGGAAGATCGGCCCGATGCGGGAAATGATCCTGGCCGACACCGTCGAGGAACGCCGGAGGGCCCTGGAAAAGTTGCTTCCCCTGCAGCGCCAGGATTTCAAAGGAATCTTCGAAGTCATGGACGGCAAGCCGGTCACGATTCGGACGATCGATCCCCCTCTCCACGAGTTCCTCCCCCATGATGAGCCTGCGCAGCGGGAGCTCGCCGATCAAATGGGCATCCCTTTTGAGAAGGTGCGCCAGCGCGTCGAGTCGCTTCACGAATTCAACCCGATGCTGGGATTCCGCGGCTGCCGCCTTGGCATCCTCTACCCGGAGATTACCGAGATGCAGTCGCGAGCCATCTTCGAGGCCGCGGTCGATGTCCGGAAGAAGGGAATCGGTGTGGAGCCGGAGGTGATGATCCCCCTGGTAGGCACTCTCAAAGAACTGGAGCACCAGGCAGCGATTGTACGGCGGGTTGCAGACGACGTAATCCAGAGAGAACGGGTGAAATTCAATTACCTTGTCGGAACCATGATCGAAGTCCCCCGTGCGGCGCTGGTCGCGGACCAGATCGCGAAGGCCGCGGACTTTTTTTCATTCGGAACAAACGACCTGACCCAGACCACCTTTGGTTTCTCCCGGGACGACGCAGGCAAGTTCATTCCGCTTTACATGGATCTCGGCATATTGGAACGAGACGCGTTCGAAGTTCTGGACCAGGAAGGGGTCGGCGAACTGATTCGGATTGGAGTCGAAAGGGGGCGGAAGACGAAGCGCGCTCTCAAGATCGGTATTTGTGGCGAACACGGTGGAGAGCCGCGATCTGTCGAATTCTGTCACCGGGTGGGCATGGACTACGTCTCCTGCTCGCCCTATCGGGTCCCTATAGCGACCCTCGCGGCCGCCCGCGCTGCGCTCACGTCAGTCAAGCGCCGCTAAGTCAAACGAAACCACAGATGGACACAGATCCGTACTACAGCGCCAAAAGTCCTTTGCAAGTTGGAAGAGAACTTTCACTCTGCGTTCTCCCGGGACCGCACGCATCCTGCGTGCTGGGCCTCAGACACGCAGGGCACGCTAAGCGTGCGCTCCCAGGGACGGAACCTCCCCGGCCTCTGCGCGTCTCCGCGGTGAGATTTTTGGGGTTGCGGCTATGCCGAGCGAGGTTCATCTACGTTCATCGGTCAGTTTGATTTGTGCGATTTGGGCGGACGAAATCGGCGGCGTGCTTGCGCCTTCGGAGTGTGTCCCGCATTGCGGGACACACTCCAAAAGAAGCGAATGAATTAATGAATTACGGTATCTGTGTTATGAATACGGACCTTGATCTCAGTCCTTTGCCGGGTCAGAAGCACGCTCGGCCCGGGACCAGCGCGTTCCTCGGCGTGCCAAGGGTCAAGCTGATCCCAGGAAAATTTGAGCTTCTCGAATAGCTAGAGATTCCTATCGGCTGGCGCGCCAAGACCTTTAGAGCAAAGAGTTATTCTCATGGGGCGCAGGAGCGCCCCGCTTGAGTCGGTCCAATTCTTTCTCCATCTCGCGCACCCTTTTCAATAAGTCGGGCAGACTGGCGAGAGCGACGACCGCCCTGCGCCAGACGGCTGTGTTCATCACCGGCGATCCCGAGACCACGGCTCCGGGCTCGATGTCGTGCGAAGTCCCGCTCTGGGCCGTGATGACGGCACCATCGCCGACCTTGAGATGGCCCGCGATGCCCGCCTGTCCTCCGACCTTCACGTTCGGGCCGAGATGCGAAGAGCCCGCCAACCCGACCTGCGCTGCGAGGACCGCGTTTTCGCCTACTTCGGAGCCGTGGCCTATTTGGACCAGATTATCCAGCTTCGCGCCGCGCCGGATGACAGTGTCCCCAACCGCAGCGCGGTCTATCGTCGTGTTGGCTCCGATCTCGACATCGTCTTCGACCAGGACGCGGCCGGATTGGGTTATCTTGTAATAGCTGCCGTCGCGCATCGGGACAAACCCAAAACCGTCGCTGCCGATTACGGCGCCGTTCTGGATAATCACACGATTTCCCAGCCGGCAGCATTCGCGGACGATCGCGTGAGTGTGCAGGACCACGTCGTCTCCCAGCGTAACAAACGGGTAAAGGGTTGCATGGGCATGAAGCGTCGCGTTGGCGCCAATTACACAACCTATGCCTATGACCACGTACGGGCCGATGCTCGCGCCGGGCCCAACCCGGGCATCGTGGGCAATCACAGCTGAAGGGTGGATGCCCGGTTCTAGACGCGGGGGCTGGTAAAAAAGCTCGATTGCCTTCGCAAAGGCAAGATAAGGGTCGTCGGTCCGCAAACTAGGGAGCGGGGCCTCCGGAACGTCATTTCCAAGAATGATGGCGGATGCGCGCGTGCTCTTTATGCGACGGATGTACTTTCTATTGGAAACAAACGTGAGGTCTCCGGGGCCTGCCTCGTCTATTCCCGCTACGCGGCGGATTTCGACGTCCCCATCGGATTTCAGCTCGCAGCCAAGCTTTCGCGCTATTTCTGATAATTTCATACGCTGTGCTAGGCTAGTATGGCCATCGCGGGGAGTCAAGGAGAGGGAGAAGGAGTAGAAGGAGTTAAACGTAGACAACCCAGGGAAGGCCGACGAGTTGTGGGAAGCCAAGCTCAAGAAGGGTTCAAGCACCTTATTCACCACGGAGTTTCCATGAGCCTGCGGCTCGCCATAGCGAATGAAAATACGTTTTCGGCGGTCTAGGCCCGCCAAAAGATGTAAATAAGGTGAAGAAATGACCGCCGAAAACGTATTTTCATAGGAGTTCCCATGCACCGCAGGTGCGCCACTGCGCATGAAAATTGTATGGTATCCGGGCGCGTTTGGAGTCGCCAGTGACAAGTGATCGGTTAGTGTCTAGTGCGAACAGCCTGCATAAGGAGTTGGATCCGGGTGTCCCGTGGGAACCACTGTCTGTTGCCACCGCTTCTAAGCACGACGGTGAGCACGTAGGAGAGAATCTTTGCTTTCCGGATACCCCTCTGGCCCTCCAACGCCTTTTCAACGGAGGTGATAAATGCAAGTGGTCTACGAGCGTTGCTGTGGGCTCGACGTTCACAAGAGAAAGATCGTCGCCTGTTTGCTTACCCTTGACGGTGGGAAGCTTCAGAAGGATATCCGCACATTCAGCACCACCACGAACGCATTGCTGGCTCTGCTGGATTGGCTGACAGGTGCTGGCTGCACACATGTGGCGATGGAAAGTACGGGGGTCTACTGGAAGCCGGTCTACAACATCCTGGAGGGACACCTGGAGTTGCTGGTGGTCAACGCACAACATCTGAAGGCAGTTCCAGGACGTAAGACCGACGTCAAAGACGCCGAGTGGATCGCCGAGTTGCTGCAACACGGACTGCTTAAGGCAAGCTTTGTCCCGCCCAAGTTCGTGCGAGAACTGCGCGACCTGACGCGCACTCGGACTTCGATCGTTCGGGACCGGGCTCAAGCCGTTAACCGGCTGCAGAAGATCCTGGAGGATGCCAATATCAAGTTGGCTTCGGTAGCCACGGACATTACGGGCAGATCGGGGCGGGCCATGCTGCGTCTGATTATCACCGGGGAGACGGATGAAAAGACAATCGCCGAACTTGCCAAAGGGCGCATGCGGGCAAAACTCGCAGAGCTGGAACAAGCACTGATTGGGGCAGTCACGGACCATCACCGGTTCCTGCTGGCCGAGCAACTCAACCTCGTTGAGTACTACGAAGGAATGATTGAGCGGTTGAACTCGGGGGTTGAAAAACTTCTGCTCCCTTTCCAAAAAGAAATTGAGATCCTCGATAGCATTCCCGGTGTAAGCCAAAGGACGGCTGAAGTCTTGCTGGCTGAAATCGGAACTGACATGACTCGGTTTCCGACTCACCGGCATCTTGCCTCCTGGGCCGGCATGTGTCCAGGAAACAAGGAGAGTGGCGGAAAGCGGCTCAGCGGCAAAACTAGGAAAGGAAGTCCCTGGTTGAAAAGTTGCCTGATAGAAGCAGCGCACGGAGCCTCTCATACGAAGGATAAATACCTTTCTGCTCAATACCGCCGATTGGTAACTCGGAGAGGGAAAAAGAGGGCGCTCGTCGCAGTTGGCCACAGCATCCTGGTGATCGGTTACCATCTGCTGCTGCGAAAAGAGATATATAAAGACCTTGGTGGTAATTACTTCGACGAGCAACATCGACGTCAGGTAAAGATTCGCCTTGTTAACCGTTTGGAACGACTTGGTTACAAAGTGGCTCTCCAGGAAAAACCGGCCGCGTAACCGACTTGGTCGATCAGCATCAGCGGCTATTTTCAGGAGAGACACAGAGAGGATCCCGACTCGGGTCAACGAGGACGCGATGATCAGGGAGACGGGCTGCCAGCCTGCGGAAAACCCGCGGGAACGCGTTCCACTTGTGCGGGACCAGGAACTTGCATAGACTCGTGTGGCAAGAATCCCGCAGGAGGAGACCTCTCGATGCTTGTGTTAATGAAAGCGGGGGCGACCGAGGCGCAGATTCAAGACGTCTGCCGCAAGATCGAGGAAATGGGGTACAAGGCGCATCCGATTCCGGGTGCGACAAGAACCGCAATCGGCATCACGGGCAACCAGGGGCCCGTGGAGGCTGCACTGCTCGATGACATGCCGGGCGTGGGCGAGTGCG
>WNGD01018219.1_pt1 | contig 13013 bp, 13 predicted proteins | sample 5400671 | NCBI WGS metagenome assembly WNGD01 (sample SAMN13153369, study PRJNA577476) | soil metagenome | isolation source: 40 cm soil or saprolite under grassland replicate 2 | place: USA:California | collected 2016-06-15
GCCCGACCGTCGGGCGGAGGCCCAGAGGGTTTTCGGGACGACCGACCCCCGCTCACCCGGGAGTCGCCCACCTGCTCGAGCGGACGCACCCCAGCTACCTGGCGGGCACCCAGATCAGCCGTTCGGCGTGCCGGTGACTGGGCTGCCGCCCATGCCGGCTGACCATCGCGGCGCCAGCCGTTATGGATATTGATACCAAGGAGGTCGTCGGCGTTGGCTGCGCGGTCAGGGGTGGTGGTTCCGCAGCAACGTCGCGACTCGCTGGGTGTTGGGGGAGTTGATCCGCTCGTAGATTTCTAGCGAACTACGAAGCGACGCGGTACCCGATGCGTGCTCACCATTCAGAAGCTGGCATCGGCCGATGCCCTCAAGCGCGCGGGCTTCTTCGGCGGGTGCGGTGATATTGGTAGCGATCGCTAGGGCTTCCTTGTAACACGAGTCCGCCTCTTGGGGTGCCGACAACGCCAGCGCCATATCGCCCATATTGTTGAGGGTTTCTGCTTTTCCCTGACGGTTCCCAAGATGAGTGTAGATTTCCAGTGCTTGCTCGAAGCTGGCAGTGGCTGCGGAATAGTTGTTTGTTAGAGCCTGGACGGCACCGAGATCATTGAGAGCGGCGGCCTGGCCGTAGCGGTAGCCAGCGCTGCGGAACATTTCCAGAGCCTGATTCAGGCTTGCGGTGGCCGCACGGTAATCACCGGTGAGGCGTTGCATGACACCGAGATTGCTAAGGGTGGCGGCTTGGCCGATATAGTGACCAACGCTGCGGAACAGTTCCAAGGCTTGCATGTGGCTGGCAGCGGCTCCGGAATAGTCACCCGTCAGGCACTGGACGGCGCCTAGGTCATTGAGGGCAGTGGCTTGCCCGAAGCGATTGCCTATCATGCTGTGCAGCTTAAGTGCCCGCCTCTGGCTGGCGGCGGAGGCCGAATAATCACCCGCCAGGCGCTGCACGGCGCCGAGGTGGTTGAGAACGGCTGCCTGGCCATACTGGTCGTCAAGGCTCTCGCACAAGTCGAGGGCACGAGTGAGGCTCTTGGCCGCTGCGGCATAGTCGCTGGTCAAGGCTTGGACAGCGCCGAGGTCATTGAGTGCGTTCGCCTCTCCCAGCGGGTCGCCGAGGTCATGGTAATGCTTTAGTGCCATATTCAGGCTGCGGGCGGCGAGCGGATAATCCCCGGACAGGTATTGGATCGTACCGAGCTGTTGCAAGACATTCGCTTCTCCGTGCCGGCTACCCAACTGATTGGACAGCTCGAGCGCCAGGCTGAGAGCAGCGGTTGCGGCCCGGTGATCCCCGCTCAGGCGTTGCACGGTTCCCAGGTCGGTAAGTGCGCCAGCTTCTGAGAGCTGGTCACCGCCCTGGCGCGCCGACTGCAACGCCATTTGGTGCAGGTCAAGTGCCTGATCCCAGTGTCCCTCGATACGTAGGAAGCCATCCATGGCGGCCGGAATGGCGACGGCATAATCTCGCGCAAAGTCATGCAAGGTGGCGTAGCCGACGGCAGCTCGCAGGTTGAGGCGCTCAGCTTCCATCCACTCGATAGCATCCGATCTTGCCGAGAATGCGGGGGCATGCTCCGGGGCGCCGCCGACTGTACGCGGTATCCCTACGGGCGTCCGGCGTGCGAGGTGACGGTTAGCCGCCCGGGCGGTGTGCAGGTAGTAATCCAGCAGTCGGCCTATGGCGGCCTGACGGTCGGCCAGGGGCTCGGCATCGGCGAGGGTGCGGGCATGTTCCCGGATCAGGTCATGCAAGCGGTAGCGTCCCCGCATGGGCTCGGCCAGCAGGTAGTGATCAAAGAGACTCTGGAGGTTGCGGCGGGCGTCTGCCAGCCCGATGCCATCCAGGGCAGCCACGGCATACCTATCGATCTCAGCACCAGGATGCAGGCCCAGCCGCCGAAATGTTCGCTGCTGTTGTTCGGGGAGATCCTGATATGACAGGTCGAAGGCGGCGGCGACCGACAGGTTTTCCGCAGCCATCAGCTCCAGCCGGTCCCGCGCAGCCGCCAGGTCAGCCGCCAGGTCAGCCGCGGTCCAGGCCGGATGGTGGTGCAACTGGCGGGCGGTGATCCCCACTGCTAGCGGCAGGTACCCGCACAGCCGGACAATCTCCTGAACCGCCAAGTCGCTGCGATCCAGCCCTGTCCGCGAAGCGAGCCGGACGAACAGCAGCGCTGCCTCATCTGATGGCAGGGTGTCAAGGCTGATGCTTTGGGCGTCCTCCAGCGCGACCAGGTGCCGACGGCTGGTAACAAGGACCAGGCTCGCGGCCGCGCCGGGCAGCAACGGCCGGACTTGCTCACTGTCTACCGCGTCATCCAGCAGCAAGAGCAGTTTCTTGTCGGCCAAGTGATTCCGCCACAACCCAATCCGAGCTTCCAAGCCAGGCGGGATCTGCTGCGCGGCGACGCCGACCGTCAGCAGCAGGCTGGCCAGCGCTTCCGCCGGGTCCACCGGCCGTTGCCCTGGTGCATGCCATGTAGTGGCAAGAAGAACTGGCCGTCCGGGAATCGCGGCGCCAGCCGGTGGGCGGCATGCACCGCGAACGCCGTCTTACCGACCCCGGCCATGCCGCCAATCGCATGGATTCCCAATACGTTGCCCGGCCCCTGCGCCGAATCCATGAGCTGCCGCAGTTCGTCCTCCCGGCCGGTAAACAAGACGATGTCACGTGGCAGCGTCCGTGTCGCCCCAGCCCCGCCAGATACCGGCGTGGCAGCGATAGGCACGCGCCCCCGGGCGACTGCCTCGAACTCTTCCCTGGCCGGCCCCGCTAAGCCCAGCGCATCAGCCAGCAACCGGGCCGTTTCCTTACGAGCCGTCAAGTTGATCCCGCGCTCCAGGTCACTGACCGATCGAGTGCTCACCCCGGCCGCCTCAGCCAGCTCCTCCTGAGTCAGCCCAGCATTTGTGCGTAGCCGCCTCAGCAGCCAGCCAAGAGTTACTGTCGGCATCTCCGCCCCCTCGGCTCCATGCCGCCGGCCGCCGCACCACGGGCGGTCCGGCGAGCCGGCGGATGAAGTTCTCAGACAAACCTAAAGCAAAAAGCAAATCGCCCAAGTCTCAGTGATTAGAAGTTGATGGTTAACCCCGAGAAGGAAGTGGGCCATTACCACCTCGATGTCGCCCGGCCTGTCCCAGAAGATGCCCTCGGCGGAATGGTGTGTGGTGCCGCGCCGGGCGGGGATGCGCCTGGGTTACGGTGGGGGCGCGGTGCGTGGTGGGGTGGCGGCTTGGGAGGGGTGTGGTGTGCTGGGCAGGTCTTCGCTGGGGAAGGTCACCAGTATTGAGGATTTGCGGGTGCTGGCGCGGCGCCGGGTGCCGCGGGCGTTTTTCCAGTACGCCGACCACGGCTCGTATACCCAGTCGACGTTGCGGGCCAACCGGGCGGGGCTGGATGCGGTCCTGTTCCGCCAGCGGGTCGGAATTGATGTCGGGACGCGCGAGCTGTCCACGGTGATCGCTGGGGAGCCGGCGGCGCTGCCGCTGGTGCTGGCCCCGGCCGGGCTGTGCGGCATGTTGTGGGGTGATGGGGAGATCCTGGCCTGCCGGGCGGCGCAGGCGGCCGGGATCCCGTTTTGCCTGAGCACCATGTCGATTTGCTCGGTTGAGGATGTCGCGGCCGCGGTGGGCGCGCCGTTTTGGTTCCAGCTGTACCTGATGCGCGATCGTGGGTTCGTCGCTGACCTGCTGGGCCGGGTGGCCGCCGCCCGGTGCAGCGCCCTGGTGATCACGCTGGATCTGAACGTGCTCGGGCAGCGGCACTGCGACATCAAAAACGGCATGTCGGTGCCGCCGCGGCTCACCATGGCCAACCTCGCCGGCATCGCCGCCCGGCCGCGGTGGGCGGCGAGCATCCTGCGCGGCCGCCGCAAAACCTTCGGCAACCTGGCCGGTCACATCCCCAGCGCCGGCGGCCTGCGCTCGGTCGCACAGTGGACCGCCGCCCAGTTCGACCCCACTCTGAACTGGGCAGACATCGAATGGGTCCGCGGCCTGTGGCCCGGCAAAATCATCCTCAAAGGCATCACCGACCCCGAAGACGCCACGATCGCCGCCCAGATGGGCGTGTCCGCGATCGTCGTGTCCAACCACGGTGGCCGCCAGCTCGACGGCGCCCCACCAGCCATCGCCGCACTGCCCGCCGTCGCCGACGCGGCCGGCCCGGGCACCGAGATCATCTTCGACAGCGGCATCCGCTCTGGCCAAGACGTGCTTCGGGCCCTGGCACTCGGCGCCCGCTCCTGCATGATCGGCCGCGCCTACCTCTACGGCCTGGGCGCCGCCGGCCAGCCCGGCGTCACCAAAGCCATCAACATCATCCGCAACGAACTCGACACCACCATGGCCCTCACCGGTCTCACCACCATCACCGCCGCCAGCCCTCACATACTCGCCACCACCAGCAGCACCCACACACCACCTCCACCGGCCTAACCAGCGCACCCGCCGCCCAAAAGGAAAGCGCGGGGGTTGCTTAGATACACCAGGCGGGTCAGGGCCATGTCGAACGGCTGCTGCAGGTCATCTCCGCGAGAACCCCGATGGCCGGCGCACCCGCGGATTCCACAGGCGTCAGGCGGGTCACCAGCCATCCGGTCGCCGTGGCGGTGCAGGTCGTTGGATCGACCCCGGGCTCGGTCTCGCGGGCCGCGGCCGCAGTGATAGGGGGTGGCGTTCGGGTGCGGTAACGTCCGCCGTATGCCCACAGCGGCGGTCAACGGGATTCATATCAACTACGCCGATTCCGGTGGCGATGGGCCAGCTGTCGTGCTGAGCCATGGATTCCTGATGGACCAATCGATGTTCGACGCCCAGGTCGCCGCGCTTGCCCCGGAGTACCGGGTGATCACGTGGGACCAGCGCGGCCACGGAGGCACTCCAGCGCCGGGCCCGTTTACCTATTGGGACTCGGCCAGGGACGTGCTGGCTCTGCTGGACCACCTCGGCATTGAGCGGGCCGCCCTCGCTGGCATGTCCCAGGGGGGTTTCCTCAGCCTGCGCGCCGCGATCCTCGCGCCCGAGCGGGTCCGGGGCCTGATTTTGATCGACAGTCAGGCGGGTACCGAGGAGGAGGCCAACCGCCCGGGATATGAGCAGCTGCACCAGACCTGGCTGGACCAGGGGCCGGGGCCGGTGCAGGAGATCGTCGCCGCCATCATCCTGGGCCCTGGCCACTGGGATGGCTGGTATGCCAAGTGGGCCGAGGAGTACGCCGAGTGGGCCCCCGGCAACCTTGGCCAGCTCACCTGGCCATTCCGGTGCCTCATGGACCGCGACGACATCACCGGCAGACTCGGCGAGATCGGCTGCCCGGCCCTGATCGTGCATGGCAGCGAGGACGCCGCGATCGCGCTGGCCCGAGCCGAAAAGCTGCGCGACGGCCTGGTTGGCCCAACCACATTCAGCCTGATCGGAGGGGCCCCGCACGCGTCCAACGTCACCCACCCCGGCGCGGTGAACGCCGAGATTGTGAACCTCCTGCACAGACTGGCTGGCTAGCTGTCGCCGCGCCGGGCATCAGCGGCAGCAGGTCAACGCGGGCCAGCCCGCTTCGTCTTGGGCCGGCGCTGCGGACCGGGCGGATCTGATCCTTGCGTGTCGGCGAGCAGTTCCTGGGTTACGGCCCTGGTTAGCCAGGTGCGGTAGCGCTGTGTGGTCCAACGGCAGTGTCGTCGCAGGAGCTGGTGGGTGTGTGGCGAGGCCAGGGCGTAGAGGATGTCCGCGGCGGTCTGGGCGGTGAGGCCGGGGCGCAGTGCGCCGGCGTCGTGCAGCCCTTGGGTGAGGGTGCGCCAGAGTTGCCGGGTGGCGTGGGAGCCGGCGTCTGCGGCGGCGCGCATGTCGGGGTCGGCGTCGGCGGCCTGGACGGTGACCATGATCAGGTCGCCAGCGCGCTCGAATAGCGCCACGGTGTAGTCGATCGTCTGGCTGACGGCCGTGCGCGGGTCGGCTTGGCTGAAGGCTTGCTGGATTTCTGGCCGGCCGGCTACCGCGACGGGTTGTTCGTCGCCGACGGTGGCCACGTCCAGGACGTGCCGGAAGAGATCGGCCTTGCCGGGGAAGGCGGCGTAGACGGTACGTTCACCCGGATGCGGGCTTTGGTCTGGGCGGCGGCCTGTGCGCGCTGGGGGGCGTGGTAGCGGCGCGGGCCGTGATCGCCGGGTTCGGAGGGGTGCGGGCCGGGGCTCTTGACGGCGGGTGCCATGGGGTGCATTCTAACAGATGTTGGCAGCAGTACTGCTGCATTGAATTCGGAGGGGATGCCATGACCACCTGCGAGCTGGCGGGGATACATCACGTCAAGATCCCGGTGACTGATCTGGCCCGGTCGCTGCTCTGGTACCGGCGGGTGTTCGGGCTGCACCCTACGATAGAGTTCCCCGATGCCGACGGGGTGGTCCGCGGCTTCGCCGCCGAGGTTCCAGGGCTGAACCGCACCACGGTGGCGTTTCGGGTCAATCCGGCCGCGGCCGCGGGCAGCCGCGGCTTTGACCCGGTCAGCTTCGCGGTGGAAAGCCGCGATGACCTGCAACGCTGGGCCGGGCACCTGGACAGCCTGGGCGTCAGCCATTCGCCCATCGTCGAAGCGTCCATCGGCTGGCTGCTGATCTTTGACGATCCCGATGGGATCACGCTGCACCTGTACACGTGGGCCGAACACGGCATCGACGTATCGGGCCGCACCGGCTACGGCAAGTCCATCATCGACCCGGCCGCCTGGCAGCCCAGCTGACCCGGGTTCGCCGCCAGTGATGCCGCCTGCGGCTGGCTCGCCCGCAGCGGGGCTGAGCTTAACCCCGGCCAGCCGGCTTGTGCGGTCGATGCCTATTCGTCGGCGATGAGGCCGGGTCCCTCCACCGCTGGTGGCGGCGAGCCTGCCAGCGGGCTGGTGTCGAGGTATCTGAACTCCGAGACGCGCTCGGTGAACTTCCAGCCGTCCGGGGTGCGCTGGTAGCGGTCGTGGTACACGAAGTAGTTCAGATGCGAGCTGCCGTCGCGCCCGCGGGCGAGCTCGCTCAGATAGACGCGGCCGGTCGCGATGTCGCCGTCCAGCTGGATCGTGCCCGGGTGGGTGGTTTGCACGAAGTAATCCGTGAGGGCCTGCCGCCGCTCGCCGAGGGCGCGGATCTCCTCCCGGCCGTCGGCTTCGATGTCGCCCTCGGGGATCCGCACGACGCCGTCGCGGGTGAACAGCGACGCGAGGCGGTCGTGGTCGTTCATCATCACCGCGTCGGAGAACTCGCCGCGCAGCGCCTCGATCTCGACGCGGTCAGCGATGGCCTGCAGGTCGCTCATCGGTTTTCCCGCCTTTCAGCTGTCATCGGTCTCGCGGGGCAGCCGGGCCAGATCAGACACCGGGCCGAGGTGGCCGAGCTTGTCGGGATTGACCACGGCGCGGATTGCCTGGACCATGCCGTCGGCGACGTCGAGCGCGAACACGCTGACCACGCGCCCTTCGGCGTCGTGCGCGACGGCGCCTGGCTGGCCGTTGACCCAGGCCAGCCGGAGGGAGACGCCGACGACCCGGCCCCGGCGGAACAGGCCGACGAGCAGCCGCATGACGCGCTGCCGCCCGGCCAGCGGCTTCCCGATCGCCTGCGCCTTGCCGCCGCCGTCCCCGTGGACCGTCACGTCGGGCGCGAGCATGCCGAGCAGCGCGTCCATGTCGCCGCCCGCGGCCGCCTCGAAGAACCGGCGGGCGAATTCCTCGCCTTCCGCCCGCCGCGCCGCGGTCGGAGCGCTGTGGCGCGCCTGCCCTCCGGCGGCGATGCGCTGCCTGGCCCGGGCGAAGATCTGGCGGCAGTTCACCTCGGTCTTGCCGGTGATTCTCGCCACGTCCGGGTAGCCGTACCCGAACACCTCGCGCAGCATGAACACCGCCCGCTCCACCGGCGAGAGAGCCTCCAGCAGCACGAGGAACGCCATGGACAGCGAGTCGGCCAGTTCGGCATGCTCGGCCGGCCCTGGCGCGCCGGCGGGCACGACAACCGGCTCGGGCAGCCAGTCCCCCACATACGTCTCCCGGCGCACCCGCGCCGAGCTCAGGTAGTTGATGCCCAGCCGGGTCACGGCCGTCGTCAGGTACGCCTTCGGGTCGGCGATCGTGGTTCCCGCCTGGCGCGCCCGGGCCAGGCCGAGGAATGCATCCTGCACGATGTCCTCCGCATCCCCCACCGATCCGGTCATCCCGTAGGCGATGGAGAACAGCAGCGGCCGGAACTCCGCCTCCGCCGCGCCGGCCACATCCGCCGGCCCGGGCACGAAACCCCTCCCGTCATCCGCTGACCCAGGCACGGAATCCCTCCCGCCAGCTCGCATACCGCGGTGTCCAGCCGAGCTCCTTCTTTGCCTTCTCGTTCGAGTACCCGCGTGAGCTGGTCATCTGGGCCACGACGAACTCCCCGGCGAGCAGCCGCCCGAGCCAGGCCGGCATCCGCAGCGGCGGCTTCGCGCCGAGGACATCGGCCAGGTATGGCAGCCACTCCGCGACTGGGGCCGGGTCGTCATCCACGATGTTGTAGATGCCGGGCGCGCCGTGGCCGACTGCAGCGACCGTCGCCGCGGCGGCATCGGTGATCTCGATGAACGACCAGATCCCGGTCCCGCCGCCGATCACCGGCACCTGCCGCTTCCGTACCGCCTTCACCAGGAAGTCCCCGGTGCCCGGCCCGTAGAAGCCGCCGTAGCGCAGCACGAGCCCCTCCTGTGCCTGTGTCGGCACCGCCGTCTCCACATGCGCGATCGCGATCGGCGCTTGCACGGCCGACGGGATGGGCCGCCAGCTCTGCGGATCTTCTTCGGTCTTCACCGGGCCAGGACGCTCATCCGGCCCGGCGCCCGCGTAGCTTTGCGCGATGACCCGGCGGGTGCCCGCCTCGGCCGCGGCCGCCAGCAGGTTGTCAGTGCCCCGGGTGCGGAGCTCGTTCGTGACGGCGAACAGCTTGTCGGGCTTGCGGAAGCTCCGCATGCCCGCCAGCGCAGTCATCTCGTGCACGATCACCTCCGGCGAAGCGGCCCGCGCCGCCGCGATCACCGCCTCCCGGTCCAGCCCATCAACGACCACCGGCTCCGCGCCCGCGTCGCGCAACAGCGCGACCTTGGCGGGCGTCTTCGTGGTGGCGGTGACCTCGTGACCCGCCGCGACCAGCCCAGGAACCAGGTGCCGTCCCAGTGCCCCGGTCGCTCCCGTAACGAAAATCCGCATTATCTTTCCCTCCGCATGGTGCTCTCCCTTGAAGACAAGACACCACCCGAAGCTGTGACATCCGCGATCCGCAGCGAGAAGGCGCCCGTGAACTGAGGGCATGGGAGGTGGCCGGCGGGTGGCTGCCTTAGGACGGTGAGGCGGTGAGGTCGATTTCGATGAGCTGGCCGGTGTAACCCAGCGCAGTGACTCCGAGCAGGGTGCTGGCGGTGGCGAAGGCCGGGGCGAGCTGCGAGGCGTTGAGGCGATTCCATGCGCTGGCCAGTACGGTGCTGTCGGCGGAGACCACGTAAATGACGGAGCGGACGACGTCATGCGGCGTGGCATCGGCCGCGGACAGGATCGCCAGTGCGTTCGCCACGACCTGGTCGATCTGGGCGCCGAGGTCGCCAAGCCCGACAAGCTGCTCGGCGGCGTCCAGGGGGCACAGGCCCGCGAGGTGGGCGGTACGGCCGGCCCCGACGATCGTAAGGTGGGCGTATCCGGCGGTGGGGTGAAGACCTTCGGGGTTGATGAGGACGAACCTATCGGTCATGACGATCATCCTTTGACGCTGATCGGAAGCTCCGGTTCGCAGCAGTATTTTGCGGTATCCACTGACCCGGCGCAGGTTGGCAGCCCGCGCACGGGACAGCGCTGTGGGGTCGGTGGCCGTCAGGCTTGCCGGGTTCCGGCGAGGAGGGCATTGCGCAGGTCGGGAAGGACGACCTCGGTAGAGACCAGCCGCGGATCGCCGAAGAAGAATTCCCGTTTCACATCGTGACCACGCAGCGGTGAATGGGCTGGAAGCAAGGTCGTGGGGGTGACGTCATCCATGACAATCTGCCCGCCCAGGCGAAGCAGCCCGGCCAGGGACGCCAGGTCGGCGGTGTCCGGCCGGCCTCCGTCGGCGAACAGCAGATCGAAGGGCCCACTGGCCGGCAGCAGGCAGTAGGCATCCCCGGCGAGCACGTCTACCCGGCGATCGGTGGCGAACAACCGGGCGGCAGCGGCCGCGAGCCGTTCGTCTATTTCTACGGTGACCAGCGTGCAGTCGGCCGGCATGGCGCTGGCCATCCAGACCGTCCCGAGCCCGGCACCGGTGCCGATCTCGCCGATTCGCCCCTGGCGGCATCTGGCTGCCAGGACGCTGAGAAAGCGCCCGGTGCCGGGCAGGCAGGCCGAGGGCCGGCCCGGCGCGGCTTGTTCTCCGGTCAGTGGAAGCTCAGTTCGCGGGCCCGTTCACTGGCCCGCATGACCAGCGCCGGCAGTTCCTCCACGGTGTGATTATCCGCCGCCAGCAAGTCGCTAGCGCTGTCAATGGGGTCTAGCCGGGTTCTGGCATTACGACGGCCTCACAGCTGTCCGCCGGAGGGCGGGCCAGGTTCAGGTTCATAATCTGATCGTGGTAGACGTGCAACGGATTCTGGTTACCGGTGCGGCTGGCAAGGTCGGGCAGGCGTTCATCAGCCGGCTGCTGGCATCTGGCGATGAGGGTTTGGCCGGGTTCACGGTCCGGGCGCTGTGCCATAACCGCGTCCTGCAGTCGGGTTCGCGGCTGGAGGTCGTGACCGGGTCGATTGACCAGCGTGCGACCGTGGATCGGGCAGCAGACGGCTGGCGCTGAAGGGCCTGTTCTGGCTGCTGGAGGCCTGCCGGATGAGCCCGGTGTTCCGGCAGTTCATCCTGATCGGCGGGGACGCCGGGATGGGACATTTCTTCTACCCGCACCCGGTGCCAGTGACCGAGGCACAGCCACACAGCGCCTACCCCGGTTGTTACGCGCTGTCCAAGGTGCTGGAGGAGGTGATGGTGGAGCAGTACGGCATCCAGTACGACCTGAACGTCTGCTGCCTGCGGGCGCCGTGGGTCATGGAAAAAGACGACTTCCGGTGCCAGTTGTCGTTCGGGGAGGATGTCTTTGGCGGCCCGCGGTGGCGGGACCTGGTGGGCACGCAGCAGGCCGACGCCTACGCCGCCAGCGGCACCATCCCGGTGATGCTCGACCAGGAGGGCCGCCCGGTCAAGCGGAACTTCGTCCATGTTGGCGACCTCGCCAACGCGATCTTGTGCGCGATCGACAATCCCGCGGCCAGGCAGCAGACCTTCAACATCTGCATGGACGAGCCGGTCGACTACGCCGAGTTGGGCGCCTACCTGACCCAGTCCCGCGGCCTGCCCACCGTCGGCATCCGCACGCCCTACCACTCCACCTGGCTCGACAACACCAAGGCCAAATTCCTGCTCGGCTGGCGGCCACAGTACGACCTGCGGCGGATGGCCGACGAGGCCTGGAACTACCAGCGCGCCCCCGACGATCCCCGCGTGATCTGGTACCCGGGCTAACCAGGCACCCACTGGGCTGTCCCCAAGACCAGCAGGTTTAGGCTGCCGAGATGGCTGAGATGAGCACTCGCTCGCCGGGGACATGGGCTTAGGCACGCGGTCGCCGCGGAGCGGGTTGATACGATCGGCGCGGTCCGGGGAGGTGGGGCCCGGAGAGTCCCGCCCATCACGCGGTTGCAGGAGAAGGCGATGTCGTGTCGGCTGAATCCGTATCTCAACTTCAACGGCAACGCTCGCCAGGCTTTGGAGTTCTACCAGAGCGTGTTTGGCGGCACCCTCAACATCAACACCTTCGCTGACTTCGGCGGCAACGACTCACCAGACGCTGACAAGGTCATGCACGGCCAACTGGAGAGCGACGCCGGCTACACAGTCATGGCTGCCGACCATGCCAGCAACATGGGGGAATATCATCCCCCGTCTGGCTTCGGGATCAGCCTGAGCGGCGATGACGGGGACGTCCTGCGCGGCTACTGGGAGAAGCTGTCCGCCAGCGGGAACACCACGTTGCCGATGCAAAAGCAGGCCTGGGGCGACGAGTTCGGAATGGTCGTCGACAAGTTTGGCATCACCTGGCTCGTCAACATCAGCCAGCCGCAGGCCTAGCGGTCCACGCCGACGGCATCCACCCGATACCCCTTACGCGCAAGTGCCCGGCGCGGCAGCTTCCCAGTCGACCGGACCGTGGTTCATGCCGGCCCGCCGAGGACGCTCGCGATCAGTTCTGCTACGTCGAGGATGGTCTCGTCCCCGTGCGCCGGTCCCACGATCTGCATGCCGACCGGGAGCCCGGCGGCGGTACGCCCGGCGGGCGCTGCCAGCGCGGGAAGCCCGGCCGCTGTCGGCTGCGCGGTCCAGAACGGCTGCTCATCGTACCGCCGCTCGCCGTCGATTGTGGACACGATGCGCTGCTCAAACGGCCGGTCGTCGTGCTCGATCGCGGCCGTGAAGTTCACCGGGCATACAAACGCGTCAACGCCGCCGAAGTAGCTGCTCCACGCCGCCCGCAGCGCGGCGAGCCGACGCCTCTCATCATCGATCTCGGCGTCGCTTGCCTGCCACGACGAGGCCGGGTCCGCGGCCGCCAGGAACCTTTGCAGCGCGAATCCGAAACCCGACATCGCCGCGGCCGGATCCACCTCGGGCGGCCAGCCCACGATGACCTCGGCTCCGTTCGCAGCGATCCGGTCGACCGCATCGGACAAGACGGCGCCGACGTCGCTGCTCACGCCGCAGTTAGCGTCGTCGAGCACCACCCCCAGCCGCAACCCATCGATGGACAGCAGCCTGCGGGCCGATGGCGGTGCCGAGCCCCTGTCACGGGTGACCGCAAGCGCTGTCCGGATGTCAGCAGCGGTGCGCGCGATGGGCCCGACAGTACTCACCCACGAGATGTCGGCCGGCAACGGCGCGGACGGGGCGCGCGGCGGGGCGAAGCCGTCCAGTGGCACGGTGCCCGGCGTCGGTCGCAGCCCGT
>WNGD01004983.1_pt1 | contig 13011 bp, 9 predicted proteins | sample 5400671 | NCBI WGS metagenome assembly WNGD01 (sample SAMN13153369, study PRJNA577476) | soil metagenome | isolation source: 40 cm soil or saprolite under grassland replicate 2 | place: USA:California | collected 2016-06-15
CGTTACGACTATCCGGAAGCGGTCTATTCCGAACTGCGACAGTTGTTCCGGCAAGCGCTTTACGAGCAACAGGACCTCGCCGCCATGGCTCAAAAACTCGGCGCGCAACTGAGCACCGAGCGGAAGATCATGCTGGGCGTGCAGCTGTACGACCTGATCTCGCAGGCCGGTTTGAAACAGGAACAGGTGGTCGCCTTTTATTCGTTCATGTCGCAGATGGGCATGGCCGCGCAAGCAATCGACATCGTGTATCAACTCAACGCGTCAGAGGACTCGGACCCCTCAATCTATCAGCATGGCGCGTCACCACTGGAATCGCTGTCTTTCGGGCCCAACGGCAAGGCGGATATAATATTCAAGAACCTCAGCGAAACTGATCACCTGATGGCGTTTCGTTATCACGATCTGATTTTGTTGAAAAATTACAGCAGTCAAAACGTGTCGGTGCGCGGGAGACCATTGGTGCGCGGCGGCTTTTGCCGAATTTATCCTGGCCAGCGGATTTTGGTAGGCGACCAGGTGCTCAGCTACCAGGAACTGGCGCAGTATTTCAACGCCAAGAAAAACGTTTCGCTTCCACAGATTTTTATCCGTGTAAACAAGGAATCGGATGAAGTGGAACTGGAACGCTCGCGAACGCGTGAAAGCGCGCTCCGGGTCACCTTCGGATTGAACGTACGGGTGAAGGCGTTGCGGGATGTGAATGCCGAACTCAACGGAGTCAGATTGAAAGTCGGCACACAGGTCGAGGCGACGCTCGAGGATAGGATTGTTTTCCATAACGATAGCGAACTGGATTTGAGCGATCTGCGCCGGCGCGCTCGTGCCCTGGGCGGACGGTTCCAGCTCAAGGCCTCCAAATCGGAATATTTGGTGTCGAATGACCCGAGCCGGCTCGAAGCTGACGATATTCTGCTGTCGCCGGGCACGAGCGGCGATGTGGTACTGAAGATTTTCTGCGACTACGACCAGCGCGTCGGCGTCCTGGAGGTCATTGAAGCGGATCGGCCGATCATGGTTGGCGACGAGACCGTGCGAACGACGGCGCAGCTCAAGGACGGCGATACGATTCGAATCGATGTGGGACAGGTTTTGCGGTGCAACTTTTCGGAACGAATCATCGAGGAAGAGCGCAACATCATTCGCACCCTCGAGGTAAACGAAGTCACGCACCGTTTTGGCAAGGGCGAGATTGGCCTGGAGGGAATCTCGTTTTCCATCACGCGTGGCGAGCTTGTTTGCGTAATGGGTGCGAGCGGTTCGGGAAAGAGCACGCTGCTGCGAGTGCTTGCCGGTCAGCTTCAGCCAACCAGCGGAGATGTCATCCTCAATGGCCAGTCGCTCTATCAGAATCTCGACGTCTTGAAGCAGTACGTCAGTTATATGCCCCAGCAGGACGCCTTCGACGAACACCTCACAATCGGTGAGAACCTGATGTTTGCGGCGGCGATTCGCGCGCCGCACCTCTCACGGCGCGATCGCACCCGGCGCCTCGATGCAAAACTAATTGAGCTCGGATTGGGCGAACGGCGTGATGCGGTCGTCGGCAGCCCGGAGAGCAAAACGCTGAGCGGTGGCGAGCGGAAGCGCCTCAACATTGGACTCGATATGATCGGGATCTCCGATGTTTATTTGTTCGACGAACCGACTTCCGGCCTTTCCTCAAAGGATTCCGAGCACGTCATGGAAATCATTCGAGGGCTGGCGCATAACAAAATCGTCATGGTCACGATTCACCAGCCCAGTTCGAAACTCTTTCAGATGTTTCACAAAGCGATCCTGCTCGACAAAGGCGGGCGCCTCGTCTTTTTCGGAACTCCGTCAGACATGTTGCGCTATTTTGCGGAAGCAGAACATCAACATCAGTTCGGGGCCGAATTAGGAGCATGTCCATCATGTGGAACGACCCGGCCGGAATTTATTTTTGATGTGCTGGAGACGCCACTACGCGATTTAAGCGGCGATATCATTTACGAGGAAAACAGCCGCGGACAACTCGTGGCGTCGCGCCGTTATTCGCCGGAATTCTGGCGCGACAAGTACGAGGCGTTCCGATTGATTCAGGACGTCAAGCAAGTTTCTCTGCGTCGGGAGCCGGCTGCACCGTTAACGGTCGCACCCGTTCAAAAAAAGCGGCTCCCAGTCCGCTGGCACGATGAGTGGACGCAGTTTCGCACGCTGCTACGCCGTTCTTTTCTGAGCAAACTGCGCAACAGCGCCAACCTGGTCATCACGATTGGGGTTTCGCCCGTGCTCGCGCTGCTGATTGCAACGATCCTGCGCTATTCAGAGAACGGGACATACGATTTCGCTTCTGCCTATCATATCCCGACGTATTTATTTCTCGGTCTCATCGTGGCGATGTTTCTTGGCCTGACGAACAGCGCCGACGATATCATCCGAGATCGGCCTGTCCTGCAACGGGAGCGCAACATCAAGGTTCGATTGTCTTACTACGTCATTTCGAAAAGTCTCACGCTCGGGGTGTTTGCCCTTATTCAGTGCATTCTGTTTGTTCTAATCGGCAATTCCCTTCTCCAAATCCGCGGCATGTTCTGGATAGATCTCGGGATCATGTTCATGACCGCCATGAGTGGCGTGGCGCTCGGTCTGCTCATTTCTTCGCTGGTTGCCGATCCGAAGACGGCGGCCAATATCGTTCCGCTCGTTTTGATTCCGCAGATCATCATGGGTGGCGCTCTCATCAAATACGAAGACATGAACCGGAACCTTGGTCTGCTTTACTCGCTTTCACATTGGATTTCCGAACATCCGAGCACGGACAAGACACTGAAAACCGAGAGCAAGCTGCAGGTGCCATTGGTCTGCCAGTTCATCGCCATGCGCTGGTCGTACGAAGAGATGGTTGTCGCCCAGGCCAAACTCAATCCGCTCACGCGCCGGCAGGATCGCACTAATGATGAAATTCAAAAGCTCGCGCCTAAAGCGAACACGCCCGAGCAGCGCGCGCGTCTCAATGACTTAAAAGACGTCCTGGCATTGCTCTCCGGCCTCGAAGCGCGTTCTGCGAAGGAGATCGATCGTTATCTAAAGCTGGTCGACCCGGTCATTGCCGGGAAACAGAGATTCGATCGCTCGCTCGTTAAGGACGCTAACGGCCCGGTCACGGCCGAGCAAATCTATGTGAACCAGAAGGTGTCCGACCTGATCTCAAAGGCCGAGATGGAACAGAACGATTATCGCCGCGGCAAAAAACCGAACGTGTTCTTCGGCCTGCAGAAACGTTACTTCGGATTCAAAATTGGCGTGTTTACATTTAACACAGTGGTTCTGGTTGTATCCACACTTGGATTGCTTGTTGGGCTGCATTGGATTTTGCGAAAGCAATTGGAAGTAGTGCGAAGGAATTAAAATGAAATCCAAAATCCGAAATGGTGAAACCCGCCTTATCGTCGCCGCCAGCGAAACCGACCCCGACATGCTCTACGCGACTAAGTTTTGGGCGCCTGATCCGTTCATTTTTCTCCAGCGCCGCGGCAAGCGCACGCTGGTCTTGAGCGATTTGGAAATCGATCGAGGCCGCAAACAGGCCGACGCAGATGAGTTCGTCATGTTCAGCGAGGTTGAGACCGAAGTGCAGGGAAAATCAAAAAAGGCGCCGGCTTATGAAAAAGTTCTCGCCCGTTTTCTCAAGAAACGCGGCGTGAGATCCGCAATTGTTCCCGCAAATTTCCCACTTCGCTACGCGGAGGAACTTGCAGCGAACAAAATCCGTGTCCGCTCAACGAACGGAATCTTCTGGCCGGAGCGGGAAGCGAAATCGGACAAGGAAGTCGAAATGATGGGACGCGCCTTGCGGATCACGGAAAAAGGGCTCAAACGCGCGATTGAAGTGTTGAAGCAGTCGAAACCCGGTTCTGGAAAGCGATTGCGCTGGAATGGTAAAACGCTGACTTCCGAAATGCTTCGGGCCGAAATTGATTCCGCGATTTTGCACGCGGGCGGCATTCCCAATGGCACAATTGTCGCCGGTGGCGATCAGGCTTGCGACCCGCATGAGCGCGGCTTCGGACCGCTGTACGCAGATTCGTTGATCATTCTCGATGTTTTTCCACGTGACGCGAAGACCGGATATTTTGGCGATATGACACGCACCGTGCTTCGCGGGCACGCCAGCGACGCGCAACGAAAACTTTGGGAAACGGTGAAAGCTGGGCAAGCGCTCGCCTTAAAGAAAATCAGAGCCGGCGTGGACGGGATGACGATTCACAAGGCGATCCAGGAATTTTTCGCGAAGCGCGGGTTCCCGACGGGGATTCGCAAGGGCAGACGAGTGGGGTTCTTTCACGGTACCGGGCACGGCCTGGGCCTTGAGATTCATGAGCATCCGCGTTTGCAGAAAGTGACGCTGAAGGATCGCCAAGTACTCACCGTTGAGCCGGGCCTGTACTATCCTGGCGTGGGCGGAGCGCGCCAGGAAGACGTGGTCTTGGTAACGAAAACAGGTTGCAGAATTCTGTCGCGATTTCCTAAACAGTTGGAAATTTGACCACGCGTATGCGCGTTGTCATCCTGAGCGCAGTGAAGGATCCCGCCTGCCACGTGTGTGAACGCTCAGCCCGAGGCCTGAGCCATTTCTTATTGTGAGGTTCCTCGCTTCGCTCGGAATGACAGTGCTACCTAAATGAACGCGCAACGTGTCTCGGCGTCTAATTTCTCTGCGGCAAAGTGACAAGTCGCTTTGCCGCGCTAAATTAAATTCGACATGTATTCCCCGTACGGTTTCGGTCTCGGATCGCACTGGCTGCTCTACATCGGCGTCCCATTGATCCTGGGAATTTGGGCGCAGATTCGGGTGACCAGCGCGTTCCGAAAATGGGGCGAGGTGCGGGCGAGCTCGAACATCACCGGCGCCGAGTGCGCGCAGGAAATTCTGCGCGCGGCCCAAATACAGGATGTGGAAGTCGTGGAGACAAACGATTTTCTTGGCGACCATTACGATCCGAGGGACAAGAAATTGCACCTGTCGAGCAATGTTTATCATACGCCGTCGGTAGCGGCGCTGGGCATTGCCGCGCATGAGACCGGTCACGCCATTCAGCACGCTAGGGCGTACGCGCCGTTGAAAATGCGAATGGCGATTGTGCCCGTGACGATGATCGCGTCCCAATTCTTGCCGTTCATTATTATCGGCGGCATTTTCTTTGGGATCACTGGTCTGATTACGCTTGGGATTTACTGCTACTTGGTGCTGGTGGTTTTTCAATTGATTACGTTACCGGTGGAATTCGATGCTTCACGCCGCGCGAAAATAATTTTGCGCGAAATGGGAATCGTACAGCCGGGACAGGAAGCTGCCGGTGTGAACAGCGTCTTGAACGCGGCCGCACTTACCTATGTGGCGGCATTTATCGCTGCATTGGGCAACTTGCTGTGGTTAATGTCGCTCCGCGATCGGCGGTGATCGACCGTATCGTTTCGAAAGATGAATTCCTCAGTCGCATTACCTGCTCGCCGGATCTCTGATTTGTTGTCGTCCGGTCTCGAAGCTCGTGCTAAATCTAAGCGCGACGCGATGGACCAGCCAAGAACCGACCCGGATCAGGAGTTGGTCAAGCGCACGCAGGCAGGCGATGCGGGCGCTTTCGACGAGCTAGTCATCAAATACACGCCGCGTCTCTACGGCCTCGTCTATAACATGACCTCGAATCATGAGGATACGAACGACCTTTTGCAGGACATTTTCGCCAAAGCCTACAAAGCGATCCGCGGGTTCCGCGGCAAATCGTCCTTTTACACCTGGATTCATTCTATCGCGGTAAATATGTCACTCAATTTTCTCAAGAAGCGCGGCCGCCGCTTTCAATTGAGTCTGGATGATGTGGACGCGAGCATTCAAAACGACAAGGAATTCCTGGAACTGACGGCGACGAGTAGTCCGGTGCGCGAAGCGGACCTCTCCGAGCTGCAGCGAAGATTGAACGAGGCCATGATGAAATTGTCTGATGAACACAGAGCCGTGGTGACCATGTTCCATATTCAGGGGATGCCCCACGCGGAGATTAGTAAAATCTTGCGTGTTTCGGAAGGAACAGTACGTTCCAGGCTCTTCTACGCGAATCGGCAATTGCAAAATTACCTGGACGAATTTCGGAAAAATCCTGTTTCTTGATCCGCTCTGAAAAATGGACGAATTCAACGATAGCGAAATCGCGAGGCTGCTTCGGTTGAAGCGCTACGAGCAACCGCCACCTGGATATTTTGAGAATTTCCTGCACGAATTTCATCGCCGTCAGCGCGATGAATTGCTTCGCCAGCCGCTTTGGCGCATTTGCCTGGAACGCGCTCACAATTTTATGTTGCAGCTGAATGTTCGTTCTTTGACGTCGTATCCTGCTGCCGTAACGGCGGTCCTGCTTTGTGCCGCGATAATTTCACTAAAGATTTATCAGCAACCCGAGACGGCTCGCGTCGCTCTCCAGAGTCCGCCAGCCATATCGGTGCCGGCGAATGCCGAAGGAGAATGGAATCTTGCGTCTCCGGTCGCCACCCAGATCCTCAGGACGCAGCCGGTTCGCAGTTTTCATGAAAGCGCCCAGACTCACCGAGCCGCCCCCCCGCGTTACGTGCTCGATAGCGTCCCCGTGAGTTATGAGCCCACTTTCAAATTCTAAGCGCAGCATAGTTGCGCTCGCCCTGATCTTCTACTCAGGCGGGAGCTTTCTCTTTGCGCAGGAGCAGTCCGCTGCGCCAACTAGCGATCAGACTAAGGAGCTCTTGGAGAGTGCGATTGCGCAGGCGGAGTCGACTGCGGCAATCAGCCATCAGCTTAAAGACATCTTTCAGCGCGCGGCCAAGGCGGTGGTGAAGATTCATGGCGTCGATGAACACAGCGAAATTTGCGGCACCGGATTTTTCGTCGACCCCACCGGCACACTCTACACCGCGTATACGGTGGGAGGAGAAGCAGGGAATTTCACAATCGAATTTGGCGGTAAAAAATATCCGGCGCGCCAGCTTTTGGCGGACATCCGCAGCGGGACAGCCATGTTAAAAATAGATACGACCACGCCGGCGCTGCCGATTGGCAAATCTGAAGAACTGGGAGTAGCGACTCCTGTCGTGGCGATCGGCTATCCCTTGGATCTGCCGGAAACGCCCAACTGCGGGATGATCGCGGGATTCGATCACAAATATCTCGGCCGCTATTTTTCAACAACGCATCTGCGCGTAAACCTCCCCACGCAACGCGGAGAAGCCGGGGCACCGCTCTTGAACATGAAAGGTGAGGTCGTTGGCATCGTGGTTAGCAGACTCGAGAACAACTCGGCGTGTTATGCGGTGCCGATCGAAGCGGCGGAAAAAATCCGCAGCGATTTTGTTCGTTTCGGCGAGGCCAAACATGGGTGGGTCGGAATCAATGTTTCGGAGGCCGCTCAACCAGTGGAAGGTTCCCGCGCGGAAATGACCAAGATCATGGAGGACACGCCAGCTGCTCGTTCCGGGATCAAAGCCGGGGACATTCTCTTACAAGTTGGCCGAAAGAAGGTGACTCAACCAGAAGATGTGCTGGATGCTTCGTTCTTCATCACCGCGGGCGACACCGTCCCGATCACTGTAATGCGGGGCGATCAAAAACTGACTTTCCACGTGCAGGCCGCTCTTCATCCAGCCAGTCGGAGTGGAGTGTTGGTTGCCTCTCCGGGCACGCCTGCGTTGAATCAGGCAATTCCGCTCTCGCTCGGATCAGAAGAAGTTCCGCGCACGCCGTAAACTGGCGAGGGCGCGCGGCGTGTCTCACATCCTGGATGAAAGCGTTCCGGCTCTCGTCCAGAGTTCATAAAAACTTTGCGGACTGCCAATGATATCTGCATGATCGGCCCTCACGAAGAGCATTGAAACAGTAGAATTTTTGGTCCAAGGGTCGGCCCCTGAACCGTATCGCGTCTCGTTTAAACGGAACGGCAATAATCGATCAGCGTACTGTACCTGCCCGGCGGGTGAGAACGGCATGCACCCTAAGCATAGAATTCGCATCCTTCGGGGTCCGCAGAAGGCGTTGTAAATGGCAACGTCACGGATGTTGCTCGCGTTGCTGGATGGCTTGCCGGTACAGATGTCGAAGTGGCATTGCGGAGCGTTACGTCCCTTGAGGATGAAGCCCCAAAAATAGCGCGTGCACTCAGCGCGGCAAAAAAAGCTATTGCCAGATGTTTCTTGGACTGACGCCTTCGGCTTGCGGGACGTCAGTGCGCCCTCACCATCTTCCGAAATTCAGCTTCATCGAGAACTCGAATGCCGAGTTCTTTCGCTTTTTCGAATTTGCTGCCTGGTTCGGCGCCAGCGAGAACGTAATCGGTTTTCTTGCTCACGCTGCCGGTGACGTGGCCGCCGAGCGTCTCGATTTTGTGCGTAGCTTCTTCGCGCGTCATTGAGGGCAAGGTCCCAGTCAGGACGAATGTCTTTCCCGCCAGCGGTAAGTCGGCCGCTTCTTTTTCCGAGACTTTTTTGCTCTTCGGCTCAATACCGAGCTGTTTCAGCCGTTGCAGAATTTTTTTGCCCGTCGCCGACGCAAAGAAGCTGAGGACGCTCTCTGCTACGACCGGCCCAACTTCAGTGACAATTCCTTTTTGTTTCACATGTTTGGCCTTTGACAACTTCGCAAATCCAGCCTTGATCAACCGATCCCTAATTTCGGAGAGATCGTTTCTTAAGACATGATACGCCTGCGGATCTTTGCGTCGGAGCTCCTTTGCTTGTTTTTTCTTCTTTTCGTAATCTGCCACGTCCCGAAGGGATGGTGAGTTCGCGACGTCATTTAGTGTGCTGTGGAAGTGGGCGAGCTCCATTGCGGTTGTTTTTCCCACGTCGGGAATAGCCAAAGCAAAGAGCCAGCGCGACAGCGGCAAAGTCCGAGCGCGCTCAATCGCGTTGATTGCCTTGGTCGCGTTCTTTTCGCCGAAAAGCCGCGGCGCTTCTTCGGTGCCCAGATTTAATTTGGCGAGTTGGTCGACCTTTAACTCGAAAAGATCGAGCGCCTCGCGCACGAGGCCGCGCTCGACCAGTTTGTCGGCCACAATTCCACCGACACTCTCAATGTCGAGCGCACCGCGTGCTGCGAAAAATTCCACGCGCCGCGTCGTCTGTGCCGGGCACTGAAGATTTTCACAGCGCCACGCGACGAATTGGGGGTCACGCTGGATGGGACTGCCGCAGACGGGACACTTGCCATGGACGTGCGCGGCAAAGTCGAACGGCTTTGCATCGCGCGGGCGCTTCGATTTCACAACTTCAACCACCGCGGGAATTACTTCACCCGCTTTTTCGATCACGACCGTGTCACCGATTCGGATATCTTTACGTTTGATTTCGTCTTCGTTGTGCAACGTTGCGCGACCAACCGTGCTTCCACTCACGAACATGGGCTCTAGCACCGCTACTGGCGTGAGAATTCCAGTGCGTCCAACCTGAATTACGATGTCCTTGAGACGCGTCTCAACGCGTTCTGCTGCGTATTTGTAAGCGATAGCCCAACGCGGTGATTTAGCGGTAAAGCCAAGCCGTTCTCGCTGTGCGAATGAATTCACCTTCACTACGGCGCCGTCCGTTTGATAAACGAACTTATGACGGATGCCGTCCAGTTCGTGAATGGCATCCAAAATTTCCTCGACAGAATTGGCCACCCACCACCGCTCGGTGACTGGCAAACCCAGTTTCTTGAGCAGCGGAAAAATTTCGGAGTGAAGATCGACATCAACTCCTTCGGTTGCTCCGGTTCCGTAAAGCACAATGCCGAGCGGGCGTTTGGCAACGATCGCTGGATCGAGTTGCTTAAGCGAACCGGCTGCGGCGTTGCGGGGGTTTGCAAACTGTGGCAGCCCTTCCTTCTTGCGTTCCTCGTTAAGTTTTTCGAACCCTTTCCTGTCCATGTAAACTTCGCCGCGCACTTCCAGAAGTTTCGCCGTACTACCGCGGAGCCGCTCCGGCACTGACCGGATTGTCCGGATGTTCTGCGTAATATTGTCGCCTACGTTTCCGTCTCCGCGCGTCGCCGCCTGACGTAGCCTGCCATTCTCGTAAATGAGCGAAACTGCGACGCCGTCGACTTTCGGCTCGATCACCACCGGGATTTTTTCGTTTGGTAAGAGTCGCTGGATGCGAGCATAAAAATTTTTCACCTCTTCTTCCGAGTAAGTGTTATCGAGGCTGAGCATCGGGATGAGATGCGCAACCTGTTCGAATGCTTTGAGCGGTGTTCCGCCCACACGCTGAGTGGGGGAGTCCAGCGTAACAAGATCAGGGAATCGCGTCTCCAGAGCGACAAGTTCCTTGTAAAGCCGGTCGTACTCGCGATCGCTGATTATCGGCGCGGCTTCGTCATAATAGAGACGGTCGTGCTTCCGGATCTCGTCTCGCAGCTGCTCGAGACGCTTTGCAGCTTGCTTCTCATCCAGGGCCATGAAACACGATACAAACGGGAAAAAGCTCGGCAATCGCACGGCGGTAATGCAAGCGGTAGGGCGGGCAGTCCTCTGCACGCCGTTCCGTTTGCAATAACAGCGGCGCGCACGGAGTGACGCGCCCTACCCACACTGCGCTTTCAAAATCGCGCAAGAACAGCTAAGCATTTAGGAAGTGATGAAACCCGGTGAGCGCATTCTCGGGATCGAAGGCGGCGGCACGAAAACCGCCTGGGTACTCGTAGAACCTGTAGTCCCGACAGGTCGGGATGATCCCGGCTGGGAGTTTCATGTGATCGACCAGGGAAAACTGCCCCCATCGAATTTTCGCCTCACGACGCCCGAGCGTCTGCGCGTGATTTTTGCTGAGCTGCCAAAGCAAATTGATCGCGCCGGAGTTTTCCTTGCCGGTTGCGCCACAGAGGAAGATCGCCGTTCGCTCAAGCAAATCTGTCTCGAGATCTGGCCAAATGCTAAAATCGTTACGGGTAGCGACCGCGACTCCGGCCTCGCAGCGGCGCTCGATCATGGAGACGGAATTGTCGTCAACGCTGGAAGCGGTTCATCGGTCACTGGACGCCGAGGTGAGCGAATCGAAAGAGCCGGCGGGTGGGGACACATCCTGGGCGACGCTGGCGGCGGTTATTTTCTTTCCATTCAGGCGCTTCGTCTGATCTTGCGCGAACACGATTTGCATCGCGGTGAGATCCGCATCGCCGCAAAAATCCTGCACGCGCTGTCCTTAAACAACCTGGATGAACTCGTTCGCTGGGTGCAAACGGCGGACAAAATGGACATCGCGATGCTCGCCCCGGTGGTGTTTGAAGCCGCGAATGAGGGTGATGCGCGCATGATGGAGATCATTGAAGAAGGCGCGCGTGTCCTCTGCGAATACACCGAGGCCGTCGCATCGGGTCTGCATTTGCTAGCGCCAAAGGTCGCAATGATTGGCGGCCTGTTTTACCGTGACTCGATTTATACGCATGCGTTTCGGCGAAGACTAAAAAAGAACCTGCCTGATGCTCGCGTGGCAGTCGCGGAACGCGCACCTGAGCTTGGGGCGGCATGGCTCGCATCCGAGCTTTGTGATCACGTCGCAGTTCATCCCAAGCTATCGGAGACCGAAATCGACGGTTTGGCTGCCGCTTTAACCGAGCAACGCAACCCTCGCTCGGAGAATCTGGAAAAAATGAGCGGACGAGAGTTGGTCCAAGTTTTTGTCGAGGAAGAGAAGTTCGTCCAGGCGGCATTGCATGCGGCGGCTGCCGAGCTGACCAGGGCCGTTGAAATCGTGGCCGAATCGCTGCGAAATGGCGGCCGGTTGTTTTATGTTGGTGCCGGGAGCAGCGGGCGCATTGGCGTTCTTGATGCGAGCGAAATCCCACCGACCTTTGGCGCGCCACGTGAGCTTGTGCAGGGAGTAATCGCGGGCGGGGTGACTGCGCTGTCTCGCAGCGCGGAGGGGGCGGAAGACGACGAAACTGCCGGCGCATTGGCCATGGATGAGCGGCGAATAAAAAATCCCGATGTTGTCATTGGGATTTCGGCCAGCGGCAGAACGCCATTCGTGCTCGGCGCGCTTGCGCGCGTAAACCAGTTAAGCGCAAAGACGATTTTGCTCACGTGTAATCCAACTGTAGCCGGTGGCGCTGACGCCGGGCAGCCGCGATCCCCGATCGCGGCTACAGTTCTCGATCTGGTGATCACGCTCGCAGTTGGGCCGGAAATTCTTACCGGATCAACAAGGTTGAAAGCCGGTACCGCGACGAAGGTTGCGCTCAACATCATTAGTACCGGCGCTATGATTGCGCTCGGTAAAGTGCGCGGCAATTTGATGGTGGATCTGCATACCACTAGTACGAAGCTGCGCGATCGCGCTGTGCGCGTGGTCGCTGAGCTGACCCAATGCGATTACAGTTCCGCACGCGAAAAACTCGAAGGGAACGGGTGGAATCTCCGTAGAATCATAGGCGAAATCGACAAAAAATAGGCGTCATGGGGTTTTGCATGGCCGTGGGTCTCCGCAGTATCGAACGCCCGCAGATGTTTCTTCCTTCGGTCATCGTCGCCAACGCATCACAGAAAATTTACATTTCGATAAGCGCAACAGAACTGCCTCGCGCGAAGGTGGTATAGCTTAACCGAAAGGAAACCTCTATGCTGTGGACAATATTTGTAATCTTGCTGGTGCTCTGGCTCCTTGGACTCGTCAGCTCCTATACCCTGGGCGGATTCATTCACATCCTGCTCGTCATTGCGATTGTGGTGCTGATCCTTCAGTTGATCTCAGGCCGGCGGCCATTGTAAGCTCGCATTAATGAAACCAGCCGGCATTGTCGGCATCATTCTGATCGTTGTCGGCCTCATAGGCTTCGCTTGGGGAGGTTTGGGTTGGACGACTCAAAAGAAAGATGCCCAGCTGGGCCCGCTTGAAATCACTCACAAAGAGACTCACGGAATCAATTTTCCGCCGGTCGCCAGCGGAATCTGTCTGGTCGGCGGAGTCGTGCTGGTGATTGTCGGCAGCCGAAAAAGCTAGGCGCACAATTCGCTTTCAGATCAACACCGATTCTGATTGAATCTGGCGCGT
>WNGD01005803.1_pt1 | contig 13010 bp, 12 predicted proteins | sample 5400671 | NCBI WGS metagenome assembly WNGD01 (sample SAMN13153369, study PRJNA577476) | soil metagenome | isolation source: 40 cm soil or saprolite under grassland replicate 2 | place: USA:California | collected 2016-06-15
GAGACCTGGGTTCAGAAGTCCGCTCGGTTTAGCGCTTCGCCCAGCCCGGATCCGGGTAGCGAGGTCGGGCGCTGGCGACATCGGGTGGCCAGATGAGAACCGCGCGCCCTGACTGGACCTGCTGCACGTAAACCGGCTTCACGGCGTTGGCCCCGCGGTCGTCGAACTTGATTTGACCGAAGAACGTGTTCAGGTCGGTGGCGGCAAGCGCGTCCCGCACCTTTGCGGACTCCGTCGAGGCCGCTCGCTCGATCGCCACCTCGAGCGTGAGGCAGGCGGCGGTCGCGGCGGCGGCATGCTGGTCGGGCATGTGCCCAAACTGCGAGGCGAACGCCAGTGCGTAATGAAAGCTATCGAGGAAGTAACTGATCCGGTTGCGGGCGGCAGGTGCCCATTGTGTCGCTCCCACGGCGAAGTTCGCCGCCTTGTGGAGGTCGGCCGTGAACCGGTCTCCGCCGGGCCCGTCGCTAAAGCCAAAGAGCTTGGGCTGAATGTTCATCTGCTGGGCCTGTTGAACCGTGCGCACGCTCTCAGCGGGATGGCCGACCTCGAGGATGATCTCCGCTCCGGCGGCGGCGGCTGCCCCGAGCTGACCGCTGATGTCGTTGACGCCCGAGGGATAGGTGTTCCAGTAAACCATGGTCAAGCCCTTCGCCTGCGCGTATGCAGCGGTTGCGTTCGCGATCTCGGCTGACAGGCTGTCGCTGGCGAACAGAATGGCGACCGATTGCGGTTTGGGGTCCTGCGCCAAGGCCATGTCGACCACGCCCTGCAGCTGTCGGCTGCGCGGCGCTAGCACGCTGAATAGATAGTGGTAATGGTTGTTGAGGATCGAGTCCGAAGACGCCCCGCTGCTGACCATGGGGACCTGGTGCTGCTCAGCGACCGGTACCACCCGGCTGGCAGTGGCGTCATTCGAGGGCCCCAGCAACATGGTGTCGTGGTTGTCCGTAATGAGGTGCTCCGTCGTCGCCGCCGCGATCGATGGCCGGCTCTGGTCGTCGACGATGTCGAGGCTGAGCCGGTGGCCGGCTCCCTTAAGGTAGATGCCACCCTTATCGTTGATCCAATCCTGGCAGTAGAGGTATCCCTCCTTGGCCATCTGGCCGTTCACCGCCTGGCTACCAGTGAGGGAGATGATCGTCCCGACCGTAATGGCACTGCCCAGCGGCGGGCTGATGACGGCCGGGCGGGGTGAGCAGGCGGCAGCCGCCGAGCTCGTCGCGATCAGGGCCGAGAGGGCAAGCCAGGACCTCCGCACGTCGCGTGATTATGTGCTCGCCGCGCCAACGAGCCCGGCCGACCGGATGACAAATTTGTTGATAGCCGGAGAGGCAAGGCCCGGGTGCCCACTAAACTATCCGATTGGGCAACGCCGGTGAACTCCTGGCGAACTCTGCTGAACTGTGCTGCGAAGTGGGCGAGGGGCCATGTTCGCCAGGACCTTGTCGGACCAGGGTCTCAGTCGATTAGTTTCAATGGCTAAAGGGGTGAGGACTGTTCGCCAAGACCCACCGGGGAGAGCGAGGCCGGGCGAAACGTTGGGGCTGCGGCCGACATCGACTCCGCCGGACGGCGGCTAGCCGTGCGCTGTGCGCTACAACGCCAGCGGGGAAGAGGGCTGGTCCTGGTCCCACCGAAAACGCCCGCAGCCGGCGAACGATCTATCTCTCAGAGTTCGCCCAATCGGCCCTGACGGGGCAACGCCAACGGCAGGATGATCCTCGGAGAACCCCTGAGCGGTGGACCGACAGTGGACTGGTCTTCACCAATCGCACGGGCGAAGGACTCGAACAGGGAGTGGTGGAACGTGCCCTCATACAGTCGCTGGCCAACGTGTCCAGGATCTGCTCGGCCACAGCAACGATCACATTGAGCCTCGAACACCTATAGCCACTTCACCCAGCCGCTTCATGAGTAGGCCGGCCGGACGATGCATGACGGTGTTGCTCCGGGAACCGGAAACTTGCGATAGAGGTACATGAATTATCTTCGCGGTATCCTTGACGCGTTGGGTCCAGACGATGGAAATCGTTGAGCGCGGACCGGGTAGTTGGCCGGTCGATCCTGAGCGGGCCTTCACTGAGTGCCACGATAAGCTTGTAAAGGCACGACGGGAAGCGGATCATTGGCGCTCCAACTTCAACCACCTCAAAGGCGATGTGCTAAGTCGTGAGCCCGACGATTTAGCTCGCACTAACCTTGAGCTTGCGAACAAGGTTCGGACGCTTGAGCACGAACTCATGCACTCGGAAGAAAGCGAGGAGGCATGGGAGGCAGCTCACGATGCGGTCGTTGCTCGTCTCCATCAAGTAGCCGAGAGCCATCACCCCGGCCAGCCGACGTGTGAGCGATGCCAGCCCGTCGTGACCGCACCTTCGAAGGCGCCTGATACCCCGACAAACTGAGGGACTGGGCTGCGGTGCTGCAGGCTTCCTGACGGCAACGACACTGAACTCCGGTGATGCGAAACCTCCACCGCGGACGATGGATTCCCTGTTCGGTATCGATGTAGACAGGCGCTAAATACCAGATCGCTCCGCGTGCGAGATTGTCAATTCCTTTGCGTCATACAAGGATGAGGGTGAGCACTGCGAGAGGCGAAGACGGCCAGCCAATTGACATAGACCTTGTCCTGAACCGTTCAAGATCAAATCGACAACTGATCCAGTCGCTGCGCCGGCGGGCGCTCGCAGTAGGTGTTTTTCTGTTTACCCTAGGCGTGGCCGCTTGCGGTGATCAGCTCGTAACCGCCAAGGCTTTGGAGGCGCATGCAGAAGCTCATCTTTACTATCCTGGCTCCACGGTGGTCAGTACAAGCCGGAGCGATGAGCGGTCAGCCATAACGGGCCAATACCCGGCTGAACTGAATACGGTTCTCCGAACCACGGGCTCCTCGGAAGAGATATACGCGTGGTATTCGCAACAACTGGGGCATCGAGGCTGGCAGGTCGCCGAAGTTGTGACGGTCAACGGTAATTACCAGCTCTACACCCGAGGAGATCGCGACGTCTTCCAAATCGGTGTTGTCTCCGGAGTTGAGACAACGTACACGCTTCGACTTAGCGTCGTGCCAGCTCCATGCGCCACGACTCCTCCCACATCAGCGGCCTTCGCGAAATGCGGTTGAGCGAAGCTGACTGAGCCGGGTTTGGATCGGCTTTGGGCCCGGCCCAAAGCCGGTTGAGAGGGCAGCTGACGGCAACGCAAGCCCCGCTGAACCCTGACGAACCCGGGGTGGGCTCTGTTGAACGGTCGAGCTCGCCCTCAAGTACGCAACGAATTTCAGCGAACTCTCCTGAGCTCTAGGTTGCGGGCTCGAAAAACTCAGAGCGACTTCGATCCGACACTCGACTCCAATGCACTCACGGGAGGTTCCGTCGCTCTTTTGAGACGAGATCGCGTAGGTGTGATAGTGGCTCGGTTTTCAGGACAAGCTCGTCAGCACCGGCGTTTCTCGTATCCTCGGCCGTGACTAGCTGGCCGGTATAGACGATGATCCTCAACTGTCGAAAACCATGTTCTCGGAGCTCTCGGCAGAGCGAAAAACCATCCAGGCCGGGCATCTGCAGGTCCGTTACCAGGATGGCGGGGTGGCGGGCGGGAACGAGTTCCCAGGCAGCGCGGCCATCTTCGGCTTCGATCACCTCATGACCATCTCGCTCGAACATGTGCCGAAGCATTTGGCGCACGTGGAGATCATCATCAACAATCAGAATCAGCGCCCCCTGTCGACTCTTCCGCCGTGTGAACGGCTTGCCTATTTTCATCCCATCACTGTCGCTGCCCAAGTCGATGGCGCAGCCCCTCTAGCCAGGCGACGATTTCCGAACCGGCCATCGGCCGTCCAACGAAAAATCCCTGGAGGAAGTCGCAGTTGAGACGCGCCAGCGCGTCCGCGGTTTGCGCGTTGTTCACGCCCTCCGCCACCACCTTGAGACCCATGCTGTGGCCGAGGTCAATGGTCGACCGCACAATCGTGGCGTCGTCCTGGTTGGTGACCATGTCGGTCACGAACGAACGGTCGATCTTCACTTCAGAAAGCGGCAGGTTTTTCAGGTACGTCAATGTCGAATAGCCCGTGCCAAAGTCGTCGACGGCGAGCCGAACGCCGAGATCATGGAGGAGACGCAGCGCTTCGAAGTCCTGGGTGGATAGCGTCGTCCGCTCGGTGACCTCCACTATCAACTTCTCCGGCGAGATCGACCAGGCCTGAAGCAGGCCGCTGATGGTGTCAGCGAGCTCCGGATCGAGCAGATTTCTGGCTGACAGATTGACGGCAACGGACAGGTCGATTCCCGCCGCCTGCCAGGCGTGCGCCTGTTTGAGCGCTTCGTTTAGCACCCACCTCGTCAAGGGATGAATCAACTCGGTCTGTTCGGCGGCCGGGACAAAGTCATTTGGCAGCAGGAGGCCATGCCTTGGATGGCCCCAGCGCACGAGTGCCTCCACGCTGTCGGGCTGGCCAGTGCGAAGGTCGACGATTGGCTGATAGTGCAGCAGCAGTTGGAGCTGATCGATGGCGGCACCCAGGGCGGCAATCAGAGGAGGTCGGACCGGCGGGTACGACCCGTGGTCGGCCGTGTAGACGCTGTAGCCGCTCCGGGCGCGCTTCGCCACATACATGGCGATGTCGGCATGCCGGGCAAGTGTGGTGGCGTCTTCGCCGTGCTCCGGGTAGATCGCGATCCCAATGCTGGTTCCGATGTCGACGGCGTGCTCTCCGAGCTGAAACGGTGCCTCGACCGCCTCAAGCACCTTTTCGGCGATGAGAATCGCGCGGGGCGCATCTGTGGCTCCAGCCGGCAGGACGGCAAACTCATCTCCACCGATGCGACCCACCGTGTCCGCTTTGCGGAGGACTCTCCGCAGACGTCGAGCAACTTCCTGGAGTACGCGATCGCCATGCTGGTGACCGAGCGTGTCGTTGATTTCCTTGAAGCCATTCAGGTCGAGGACGAGGAGTGCCTTCGGCTGTCTCTCGCGCTGTGCGCCAAGCAGCGCCTGCTCGAGCCGGTCCACGAGGAATGTGCGATTTGGAAGTCCGGTGAGACTGTCGTGGAGCGCTTGGTACTCAAGAGCTTCGGTCTGGGCTTTCCGCTCGGTGATGTCCCGCAAGAGCCCGAGATAAAGGCGGCCGTTGCCGAGCCGCACCTGGTTGATGCTCAACTCCAGCGGGAACACTGAGGCGTCCTTGCGCCGGCCTTGCGTTTCGTAGGCCGCCGAGCTGGCGTGCCTTTTCCCTGGTCGTAGGGTGCTCCTGAGCTGGGAGATGAACTCCGCCTGGTGGGATTCGGCAATCAAGAGCTTGAGGTCCTGCCCGATGACTTCACCGGCTTCGTAGCCGAACAGCCGCTGGGCCGCGGGATTGAAGGACTCGACGCGTCCGCTCTCATCGAACGTAACGAGGCCGTCGACAACATGGTCCAGCACCGCACGAATGCGTTGGCCACTTGCGCGCATTGCTTCTTCGGCTCGCTTCCGCTGAATAAGGCTGCCGAGATCCCGCGCGAGTTCGTCGAATCGCTCGAGGCGAAACCGGTCGAGACGGACGCGCCGTCGACTAAAGAAGGCAAGCGCGCCAACGATGTCCGATCCCTGCCGGATAGCAAATGCGCCGCCGCTGCGCAATTTGGCGCCGGCGACGAGCTCGCTGGGACTCACCTTGCTGTCCCGGCGCAAGTCGCCGGCCCAGTAAGGCGTTCCTGTTTTCCATATGACACCGAGCAGGCCCCGGCCTCGGGTGACCTTGATCTCGCGTCGGAGGGCCGTGAACCGCTCGAGTTCCGGTGATGGCCGCTGCCAGCCGTGCTCCCAGCGAAGGACATCAGCATCCCGATCAACCGCCCAGAACTCACCGACATCCCAACCGAGCTCGTCACAGATGCCCTGCAGCATGCGCGGCGCCGCTTCCGCCCAGGTCGGGGCCGTGGCGAACGGTTCCGTCACGGCGACGCGAAGGCTGGTCGGGAGGACGCCGCCGGGCGGCGCCAGCTCGCGGACCAAGCACACGAGCGTGACTTGCTCTCCGGGGCCCTGCGGCGAAGCCAGGACCAGCTCGATGGGAAAGGCGTGGCCATCGCGACGAATGCCGGTTAGCTCCATCGCGTGTGGCGGCTGATGCGACCCAGCGCTTCCGAGCCGTCGCACCCGCCGCCGCAACATTCTCTGCCAGTCGGTCGCCGCGACGATGGTCCAGAGAAGCTGTCCGATCGCCTCCGGGGGCGACCATCCAAACATTGCCTCGGCCCGCGAGTTCCAGCCGATGACAGCGCCATGCTTGTCGGTCGAAATCACCGCGACGGGTGACATTTCGACCGTCAACTTCAAGTTTGCCTCGAGTTCTTCGAGCATACGGTGACGTGCTGCTGCAACCCGCTCCGCCCGGACGGACGAGCCGTACAAGCTCAACAGACCCGCCATCAGTAGCAGGGCTGGGTCGAGTCGCAGCGCCGCGGCCGCGTACCAGGCCGCGTCGTAAGGCGCCTTCGAGAGTGTCTGGACGACGGCCTCAAATCCCAAAAGGATGAGGGCGGCGGTGATTGCGCCGGCGAATCGGGGATCGCCGCGGCGCCCCAGAGCATAAAAGGAGACCGCCGCTGCCACAGCAAAGGCCTCGACACCGAGCAGGGCGGTGTTGACATGGCTGAAATCGGCTCGGCTCAGCGACTGGAGGATGGGATCCAGCGCCATGGTCACCCCCACGGCCGCCCCCACGGCCGTGAGGGCGACCACGACGACCAGGGTCACCGCCCGACGCGGATTCGACAGCGATCCCGGGTGCTGGAGCAAGGCCCAGACGAGGAGGGCCGGCATTGCGATCCGGCCGAAATGGAATAGCAGCCCGCCATCCCGCGCACCGATCAGGGTCGGTAATAACACCCCGGTAAAACTGAGCAAGTGGGCCAACCAGAGCGTTGCCAGGGTGGCGCCGAGGCCAACGTATGGGAGCGCACTTCGCTCCTGCCGGACGATGACATCGATCCCCGCCATGGCGCCCGCCACCAGGACACTAAGCACGCCAGCGCCTTCGATGAGCGGAATGAACCAGGCGAGCGCCGTTCCACCGGGTGGTAAGAGGAGACTTGCGACTACTCCGGAAACGCCAACGGTCGATGCCAGTACCACCGTAAGGTGCGCCACCGGCAGGGCCACAACCTTACGCAGCAGGCTCCGCAATCCGAGACGTATTTGGTCCCCCACTAGACGTCCCGCCGTGAGTATTGAACGGCTCGATTACGGCACCGGACGCAAAAACGTGACGACCAGGCAAGAAAGCTGATACACACAGCACCCGGTTACCTGATCAGGTGGGTAACAGCCCCTTACGTCGTTCGTAAGGTTGCTATTCAGCGAACTCTGCTGAGCATTAGGCGGCGGGCTATGATTTGCCCTGCTTCTGCCCATCCGAGGCATGCTCGGACCCATGAGGAGGGATCCCTATGACGACGACGTATCCGGTTTCGTTCAACGTTGACTATCCCGACCGCGCCCTCGATCGACTGACTTCGGCGTTCCGCATTATCGTCGCAATTCCTATCCTGGCCGTCCTTAGTCTGCTGACTGGCGCCTCGCTGCACTACGTCACGACGAACAACACGACGAACGAGACGGTCACCCTGGCCACCGGCGGGGGCGTGTTGTTTCTTCCCCTCGTGTTGATGATCGTGTTTCGGCAGAAGTATCCGCGGTGGTGGTTCGACTGGAACCTGCAGTTGCTCCGGTTCTCGGCTCGGGTCAGCGCCTACCTTGCCTTGCTCGACGACCACTATCCGTCAACAGACGAGGAGCAGGCGGTTCACCTGGATTTCCCCTATCCGGACGCGCGCCAGCTCAATCAATGGCTTCCCTTGGTGAAATGGTTGCTGGCCATTCCCCATTACATCGTGCTGTTCTTTCTGGGGATCGGAGCGATCGTGGCGATCATCATTGCCTGGTTCGCCATTCTCTTCACCGGGAAGTACCCGCGCGGGCTATTCGACTTCGTGGTGGGGGTCCTGCGGTGGAGTAATCGAGTGACCGGCTACGCGTTCGTCCTCGTGACCGACGAGTATCCACCGTTCAGTCTGGCCTAACCAAGACGGGATCAGCAGCCGACCTGCGAAAAAAGTTTAAGTTGACTATTTGGATTGACATAGTCAACAATTTCCGGCAAAATGGCACGATTACCTACTGGGAGGAGGACCAGCATTGCCCGTCGCCCCGATGACCAGCGCCGATCCGCCCAGCCGCGTTCCTGACTCGAACATCTCCCTGACCGAGCTTCGACAGCGTCTCGGCGACCCCAACCTCGCGATCGCCGACGTCCGGGCGCTGCCCGCCTACAACGGGTGGCGATCCGGAGGCGCGGCTCGCGGCGGCCACATCCCCGGCGCGGTTGCCTTCCCCCGCGCCTGGCTGGAAAGCGTCGATGCGCCCGAGGTCGAACGGCTGCTCGGTTCCAAGGGCATCCTGGCCAGCCGCGAAGTGGTCCTCTATGGCGATCGAGCCGAGGACACCCTGGCTCTCAGATCGAGGCTGGCCCAGCTAGGTCAGACGGGCGTCAGGATTTATGAGGGGGGCTGGACCGAGTGGGCGGCGGACGCGACGCTGCCGGTTGACCGTCTGCCGAACTACGACAAGCTCGTCCACGCCGAATGGCTCCGCGAGCTGCTCGATGGCGGACACCCCGAGGCGGCGCCCACCGGGCGATTCCTGCTCTTCCACGTCAACTTCGGCGTTCCGGAGGAGTATGAAGAGAACCACATTCCCGGAGCGCTCTATCTCGACACCAACCGGCTGGAGAATCCGCGCGACTGGAACCGCCGCACCCCGGAAGAACTCAAGGTCGCCCTGCGGTTCTTCGGCATCACGCGCGACACCACCGTCATCTTGTACGGCCGCGATACCGAAGGCCACGCCAACGAGAAATGGCCGGGCCGCCGGGCGGGACAGATCGCCGCCTGCCGCGCGGCACTGATTCTTCGCTACGCGGGCGTTGACGATATCCGACTCCTCGATGGCGGCTACGACCACTGGGTTCAGGCCGGAAATCCGCTCGAAACCGTCTTCAACGAGCCAGAGCCGGTCGCCTCGTTCGGTGTGCAGATCCCGTTGCGGCCCAAGGTCATCATCGACATCGACGAGGCCAAGCAGATTCTGGCCGATCGGGAGCACGCCGCGCTCGTCAGCGTCCGTACCTGGCGGGAGCACATCGGCGCGGTCAGCGGCTACAACTACATCGGTCCGGCCGGCCGGATCGCGGGCGACGTCTGGGGAAACTGCGGTTCGGATGCGTATCACATGGAGCACTACCGCAACGTCGACAACACGATGCGGGCCTACCCGGAGATCGCGGCGAGCTGGAGAGACGCGGGCATCACCGCCGACAAATGGGTCGCCTTCTACTGCGGCACCGGCTGGCGCGCGGGCGAGACCTGGTTCTACGCGCACCTGATGGATTGGCCGCGGATCGCCGTCTACGACGGCGGTTGGTTCGAGTGGAGCCAGGATCCGGTCAACAACCCGGTCGAGGTGGGGGAGCCGGTCCCCGTCTAGAACGGCTTGCCCGTTTGGGCACAAGGCTATGCACGCGGGGACCTTGCCGACCTGTGACGGACGAGCGAGCATGCGGTCGTGCCAGGCCGCAGGCGCCTAGAAAAACGCGGCCTCGAGGAAGAGGATCGCCTCCCACGCCGAGCGCCGGCGCGTCCTTCGTCTGACATCGGTGAGCTCGCCAGGATGGATCCCTGGCCGATGCTGGCGACCGCCGACTCTCACACCAGGGAACGGGTTGTCCTCCGGCTCCAGCAAACCGAAGGTAACGCGCGGGTAGCTCAGCGTCTGGCTGGTCTGCCGAGCGACGCGCACGTCCAACGCCAATCCGTCCAGGCCGTTCCGAAGCTCCAACTTCGCAAGGACCTGTTCCTCCTCCGAGGTGTCAGCGACGTGAAGCCGAAGGACGCGACCACTCCTGATGACGACGATCGACCCAAATTCTGGGTACTTGACTTCGACGCGCTTGTCGACGACGAGTCGTTGCTGGGACGGGCGCTTGCCGACCAGAAGCGGATCAAGCAGATCTACACCGGCAAGGCCGACGACAACACGCCCCTGGGCTTGACCCTTTCCAACGCGGCGGTCAACATCCTGATGAGCACGCCACCTGGTCAGAATTTCCTCGACACGCTGCACATCAAGAATTTGACGATTGTCCTCGATCCGACCCAGGGCACTTACGGCCTATCCGTCAAACTCAAGCTGAACTGGCTCTAACAGCCCGCGGCCGCTCGCGCATGAATCAGTGCGGCGCGGCACCCCGACGCCGTTGTGCCATGACGTCGAGCACGCTCGCGAGGCTGAGCCCTCGCTCTCGCAGCAACACGGCGGTGTGAAACCAGAGATCGGCGACTTCGTTGGTCAGCGCCTCGTTGCTTTCCTGGGCGCCGGCGAGCAGGACCTCGACGGCTTCCTCGCCGACCTTTCGGAGGATCGCCGCGCGCCCGCCGTCGAACAGCGTCGCGGAGTAGGACCCCGGCGGTCGTTGCGTCTGCCGCTCGCGGAGCGTCGCGTCGAGCTGGTCGAGGATGGTGCCCGGCGCGGCAAAGCACGCGCGCTGACCCGTATGACATGCCGGGCCGGAAGGATGAACCGAGAGGAGGAGCGCGTCGGCATCGCAGTCGGTCTGGATTTCCTCGACGTGCAGCACGTTGCCAGAGGTCGTGCCTTTGTGCCACACGGCTTGCCGGGTACGGCTCCAAAAGTGCGCCTCGCCGGTCTCGACGGTCCGAGCCAATGCCTCCCGGTCCATGTACGCGACCATCAGGACGGCGCCTGTTGCCAGGTCCTGGGCGATCGCGACGATCAGGCCGCGGTCGTCGAAGGTGAGGCCGGCAGAATCGGGCGCGTTCATATTCGTACCGGGATGCCCTGGCTGGCGAGGTAGGCCTTTACCTGCGGGATCGGGAACGCCCCGCTGTGGAAAATGGACGCGGCCAGCGCGGCATCGGCCCTTCCCTGGGTCAGTACAGCCGCGAGGTCTTTGGGGTGGCCGGCGCCGCCCGACGCGATCACAGGGATCTGCACGGCGTCGACCACCGCGCGCGTGAGCTCGAGGTCATAGCCGGCCCGCGTCCCATCGGCGTCGATGCTGGTCAGCAGGATCTCTCCGGCACCCCGGTGCTCCACTTCGCGCGCCCAGCCAACCGCGTCGAGCCCGGCCGGGGTCCTACCTCCGTGCGTGAAGACCATCCATCGATCTTTTCCCGAGGCGCGTTTCGCATCGATCGCCACGACAATGCATTGCGAGCCGAAGGCGCGCGCTCCTTCCGTGATCAACTCCGGGCGTTGCACCGCCGCCGTCTGGATCGAGACCTTGTCGGCGCCGGCGCGCAACAACGTCCGGATCTCGTCGACCTCGCGGATGCCCCCGCCGACCGTGAGCGGAATGAAGACTTCGTGCGCCGTCTGCTCGACGAGCTCCACAAGGGTCGCCCGGCCCTGCGGCGTCGCGTCGATATCGAGGAACGTGAGCTCGTCCGCGCCGTCCTCCGAGTAGCCTCGGGCGAGCGCAACGGGATCCCCCTGGTCCCGTAGTTGCTCGAAGTGCGTCCCCTTCACGACTCGGCCGCGGGCGGTGTCGAGGCACGGGATGATCCGCTTGAGCAACATGTGGATTCGGCCTACGCGGCCGCCTCCACGTTCGCGAAGCGCAGGAAGTTCTCGAGCAGGCGCAACCCCGCGGTCCCACTTCGCTCCGGATGGAACTGCACGCCCACGAGTCCCTGGCGCGCGACAGCGCTGACGAAGGGCACGCCATGGGTGGTCTCGCCGGCGGCCAAGGTGGGGTGGCGAGGCACGACGACGTAGGTGTGCACGAAGTAGAAGGCCTGGCCCTCCATACCTTGCAGCACCGGGTGCGGCCGGACGTGTTCCAGGGTGTTCCAGCCGACGTGGGGAAGCTTCTCCCGCGTCTCCAGTCGCCCCACCGTGCCGGGAAGCACGGCCAGGCAAACCGCGCCGTCCTCCGCGCTCGACTCGAAGAGCAGCTGCATCCCCAGGCAGATCCCAAGGAATGGGATCCCAGTACCAATGGCTGCAATCACGGCCTGATCGAGGCCTCGATCGCGCAGGCTCGCCATCGCGGGCCCGGCCGCGCCCACGCCGGGAAAGATGATGGCTCGTGCGCGGGCCAGATCCTCGGGCGTCGCGGCGATGGTGGCCCTCGCGTTGAGCCGTGCCAGGGCATTCTCAACGCTGCGAAGGTTGCCGGCACCGTAGTCGATCAGCGCGATCATTTCGTGCTTGCGCTCTTTCCACGCAGGGCTGGATCGACGGCGCAGGCCTGCCGGAGCGCACGCGCAAGGGCTTTGAAGGTCGCCTCGGCCAGGTGGTGGTCGTCGCGCCCCGAGGCGACCACGTGCAGGGTCACGCCACCGCGCAGGGCAAACGTCTCCAGAAAATGGGGGACCATCGTTGCCGGTAGCGAGCCGATCGTAACGCCGCGCAGCGGCAGGTCGATCATCGCGTAGCCACGGCCGCCGCAGTCGACCGCGACGGTCGCCCGACTCTCATCGAGCGGCACGATGGCATCGCCGAAGCGCGCGATGCCGGATCGATCACCCAGCGCCTCCGCCAGCGATTCCCCCAACAGGAGGGCAACGTCCTCGACGGTGTGATGCGCATCCACCTCCAGGTCGCCGCGTGCCCTCACCTCGAGGTCGAGGCGGGCATGCACGGCCAGCGCGCGCAGCAGGTGGTCGAGAAAAGGAACGCCGGTGGAGACCTCGATGGCGCCGCCTCCATCGAGGTTGAGCCGCACGGACACGTCGGTCTCCTTCGTCTGCCGCTGTCGTGCGGCGGAGCGCTCAGCCGGCATGCGGTCTCCATTGGGACAGGGCCTCCACGAGGCGGGCGTTTTCGTCCGCGGTCCTCACGGTGATGCGCATGAATCCCGCCAGCGGCGATCCACGGGGAAACGTCCGTATCACCAGCCCACGGCGGAGAAGCCACGCCGCGGCGCCGTCGCCGGC
>WNGD01006448.1_pt1 | contig 13009 bp, 9 predicted proteins | sample 5400671 | NCBI WGS metagenome assembly WNGD01 (sample SAMN13153369, study PRJNA577476) | soil metagenome | isolation source: 40 cm soil or saprolite under grassland replicate 2 | place: USA:California | collected 2016-06-15
GGCCGTTCCTCTACTTCCCGCTCCGGCATCACTTCGAGCAGAACTTCCACGTCCGCCACCGGCTCGGGCGGTACGGGGCGGGCCGCTGCATGGACTTCGAGACCGACGGGCCGAGCGAGATCGCCGCCGCGATCGCCGAGGAAATCGGCCGCGAGGTCGACTACCGGCCGGTCGAGACGGACGGCGCCGCGCGCGCCGCGGCATTGATTGCCGAGCTTCTGTAGCCCGCTAAACTGGTCGCTCGCCTGGGGGCGTAGTTCAGTTGGTTAGAACGCCGGCCTGTCACGCCGGAGGTCGCGGGTTCGAGTCCCGTCGCTCCCGCTAAGGCTTTTCCCCTGCAAATCGGCCGGTCGTGTTGTCTCGGCTGACGCTTCTGCGAGGTCGCTGTGGCCCGTTCGTGGCCCATTCCTCTTTCGAAAAGTCCCTGCAAATAGCGATTTCAGGACTCAGATCGTAACCGGTCGCACGAACAAACCAGGTCATACACGGATCTCTTCCTAAACGAGACCGGGCGCCTGTGGGTCGATTTCCGCCCGAGCGATGCCTCGAAAGAGGCCAGCTAAGCCCGCTCTGCTGCAGTTTCTGACGGCTGCATCTCCGCCAGGCGTGCTCGAGCGCGCTTGGCCATAGCGAGGTTGCGCTTACGCTCGTAGCGGTCGAGCGCCTGCTCCAGGGCGGCCGTTGCTTCGTCGGCGCGGCCGGCTGAGTACAGCACCTCGGCGAGGTCGCAGAGCGCGTCGCCCTGGAAGCTCAACCCGTCGGTCTGCTCACTGATTGCAACCGCCTCGCGTGCGAAGCGACCGGCCTGCGCGTGCTCGCCGCGGCTCGCCTGCACGAGTGCCCGCACCTGTCGCCACAGTGCCTGGGTCCTGAGGTCCTGCTCGTGTCCGAGCTTCCGGCCAAGCTCCGCCAGCGGCTCGGCCTCGTCGTAGCGTCCGAGCGCGCAGAGGCAGCGCCCGCACATCGGGGCGTAGGTCGAGAGCCATTCGCGCTGTCCGTGCTCCTCGCACCAGTCGCAGAACGCGCGGAGGTAGCCGACCGCCGCCTCTTCATCGCCAGCGAGGATCGCAATCTCCGCAAGGCTCTGGCCATTGTCGATACCGGTCAGCTCGCGGTAGCGCGCTCCCGCCTCGTGCGCGAGCGGCCAAGCCTGATCGAAGCGCCCGAGCATCGCAAGCAGCCGAGCGCGCTGGCGAAGTGAACGGAGATCGGGATTCTCGGGCAGAGCTGCGTCAAGTACGCGCAGGGCCTGGTCCGCGGGTCTTGGGCCGTCGACGAGCGCGCCCTCCAGATTGAAGAGGTGTCGAGGCTCGTAGCCTGCGCGCCGGGCATGCCGAAGAGCCTGCTCGGCGGCCTGCGCGGCGTCCTCGAAGCGGAAGCGGGTGTAGGCGACTCCGTAGCCGAGCGCGTCCCAGACGCGGACGAGGCCGGCGTGGTCTTCTCCCTGCGCGAGCAAGGGGAGCGCACTGCGAGCAAGTGTTTCGAGCTCGTCGAGGTCGGGATCCTCCGCGACCACAAACCGCTGGTAGGCGGCGACGACGCGGGCGAGCGCTTCACCAGCTTCGTCGCCTGCCTCGCAGGCTCGTTCGGCCGTAGCTTCCGCGACCGCTAGCGCTTGCTCGGGTGAGATAAAGCGGCACGCCCACGCAAAGTCGAGCTCGAGGTGGACATCGAGCCGGTGCGGACGCGTCAGCTCGAGCGCCCGCTTTAGGAGCGCCGCGGCGCCGCGCTCATCGCCGCGCCAGAGCGCGCGCCGTCCCCCCGCTGCCAGCCGCTCGCCCGCCCGCTCTGCCAGTGCCGGCGCGGTTTGTCCGAGTTCGCCTTTGTAGCGAGCGGCCTGCTCCAAGTGGTAGCCCACGAGCTCGTCCAGCTCGACCAGCTGTCGGCCGCGCTCGTCCCGCCAGGCGCTTCTCGGGCCGGACGAGTCCCTTGCGCACGAGCGCGGCGAGTCGGGGAGTCACCTGGCTCTCTTCAGGGCCGAGCGCCTGGACGGCGCCGCGGTGGAAGAGTTCCCCCTCGACGGCCCCGCGCTCGAGCACCCGCCGCTCCGCTGTCTCGAGCTGATCGAGGCGGGCGGCAAGCAGCGCCCGCAGCGTCGGCGGAACCGTCAGCTCGCCGTCGGCCTGCTGGGCCATCGCCAGCATCTCCGCGACGAACATCGGGTTGCCGCCCGCGGCGCGGGCGACCCGCTCCTTCAGCTCGTCCGGCAGGACCTCACCAATGAGCTCACCGACCTCCTCATCCTGAAGCGGCTCAAGTCGCAGCGTGACCGGCCAGGCGGGACGGCGCTCGTCGAGCTCCGGCCTCGCCATGCAGAGGAGCAGGAGCGGCGCTCCGGAGGAGAGCAGGGCCACGTGCTCGAGCAGGTCGAGGAAGGTCTCCTCCCCCCAGTGGACGTCGTCGAAGACCACGATCAAGGGAGCCTGTTCTTCGAGTAGCGTGCGGAACGCCCAGGCGATCTCCTCCGCCGATGCCCCCGCCGAGGTCTCGCCGAGCAGCGAACGGATCGCGGCTGCGGCTGCCTGCTCGGAGGGCAAAGCGTCGAGCTGCTTGATCACCTCGACTATGGGCCAGTAGGTGATTCCTTCCCCGTAGGCGAGGCAGCGGCCCTGGACGACCAGCCCCTCGATCAGAGCGACGGCCTCGGCGACGAGGCGCGACTTACCCACGCCCGCCTCGCCGACGATCGTGACCAGCTCGCAACGCTGTTCGGAACACGCTCGCTCCCACGCCGCCTGGACCAGCGCCAGTTCCTGCTCTCGCCCGACGAAGCGGGGCTCGTGGCGGCGCTCCGTCGCTCCCCGCGCCGAGAGCAGCCGGAAAGCCGGCACCGGCTCCGACTTGCCCTTGAGCACAAGCGGCTCGACCGCTTCCACCTGAACGGCGCCGCGAACGAGCGCGAGCGCTGGTTCCCCGATCAACGCCTCCCCCGGCTGCGCCGCCTGCTGCAACCGGGCGGCGACGTTGACTGCATCCCCGGTCGCAAGGCGCTCCTCGGTGCCGGTGACGACCTCGCCCGTGGTGACCCCGATGCGGCCCTCGACGTCGAGCTCGGGCAAGACCTCGCGCATCTCGACCGCCGCCCGGCAGGCGCGCAGGGCATCATCTTCGTGCGCGACGGGCACCCCGAAGACCGCCATGACAGCGTCGCCGATGAACTTCTCGACCGTGCCACCGTGGCGCTCGACAATCGCCTTCATCCGCTTGAAGTAGCGGGCAAGGAGCGCCCTGAGTGCTTCCGGGTCGGTCGACTCCCCGAGCGCCGTCGAGCCGACGACGTCGCAGAAGAGCACCGTTACGACCTTGCGCTGCTCCGAGGTCCGTGTGGCCGCCGCGGCCCCGCACTCCGGGCAGAACTTGAAGGCCTCGGCGGCCTCGTAGCCGCAAACAGCACAAGTGGGCACGAGCCGAGTCTAGGAACGCGCTCGCGATAGAACAACCTGGTGACGAGGCGGATGTCACCGGCCGGGTGCCCGCTCAGGTGAGCTGGCACCGGAAAATGTCCGGGAGCCAGCGTGCAATGGAAGGGGCCTGCATCCAGTAGGCCCCTTTTCGCGTTGCGGGAAGCGCTGTGGCACCAACTCCGTCGCCTCCGGTTTGTAGTCTTGCTAGCCAACAGCCTCATGACCCATTTATGGCCCTAACGCCGCTCGAAGGCCGGCGGCAGCGACTCCAGGGGGTCGAATTGAATAGCCTCTTCCCGGCGGCGCGCAGCGGCCGGCGACGTCGCGTCGTTGTCCATGAAGACAAGATTTCGTGGCCCACTCGTGGCCCAAACGTCGATTGGACGATTGGCTCAACCATGCGGTGCAGAGGAGTGTCGGAGCGGAAAGTTCCTGCAAATGACCTCGTTCAGAGACGTTCGTGGCCGGGCGTCGTTGTGCCTGACTCGGCCTGTCACGCCGGAGGTCGCGGGTTCGAGTCCCGTCGCTCCCGTCTCTCGAAACCCTGCAAAAGCACAGCTTTGCTTTGCCGGATCGCACGCACTTCCTCGTGATCGTAGCCCGCTCGCGGCCCGAACGTCCCGGGATCGGACTGACAACTCGCGAAGAGGAGATCCCAACTGGCCCCATGACTTTCCCCGAGGGCCCAGAGCAGCGCCTCCCGTAAGAGCGTGAGGATCGAGCCGAGCTCGGTGGTGGTCAGCAACTCAGCCAGCTCGCGGGCTTCAGCCCGGCTAAGAGCGACAGTCGTCTTCGTGCGCAGGCCGCGCGCGAACAACAGCGAGAGGCCGCGCCTGGGGACCAGGCGCAAATCCCGATCCGTTATCCGTTATCCGTCAAGACAACGGAGCATGCCGCGCACATCTCGCGGGAGGCTGTAATAACATCCCTGCAAAACACCATGTTTTGCTATCTAGGCAAATAACCGTTAGAGAGGTTGAAGATACGAATCTCCTGATCTCCGCGGTCAGACCCAACGACCTCGGGCTAGTTGGCTGCGCACCCTCTGGCGGCGAGCGCTTCGATCTGACGCCCAGGCAGAGACGGACTCAAGCCCCTTACTTCATACGCTTTGCGCATGCTTGTAGGACGTGAGAGCGAGATCGCGACGATCGACCGCGTGCTCGACGAAGCGCGCTCGGGACGAACGGCCGGCCTCATCGTCGCGGGCGAGGCGGGCGTCGGCAAGACTGCGCTCCTCGACGATGCGGTTGCGCGTGCTGCGGACTTCCTCGTGCTGCGCACGCGCGGGGTCGAAGCCGAGGCTGAGGTGCCGTTCGCCGCGCTCGTCGAGCTGCTCGGACCGGTGGCGAGCCAGGTCGACGCGCTCCCCGAGCCGCAGGCGAGGGCGCTGCGGGGCGTCTTCGCGCTGGCAGGCCTGCAGCAACTCGAAGCGACGGCGGCGGCGGCTGCAACGCTCGCGCTACTGGCTGCAGCCGCCGAAGACGCAGCGCTGCTCGTAGTCGTCGACGACGCGCACTGGCTCGACGCCGCGAGTGGGTTCGCCGCCGCGCTCGCGGCTCGTCGCCTACGCGAGGCGCAAATCGCGATTCTCTTCGCCGTCAGAGAAGAGGAGGAGCCGCGCTTCTCGCTCGAGGGCATCGAGCGCTTCGCGATCGAACCGCTCGATCGGGACGCTTCGCGGGAGCTCGTGACAGGCGCGTCGCCGTCGCTCGATGAAGCGACGGCCGAACGGATCGTCGCGGCCGCGGCCGGCAACCCCCTTTCCTTGCTCGAGCTCCCCTCGCTTACACGTTCCGGCGGCGACCTTTCCGTCCTCGATGATCCGCTTCCGCCGGGAGAGGCGGCGCGGCGATTGTTCGGCCGCCGCCTGCAAGCCCTCGACCCCGCAGCGCGGCTTGCCCTCCTCGCGGCTGCGGAGGAGCGATCGGGCGAGCTGCGCATTCTCGCGGCAGCGTGGTCGTGGCTCGGCGTAGAGACACTGGCGATCGAGACGGCCGAGAGCTGCGGGCTCGTGCGTATCGACAGGCAGCGGCTCGACTTCCGTCATCCGCTCGTTCGGTCACTGGTCTACGGCGAGGCCGCGCCGGCTGAACGTCGCCGCGCGCACAGGGCCCTCGCCGAAGCGCTGGCGAGCGACCCGCGTGCTCGTGACGAGCGGACCTGGCACCGCGCTCTCGCTGCCGTCGGCCCTGACGCGGAGGTGGCTGATGCGCTCGCCGAGAGTGCGGCGCGTCTGCCGACGCCCGCGGCGACGCTCGAACGGGCGGCGCGGCTGACGCCCGATACCGCCGTTCGTGTGCAGCGCTTCCTCGCAGCGGCCGAGGCGGCGCAGGCCGCGGGCGAGTTTCAAGCCGCAGCCTCGCTTGCGACCGAGGCTCAGGACGAGACCGATGACCTCATCAACCTCGCCCGTGCCGAGCACGTGATCGCGGTCAGCGAGTTCGAGCGTGATCGACCACGCGAGGCCGTCGACCGCCTGGCCCGAGCCGCGGACTGGATCGCGGAGCTGGCACCCGCCCAAGCGGCACGCATGCTCGCGGATTCGGTCGAGCCCTGCGCGGCGACCGGACAAATCGAGCGAGGCGTGCAGCTCGCCGCCCGGGCCCGGGAGCTCTCGCGCAGCAGCAAGGACCCCGTCACACGCTTGCGAGTCGCGTGCAGCCACGCGAACGCGATTTTCTGGTCGGGCCGGTTTGGCGAAGCGCGAGCCCTGTGGCATGAAGCTGCGGACGAAGCGACGCGAGAGGACGGCGCTGCGCTCGTCGGAATCGAGGCCCGCGTACTCCTTCAGGACGCTTGCTCCTCGGGCGGCGACCTCGAGCGCGCGCGATCATTCGGCGAGCAGGCGGTGAACGAGTCACGCCGCCTCGGCGCGCTCGGCCCGCTGCGACTCGCGCTCGCAGGCCTCTTCACGGTCGAGTTCTTCGCCGGCCGCGTCCTACCCGCGCTCGCGGCAGCCGAAGAGGAGCTCGAGCTCGCGGAAGGTCTTGCCCGACGCTACGCCCGAATCGATGCTCTCGGCCACGTCGCCTGGTGCGAGACGATGCGGGGCCTCGAGGCGCGCTGTCGCGCTCACATCGCCGAGCGGTTCGAGCTTTCCGCGAGCGGTCACCCAGATCCGATCGTGCACCCGGCGCTCGGACTCCTCGAGCTCGGCCTCGGTCACGGCGAGGCCGCGGTGACCGCGCTCGAACCGACGGTTCGCATTCGCGAGCAGCGCGGTGCCGTCGACGCGGCGCTGTGGACTCCGGAACTCCCGATGCTGATCGAGGCGTACGTACGCGCGACCCGGCCCGTCGACGCCGAAGCAACGCTCGCGCGCTTCGAGGCGCAGGCGTGGAAGGTCGAGCGCCCGCTCGCCGAGGCGCTCGCTCACCGCTGTCGCGGGCTGCTGAGCGGCAAAGGCTTCGAGACGCACTTCGACGCGGCAGTCGCAGCGCACGAGCTCGATCCGCGCCCGTTCGAGCGCGCGCGCACGCTCCTCTGCTACGGCGAGCGCCTGCGCCGGGAGAAGCGGCGGCTCGACGCACGAGAGCGGCTCCAAGAGGCGCTCGATGCGTTCGTAGCGTCGGGAGCAACGGCGTGGGCGAACCGTGCGGAGGCCGAGCTGATCGCGACAGGCGAGCGCTCCCGCCGGCGGGTCGCAGCGACGCGCGACGACTTGACGCCGCAGGAACTCGTCGTCGCGAACCTCGTTGCGCAGGGACTAACAAACAGAGAAGTTGCGGCGCAGCTCTTTCTGAGCACGAACACGATCGAGACGCACCTGCGCCATATCTTTCAGAAGCTTTCCCTTCGTTCGCGCACCGAACTGGCCGCGAAGTTCACGGATTTCCGTGATTCGACTCCGGCTTCTGCGGCCTAGCGTCCGCAGCGGTTGCCGGCGAACGAAAGGGTGCAGAATGCCTGGAAAGCTCCTCATCGCAACGCTCCTGGCCTCGCTCGCGACCCTTGCGAGCCTCGGCGGCGGAACCGCGACCGCCCGGGCGCTCCGGCCGAGCGCAAATAGCCTGCGGGCCGCAAAGTGCGCACGCGGCTCAGTTCCCGCCCGCATCGACGGCAAGCGCGTCTGCCTGCGCGCGGGCCAGCGCTGCAAGAAACGCTACGAGCGCCAGTACCGCCGGCACGGCTTCCACTGCCAGGCCGGACGGCTGAGGCGACGGCACAAGCCGCCGCCGCCGCCGCCGCCACCGCCGCCGCCGCCGCCCGCAGGCCAGATCGTCGCCACGATTCCCATCGGCCATCCCGTCGGGGCGATCGCCGCGGGCGAGGGCGCGATCTGGGCAGCGAACGGTGACGCGACCGTCTCTCGCATCGACCCCGCGACGAACACAGTCGTTGCGACGGTCAGCACGCTCCACAGTGCCTTCGGCATCGCCGCCGGAGACGGCGGCGTCTGGCTTTCGAACTCGGACGCGGACACCGTCACGCGGATCGATCCCGCCACGAACGCGGTCGTAGCGACGATCCCAGTTGGACAGGCTCCGACGGGGATCGCGATCACGCCGGGAGCCGTCTGGGTGGCGAACCACCACAGCGGGTCGGTGATGCGGATCGATCCGGCTACCAACACGGTTGTTGCCACGGTCTCCGTTGGCCAGTACGCAGACACCGGGCCAATCGACCTCGCAGCGGCCGGCGGCTCCGTTTGGTTTGACGCCGACGAGGCCTCAGGCTCGATGGCCGAGCGTCTCGACCCGGCGACCAACGCGGTGGTGGCAAGGGTTCCGATCCCGCTGAACTCGCACGCGACCTTCGGGTCCGACGGCGCTTCACTCTGGCTCGGGGACCTGGACGAGACGAAGATCTACCCCGTCGACCTGGCCGGTAACGCGCTCGGCACTCCGATCATGGCGCCGGACCTGCCGTTGATCCTTCGCGTCGGCCTCGGCTCGGTCTGGAGTGTCGCGCCCAGCACAGCCCTCGTCCGGTATGACCCGGTCACCGGTACGGTCGCCGGCGAGACGCCCTTTCCGGCCGCCAGCGGGCTCACCGTCGACTACGGCGCGGCCTGGGTCGGGCGCATCACCGACAACGACGTCTTGCGGATCGTGCCCTGATCCTCTGACAAGGAAGGAGAACGCAATGACCAGTCATCCCATCACTCCCAGGCTCTTGCTTGTGGTGGTGGTGGTCGTGCTGGCCGCCGCGGCGCAGCTCGTGGGCGCTCAGCGGGCCCACGCGACCTATCCCGGCACGAACAATGGCAGGCTCGCGTTCGCGATGAACGTGGGCGGCAACGTCGACATCTACTCGGTGCTTCCGAACGGGAACGACCTACGACGCCTGACCGACGATCCGTCGTTCGACGCCGCCGCGAGCTACTCGCCGAGCGGGAAGGAGATCGCCTTCAACAGCAACCGCAGCGGCAGCTTCGAGATCTGGAAGATGAAGCAGAACGGGACGCAGGAGGAGGAGGTGACCCATCTCGGGGGCAGGGTCCTCTTCCCCGACTTCTCGCCCGACGGGACGAAGATCCTCTTCTCCGGCCTCGTCGGCAGCGACCCGCACAGCGATCTCTACACCGTCAACGCGGACGGCTCGGGACTCGTGCAGCTGACGAGCAGTGCGGGCAACAATAGCTTCGGTGTCTGGTCGCCGGACGGCTCGAAGATCGCCTTCATCAGCGACCGGACCGGCTTCGACCAGGTCTGGGTGATCGACACGAACGGCGGCAACCCGGAGCAGCTGACGACCGATCCGACCTCCAAGGGCCAGCTGCCCGACTGGAGCCCGGACGGCTCCAAGATCGCCTACGCCGACTCCCTCACCGGCACCAGCGACATCTACATCATGAACGCCGACGGCAGCGACCCGACGCGGCTGACCACCAGCTCCGACATCGAGTTCGGACCGGCCTGGTCGCCGGAGGGCAACCAGATCGCCTACGTGCGGATCGTCAACAACGACTTCAACCAGCGAACCGTCTACGTCATGAACGCCGACGGCAGCGAGCAGCATGCGGTCCACCCAGGACCGGGATTCCAGGTCGTACCGGCCTGGCAAGCGCGGGGCGAGCGAATCGACCACACCCCATAAGCACTACGGCCAAAGCTCCAGGACCCTGCGTCCTGGCAACCGGGATGGGGGCGGTCAGCCGCCCCCATCCCGGTTCGGTACCGTCACTTCAAGAGGGCGGGAGCGAGCCACGCGGCGTGAGACCTGGCTCCAGAAGAGGGATTCCGGGCCTATGCGGAGTGACGACCGGATCGACGACGGAGCTGGTCACGAACCGGTGCGGGACTCTGCGGCTGGCCGCTACTACGCGGCTAACGTTCGCTACCGCCCCATCCATGGCGAGCCGTGTCGCCAACTGCGGGAACTGCGACAGAGCGAACCCTGCAGCGCGTGCTTGACCGACGTGGGAAACCCCCGTCTACCAGACGACCGCTCCTAGCACGGGCGCGTCCGGCGCGATGCCGGCAACGTCCGAACCCCGAGGCAGCTCGATTAATCGCTCGCGCGATGCTTCGTGGCTTACGGTCCTGGCAGGACGAAGCCGGGTGTGTTTGCGTTTCCGCTCTCCCCTAGGTGGTTGCCGCCAGTCCCCGGAGGAGCCACCCGGCTTCTGTAAGCAGATACCGGCGGCGATGCCACCTTGCGCGGTGCGAAGGTCAGGCAAGTTGCATGAGGCTGGCGCGCTCGTCGAGAAGCCGTCGTCGTCTTTCGGCTCTTCCGCGACTACCTGAGCCGGCGACACCCCAGCGGGCAGGACGACCGCGCGAGCGACGGAGGGGGCCTGAAACTCTGTCGTGAATGGCACCGACCGCCTGCTTCCAAAGACTCATTCGAGCGATGGCGGGCGTGCCGCGTTTCGCCGAAGCTGAGTTGGGAGTACACGCGGCCGTGTGCCTCCATCTGCGGCATGAAAATCGGTGACCAGATTGCGGTAGACGACCGCGTCTTCATCTTGCGCGGCGTCGACCCAATGAGCGTGGCTGCTCGCCGCGTCTATCTCGAGGATGCTGAAACCGGCGAGCTGGTGACGGAGTTGCTGGCACGCGCTCGCACGCTGGTCGAGTCGGAACCCGACCAGTCGGACGACTAGCCGAACGATCGACTCGGCCTCCGAGCCATCAGGGCGCCATTCTCACGAGGACACGACGAAGGACGCTGATGGGCGACGAGAGCGAACACGCTCGGCTGCCCACTGACTCGCGCGATCGCAGCGACAACGACCCACTCCGAGCGCGATCCCTTGGTCGCGCGCCCGACTTCATGCCGTACCGAGAAGGTGGCAATCTAAGCGAGGCGGGATCGCGTACTCAGCCAACCGGAATCTCCAAGATGGACGCACAAGACGTCGACCACTCGTGGCCCACTCGCGGCCCAGACCCCGCGAGCAAAAGTGCCTGCAAATAAGCCATTTCCCGGACTGTGATTGTGTCCGGCCGCACAAACAAATCAGGTCACTTGAGGTCGCGGCGATTTCCGAATGAACGCGTATTACTCCGGCGGCGCGCCGGCTCTCAAGTAGGCGAGCACGGCGAGCACACGCCGGTGCGACTCAGGATTCGTGTCAAGTCGGAGCTTGAGGAAGATCTGCTTCACGTGGGCCTCGACGGTGCGCTCGGTCACGAAGAGCCTTCCAGCGATTGCCTTGTTCGAGAGCCCCTCCGCTAGGAGTTCGAGTACCTCTCGTTCCCGCGCGGTCAGCTCGGCGAGCGGATCCTCGCGGCGTTGCCGGCCGACGAGGCGAGAGACGATCGTCGGGTCGATCACCGTCTCGCCGTCGGCTATGCGGCGAAGGGCGTCGACGAGGATCGCGACGTCGAAGACGCGCTCCTTGAGTAGGTAGCCGACCCGTTCGGGATGCTCCTCGAGCAGCCTCATCGCGTAGCTCGGCTCGACGTACTGCGAGAGAACGAGAACGCCGACGCCAGGGTGCTCGCTGCGGATCTGCTGCGCGGCAACGAGACCCTCGTCCGTGTGCGTTGGGGGCATGCGGATGTCGACGATGGCCGCGTCAGGATGCGCGAGCCGCACGTGTCGGAGTAGTCCGTCGGCGTCCTCGGCCTCGGCGACGACGTCGATGTCGCCGTCGCGCAGCAGGCGCACGATGCCCTCGCGCGTAAGCATGGCGTCGTCGGCGACGACTACGCGCACGGGATCTCCGCGCGGAGCGTCGTCGAACCGACTTCGAGCATGCCGCCAAGGGCACCGATGCGATCGCCCAAATGCAATAGGGATGACTCGTGCGGCTTGCCGTCGTCCTCGACGGCCACCACGAGTTGATCGCCCGCGCGAGCGACCACGACCGAAATCGACGTCGCTCGTCGCCGAGCGGCGTCGGCAATCGCCTCTGCGACCGTCACGTACGCCGCCGTCTCGATCGGCGCGCCATACCGCTTCGGTGCTACCTCGAGCTCGACCGGAAGCGGCGCCTCGTCGGCGAGCGTCGCGAGCGCGGGACCGAGCCCGGCTTCGCCGAGGATCGCCGGGTAGATGCCGTGTGCTAGGTCGCGAAGCTCGTCCACTGCGCCTTGCGCCTGCTCAACCGCCGAGGCCAGCAGCCCCGTGAGCGCGGTATCGCCATCAGCTTCGGCGGCGGCACGAGCGAGGCGCAGATCGTAGGAGAGCGCGAGCAGGCGTTGCTGGGCACCGTCGTGAAGGTTGCGTTCGAGCCGTCGCCGTTTCGCATCGCCGCTCTCGACGATTCGCATGCGCGATGCTCGCAGGTCCTCCAGCTGTGCAAGGACCTCCGCCTGGAGCCGTTCGTTCTCGACGGCAAGCCGGGCTGCCGATCCGATCTCCCGCTCCAAACCGGAGCCGTCGACGAGCGAGGCATCGTGCGTCACCATCGCCACCGGCCGCCCGTCCCGCACGATCGGCGTCACCGCACGGCCATCCCCCGGCACGGGCCTTTCGAGGGCTTTGCCGTCCGCGCGGACGTAACGACGGGACGCTGGGAGCCAGTAGGCAACGCTAAGTCTTGGATCGCCGACGGCATCTGCGAGCGATTCCTGCAGCTTTCCAGGCGGCGGCGCCTCGCCGAGCTCAGCCGTCAGGCGCGCAACGGCGGCCCGAGTCTGACGAGCCCGAGCGACAGTCCAAAACACTCCGACGGCCAGAACGGCGAGCGCGAGTGAACGCGCGAAGAAGAGTGACGAGAACTCTGGGCTCCTCGGATCCTCGAGCGGGGTGTGGAGGAGCGCGGCCGCGTAGGCCGCCTCCGCGGCGCCGGCAAGAGCGCCGGGGACGAGGATCGGCGCGAGCGCGCGGCGGGCCGGGACCGTCGCGGCAATCAGCCGCCCGGCGCCGGCTGCGACGAGAAGAACGCCGATCGCGACCACCGCGCGCAGCCAAAGGCCGTCCATGATGCGAGCAATGCCCTGGTCGGCGTGGATGAGGAACACATTGTCGAGGCAGTTGCGCCAGCAGTAAGGATCGAGGAACGGGTCGCGGAAAAGCGCGCGCCCAAGCGCGACTGCGAGCGCAACGGCGTAGGCAGCCACGATGGCGAACCGCCCGAACCGCGACCGGATACGGCCGCCCGGGCCCGCGAGGACGAGGTGGAAGAGGACGGCGAGAAACAGCGGCGCCGCGGCTGCGCCGAGGCTGCGGACGAGCGGGGAGCCGCGGTCCCAACCCTCCCAGTCCGG
>WNGD01011960.1_pt1 | contig 13006 bp, 12 predicted proteins | sample 5400671 | NCBI WGS metagenome assembly WNGD01 (sample SAMN13153369, study PRJNA577476) | soil metagenome | isolation source: 40 cm soil or saprolite under grassland replicate 2 | place: USA:California | collected 2016-06-15
GCACCAGGATATTCATAGACAACGATACCACCCGAGCACGCCTGGCCTCATCGGGGACCAGATACTTCCACATTGGATCATTTAGGAATGCCTCACCCATCACCTCGGATGCCTGCTTTTGCTGGTACGCTACGAGAGGAATAGGAGAAGATGTTTGCGCCATATCAGCCTACTCCTAACGCCCCATCAAGGAGTTGAGGATGAGTTCAATTCAGGAACGGCATCGTCATCGTGAAACTGTACGGCGTCAAAGCCCAATTCTTTATAGACCGTCAAATTGTTTTCGAAATCTCGCGTTGGCCGTACCGGCGGGCCAAAGGGATCAACACCCTCGTGGATGTTCCAGGGACCGAATGAAAAATGATATCCGTACTTTTCCATGAGTAGATCCTCCAATGCAGATCAGGTAACATTATGGTATATTCAAACTCAAGAGACTCGCCGCCTGCGGTGGCAGAGGTAAAAGGGATATTTGGGGATACCCCAATAGGCGTTAAATTAATGTCGCGTTTGAGGACGGGGGCAAGCCCTGTCCCTACTATACACGAGCCTGCTTTTATATCTCTATGACAGGAGTATAACTATGAGCATTATACCCCGATTGAACCGATTGCTTGCTATTGATGGGTGCTGTTTCGATGTCGCTATCGATCATGGCTTCTTTAACGAGCGAGCATTTTTGAGTTTGGCTTCTCCGATTCGATCTTGCAGATATGGGCAGCATTCTGTAACGAACTCGCGCATTCTGAGAGCATGCGTCAACCATTTTACTGTGTTACACCAGAAGAAACTGAGCAAAGCCATCGAATATTGACTGCCGCGCTCGACTCTAATCGACAAGCACGGGTTGTACAACTCAATAGTGAGAGTGAACAATGGAAGCAGTAGTTGCCGGTCATATCTGCCTGGATGTTTTTCTTACATTAGTAGGCGGCGCGGTAGTGTTCAAACCTGGGCAGACTGTAGAGGCAGGGCCTGTCGTCTTTTCAACCGGAGGAGCAGTATCGAACACTAGCCTTGCCCTGCATAAACTGGGCGTTTCCACAGGTTTGATGGGCAAGATTGGCTCTGATTTGTTCGGCCAGGCAATCCTTCAAATTGTCGAAGAGCATGGACCAGGGCTTTCCGATGGAATGGTTGTTGTACCTGACGATTCCAGTTCCTACTCGATTATTCTCAGCCCGCCAAACGCCGACCGCATGCTTATTCACGCCTCTGGTTGTAATGCGACGTTTGGAGCTGACGACGTACGCTATGACACGCTAGAATCAGTACGGCTTTTTCACTTCGGCTATCCGCCACTTATGGAGCGCATGTATGCAGATAACGGCGCTGAATTGGCAACGATCTTCCAGCGGGTCAAAGCGATAGGTATAACCACTACGCTCGATCTTTCCATGCCCGATCCAGATAGCGCAGCGGACTGTGCCGATTGGCATAAAATTCTTGGCGCAACGCTGCCGTATGTAGATGTATTCCTACCCAGCGCTGAGGAAATCCTATTGATGCTGCGTCGCCCACTATTTAATCAGCTTGCAATGAGTTCAAACAATACCAGGCCGCTCGAGCAGATGGAGGCAGAAATAATCTCCGAAATGGGCCAGGCTTTACTCGATATGGGCGCAAAGATTGTCGTGCTTAAAATTGGAGACCGGGGATTGTACCTGCGCACGGCAAATGCGACAGCACTTACACATATGGGACGCAGCCAGGTAGCTGATGTAGTAACATGGTCTGACCGCGAACTTTGGGCGCCTTGCTTCGCCACGCACGTGGTCGGGACTACCGGGTCAGGAGATGCGACGATTGCCGGTTTCCTGATGGGGCTATTGCGAGGCATGACTCCAGAGGAGACGCTTCAGGCAGCCTGCGCAGTAGGAGCATGTAATGTCGAGGCAGTAGATGCTTTAAGTGGTATACGAAGCTGGCCTGAGACGGCTGAACGCATTGCAGCAGGTTGGCCGCGCCTGCCAGTGGCGCTCGACCTTGCAAAGGCTGGTTGGCTTTGGGATAGTAGACATGAGGTATGGGCCGGTCCGATGAATTACGAGGCGCCTGCTGCCAGGTAGCAATGGCTCTACAATTCTCGAATCACTGGCTACAAATGGCCCTTTTCAGACATCCATTTCCTGAGTATACTCTGTAGTGAGAACTCAGAGGGGGAACAGGCTGGTATCGAGTGATCAAGGTGCGTCTATAAGAAAGTGAGACTGAAGAACATGAAAGCATCCATCCGCTTGACGGAGGACATGAAACGCGTCATCAACGAGCAGCGGCTTGGCTTTGTGGCCTCAGTCTGCCCGGACGGCACGCCTAATCTTTCACCGAAAGGGACCACGACCGTCTGGGACGATGAACACCTCATCTTCGCCGATATCTGCTCACCGGGAACCGTCGCCAATGTGCAACAGCGACCAGTAGTAGAGATTAACGTGGTCGATCCCGTTGCCCGCAAGGGATATCGCTTCAAAGGTCCTGCGACGATTTATCAGGAAGGACCTTTCTTTGAGCAGGCGATTGCTTTCTACCGCGACCGTGGAACCACCAGTTCCATCCAGCACATTGTCCTGGTGAAGGTCGAGAGTGCCATACCCCTGACCTCTCCAGTCTATGATCAGGGCAAGACAGAAGAGCAGGTGCGCCATCAATGGCTGCAGTACTGGGAGACGCTCTATTATGATGGGAGTGAGGCGACAACCCTCATGGGTTACGACGGATAAAGCACGCTGAAAGGCTTGATCAGACTAACCACCAGTAAGGCTATCCAGTTTATTTTGTTGTATACGTCTCGATAAAGCTCAGCACGCGTTGCCAGGCATCGGCTGATGCATCGGCAAAATCGGTAGCACGTCGATCGAAGAAGCTATGTGGCGCGCCGGAATAGATGATCACTTCGTGCGCAACACCTGCACTATCCAATTTCCCGTCGAACTCGCGTACCATGTCTTCGGGAATAACCGGGTCATCTCCACCAAAAAGGCCGAGCGCAGGGTACCTGATGTGTTCAGCTTCTTCAAGCAAGGTGGTATTGGCTCCCCCAAATTTCCTGCTCATCCCAGAGTAGAAGCCAATCACTCCAGCGAGGTCAAAGTCCTCTTTTGTGCCGGTCAGAAAGGAGAGCGTCCCTCCCATGCAAAAGCCAAGTGTGAATGTCGAATGAGCCGCACCCTCACCTGAACGCAGGTGATCTAGAGCAGCAGTGACATCCTGGAAAAAGGTTGTTAGTTGTAATTGCATCACGTGTGGCATGTATTCGAAGGATTCATCTCGCGAGCTGATACCGGCGGTACGACCAAAATAATCGAGAGCCAGGGCTGTATAACCAACTTCAGCGAAGCGCAATGCCAGCTCTTTATAGAACCGGTGCAGTCCACGCACATCGGGGTAGATCAGAACCTGCGCTGCTTTTGGATGTGCGGGATGAGCGGAGTAGGCGGCAAAACGGTTTCTATCTGCAGCTGTCAGGATAATGTCTTCTCCCTTGGCGTTGCCACTCTCTCCTGGAGGCAACGGTGGCCGGGCGTTATCGTCATAACACATGTGATTGCATCTCCTTTATTGGGTTTTGGTTGTATTGAGCCTTGCTAAGAATGTATCATGTCACAAAGAGTAGCAGCAATGCAAAGAAGTTTTTTCCTTTTAGATTGGAGTGGTACTTTCATGAAGAATTCAGATAATTTAGAAGTCATGTCATTTGAAACCCAACAAGACTGGGAAGCATGGCTTAAAGAACATCATATAGATACAAAGGGCATCTGGCTCAAAATAGCCAAAAAAGAAGCACGCGCGCCTTCGGTATCTTATGCCGAAGCCTTAGATAGTGCCCTCTGTTATGGTTGGATCGATGGACAAAAAGCCGCATTTGACGACAAGTACTGGTTACAAAAATTTACGCAACGTGGCGCTAAAAGTATCTGGTCAAAAGTGAATTGTGACAAAGCAGAAGCGCTTATTGCTGAGGGGAGAATGCAGCCGGCGGGATTGCGGCAGGTGGAGCTTGCTAAGTCTGATGGTCGCTGGGAAAGAGCTTACGAATCACAGAGCAAGATAACCATTCCTGATGATTTTCAAAGAGAGCTGGACAAAAACCCTACGGCGAAGGATTTCTTTAGTACATTAGATAGCGCAAATCGTTATGCCTTCCTGTTCAGGATTCATTCAGCAAAAAAACCTGAGACTCGCTCTGCTAAAATACAGAAGTTTGTTGAAATGTTAAATCAACAGCAGAAACTTCATCCTTAATGATGCTTGACCAGGGCAGTGGAGAGCGATAGAATAGAGTCCTGTAGGTCTTGAAGTGAAGTTGTGAGTTAAAGAGTTGAGTAAGGACAGATGCAGGTCGTCTTTGTTGGTGGAGCGAGCAGTGTTGGAGCGAGTTGCCTCGCTATAGAGTTGGCAGAGCAGTGGATCGTGGTCGATGCAGGGGTGCGTGTTGATCGAAAATCAGATCCTCTGCCCGATCTTTCCCTCCTTGAGGGCAAAGATGTCCGTGCAATCTTTGTCACACATGCTCATGCTGACCACATTGGAGCATTACCACTACTACACCAGGCATTTCCGACTGCACCCATCTATGCCTCAAGAGGAACCTCGCTCTTGATGGAGGTCATGCTCGCCGACGCTTTGAAAGTCATGACACGGCGCGCAGTCGAGGAGATGGAGTTACCACTCTATCCAGAAACCCTGGTCGCGGGAATGCTAAATCGGGTACGTCCCCTACCTGTCGGAGAACCTTTCACGCTGTCCGTACTTCCCAGGGTGACCATCCATGCCAGCCGTGCCGGTCATATCGCTGGCGCGGTGAGCCTGGGTTTTACTGCACCTGACGGCTCGCTTGTCGTCTCAGGAGATATAAGTAGCACACCACAACGAACGGTAATCGGCGCAGTACCACCTCCTATGGAGCGTTGTGACTTGCTTGTCCTGGAATCAACATATGGAGCGCGGCTGCACCCGAATCGACAGGCTGAGGAAGCGCGTCTTGCACAGGCTGTCGCCAATGGTCTTGCTCAAGGCGGACATACACTGATCCCCTGCTTCGGACTGGGCCGTGGACAGGAACTGCTGCTGATCTTACAGGCAGCCCAGGAGAAAGGGCAGGTGCCTGAGTTTCCGATCTATGTAGATGGCCTGGTGCGGCGTGTCTGCTCGACCTATCTACTTATCCCTGAAGCGCTTTCACCTACCTTACAACGGCAAATCCGCAAGGGATATACACCATTCACCGGACGCAATGTGACGTTCGTACGTGATGCGCAGGATCGCGAACGTATCCTGGCAGGGCCACCAGCATGCATTCTTTCCAGCAGCGGTATGCTCACAGGCGGGCCAAGCGCCTGGTACGCGGCACAACTAGCAACCGATCCAAATGCATCGATTCTCATTACCGGCTATCAAGACGAGGAATCCCCTGGCAAACGCCTGCTCGACCTGGCAGAGAAGAAGGAGAACACACTGGTGCTTGGCGGCACACAGGTAGAGGTGCGCTGTCAGGTGGCAAAATATAGCCTTTCGGCACATGCCGATGGTGGAGAACTCGCTGCATACGCGGCAGTCCTTAAGCCGCGCAGGGTCGCTTTAGTACATGGTGACCCTGAAGCTCGCGCTGCGCTGCGAGGACTGCTTACAGATACAGATGTTGTGCTACCGATGGAAGGCATGGCTATTGAAAAGCAAGAGAAACATGCCGGGCGATCTAGCCGCACCGCATCAGCAAGCTCTATTGATGCGCTGCCACAAGGCATTGGACAAGGAGTACCATTCGATTATACGCACATTGAGCAACTCTGGCGCGCCGTGACCCAGGTGCCTGCACTACGCATTGTAACTGCGCGAGAACTGGCCCTGGTCTGGTATGGAGAGGTGACAGAAGAGACCACACAGGACATCATGGATGTCTTTGAGCAAGATTATGAGCAACGCTTCTTTGTGCGACAACATGCCCTAGAAGAGGCCTACCGCGTGCGCGGGCAATCCGAAGAGGAGCCTGGTGACTTTCTGAGCGACCTGGTAGGTAGCGTGCTCTTGCTGCTCGTCGCGCCTGGGAGCACGAAACCGGTCATTTGTCGTGGCATCGAGCCTGGTGCAGCGGTGCGAGTGCAACTACCCAGGGGGATATCTCAGGAACGCACGCGCTTTCCTTTCTCCTCTATCCTCGAGGAGCTCGGTCCCGCTCCTGAGGAAGCACAGGACTCCAATCAGAAAGCTTCGATATACCTGGCTAACCTCGTTAAGACTATGAGGCGTATTCGCCGTACTATCTCAGCTCACAGCCTGGCCGAGTCCTGCCAGGAAGACGCGCTGTATACACTGGGGGACCTGTGTGAGATGGCTGGTCTCTCGCCACAATCCCTGGAAGATCGGCTGGCGCTGTCAAAAGTTCTGTACCAGCATCCGCGTCTCTTCACACAACAGCGCTCTGTCTTCGAAGGAGAGGGTCTCACGCTCTATTGCCTCTCCCCTGAATGGCGCGAAGCTCTTGAAGAACCAGAAGAGGTTGAGCGGCCCGATCAAAACTGGATATTGAGCGTCATCGAGCAGTATCTTGGCACGCCCGCCGACCTCTACCGGCGCAGTATCGATCCCGATACCGGCGACGTAGTGCTTGCCTTCCACTTTCCGGCCAGGGCCAGCACACTGTATGCTGAAGCCATCGAAGCCGCTGCAGAAGAGACGGGGGTATCGATCACCATTGCCCCACATACACACCAGGGAGAACTTGCCAAAGCTGCACGCCGTGTGCTGCCACCGGGACTGCTGGTGCGCGGGACACCCTCGATATATGTTGATCGCTCTGTAGTTTCCCTCAATTGCACAGGGCAGGCAAGCGCTGAGGAGATTGCTGAGGCACAGTCCAGCTTTTATGAAGAAACAGGGTGGTACCTGGAACTTCAAGGGGTAACTATAGCCACAACGGGAGCACCAGGATCAGTTGAGGAAGCAGAAGAAACTGCGAATACACCCACGCCCACTCAGGAAATGCGCCAGCCAGCCATGAACCAGCACAATGCAATCCAACTGGCACAGAGACTCCTGGGCAACCTGCCTGACTTCTATAAAGCAGGTGCGGAGCCTGCAAGCGCAACATTACTGCTGCGCTTCTACTTTCCTGCTGTTGCCCAGACCCGCTACGCAGAACTATTCGCGCAGCTTGAAGAAGAAACTGGCTGGTATGTGCGCCTGCATCCGGCAGTGCATCACCAGGCCCTGGTCGAGATGGCACAGCGCCTGCTGCCTGAGGGGCTTACCTGCAATGGTACCCCCTCGCTTCACCTGGACCGGCAAACTGTGCGAGTCTATTGCCAGGGGGATATCGGCGCCGAAGCCATCGAGGAAGCCCAACAGCGCTTTCTGGAAGAGACTGGCTGGCACCTGGAACTGCTAACGCCAGGTCAAAAGCCAGAGTCCACCGCCACCTCACAACGGCTTCCACGTGACGAGGCACTGACTTTGGCAAGAGAAATGTTTAATAGTGTGCCGGGCTTCTACCGCGTCGGGGCTGATCCCACAAAAGGCACATTATGGCTACACTTCCACTTCCCGGACACAGCCAGGCCACGTTATATGGAGCAGCTTGTGGACCTCGCTACACGAACCGGTTGGCGTGTCTATCTCTATCCGAATGCGCATGAGAAAGCGTTGATCGCGCAAGCCTCTCGTCTGCTTCCTGATAGTGTGAGCATTATTGGTAAACCGTCAGTCTACCAGGATACTCGCAGGCTTGGCGTCAAGTTGAGCAGTTCTCTTAGTATGGAGGCAATCGAAGAGATGCAAGGGAAGTTTACTGAAGAGACGGGGTGGGGAAACTTGATCTATAAATGTCCCTGGGCGAACATCTCGTTCAATACACTATCATGTGCGACATGTGACACCTTACGCAGGTTCGGCTAAAGCACGCCTTCATAGATCGACCTGACTGGTAGTTCCAGATCGAGTTGCTCTAGCTTGATCGTCTGGCCTGTGGAAAAGCGTTCCTGCTTCCAGCCCATTGAACGCCGGTACACCTCAATATGTTGCTCATCCTGGCTCACGAGGATATAGACCTCAAGGGTAGGACAGCACATATAACGAGCAAATTTCTCTGTCCGATCATATCTTTCAGTACTGGGTGAAAGCACTTCAAAGACGATAAGTGGTGATTGAATCATGAAGGGTTTAAGCCGTTTGTCCTTGTCCCAATCTGCTCGATCACATGTCAGTACAATGTCCGGGACGACGGGGGGCTTCCCTGGGATTGCAACATATTGATCTCGATGGGTGCGACATGGACCACTCCTGCCGAGTTGCTCGCGTAGCAGGCCCTCAACGTTAGAAGCAATAGCACTGTGCTCTGGGGTTGAGCCAGTCATATCATACACGACACCGTCAATGAGTTCGTAGCGGTAAGGGCTTTCAACGCTAATCAATCGCTCAAAAGCCTCTTCTGTCATATAGATACCGTGCAGATCATCGCGTTGCAGATTCGCAGCCATCGTCTTCTCCTGCCTTTTCCAAACGTAAGAAAGGTTGAATAAGGCCAACTTTATTGTGACAGGTTCAGTATAATCCGAGCTAAACTGTCAAGTTCATTTGAACCATGCCTTATCGTTTATTTTATCCGATTATAACATAGTTTTCAGCTTGTAGAGATTGCGTAATATTGTATGTTTACGAGAAGCCCAACAATTGCATCTCATGACGCAGCGTCTCAGGCAGACCATCTTCTAAAGGACGAGGATTGTAACTCAACTCGCGGACAGCTTTAGCGTTGGTGCCAAGATAGGTTACGCCAGCGTTCACTCGTAAATACTCGGCTGTGTACGTTTCCGGCACAGGCACAATTTTCTCTACTACACTCATCATTCCGGACATGGCCTTCATTATGGCAGGAGGGGCTATGATACGAGGCGCGGGCACGCCGGTGATCCGTTGGGCCAGTTTCATTGCGTTAACAAATGTGTGCCTTGGTCCGGCGATGATATAGCTTTGACCAGGCACCCCTTTCTCCATTGCAAGGATATGTCCATGAGCGATGTCGTCCACATGCGCCCAGCAGAAGGAAGTTCTTCCTGGCATCAGGGGTAGCTTGCGTTGCAAATACTGGATAAAGGCTGTGCGTAAACTGCTTGTATCACCTGGCCCGTAGATCACTCCTGGCTGGACAATTACCAGTGGCAACCCTGCTTTGATCATAGGCTCAGCAACTTCGTAATGCGCTACCCATTTGGTGCGGTCATATTCGCTCAGGTGAGGACCATCGTAGCGGTAGGTTTCATCGACCATGCGCCCGTGGGTATCTGAAAAGACTGCCAGTGTACTGGTGTAGACACCTTTTGCTATACCAAACTCCTGCATCAATTCCAATACATTGCGCGTGCCCTGGATATTGATTTTCGCTCCTTCGCTTTTATCCTTCACGCCAATCTTGTACCATCCGGCTATATGAAATATGCCATCAACACCCTGCATAGGCGCTCGCATGCTCTCCTTGTCGGTCACATCTCCCTTGTGAATTTCCACGCCCGGGTTGGCTAAATCTGCTGCTTTTGGTGGATTTCGCACCACGACAACAACTTGATTACCTGCGTCGATTAGCTGACGCACGACTCGCCCACCGACAAAGCCGGTTGCGCCTGTAACAAAATATTTCATGAATGGCCCTCCTAAATTTCTCTTGCGTATTTTTTCCGCGTTACTATTAGGGTGTTGCAAGGGTCTGGCTTTTCAAGCATTGTACAACCTGCAGAAGAATGAAAAAGTCACTGCCAGGTTTTTGACCTGGCAGTGAAACAGGTCACCGACCACGCACAAAACGAAGTGCGGTAGACCTGGGAGTGGAGTACATTACCCATCTGCAAGGTGTGTCGCGGCTCAACCAGAACGAACTGGAACTGGAAGTCTCCGTTTCACAGATGCGGTGTGATAAAAACTCCACCGTCCGACGTATTGTCGAACATATAGATAATACGTTCGAGATTGGCTAATTGTTTTAGGATATCCGTTCAAGTTTGTACACCTGTAGCATGTAATGTGACGCACCTGTGACAGCAATTTGGCCAGTAATATTGTATACTCATGGTGTGGGGAGGAAGAGAGATGATGGGAACAGAAAGGAGTATACCATAAGCGAAGTGGCATACCATTTGGGCTGTGACAGTGATACAAGGACAAAAACTCGAAGTAGAGAGTAACGTAAGATCAGCGAATTGATCAGTCCTTCAGAAAATGTCACAGCCCAATCCTTTTTGGCTTGTAATTATTACTGAGGGACTTTTGAACCGGAGATTTGAATCGCGTGCTCAGCTATCCAGGTTACTACTTCGTTGTCTAAAAGTGAGCGGTCTGCTTCGAATTCACTATCGTGAGCGTAACCAGGATATGTTTTCCACGTCTTATCGGTGCTCGCCAATGTTTCATACAAATTGTGTGACGCTTCGTGAACAACGGCTTTATCTGCCTCAGCCTGCATGACAAGTGCAGGATTGGTGATAAGTTTCGCTTTTTTGAGAACAGCTAAACGCATGAGGAATATTTGGAATAAAAATGAAGCGGTTTGTTTTCTTCGCCAATATGAATCTGCGTCAAGCATCTGTATTGCTTCCGGGTTGGTGGTCATCACTTCAGTTCCACCGGCAAGCTGCCAGTAGCGATGAGACTTAAAAATACCTCCAAACAGAATTGCTATTGTGGTTAGTATAGAGGTCTTCGAAGTGTCTTGAATCCAGGGATTGAGAAAAAGGACACTTGCAAGCGTACTCCCATATTTTGCGGCAAAGTGGGATGTAAAGATAGCTCCCATGCTATGCCCAAGTACGTGAATTGCGGCTTCAGGATGACGCTTGAGGATTTCAGTCACGACAAAATAGATATCTTCTACGTAGATATGGTAGTTGTCGATATGACCTGGCAGACCTCCTGAGCGGCCAAATCCCCGATGATCCATAGCGTATACATTCATGCCTTGGGAGGCCAACTTATTACCCATATCGATAAACCAGGCGCTATGCGCGCCAAGGCCGTGTAGTATGAAAAGGACATCGTTACCACCTGTTACCCAGCTACGCAAGAAAAGATTACACTCATCTGCTGTCACCAGCATTTCGGTGGCGGTTTTGATTGTGTCCGACTCAAGCATTTGACCCCAATCCCCAGGTGCTTCTGGTCGATAGAGCATGGTAACCTCCTTATGAAATATTAACAAAGGCTAAGATGAAGAGTACATCGATCAACAATAGGGTAATGAGTAGGATGTATTGGGAGTAGCGGTAAGCTTTCTCGGGCTTCATTTTAAACATGCCCCTGGTTTCGGATTGCCCTAACTTATCAAGGTTATGATGGACATCCATGTGCCATAAAGCTCCCACAAGCAAGATATTTAGAGCGAAGAGTAAGATGAGTTTCATGAATCTAGTATATCATCCACGAGAAACTCACAGCATGTCCATGATCGAAGAAGTAGTTCGCAGCTTTTACAATAGTGACCGAGTGTGATACTTATGTGAGGAAAATGACCAGTTTTGGTGATTGAGACGTGATATGAGGAGAGTATGCTGTAAGTGTGCTGGAGAAGTAGAGAAAATAGGAGGTACAGTATGGACACACTATCTAAAATAGAACTCAGAATACTGCTTGAAAAGCAGAAAGGCACCTGTGTTTCGATTTTTCTACCCACGCGCCGGGGTGGAGTGGAAAGTCAACAGGATCAACTTCGGATGAGACATCAGATACGGGACGCTGAGAATCGCCTCCTGCTGGAAAACTTGCGTTCCACAGAGGTGGAAAAGTTGCTCGAGCCGCTCAAAATGTTGTTAGAAGATGGTGACTTCTGGCTGCATACAGTTGATGGACTGGCGATTTTTCGCTCCTCGGAACTGTTTCGCTACTATCGACTACCATGTAGTTTTAAAGAGCAGGTGATTGTGAGTGACCATTTCTATCTCAAGCCGCTGTTGCCGTTCCTGGCTAACGATGGACGCTTCTATATTCTGGCCTTAAGTCAGAACGAGATCAGGCTGCTTGAGGGAACACGCTACAGCGTCCACGAGGTAGAATTGCCGGAAGCGGTACCCGAGAGCCTGGCTGAAGCGCTGAAGTATGAAGAAGCAGAGAACGAGGTATGGTTCTACAGTAGTAGTTCGCCTGGGGCTTCGGTAGGTAAAAGTGGTCGACGAGCTGCCATCTTTTACGGGCAAGGGGTTGGTCATGATGATAGCAAAGATCATCTCCTACGCTACTTCCAGCAAATCAATAGGGGCTTACATGAGCTGCTGAAAGATGAAAACACGCCATTAGTGCTGGCTGGAGTAGAATACCTCTTCCCGTTATACCGGCAAGCGAATACCTATCCGTACTTGCTGGATCAGGGAGTGCCTGGCAATCCCGACAAGCAGAGTTCAGAAGCTCTTCACGAGCAGGCATGGGCTGTTGTTAAGCCGTACTTTCAGAAGGCACAGGCAGAGAATGCAGTTCAATATGTAGACAACGTTGGTACAGGGTATACTTCCAACAATATTCGCGAGATCATGCCAGCAGCCTATTATGGACGAGTTAGTAGTTTGTTCGTGGCAATTGACCAGGAACTATGGGGAAACTTTGATCCAACCAACAATATGATACATGTCCATAAGGAGCCTCGATTCAGAGATGACGATCTTCTGGATGAAGCGGCAACCCAGACCTGCACGGTGGGGCAGTGTATGCGGTGGAGCAAACAAAGATCCCTGGAGAATTGCCAGTAGCGGCAGTGTTTCGCTATTAACCTCTACAGGTTGCTGATGTGGGCGTGAGGGAGGAGCATGATGAATGAAAAAGAGGAATTCCCTGGAGAGGGAGACTTTACAGACACAGATTTTGCCACGATGTTGAGCATGCTCACCCGTCCAGAAGCATTTCCGTTTGCGTTGCCTGCTAATAGGTCGGTGATGGCGATTCAGACTCATGCTTCGGCTGTGGTGCTTGCTCCCAAACTGGTATATAAGTTGAAGAAGCCGAAAAACTTCGGGTTTTTCGATTTCTCTACGCCTGCTCT
>WNGD01027828.1_pt1 | contig 12999 bp, 11 predicted proteins | sample 5400671 | NCBI WGS metagenome assembly WNGD01 (sample SAMN13153369, study PRJNA577476) | soil metagenome | isolation source: 40 cm soil or saprolite under grassland replicate 2 | place: USA:California | collected 2016-06-15
CCGAGCACCGAGTGGCCCTTGTTCATCGAGTAGGTGTCGAAGATCCATGCCATCACCGACCCGTCTGTGCCGACGTCGGGCGCCGGGATGTCCTTCTCGGGTCCGATCTCGTTGATGATCTCGCTCGTGTAGCGGCGCGTCATCCGCTGCAGCTCGCCCGGCGTGAGCTTCTTCGGATTGACGGCGATCCCACCCTTGGCGCCGCCGAATGGGATGCCCATCAGCGCGCACTTCCACGTCATCCACATCGCGAGCGCCTTGACCTCGTCCAGCTCGACGTCCGGGTGGTAGCGGATGCCGCCCTTCGACGGCCCGCGGGCGATGTTGTGCGTGACGCGGTAGCCCTCGAAGACCTGGATGCTGCCGTCGTCCATCGACACCGGCACCGAGACGACGACCGCCTTCTTGCACTCCTGCAGCACGTTGACGAGGTTCGGGTCGACCGCGAACAGCTCCGCGACCCGGCGCAGCTGCTCCCTGGCGATGTCGTAGGGGTTCTCGCGGAGGTGTGATTCGGGAAGTTCGAGTGTGGTCACAGACGCTCCTTCGGCGCTCGGCGAATGGAAAAGTCGCTGCAAATGGCGGGGCGAGTATAGGGATTTATCTGATCGTGAACGTCACCTTCCGGAAGGTCGGACGGCTGTGGTCCGGCGGAAACGCGATTAGCGTGAGGGTGTAGTCGCCGGAGGGCAGCGTGTTTCCGTTCGGGTCGCGACCCGTTAGGCCGAACGCGTAGCTGCCGGGGAGCAGGTCGCGCATGCGGACGAGGAGGCCGAGGTCGCGGCCGGATGCGCTCGTCAGCAGCATGTCCAGGCGGCCGACCGGCTGCACCTGGGCTCCCTGCTCTCCCGGCCCGAGACCGCCGGCTCGGAAGGAGAGAACGGCCGGAGTCGTGTCCGAGGGCTTGAAGCTCTTCTTCGAGAGCCCCACAGCCGAGAGAAGCGGTGCTCGGTCGCGACCGAACGGGATCACCCACGGCACTCGCAACGGCAGCGTCGAGCGGGAGCCGATCTCCATCGTTCCTTCGGCCGCCGGGCTGTCTGCGGGCCTCCCCTGGAAGGCTGCCTTGACGTGGATCGTGACCTCGCCGCCCGGACGTAGCCGGAAGCGGGCCGGCGAGGCGGTCAACGCCAGACCGGCGCCGCCGGTCTGCGGCAGCGTCACCCGCATGTAGAGCAGCCGCGTCGACAAGCTCCGGACCTTCACCTCCTGGACGGAGTGCCAGTTCGCGCGGTCGGCCGGCCCGAAGGCCAGGCTGGTCGGATCCGTCCCGAACTCGGCGGCCGCCGCAGCGCCCACGTCGACCAGGCCGGTGCCCTGGGCCGTCACAGACGCGTCCTCGAAGGGCCGGGCGTGGCCGGCGAGGATGCTGCGAAGCGCCCGCGCGTCCAGGTCGGGCCGAGCCTGAGCGAGCAACGCCGCGGCACCCGCAACCGTCGCTGCGGCGGCGCTCGAGCCGTTGACGGTTCCGAAAGCCGGCGTCCCATCCTCCGCGGCCGAGGGCTCGGACGTCATCAGCGCCACGCCGGGGCCGACCAGATCGGGCCGAACGCGCCAGTCGAAGGAGAGACCGCGCGAGGAGAACGGAGCAATCGCGCCGGCGGTGCCGTTCCGAGCCAAACGCGAGGAGCCGAGCGAGAGGGCCGGGTGACGGCCGCCGGCGAGCGCATCGCGCGCGGTGCGGGCGACGTCCTCCGGGACCGCGACCACCGGCACGGGCACGCTCTCGTCGAGCCCCAGGCCACCTGCGGGAATCGACGTTCCGTAGAGGACGACCGCCGCGGCGCCAGCGCGGGCCGCGTTCTCGACCGCGGTTACCGGATCGTCGCCCGCCCGTACGAGCGCGGCGCGGCCTGCGACGACGCTGAGGCCGTGCCGGTCGAAGAACGAATCCAGTGACGGCGCAGCCCGGAAGCCGCCGGGGCTGCCGTGGTAGCCGCGCGCCTGCGGCTCCGCGAGCGCGAGCTCCCGGGCCCGCGTCGGGAGTACGGCCCCGGCGAGCGGCAGCAAGCGGTCGACGAGCACGTCGAGGCCGACGCGGACGACGACCCTCACCTCCTCCGCCTGCGAGCGCAGGTCGGCCGCCCCGACGCTCAGCGCCGCCGGGGATCCACCCGGGCTCGACAGGCTTCCGAATGCCGGACCGGCCGGGCCATCGTTCCCGGCCGCGCCGACGACCAGCGTGTCCAGATCGAGCGCGCCCTCCACGGCTCGCGCGTCCGGCGCGTCGGCGAACGCTGCGTACGGCGCGGCCATGGGGACGAGGGCGATCCGGGCCGCGTCGTGCGCGTCACCGTCCTCGTTCGGATCGACCGCCCGCTCGAGGCCGGCGATCAGCTGGTCGGTCCGCGAGTAGACCGCCCAGCCGCCGGCGACGTCCTGCTGCCAGCCCGCGACTCGGATCGGCAGCACTGAGGCGCCCGTCGCCATCCCGGCGAGTCCTTCCGGCCCGCCGGCCCCGACGAGCAGGCCTGCCATCTCGGTCCCGTGTCGCTCGAGCCTCGTGGCGTCGTCCGGCTTGGTCGCGGCGAGCGCATGGAGGTCGCCGTCGCTGAGCACGTTGATTCCATCCTGGACGCGTCCTCGGAGGAACGGCTGCGCCCGGTCGACGCCGGTGTCGAGGAGCGCGATGGTGACTCCGCGGCCGTCGAAGCCCGGCAGCACGATCTCCGGGCGATGCGCAGCGCCGCGCGCGAGCTCGTCCTTGGCCAGGAGCTGCGAGGAGATCGTCGCGGGGTAGGCGACGCGCGCCGAATAGACGTCGGCCACCTCCGGCTCCCGCTCCAGCATCGCGACCGCCTCGGAGTCGAGCGCGGCCGAGAACCCGTTGATGACCCGTGAGTAGTAGTAGTCGACCCGCACCTGCACCCCGTGTTGGGCCAGCGTGGCCAGGACCTGCTGCTGCGCGGCGAGGGCCGAGGTGGTCCACTGGCGCTCCTGCGAGTCGGTCGCCCTCCCGCCGGCACGCACCACGCGTTGTGCCAGGGAGGGAGCCTTGAGCACGACGATCACGCGCTGGCCAACGTCGACCTTCGGTCGCGCGCTGCCGGCGAGCCCGCGCCAGGCCGCGGCGCTCGAAGAGAGCGTCGGCAGCGACGTGCGCGTCCCTCCCGCACCGATGACGAACGCCAGCGCGCCTAGCGCAACGATGCCGAGCGGAAGAGCCTGCGCGGCTCTAGCCAGAAGCGTACGCATCGAGAGCAAGATAACCGGGGAACGGGACCGCGTCCGTGTAGCGCGCGGCCGAGGCGATCATCGCCGCATTGTCGGTGCAGAGCGGGAGCGGCGCGAAGGCCGCGTCGGGCAGGGCGGCGCGCAGCTCCGAGTTCGCCGCCACGCCGCCGACGACCGCGAGCTTCGTCGCTCCGGTTTGCTCGGCCGCCTCGTGCGTCCGCCGCACGAGGGCGCAGACGATGGCGCGCTGGTAGCTCGCGGCCAGGTCGGCCCGGCGACGCTCGAGCTCGTCCTCGGGGAGGTCGCGGACGGCGTAGAGCAGGGCCGTCTTCAGGCCCGAGAACGAGAAATCGAGCCCGGGCACGCGCGCGACCGGGAAATCGAACGCGGCGGGGTCCCCCTCGCGGGCGAGCCGGTCGATCGCCGCGCCGCCCGGGTAGCCGAGGCCGAGGAGCCGCGCGCCCTTGTCGAAAGCCTCGCCGGCGGCGTCGTCGAGAGTCGAGCCGAGTACCCGGAAGCCGCCCGGCTCGGCGACGTCGACCAGCAAGGTATGGCCGCCGCTTGCGAGCAGGCCGAGGTCGGGCTGCAGGTAGAGCGATGCGACGTGGCCATGCAGGTGATCGACCGGGACCAGCGGCAGGCGGTTCGCCCACGCGAGCGCCTTCGCGGCCGCGAGGCCGACGAGCAGCGCGCCGACGAGACCCGGCCCCTGCGTAACCGCGACCGCGTCGACCTCCGCGAGCTCGATCCCGGCCTGGCCGAGAGCCTCCCGCAGCACAGGGACGACGAGCTCGAGGTGTCGTCGCGATGCCACCTCCGGGACGACGCCCCCGAAGCGAGCGTGCAACTCCGCCTGCGAGGAGACGACGTTGGCGAGGATCCGCCCGTCGGCTGTGACGACCGCGGCCGCAGTTTCATCGCATGAAGTCTCGAGTCCTAAGATCATCCGTCCTCCATGAACTCACGGTCGCCGGCAGAGCCGGGCTTTTGCCCGGCGGGAGCCGCAGCGAACAGGTGCGATGGAGGAGCGAAGAAGAAGAGGGCTCACGAGGGAAACATGGTTTCCCCCGTGGGAATCGGGTCCTTCCACATGATCAGCGCGTCCTCGCGGTTGTCGGTGTAGTAGCCGCGCCTGACGCCGCGGGGCTTGAAACCGAGCCGCTCGTAGAGGGCGACGGCACTCGTGTTCGAGACGCGGACCTCCAACGTGTAGCCGCGGCGGCCTCGTCCCGCCGTCAGCTCGAACAGGCGCTCCAGCAACGTCGTCGCGATCCCGCGGCGGCGGTGCTCGGCCGGGACCGCGACGTTCATCACGTGCCAGGCGTCGACATAGCGGGAGATGACGAGGTAGCCGACGAGCTCGCCGCTCTCGAGATCGAAGGCGCCGAGGCAAATCGAAGATGGCTTTGCGAGCTCGCTGGCGAACATCGAGCGCGACCACGGCGTCGGGTAGGAGGCTCGCTCGATCCGCTCGATCGCATTCAGGTCCCGCATCTCGAGCCGACGCAGCTCGACCCGCGTCATCTCCTTCATCGCGCTTGCTCCGCGTCGGGAACCCTGAGGTAGAGCGGCTCGACCGCCTCCGGGTCACCGAACTCGCGCGCGAGCTCGGCGTGGAACCGGGCGCGCGGCACGTGCAGCTCGCTATCCCGCGGCGGGATCTCCGCGCCGAGCGCTTCGAGCACCTCGCGATAGCGGACGGCGCCGTCACCGACGCACGTCGTCCCAGGCTCGAGGCGCAGCTCGTCCGGCGCGACCGCGGCCGGAGCCCCGTCGACCACCGCGAACACCTCGCGGCGGCCGGCGTCGACGACGGGGAGAGCTCCCGGCGAGCCTGCGGCCAGCGCGTCGAGCGTCGAGACCCCCGCGACCTGCAGCTCGAGCGCGAATGCGAGCGCGCGCGCGGCCGCAAGGCCCATCCGTACGCCGGTGAAGCTCCCTGGCCCGGTGCCGACGACGAGGCGGCTCAGCTCGCGCGGCGCGGCGCCGGCCTCCTCCAGGAGCTCCTCCGCGTCGGCCAGCACACGCACCGCCCGCGATGCGCGCTCAGCCAGCACCTCCCCATCGCGGACGAGCGCGCTGGTCGCGACGCTCGTGGCCGTGTCAAAGGCGAGCGTCAGCATCGCCGGAGACCTCCGCCAACAGCTCCCGGTCGTCGCCCTCGAGTTCGATCGTCCTATGTTCTCGGTCCACGTGCGACAAACGTACAGCGACCCGGACGGGCGGGAGCGCATTGGCGGCGGCCTCGGGCCATTCGACGAAGCAGATCGCATCCTCGAAGTACGGCTCCAGATCCCCCCACTCGGCCGGCGAAAAGCCCTGGAAACGAAAGAGATCGAGGTGCGAGGCGTCGGGGTTTCCTGGGTAGCGGTGGCCGACGGTGAAGGTCGGACTGGTGACGGGAACCTCGATTTCCAGCGCCCGGCAGGCGCCGCGGACGAAGGTCGTCTTGCCGGAGCCGAGCTCGCCCGAGACCGTGACCACGTCGCCGACTCGCAGCCTCTGTGCAAGCCGCGCGGCAACCGCCTCGGTCTCCGCCGCTGAAGCGGTTATTCGCGAAAAATGCTGTCGCATTTTCCGATCGCGTCCGCGTCTGGAAACGCCCGTCGCTTCGCTCGGGAGATCAGAACAAGCCGAGTTGAACCGCCGGCTCGGGAGCCAGCGTGGCCAGCATCGGCTCCGGCTCCTCGACCGTGCTGCCGAGCAGATCAGGCAAGCGCCGGAAATCCTCCTCGAGCACCCTCTGCATCGCCGGTGTGTAGAGCGCCGCCGCCGGGTGGTAGAGCGGGTAGAGGAGCACGCGGCGACCGCCGAGGGTCGCCTCCTGCTCGGCGCCGTGGACCCGCGTGATCCCGGTCGGCTTGCCGGAAAGGAGCTTCGTCGCGAAATTGCCGAGCGTCGCCACCACCTTCGGCTCGATCAACGAGATCTGGCGGAAGAGGTGCCCCTCGCAGGCCTCGATCTCGTCCGGCTGCGGATCGCGGTTGCCTGGAGGGCGGCACTTGAGCACGTTCGCGATGTAGACCTGCTCGCGATCGAGGCCGATCCCGGCCAACAGCTTGTCGAGAAGCTTGCCGGCCTGGCCCACGAAAGGCTTGCCCTGCTGGTCCTCGTGGAAGCCTGGCGCCTCGCCGACGAACATCAGGTCGGCGCTCGGATCGCCGACGCCGAATACGACCTGCGTCCGGCCCTCGGCGAGCCGGCATTTCGTGCAACCGGCGACCTCGGTAGCGAAGGCGGCGAGGGCGGACATCGGCGGTGAGTCTAAGCGCCGGTTCGGATGCTCAGTGACCGCAGCCGCAACTGCCGCCGCAGCAGCCGCCTCCGCCACCTCCACCCAACGCCTGCTCCTGCCCGGCGCCGTGAGTGGCGAAGACCGAAAACTGCTTCTGCACGTTCGTCGAGTCGCACTCGGGCAGCTCACGAGCTCGCCGTTGCGTACGAGCTCTTCAAAGTGCTCCTCGCAGTGCATGCACACGTACTCGTAGATCGGCATTGTGAGAGACGTTAGCAGCGGCTATATCGGGCCGAGCGCACCGTCGGGCGGCGTCGAGTGGGTCGCCCCTCACGCCCGAGCGCGCAACAGCTAGGCGGGCCCGCGGACTCGCCGCCCACCCAGACGGCCATTGAGCGTCGACGGCCCGACCGCGAGCCGCCCGTGCGACGCCTTCGTCCCGGCGACGCGCACTGACCCCACGAACCTTGCCGGGAGAGCCGAGCCCGCCTCTGGCCGGTACAGGCGGAGGCGTCCGCTGACCCTCACCCCCGCAACCGTGCTGTAACCCTTGAACACGAAGGTCGTTCCGGATACGCGGATCACGCCGCCGTAGAGGCCGGCGATCGCCTGCACTTGCGTGAAGCCGGTGAGCGAGAAGGCCCACGAGGCCGCGGCTTCGCGCACAGTCTTCGCCACCGCGGCGAGCGTCCGCCCGCGCACGCCGCCGACGCGCCCGGGCTTCAGCGTCCTGAAGGACGCCGGGAAGGCGCCGATCGGATTGACGAGCATCGGCGAGCGCCGGCAGCGCGAAGGCGGCACTCCGCCCGCGAGCCAAACTTCCACGGCGTTCTGCGCGCAACCCGTTAAGTCGGTACCGAGCACGCTGTGGCCCACGCCCGGCACGGTCACGAGCCGTCCCTGCGGGAAGCGCGCGGCGATCGCGGCCGCATTCGAGGCGGGTGTGCGGAGGTCGCGCTCCCCCGCGAGGACGAGCACCGGCACGTTCGGAAGCGGCCCCGAGCCGATATCCGGGCGGCGCGCCTGCGGCGGCCAGAGGAGGCAGAAGGCGGCCGGGCCGATGTCGGTCGCCCAAATGCCGAAGGGCCCGGTCGAGCCCGGTGGCAGTGCGCTCCGGGCCGCCGCGAGCAAGCCCGGGCGCTGCGAGAGCGGCGTCTCCGGATCCCACGGGAACGGCCCGTCGTCGCAGACCGTGGCCGTGAACAGCCCCATGCTGAGGTCCTCCGCCGGCGTGAGCGCGGCCTGCCGGTCGAGCTGGACGAGGCGAAGCAGGGCGCGCGTCCGACCCCGAAGGGCCGCGTGCACCGCCGCCGGCAGCTCGGCGGCAAGGCCCGCGTTGAGGTCGGAGTCGATCACGGCGCCGCTCAGGAAGTCGAAGCCGGTGGCCCGCACGACCCTCGTCCCGCCGCCAGGCTTCGCCACTCTGCCCGTGAGCGGGCGGGCGGCCATCCGGTTCGCCAACTTGACGACCTCGCCGACGAAGTTCGACGTTGCCGCCTTGCAGAGCCCGCCCGAGCACAGCGACGCGAGCCCCTTCGGCATCTGACGGAGGTCGTCGAGCGAGAAGGGGTCGCGGCCCGTCAGGTCGGCCACGGAGTCGAGGAGCAGCCGCTCGACGTGGCTCGGGTAGGTGAGCGCGTAGGCGACCGAGAGCTGCGTTCCGTACGACGTCCCCGAGAGCGCGATCTTGTCGACTCCGAGCGCCTGGCGTACCGCGTCGATGTCGTCGACGTGGTCGCGGGTGGAGTAGAAGGCCCGGCTGGTGCCGATCTCCGTCGCGCATTTCGCGACGAGCGCCTGCTGCCTTGCCAGCTCCGCGACCGGATCGGCCTGCAGCTCGCTGCAGCGAAGGAGACCGGAGCGTCCGGTCCCGCGAGGGTCGAACGCGACCAGCGTGTAGCCCGGGTACTCGTCGCGGAGGTCGACTGCGTTCGCGCCGAGATCGAAGGCGCCTGACGAGGCCTGACCGGGCCCGCCGGCGATCAGGAGCAAGGCGCCGCGAGGCGTGCCGGGGGCGGGAAGCTCCTCGAGGTGGAGCCCGTCGCTTCATCGAGAACGGCGCCACGATACCGCGAGGAGGGTACGCTTCGGCTGCCCGGTATCCGCTACGGAACTGGAGCTGCAGATGTTCGAAAGCGTCAACGTGATCGGTCGCGGCCGGGTCGGCTCGGCGGTCGCCGCACGCCTCCAGGAGCGGGGCGTCGAGCTGCGCGAGGACGGCGCGGACTTGACCTTGTTGTGCGTTCCGGACGCGGCGATTCGGGACGTGGCCCGGGACCCGGTCCCGGGACATGGCTGGATCGCGCACGTCAGCGGCGGCACGCCGCTCTCCGCACTCGACCCGCACCAGCGTCGCTTCGGCCTCCACCCCCTGCAGACGTTCACACGCGCGCGAGGCCCCGAGCAGCTCGACGGCGCCTTCGCCGCGATCACGGCCGAGACGGCCGAGGCCCGGGAGCAGGGGTTCGAGCTCGCCCGGCTGCTCGGCCTGACGCCGTTCGAGCTCGCCGACGAAGCGCGGCCCCTCTACCACGCCGGCGCCGCGATCGCCTCCAACTACCTCGTCACGCTGCACCGCGTTGCATCCGAGCTCTTCCGCGCTGCGGGGGCGCCGCCGGAGGCGCTCGTGCCTTTGATGCAGCGGACGATCGAGAACGGCTTCGAGCTGACGGGCCCCATCGAGCGCGGCGACTGGGAGACGGTCGAGGCGCACCGAGAGGCGATCCGCACAACCCGGCCCGAACTGGAGCCGCTCTACGACGTCTTGGCAGAGGCAACACGCCCGTGAAGATCGTCCGGACGATCGCCGATGCCTCCGGCCTGGTAACACACGATGGAAGCGTCGGCCTCGTACCCACGATGGGCGCCTTCCACGAGGGCCACCTCGCGCTCTTCCGCGCGGCCCGCGCCGAGAACGACGTCGTCGTCGCCAGCCTCTTCGTCAATGCGGCCCAGTTCGGTGCGAACGAGGACCTCGTCGCCTACCCACGCGACGAGGGTCACGACGCCGAGCTCGCAGAAGCGGCGGGCGTCGACATCCTCTTTGCACCCTCCGCCGAGGAGCTCTACCCGCCCGGGTTCCAGACGTGGGTCGAGGTCGAGCAGCTCGGACGGACACTCGAAGGCGAGTTTCGCCCCGGCCACTTTCGTGGTGTCGCGACCATCTGCCTGAAGCTCTTCAACGTCGTCCGCCCCGACCGGGCCTACTTCGGCCAGAAGGACGCCCAGCAGGTCGCGGTCGTCAAGCGGATGGCTCGCGATCTGGATCTGACGGTCGAGATCCGCGTCGTCCCCACCGTCAGAGACAGCGACGGGCTCGCCCTTTCGTCGCGGAACGCCTACCTTTCGCCCGCGGAGCGCGAGCGCGCGCTGGCACTGCCGCGGGCGCTCGCCACCAAGGATGCGGCGCAGGCCCGGGCGCGGCTGAACGGCGTCGACGTCGACTACGTCGAGGTCGCCGACTTCGAGCCCCGCGTGCTCGCAGCCGCCGTCCGCGTCGGCAAGACCCGTTTGATCGACAACGTAATTCTCGACAAGGAGTCCGCATGAGCACTCGCCCACGCCAACCCGGCCCCGCCACGCCCGCACCCGGCAAGCTGCCACTCCCGGAGCTCCTGGAGATGAAGCGCCGCGGCGACAAGATCGTCATGGTCACCGCTTACGACGCACCCGGCGCCAGGCTGGCCGACGCCGCCGGGATCGACCTGATCCTCGTCGGCGACACCGCCGCCATGGTCGTCCTCGGACACGAGTCGACCGTGCCGGTGACGATGGACGAGATGCTCTTCCTCACCCGCTCGGTCGCGCGAGCGGCCAAGCGCCCGCTGATCGTCGGCGACATGCCGTTCGGCACCTACGAGGCCTCGGACGACGACGCCGTCCACAACGCGGTTCGCTTCGTCAAGGAGGGCGGCGCCGACGTGGTCAAGCTCGAGGGTGCGGGCCCTTCGCTCTCGCGCGTCCGCGCGATCGCGGGCGCCGGCATCGGGGTCATGGGTCACGTCGGCCTGACGCCGCAGTCGGCGACCGTGCTCGGGGGCTTCAAAGCTCAGGGCCGCACGGCGGATCAGGCGCGGCGCCTCTACGAGGACGCCCTCGCGCTCGAGCGCGCCGGCTGCTTCGCGATCGTGCTGGAAGCCGTCCCCGCGGCCGTCGCCGAGCGCGTGACCGAGGCGCTGACGGTGCCGACGATCGGGATCGGCGCGGGCGCGGCCACGGACGGCCAGGTGCTCGTCTACCACGACCTGCTCGGTCTCTACGAGGGCCGCGCGCCGCGTTTCGTCAAGCGCTACGCCGACCTGGCTACCGAGATCCGAGACGCGCTCGAGCACTACGCCGCCGACGTCCGCGAGCAACGCTTTCCCGAGGAGCAGCACACCTATTCGATCCCGGACGAAGAGCTAGCCGCCTTCGAGGCTGACCTAGCCGCCGAACACGTTCAACGCTAGGTCGGCGACGGCCAGGAGCGCGCCGAAGAGCGCGACCGCGCTGACGCTGCGCGGCCAGCTCCAGCCGTGCACGCAGCGGATGCCGATCGCGAGCAAGACGAGGGCCCAGAGGGCGAAGCCCGCCTCGAGCACGGTGAAGACGTGCGCGCCGGAACCTGAGTCCGAGCCGGCGCTGCGAAAGATGTCACCGCCGTAGAGCGCGAGCCGCACCGGCAGCAACACGAGCGAGAACGTCAGGGGCACCGCCGCCAGAGCGAGCAGGTGACGCGCTTGGCGGTAGCTGCCTCGCGCGCCGAGCCAGTCGAGCGCGAGATAGAGAACGCCGCCGCCGAGCCAGAAATTGACGATCCCGACGAGCAGGCCGGCGATGAAGAGCCAGACGGGGATCACGATCCCGGCGCGGTCGGGATCGTCGGCGAATGACCCGGCCTGGGAGCTGGCCAGGGTGAGAGCAAGCCCGGCGAGGAAGACGACGGCGGCAATCGCGTCCTGCCGGTCCTCGGCCGCCTCCCGGGAATCGTCCCTTAACGCGGCGAGCACCGGCCGCGGGGCCTGGGCGACCAGCAACGCCCGCAACCACCAAGCGCGCGACTCGTCCCGGCGCACGGGCTCGGCCTGCGTCGTCACGGCCGCAGCGTACGCCACGCGCGCTCCGCTAGAGCTCCTCAGGCCGCGGCGGCGGCATGCGCCGGCAGAACTTCGCGCAGGAACTGCCCCGTGAACGAATCCTCGACTGCCGCGACCTGTTCGGGCGTTCCCGTAGCGACGATCTCGCCGCCGGCCTCGCCTCCTTCGGGCCCGAGATCGATCAGCCAGTCGGCCTGCTTGATCACGTCGAGGTTGTGCTCGATCACGAGCACGGTGTTCCCGGAGTCGACCAACCGCTGGAGGACGTCGAGCAGCTTCTCGATGTCCGCGAAGTGGAGGCCCGTGGTCGGCTCGTCGAGCATGTAGAGCGTCCGGCCCGTCGCCACCTTCGAGAGCTCCTTCGCCAGCTTGATGCGCTGCGCCTCGCCGCCCGACAGCGTCGTCGCCGGCTGGCCGAGCTTGATGTAGTCGAGGCCGACGTCGTGCAGGGTCTGCAGCTTCCGGCGCAGCTTCGGGATCTTGGCGAAGAAGGCGAGCGCCTCCTCGACCGACATCGCCAGCACGTCTGCGATCGACTTGCCCTTGAAGCGGACCTCGAGCGTCTCGCGGTTGTAGCGCGCGCCCTTGCAGGTCTCGCAAGGGACGTAGACGTCGGGCAGGAAGTGCATCTCGATCTTGATCTGACCGTCGCCCTTGCAGGTCTCGCAGCGGCCGCCGCGGACGTTGAACGAGAAGCGGCCGGGCTTGTAGCCGCGCACCTTGGCCTCGGGCGTCAGCGAGTAGAGCTCCCGGATCGGCGTGAACAGATCCGTGTAAGTCGCCGGATTCGATCGCGGCGTGCGCCCGATCGGCGACTGGTCGATGTCGATCACCTTGTCGAAGACGTCGATCCCCTCGACGGATTCGTGGTCGCCCGGCTTGACCCGCATCCTGTGCAGCCGGTTGGCGAGCGACTTGTAGACGATCTCGTTCACGAGCGTCGACTTGCCCGAGCCCGAGACTCCGGTGACGCAGACGAACTTCCCGACCGGGAATTCGACGTCGATGTCCTTGAGGTTGTGCATCGAAGCCCCTCGAACCCAGAACGAGCCGAGATCCTCGCTGCGCCGCTCGGGCACCGGGATCGAGCGGGCCCCGGACAGGAACTGGCCGGTGACTGACTTCTTGTTCCGCTCAACCTTGGTCGCCGGCCCCTCGGCGACGACGTGGCCGCCGTGCTCGCCCGCGCCCGGCCCCATGTCGACCAGGTGGTCGGCGGATCGCATCATCTGCTCGTCGTGCTCGACGATGAGGACGGTGTTGCCGAGGTCGCGCAGCCGCTCCAGCGTCGCGATCAGCTTGCCGTTGTCGCGCTGGTGGAGCCCGATCGAGGGCTCGTCGAGGATGTAGAGCACGCCGACGAGCTGGCTGCCGATCTGGGTCGCCAGCCTCAGCCGCTGCGCCTCGCCGCCCGACAGCGTCGCCGCCGTGCGGTCGAGGTCGAGGTAGCCGACGCCGACGTTGTCGAGGAAGGTCAGCCGCTCCTTGATCTCCTTGATCACCCGTGAGCCGATT
>WNGD01004987.1_pt1 | contig 12996 bp, 10 predicted proteins | sample 5400671 | NCBI WGS metagenome assembly WNGD01 (sample SAMN13153369, study PRJNA577476) | soil metagenome | isolation source: 40 cm soil or saprolite under grassland replicate 2 | place: USA:California | collected 2016-06-15
CCGCGTCGTGTCGCAGGCCTTCTTCTGCGTATTCTGCTAGCAGGTCGCTGACCGACAGGCCACGCCGCCCGGCCTGGACGGCCAGCCGCTCGGCCACCGCGGACTGCAGGACAATGGTACGGCGGACGCAGTCGTCGCTTTCCCATGCCTCGCCGGGCGTTTCAGGCAAGTTCCCTCCTTTCCGGCGCGGAGCGCGCCGTTTCCTTCACCGCGACATAGCGGCGCAGGATGCGGTCGCTCAACAGGCCAAGGCAGCTCAGGTTGGGAAAGCCTGGTCCTTGAGCGAGCCCGGCGACCAGTGGCAGGTGCAGCGCCGGGCTCAGGCCAGCGACCGACAGATCGATCTCGATCCGCCGTTCAAGCTCGGCCCCCGCCAGCGCACCTTCTAGCCGGCGGCGAGCCTCCCCGCGGAGCAGTCCCTCGAACCAGCGGGCCCGGAAGCCGATCGCGACGACCACGAGGTCGTAGGCGACACGCTCGCGCTCGGTGCCGTACTCGATGGTGATGACAACCTGCTGCTCGCCGGCGTCGATCGCCACTGCCCGCCCGGCGAGCGCGCGATAGCCGCGCGCCTGGTTGAGGATCGCCTCGGCTTGCTGGGAGAAGACGCCCCGGTCGGTGCGCTCGAGGAACTCGCGCCGGTGTGACTCGGCCAGCCGCGGCCAGTCGCCAGGGTCGGAGTAGAACCGGTTCTCCTCGTAGCTCTCCCCCCGCGAGTACAGGGTTCCCCGGCTGGCCAGAACGTCGACCGTCGAACGCTGGTGCGACTTGGCCAGCAAGCTGATGACCACCGAGGCTGCTGTCTCGCCACTGCCGATCACGCACACGCTCTGGGCAACCTGCTGGCCGGGCGCTCGCCCGGCCAGCCAGTAGCTGCGCCCGTCGAGCACGCGCGGATGCTGCTGCGGCTGACCCGCGACGCCGATCGGGGGGCCAGCGCCGGTGAACACGACGCCGTCAGCCCAGACCGCCTCCCCCGGCTCGATCATCAGCCGCCAGCGCTCGCCGTCGGCCTCCAGGCCGACGACCTCGCCAGCGACGACCTCGGCTCCCGCTCTCTCGGCGACCTCACGCAGGTAGGAACTCCACTGCCGGTGCGTCGGGCGCAACCGGCCGCGATCGACCCAATCGGCATACACGCCATGCGCGATCAGATGCCGCTGCCAGCTGTAATCCGCCATCGCCACAGTGACCGCAGACGAAGCCGCGCCCCAGCTATCGGCATAAGGAAAACCGACGTCCTTCTCCGCAGGCGTGCCCAAAGGCAACAGGCCGCTGGTATAGCCCTGCCGCCCGGTCCAGTTCCCGGCGACCGCGCCCCGGTCGACGAGTACCACCCGCGGGACGTCAAGACCGGCCGCCGCCAGGGCACGCGCCTTGGCGGCAATCGCGATTCCCTTCGGCCCTGCGCCCACAACAACTAACGTCGGCATGACGGCGAGGATAACCCGCGCCGAACTGCGGCGCCCACGGTGAAGCGTCCGCCCAGTCATCCAGGGCGGCCCAGACTTCGGACGGCTCCTGTCAGGGCTGAATGGATGACCTGCGCGCGGCAGAGCGCGGACACCGCCGCTGGCGCTCAGCCCGCATGGGCGCCATGAAACCCCGCGCGCCGTTGACACGCTCCCGGGTCCGGCAGGCTTACATTGCATGATCGGCGTTCACCTCGTCCGAGGAACACAATTCCGCCGCCATGGCGCGAGCCCTCACCGGCCGACAGGACTCGTCCCAGCCGATCGGTGACGGGACCAAGGCCGGCATCTGCGTGCTTGGTGCGCGGTGTCTCATATGGAACGGCCCGAAGGTGACCGGTACAAGGGGAGGATGCGCGCGCTGGAGCGGCCTGTCATGGCGCGAGCACTATGTTCATTGGCGTGAGATCGTTCAAGGACCTACTTGGCATCGTGATCGCGAATCGGCGCGGAGCCAGCCCTCGGGGCTTGCTATCGGGGTGCGCGGCTCTGGCGATCGTGGCTTCGTGGTCGCCGGCCGGTCGCTGCGCGACGAGAACCCCGACGGTGATGGGAGGCGCTGGGGCGGCGGCCGCTGCCCTTGAGACCAGCTGTCCCCGTGGCTGTTCGCGGTCGGCGACGTCCGGTACCGGCCCGGCCAAGCGGCTCGCGGCAGCCGTCGGCGAGGGGCCGGCGTCGGTGCGCTCGCCCGCGAGCACTTCGCGTTCACTCACTGAGCGGATTCATCTGCATTAACCAGCGGAAGGAGCCCAATGTCACAGACATGGAGGTCCATCAGCGCGGGATGGCGAAACCCGCTAGTCCGGCCTCACCCCTGCGGAGGTCCTCGGCCAGGATGGTTGCCCGCGTGAGCCCGCTCCCGTCTGACGATCCGATCGTTGCGCTCAACCAGGTGCTCAGCGAGGTGATCGACGTGGTGCTAGACGTGAGGCAGGCTCACCGAAGAGTCCCTGGCACGCACGCCCTGCACGCCGTGCTCGACCAGCTCTTCGGCGACTTGAAGGCCTGGGCCGGGCTGCTCATGGACGAGGACCTGGCGCTCGGCGTGTCGCCGCTGGCGAGCATGCCCAGCGCGTCCGGCCGAAAGCCACCGAGCCGCTGGGCCGGGGCCGTGAGCGACGAGGAGGTCCGCCAGGTTGTCGCCGGGCATCTCGACCGGCTCGGACAACACGTGGCCACAGCGCTGGCGGAGCAGGACGATGACAGGGCACGAGCAGCCCTTGCCGAAGTGCAGCGCGGATTGCTGCCCCACAGGCGGGCACTCAGCGAACTCTGAGGTATACACCACCGGCTTGAGGCTCTCGGTGGCGCTTGGCCGCACCGCGAAAGCTGCGAGGGAGTCCCACGTGCTGCGCCTGTTGTGGGGTTGGCTGCGTGTAAGCGCAGAGCCAGCACAGATCACGGCGATCTGAGCACCCGTCGCTACGCGACCGGCCGTCAACCGACTCGCAAATACTCGGCGTTATATGGGCGCCGGTCGCCGACCCCATGCTCGCCGCGGTACCCCACTCAGCGTGGCAGCTGCCGCGGGGCAGAAGACACGTCGCCGCCGGTGCCCCACCCGTGGAACGGGTTGCGCGGGGGGCACCGGCTGGCTGGTGGCTGCGGTCGTTCAGCTGGTCGCTTGGGCGGCGTTGATGATGACCTGGGTGACGACGCCAGCCTTGGAGATCAGGGACAGGTGGCCGGCCTTGACGTCGGTGATGCGGGCGTTTGCGCGCTGGGCCATGGACTGCAGCAAAGCGGGCGGGATGGCCTTGTCGGCGGTTCCGATCACGGCCCATGAGGGGATGGTCTTCCAGGCCGGTGTCCCGGACGGCTCGGAAAGCGTGCTGGCGGCCAGCGGACGCTGGGTGGCGGCGATGACCGCAGCTTGGCGGGCGGGCAGGCCGCTGGCGAAGCAGCCGGGGACCAGGCTCGCCTTGATGTAGGTGTCGACGTCACCGGGCGGGCTGCCGGGGTAGGGCACCAGGTTGAACACATCGGTCGGATTCCCGCCCAGGCACGATCCGGGCACGGAGCTGAGCAGCCCGCCGAGGGTCTCGCCCTGGTCGGGGATGAAGGCATCCACGTAGACCAGCGCCTTGACCTCGGGGTCGCCGACGGCGGCGTTGGTGATGACCGCCCCGCCGTAGGAATGCCCGACCAAGATCACCGGCTTGCCGGCCAGGGCCGCGTTCTGGGTCAGGAAGTCGTGCAGGTAGGCCGGGTCAGACGACGGGAAGCCGGACAGGCCGCGCAGCGGGTTGGGCGGCGCGTACACGGTGAAGCCGTCGCGCTGCAGCCGCCGGATCACCCCTGCCCAGCTGGAGCCATCCGCCCAGGCGCCATGGACCAGCACGATCACCGGCTTGGCCCCGCCGTTCCCGTGCCCGGCCCGCGGGCCGGCGGGCCGGGCGAGGGCAGCCTGGCTGGGCAGGGCCAGCAGGGCGGCCGCCGCGAGGACGGCGGCGATGACGGTACGCAATCTGACCGGGTGCACGGCCTGGGGCAGCTTCATCGGTTGCTCCTTCTCTGGCTATGGCGGGAGGCTGGATTCCGGATCGATGGCCGGCCAGAACCAGTTCTCGCTGATCTTGATTCGGCCATCTCGGGTTCCCTCCCCGGCTGCAGCGACGGTCGCGCTGAGCATCTTCAGACCGTATGACGCAGGGCATCCTGACGGCTAGGGTCACCTGACACAGACGGGGCCGGGAGCCGCGGTGCCCGGGACTGTCTCAAGGCCCGCCGGCCGTGGCGCTGGCGGCCTTGCTGAGCGCCGCATCAAGCCGCCAGCCACAGGGGGCAAGACGAGGGCCGCTGACCGGCCTAGTGTTGAGCGATAGGCCAGATGCCGGCGATAAGGAACCCGGCGGGGAAGACAGCGACCTTGCCCGCACGGTAGGACATCCCTCTCGCGCGGCCCAGGCGGAAGGCGCGACGTGGGCACTTTGGGCATCCCGGAGGCGACGTCCGGCCAGCCGGGCAACCTGAGGTATGCCAGCGGGCCGGGGCGGTGGGTGCTGCTCGCTACCGTGCTCGGGTCGGCGATCGCCTCGATCGACGCGACAGTGGTCGGCATCGCACTGCCCGCCATCGGCCGCGACTTCAGCACCAGCCTGGCCACCTTGCAGTGGGTGGTCACCGCCTACACGCTGACCCTGGCCGGGCTGCTGCTGTTCGCCGGCGCGCTGGGCGACAAGTACGGCCGGAAAAAGATCTTCCTGGCCGGCGTGGTGTGGTTCGCGCTGGCATCGCTGCTGTGCGCGGTGGCCCCTGATGCGCCCTTCCTGATCGCAGCCAGGGCGGTACAGGGCATCGGCGCCGCGCTGCTGACGCCCGGCAGCCTGGCCATCATCGAGGCCTCCTTCACACCCGCCGACCGCGGCAAGGCGATCGGCGCGTGGTCGGGCCTGAGCGGCGTTGGCTCGGCCATCGGCCCGTTCCTCGGCGGCTGGCTGATCCAGGCGGTGTCCTGGCGGCTGATCTTCCTCATCAACCTGCCGGTAGCCGCCCTCGTCGTCGCGGTGGGCCTGCGCCACGTCCCGGAATCCCGCGACCCTGGCGCCACCGGCAAGGTGGACGTGACCGGGGGCGTGCTGGTCACCGGTGGCCTGGTCGGGCTGACCTACGGGCTGATCCAGGCGCCGGGCGCGGGCTGGACCTCGCCCGCGCCGCTGGCGGCGCTGACCAGCGGCGTGGTCCTGCTCGCCGCGTTCATCGCCTGGGAACAGCACGCCGCCATGCCGATGCTGCCGCTGAACCTGTTCCGATCCGCGCAGTTCAACGCGGCCAACCTCGTGACGTTCGCCGTGTACGGCGCGCTCGGCGGGGCGCTGTTCCTGCTGCCCATCCAGCTCATCCAGGTATCCGGCTATACCGCTCTGCAAGCCGGCATCTCCCTGCTGCCGGTCACGGTCATCATGTTGGCGCTGTCCGCCCGCTCCGGCGCCCTGGCCACCCGGATCGGCCCCCGGCTGCAGATGACCATCGGCCCGGTCATCATCGCCGCCGGGCTGGCGCTGTTCGCCCGCATCGGCTACTCCGGGAACTACCTCACCGAGGTCCTGCCGGCCGTGCTCGTCTTCGGCCTCGGCCTGGCCATCAATGTCGCGCCGCTCACCTCGACCGTCCTGGCCGCCGTCCCCGCCGAGCACGCCGGGATGGCATCGGCGGTCAACAACGACGTCGCCCGCGCCGCGTCCCTGATCGCCGTGGCCGTGCTCCCCGCCGCGGCCGGCCTGTCCGGCAGCGCCTACCTTCACCGCGCGCAGTTCTCCGCCGGCTTCCACACCGCCTCACTCATCTCGGCCGGGATGTGCATCGCAGGCGCCGCCGTGGCCGCCGTCGCGATCCGCAACCCCCGTCCGGCCGAACCCGCCGCCCCGGCCCCGGCACAGCTATTCCACTGCGGCCTAGACGCCCCCCCGGCCCGCACCACCGCCCCGGCCGGCCACGCAGCCACCCGCTAAGCGCAACCGCGAACGCCAGCCCCCCTGAGACCAGGAACCATAGGCTAGGAGCCTGCTGAAATGGGCCGGTTCCGGTGACCGCCCATAGCGCGCCTGGGCCGGTCGTCGTTTCTGGCGGTGGCCATGGCACGTCTCGGCAAGAGATTCGCTGATCAGGAGCGTCGCCATGCTTGCAGCAAGTTCACGGCGCCCGGCAGCGGAGGCTCATCCATGTCGGCGGCCGCATAGCCGGTTACGGCGGCGAACATCGCCAGCGCCATCCCTATCACCCCTGGTGGGCTGGGCGTAGTAGAAGTGACGCTGGTGGCGGTCACCGTCGGCTTCGGCGCACCGCGGCCAACGGCGGTCATTGCCGTGCTCGGCTACCGGGTCGTGAACTACTGGCTCCCGCTGCTTCCCGGGGCCGCGGCTTACCTTCGCCTCCGGCTGGGCACGGGCGCAGCTGGCAAGGCAAAGCCGTCCCGCCCCTGGATGATCAGAAGCTGGCAGCCATCTGTCTCTTGGCGGCAGGTCCAGGACGAGGCTCAACGGCCGGTCATCCGGGCACGCCGTCGCGGAGGAGACTTTCAGGGCGGGCCTCGCTCAGGCGCGGGCGCTCAGCGACCGGATCCGGAACGCAACCGTGATCTGCATCGCGCCGAAGACCAGCAGCCAGATGCCGAGCACGACCGCGAGCACGAGCAGCGAGATCCCGGGATATACCAGGACCACGATGCCGGCCAGGATGCTGAAGATGCCCATCACCGCGTTCCAGCCGCGGCTTTGCATCTCGCGGTGTGATATCGCCGTGAACAGCTCCACCGCGCCGCTGACGATCCAGAAGATGCCCAGCAGCAGCGCCAGCGCAAGCAAGGTGATCAAGACGTGACGCACCGCGTACAGGCCGATGATCAGCGACAGCACGCCGAGCACCGCCAGCAGCGCCCGGGTCCCGCCGGTCAGGTCCTCGGAGGCGAAGGCGCCAGCGAACCTGAAGATGCCCATCACGATCAGCTGAATGCCGAACAGCACCGCGACGACCACCAGCGTGCGGCCGGGCCAGGCCAGCGCGGCGATGCCGATTAGCAGCGTGATAATCCCGAACGCCAGGACCCATCCCCAGTGCCTGCCAACGCGAGCCACCATGTCCGCGGGATCGGCCCGCATGCCTGCCGCCATTTTGCGCCTCCTTACCGGATGCTGCCTGATTGCACTTGCCTGACGGCGAATTTCTTATCATGATCCCAGCCGACATGGCAGTGGCCACTGGCCTGGCCAGGCTACGAGCCGCCGCAGAGCTACCAATCGGCCCGGGGGAAATGCTAGGGCCCGGGCGGGCCGGCCGGGCCGTAGTCCCGGACCGCAGTGCCAGGGCCAGCAGGGCCTGCGGTCGTCCGCGCCGAGGCCATGGCGTGGATGGCCTGGGTCAGCGCGAGGATCTGACTGGTGACCCCGAGCAGCTGCTCGTTCTGCTGCTCCTCCGCCTGGACCTTCCGCCACTCGTGGTCGGCCAGTACCTGACGTTTCTCATCCGCCCGGTTCTGGCTGATCATCACGAACGTCGACAAGAAAATGGCCTCAAGTGACACGATCATCGTGAGCAACCCGAACGGGTAACGCTCCACCCCCAGGACGATCCACGCGGTGAACCAGATGACGTGGACGTACACGAACGGCATGGAACCAGCGAACCGGGTGATCGCGTCAGCGATACGGTTCTCAGCGTTCTCTGCTCGCTGCTGCGCATGCTGGAGCAGGGCCGGGTTACGCGGGATCGGAAGACTCGGAATCGACACGCTCTCGTCCTCTCAATGCTGGCCCGCCACAGAGACAGGCGGCGGCTCAGAGTAGGTCGCCTGGCGGCTCAGGCAGGCCCGGTCCGTGCGGTGCAGATATCCGGACAGCGGGGATGAGCGGAGGACGTCGCAGCTCGGGCGCGAGCGGCCATCTGGTCCGCGAGCCGCCGTCACGCTGCCAGACTGCGCCGCCCGAATCCGGCCTCAAGACCAACCTGCTAGACCCCCAGGCGTGTGGTCAAGGATCACCTGCGCATTCCTAAACAGATGTCACACGGGGAGGGCTGGTTTCGGCGTCACGCTGCCCCATGGCGCCTTGCGTTCCATTCCTCGTACCTGCGGACCGTGTCGTCGACGGGCGGCAGTTCGACGGATGACCGCTCGGTATGCCCTTCGTCCGCCGCTTGTTCCCTCGGACGTCGGGTCCCCGAGTTCAAGGCCCGCCCGGTTCATCTCGAGCGGCTTGACGGCCGCGGTCCCAGCCGGCGTGCCCTGCCGAATCCAAGCTGCCTCAGCATGCGGAAGACGGGATCGCCACCCCTGTATCGGCACTTCCCAGCCCGCGAGAATGCTCCGACTAACCGGGGCGCGGTGACAGATGCCGCCGTTCAGGTCCCGCGTTCCGCGCCTGCCGCTATTGCCAGAGTCGGCCACAGCGGCAGGCATTCCCGAATGCCTGGCCACGGCGCCATCCCCAATAACCCCGCCAGGATCTAACTCCCGCGAGCAGCGCGTCCGGCCGAGCACAATCCCAGGGCACCGCTCAATCCGCCGCGTGCGGCGTCGGGCAGGCAGCCGAGGGCCGCACGCTCCACCAGGCGATCTAGGACACCACAGCCCACTAGGAAACGCCGGCCCGCGCAGCGGAACCCGGATCTCGCGGTCTACCGCCGGGAGCTATCGCGTTATTGGTCTCAGGGTTAGCCAGCGACACCGGCTCGGGGCTGTACTTGTCCCGACAAAGGAAGTTTGGCCGGCCGGAGGGATCACATGAGCGGCACGTCGGCAGGGTTTCACGCCATGATCGACATCCTGGGCACGGCGGGGGGCGGTGACACGCGGCGGCCCGGCCTTCGTATGCCAGACGGAAGCGACAGCGCAGCGCGGCTGGTATTCAAGTCCGGCAGCAAGCGACGTCGCACCGCTGTGCTCGCCATCGTCCGCGTCCAGGCGCCTCTAAGGTCCCAGCCGCACGTCGCGGCAGGGCCAACGCGCAAGCGCGTCCGGCGGCGGATCACCCTTAATACGGAGATGTACGGTCTTTCCGCCAGCTCGGCAGGAAGCCGGGCGAGCGCGGCATCGCCTGGCCCTGGGCCTGCGATCACCGCGTCCGGTGTCATGCGACCGCTGGAATCCCAGGCCGTCAGGGGACGGCCATGATGCCCGGCGGCGCGGACCATGCCGGGCAGGGCACGCCCGCAGAGGTATCCGCTGACGCCACGACCGCGGCGCGGACCCGGCGCGCGCGTCTTGAGATGGCTGCGGCCGCACGCGGTATCCCGCTGGCCGCGATCATCACTGCCGTCGCCGTGGTTGCCCTCGCCTACCTCGCGGGCAAGCTCCTTTACCGGCTGCGGGACGTCATTCTGCTCATGGTGGTCGGGGGGTTCATCGCCTTGATCCTGAACCCGCTGGTGGTGTATCTGCAACGCTGGCGGATCCGGCGGCGCGGCTGGGCGGTGGCCGTGGTAACCATCTGGGCGGCGCTGGTATTCGCCGGCCTTGCAGTGGCGTTCGGTTATCCACTGGCGCACGGGCTGACCCACCTGTCGCAGCGGCTGCCCGCGTACGTGCAGGACGCGGAGCACGGCCGCGGCTGGATCGGCCATCTGGTGCGCCGCTTCCACCTGGCGGCCTGGGCAACACAGAATGCCCCGAAATTGCGGAGCTTTGGCACGAGCCTGGCCAAGCCGGCGCTGACCTTCGGCAAAGGCGCAGTGTCGCTGCTCGTGACATTGGGAACCATCACCGTGCTCGTCCTGCTCCTCCTGCTAGAGGGGCCCAAGATGCGCCGGGCAGTACTGGGCCTGATGTCCCCTGAGCGGGCGGCGCGTTATGCCCGGATAGCCCATGAGGTCAACAAGTCGGTGACCGGTTACATGGCGGGGAACATCCTGACGTCCGTGATCGCTGGCGTCGTCGTCTTCGTCACGCTCACCGCCCTCCGGATTCCCTTCCCGCTGCTATGGGCCCTGTGGGTCGCCCTTGTCGACTTCCTGCCCATGGTCGGCGGCGCGCTGGCAGGTATCCCCACGGTCTTGTTCGCCCTCGGCCATTCGCTCACCGCGGGCATCATCACCGCAGCCGTGTTCATCGGCTACCAGCAGGTGGAGAACCACGTGCTGAACCCCGTGATCATGAGCCGCACGGTGAATGTCAATCCGCTACTTGTCCTGGTGTCCGTCCTGGTCGGGACATCGATCGGCAGTTGGCTCGGCGGCTTCTTCGGCAGCTTCGTGGCGGCTCTGCTTTCCATCCCGGCCGCGGGCGCCCTGCAGGTACTCGTCAGGGAGCTGTGGCAGGCCACCGCCCCGGGCGGGCCACTCGGCGGCGAGCCCGCGGCCGCCGGCAACGAGCCCGCATCCACAACCCGCCGGAGGCTGGGCGGTCACCGGCGGGAGGCGGACGAAGATGGGCTGAAACCTTCATTATGACGAAGCCTCAGCCGGTTCCGAACAGCCGGACGTCAACCGGAAAAGAGCCGCGGCCAGCTTGAGTCAGCTGATCCAGCGAGCCCACTGAGCCGCCGCGCAGGACGCTACGATTCTGCTCACTTTTACGTAGTCAGCAGAACTATGCCCGATGCATGCCGCCGGGCGGATCGCGATGGCCGTTCGCGAGCGGGACAGGCGCCGCAGGCATCTGTTCCAGCCGGACCGGCGCGGTTCCACGCCCCCGGCTCCGCGCCGCGCATCCGCGACCCGCGCCGGTCTGCGCCGCGGCGCGGAGCAGGCGCGCCTCGATCTCGCGCTGGCGGCGGCGCGACTATGGCGCGGTGTCCGCGCCGTAGGCTCAGCCCTTCCTGCGCGCAGCGTCGCCCCAGCACCAGCACCATGTCCGGCACGGTCAAAGCACCCGCGCAGAAGATCACCACAGCCCAGCGACGAACGGCCTGACCGGCCCAGCCTTGCCTTCTGCACGGGCGGCAAGGGTCACCGCGAAACCGCGCCCTGGGCCGGCCGGCCGGGCCGCACGCTGACAGCGCGGCAAGTGTCACAAGGAGCGTTCTTCCTGGTCAGCTGGCTCCGAGCCCATCCCAGATTCCGGCCTCGTCGGCCCGGCCAGCTGGCCTCATCGGCGCGGAGGCAGATCCGAACTGGTGTGCGGTCCGTCTGTGGTGGCGACTCTGAGCCCGCAGGTGAGGTATTCAGCTAGCAGCGCCTGGGCCGATAGGCGCACCGGAACTGCAGGGCGGGTGAGAGACTGCTTGACGGCTCGCCGGGCAAGCGGAGGGACGGCATGCGAGGCAGGAGCACATGATCCTCGCCGCGGTTGCTGCCGAGGCGTCGGCCGGGACGTTCACTGAGCTGATGGATCACGTTGCCCAGGGTTTCGAGGCACTGGGAGCCGCGATCCTGGTAGCCGGCGTGACATGGTCGTTCGTGCTCGCGGCGGTGACCTTGCGGCGGTCCGACCGGCCGGCCAAGGCCTACCTGGTACTGCGCCAGGCATTCGGCGGAACCCTGCTGCTCGGACTCGAAGTCCTGGTCGCCGCCGACCTGCTGCGCACCGTCGCGGTCGCGCCTACCCTCGACAACGTCCTCGTGCTCGGGCTGATCGTGGCGATCAGGACGTTCCTGAGCTTCTCGCTGGAAACCGAGATCGAGGGCGTCGCGCCGTGGCGGCGTGCCCTGATCAGCGGAGCGGGGACCATCCGCCGGGCCTCGGCCAGCGCACTGGAGCCCGAGACGCCGCCCTGACAGCCGGTTCGCGAGCGGGCATGCATGTTTCTCGTGGTCTTGAGGCTTGGGATAGTTCCGCGGAGATTAGTGGTCACGCGTTGTCATGCATCCCAGGACACGCCATCGAGTCTTTGCAGGTATTGGGCAGACCTCGCGGACAGCTGACCGTGCACAGATCACCTGCTCTGGGCGGGTGCGCCTTGGCAGTATCCGCTGACACGGGCTGCGAGTCGGCAGCGGTTTCACGAACCCGGCCGGCACGGCCCGAAGTAGCCGAACCGGTTTAGCCGACATCCTGCTGTCCGCTAGCTGGCTGATCGCCTGCTGTCGCCCGGCCCGGCACGGCGATCGGTGAGTTTGTCGGCACCGTCCAGGGCATGCGCACTCCGTTGATCGGCGAATGACTGCTTCAGCCTGATCGAGCGGAGTTAGCTGCGGCTGGCTGGCTGGGTTCGTGGCCGGCTCGCGGTCGCCGGCCTGCCCGGTACGCGCTCATTACCAGGACGTGCCTTGAGAATCAGGCAGACAGCCGCCGGGAGACGACAGGAACCTGCGGTCCAGGCCGGTGATCCGCATGATCTTGACCAGCGACGGGCGGGGCGAGGCCAGCCGGAACGGGCAGCCCGCCTGCTCCGCGTAGCCGGCCATCCGCAGCAGGGCGCCCAGGCCCCCGGCATCGCGGAAACTCAGCGCGGCGAGATCCACGATCACCGGACCGCGATGCCGGCCGGTGACCTGCCTGACGTACCTGACTGCCAGTTCGGCGGTGGCGATATCCAGCTCGCCGCCAATGTCCACGACGGCCTCGCCCGCCGGGCTGATCCGGTGACTCAGCTCAAGCGCCGCGGGCACCGGCTGATGGACACCGGCCCTCGCCACCGCGATTGGTTCCACATCGGCGGCGGCACTGTCAATAACGCGCGTGAGCATCATGATCTCCCCTCCCCCTGCGAGATCTGCTGCCGCCAAAGGCTCCCACTGGATTCTCCGCAGTTAGCAGGACCGAAGGTCCCCGGCACGGCAGCTATGGTCCCAACCCGGAGATGAAAGAGATTGTGGTGATCGCTTCATCTACCAGGGGCTTCGTCATGCCACGAGCCGACATGCCGCCCGTGATCAACCCGTATCCAGCCACACTCCAAGATCAGGATGAAAAAGCTCAGTATGAGACAACCGTCATCGCGGCTATCAGCGAGTGTCATTGACAAGCGAGCATTTCCGGACGTTAGATGAACTCGCCCCCTGATGGTGGCGGGCAGTGATGCGCTGACGGCGGGTAGCTCAGCTCGTGGCGCCCCGCCCGGCGGCTTGACCGTGTCAGCCTGGGCAGACCTCGCGTCGGCTTCGATTCCGGCGGTGTCGACCTTCAGTTCCCTGGCTTTTACCTTCCTCGCCT
>WNGD01008915.1_pt1 | contig 12993 bp, 11 predicted proteins | sample 5400671 | NCBI WGS metagenome assembly WNGD01 (sample SAMN13153369, study PRJNA577476) | soil metagenome | isolation source: 40 cm soil or saprolite under grassland replicate 2 | place: USA:California | collected 2016-06-15
TCAGCTGATCGTGGCGACCGTGTCTCCAGCCAGCCTCCGCGGGCTTGGGCCGCTCGCCCGCCGGAGCTCATCGGCCGGCACACCACGTGCCGTCGTTAGTCAGGCCGCTGGAAGCGCCGCTGTCCGCTGGCATCATGGCGCTATGGCTAGCGGGGTGGTGAGCCCGGTCTTCGCCGGGCCCCGGTGGCCGCTCGGGTGTACCAGCCCGGCGTGACGGTACTGTTAGAGCATCACCCGTTTGGCCAGCGACACATTTCGTGACGCAGTCGCTGCCCGGCGGGCGTCGCTCAGGACCTTGGCGGCACATCACTAACCCCGCCATGATGTGCATCCCAGGGAGCCACCACGGTGCGAATTCGCGCAAAGGCAAGTGCCACGCCCCGGCAGGCCTTCCGGCCGTCCACCCCGGCACGAACACCGGCAGCACCGCAGCGCGGGAGCGACTACGCGCAGTTGTCCCGTGATGTCAAGCAGGCGGGGCTGCTGGAACGGCGTCCCGGGCGCTACGTCTGGAAGATCACGGTCACGGCCGGGCTGCTGGCTGCCGGATGGGCAGTCTTCGTCCTGGTGGGTGACTCATGGTGGCAGCTGGCTGTGGCCGCGTTCCTGGCGGTCATGTTCACCCAGGCCGGGTTCTTGGGCCACGACGCCGGGCACCGGCAGATTTCCGGCTCCCGGCGGGCCAGTTACCTCCTCGGCATCCTGTACGGCAATCTCGGCATCGGGCTGAGCTACGGCTGGTGGACCGGCAAGCACAACCGACATCACGCCCATCCCAACACCGAAGGCGCGGACCCCGACATCACGATGAAAGTGCTGGCCTTCACCGCCAGCCAGGCGCGCGCCAGCCGGGGCCTGCCCCGGCTGGCGTTCCGCTACCAGGCTTACCTGTTCTTCCCGCTGCTGCTCGGCGAGGCTTTCAGTGTGCATGCCGCCAGCATCCGCGCCCTGGCCAGCCGCGATTCCCGCAGCAGACCCGTGGAGGCGGCTCTGCTCGCCGCCCACTTCGCCGGCTACCTCGCCGTCGTCTTCCTGGTGCTCTCACCGGTAAAGGCCGTCGTGTTCATCGGCGTCCAGCAGGGCCTGTTCGGCCTGTACCTGGGAGCCTCCTTCGCCCCCAACCACAAGGGCATGCCCATCCTGGACGCAGCTGACCGGAGCGACTTCCTGCGCCGCCAGGTACTCACCTCCCGCAACGTCCGCGGTGGCTGGTTCACCGACCTCGCCCTAGGCGGCCTCAACTACCAGATCGAGCATCACTTGTTCCCTTCCATGCCCCGGCCCAACCTGCGACACTCCCAGGCCCTGATCAAGGAGTTCTGCCAGCAGCGGGGGGTGCCCTATTGCGAGGCCAGCTTCGGGGGCTCTTACGCCCAGGCCCTGCGCTACCTCAACACGATCGGCAGGCCGCCCCGCCCCGTCGATCGGGGGCGTGCCCCAGCCGCCACCTGACCAGACACCCACAACTGGGCGGTTAGCGACCGCGCGCTCTCACGGTAGGTGGCCACCGGAGCAGCGCGCACCGACGTTAGGCTGTGGCGGCCGCCTGATTGGTTGCGGCGGTGCTGGGACAATCGCAGGATGAGTCCACGAAGCCGGGGCCGCCCGCCCGGGCGTGGCCGCAGCCAGCAGCCTCGGCGGCCAGCGGCGCGGCGATCTGATACACATCGAGCAGGCTGGGGCGGGTTCGCGGAATCGCTGGTTCGGTGAGACCGATCCGGGACAGGTCACCGGGTACCTCACTGGCGCCGCTTTGTGAGGGGTTTCAAGGTTGCGCGAGAAGGCCAGGCCGGCCAGTGACAGGGCCAGGTCGCGCGCGTCCGTGTGGCGTTCGGGCCGCCCGGCTGCCCGCCCCAGCGCGGCCCGGATGTCGTCGGCCGCCCGCGGCGCGCTGACTGTGCTCGCGACCCCGCTCGGCACGGCTATCGGGACCGGGAAGGTCGGGGGAACCGCCGCGTCGCGCTGCGCGTAGGTACGGCAACCACGGCGCTGTGTCAAGCGTGCGGGTCATCGCTCCCGGTGCCCGCCGTGGACGGTGGGCACCGGGAGCGATCGATCAAGGCTGGCGCCGGGGGCGCGCTCGATCCAGCGCCATGTTCTTAGGGCCGATGTGCGCTAGGTTCAGTTGCCGCCGCCTCCCGGTGCCTGTGCCCAGGGCGTGGCCACCAGCCAGCTCGTGTCCACCGGCCAGCCGGTGGCGGTGTCCCAGGGGTTGGAGCCGCCGTTGGCGGCGAGGTAGACGACGTTGTTGAAGTTGCGGATGAACCTGCCGGGGAAGTTCACCGACTGGAACGACGTGCCCTGGCCGCTGTTGCCGGGCCCCGGGCAGAAGGTCGCGTCCATGGAGAACAGCGAGCTGCCGTCGTTGGGTTGCAGGTGGAACTGGAAATTCTGGTGCCGCAGGTAGCTGCCGGGCTTGTTGACCGACTCGAACGAGACGCAGTTCGGGTTGGCCAGGCCTGCCGCTTCCACAAACGTGGCGTCCTGCTTGTCGGTGCTCGAACTGCCCGCCGTCACCGGCGCGACGACCACGAGGTCATCGGAGTCGTCGTGCTTGAGGTAGCCCGAGCTGGCGCCGTTGTTGGTGGCCTGCAGCGAGATCCGGGGACCCGGGTCCAGCGTGATGCCCTGGTTGGCGTCACCTGGTGTGGGGTGGTTGGTGACCGTGAAATCGCTGCAGTTGCTGTCGGCGTCGTTGCCGTCAGGCAGGCGGACGTCGCTCCTGTCGACGCCGCTGGCCGAGACGGGCGTATGCGCGAAGCAGCCTCCTTGCCCCGCACCGGACGCGCCCTGGTAACCCTCGGCGGCCGGTGGGTCGACGATGCCTCCGTAGTTGAGGCTGTCAGCCACCCGGCCCCCCGCGTCGCGCAACACCATGCTGCCGGCGCTGGTGGAGAGGGCGGGGCCCCCGAACCACTGGTCGGGTGCCGGTGATCCCTGGTAGCCCACGGTCGTGACCGCGGCGTCGAGCACCGGGTCGTTGACCGCGTGGCTGTGACCGAGGGGACTGTTGAGGGTGATGCCGCTGCCCAGCGCCTGAACGGGCTCGTTGCTCGAGTGCGCGAAGCGTGTCGCTGGGCTGAAGGTGACACCGGTGCCCCGGTCGCTGAACGGAAGGTTGGACGCGTGGTCCGACTTCAGCGGGGCGGTCAGGGTGAGGCCGGTGCCGCCCGAACCGGGGGTGCCCACCGACGCGACGGTGACGGTCTCGGTCTTCGGGCCGATGTCCAGCTTGATCGTGTCACCGGCGGTGATGTTGTCGGTCGAGGTGACCTTGAGGCTGGTCGCGCCGGCGGACGCCGCGGCCGCGAGGTAGTCCTGCGTGCCCGGCGTGCCGACGGCGGTCACCGTGGCCGTTTCCAGCGTGCGGCCGTAGCCGATGGCCATCTTGTCGCCGGCCTTGAAGCCCGACGTGCTCGTGACGGGCACGTTGGTCGAGCCGGCCGGGATCGTGATGACCGGGCCGTCGGGCAGCGGCTGCCACAGCGGAGTGCTGACGTTCCCGACGCCGATGATGGTGCCGTTGCGGCTGTTGCCCGACGAGTCCACCGCGGTTGCACCGGAGTCTTCGTCGAACTTGTAGTCGGCGACGTTGCCGGCCCCGGGTTGCCCGCTGGCCAGCGTGGCGATGTCGGCGGCGGACAGCGCATGGTCGTAGATCTGGAAGTCATCCACGGTGGCCGCCAGGTAGGGGTCGGCGATGAACTGCGAACGGCCGATCCAGTTCTGGGTGGTGTTGCCCAGATCGGCCGGGGTCACGGTCATGTTGGTGTTGGTCGCCACCGGCTGGCCGTCCACGTACAGCGTCCCGGTGTGGCCGGACAGCGTCACCGCCACGTGCGACCAGGTGTTCAGCGGCAGTGTGCCGGGGCCAGCGATCACATCGCCGCCGCCGCTGGGGGTGGCGTCGGCGAACAGGAGCGGCCCGCCGCCCGCGCTGAGCGTGAGGAACATGAAGTTGTTGGTGCCGGTGCCGAAGTCGAACACCCGCGACCAGGCCGAGTTGGCGGACGGGTTGACCCACGTCGAGATGGTGAAGTCGTGCAGCCCGCTGACGATGCCGCTCGGCAGGTTCACGTACTCGCCGTTCCCCGACAGCTTGAGAGCGTTGCCGATCTCGCCGGGCACCCGGGGCCCGGTCGCGGAAGTGTCGGTGACGTGGGTGATCGTGCGGGTCTCCGCGGTGGAGCCGGAGCCGATCCGGACCTGCTGGCCGACAGCGAGGCCGGTCGCGTTGCGGAGGTCGATGGTGGTGTCGCCCGCGCTGGCGGGGGATGCCAGCCCCGAGTTGGCGAGGCCGAGCAGGTAGAAGTGGTGGCTCGCGAGCGTCGTCCCGGCCGGGACGGTCACCGTCGAGAAGATGGGCTGCTGGGCCGGGTGCTCGGTCAAGGTCCAGTTCGACAGGTCGGCGGTGCTGTCGCCGGCGTTGTAGAGCTCGATGAACGCGTTGGTCGGGTTGGTGCTGGTGCCCACGCGGAACTCGTTGATTTTGATCGGGCTGACGTTGCGTACCTTCTCGGCTGTTGTCACGCTTTGTCTCGCGCCGTTCGCCGAGTTCGTCCACGCGGCGTTGCCGATCAGGTCACCGTTGAAGGGCGCCGGTCCCGAGGTGACCTTGAAGGTCGCACTCACGCTCGCGCCGGGCGCGACCGAATCGAACGTCTGCGAGGTCTGGGTGGTGCCCGGCACGAAGGAGGTCCACCCTCTGGGCACCGAAATGCTCAGCTTCACGCCCACCGCGGTTGACCCCGTGGTGTTCGTGAACGTCACGGTGCTGTTTTGCGAGGACTGCGGTGCGAACGTCTGAAGTCCTGGCGGCGTGGCGGTCGCCGAGGCCGGCGTCAGGCTCAGCCGCTGCACGTCGTAGTTGGCGGCCACGATGTTGGCCTGAACCTTCTGGTCGGTGGCGTCGGCCGGGAATCCGGCCGTCATCACGCCCTCATAGAAGGTGCCCTGCGCACCGTTGCTGTTGTCGCCGCCGTTGCCCAGGACGATGGCCCCCTGCTTGCGCATGGGGTCATAGCTGGAGTCGACGCGCGGCCCGGCGAACATGGTCGACAGGGTGCCCGTCTGCGCGTCGCCACCGAGTGAGGCCCAGTGGTGCGGCTCACCCTTGGCCACGGCGGTCACGAACCGCGAGGTGATGCTCGGCAGGTTCGGGCACAGCTTGGAGGTGCTGCCCGGGTTGACGCAGCCCACCAGGTTGTTCTCCTGGTCGGTCATGACCCATGGGCCAGGCGGAGGCCCGTGGTACCAGGCGGTGGCGTTGCCGTAGTAGCTGGTTTCCATGGTGCCGTTGCCATCGTCGCGGCTGTCGATCTCGGCGTTGCCGTAGTCGTAGCAGCAGCCGTCGTTGAAGTGATGGCCGTTAATGACCCAGTACATCCCCTCCGGCTGGTCTCCGGCTGCGATTCCGTTGGTGTTGTTGTCGCGCAGGCCTATGCCCGGCGCGATGAAGACGCCGTAGGCCTTGTGGCCGCTGATCGTGATCGGCGCCGAATCCGCGATCGGGAGGTTGTCAAATCCGCCCATGGCCGGGCCGCTGAACGCGCCGCGGGGCGCCTGGGTGAGGTCGTTGTGCTTGGGAGACTGGTCGTAGATCTTGGTGATGACGCAGGTGGTGTTCGCGCAGAACGCGTCCTGCGCGGCCGCGTCGGCGTACCCGCCCGGATCCGGGGATGGGAACGCGTGGGGCTGGACCACGCCGATGTTCTTCACCGCGTTGTCCGAAAGGCGCATGACCTGGTAGAGCGGGCCGTTGTAGGAGGCGTACAGGGCGCGCGTGGTGCTGTGCGCGGCCACGCAGGGGGTGCCGCCGGCGGCGTAGATGTCACAGGGGCCCTGCGGTCTGGATGGGGAAATCTGCTGCGCGGCGGGCGCCGCTGTGGCGGTGGCGAACGTGACGCCAAGCGGCAGGAGCGCAAGCGCCGTAGCCGCAGCGAGGGTCCTGAGGCGGGTGCGCCGGATGGGGAGTCTCAACATGTCGGACGAGCTCCTTCGTTCATCTGCTGATTGAGCCGAGCCTGGCTGGGCCGGGAAGCAGCTGACAGTGCGACCATTCGCGCTAACCGGATGTCCGTTAGCGCTGATGGGCAGGGGTGTCTCTGACCCGGGCGAAAGCCTTGACCGCAATGAGCGGTCGGGACCACGGCAGAAGTGGCCAATCAGATGGAACGAGGATCCTCTCTGCAAGAAGCCGGCGTGAACTGACGGCGGGAACTGCAGTCCACTGACGGCCCGCAGCTACGCGTGCAACCAGACGGCGGCGCTCGTGTCCAGTTCGCCCCCGGAGGCCACGCTGATATTGGTGCCCGCTAGCCGCGCCGCTCCCTGATCGCCGGCCATGCAGGCCGGCCGGCCAAGAAGCGTGCGTTCCCCAAGAACCTGCGGCCAAGGCCGAGTTGTTGAGATAACGCAGTTGGCGGCCCGCGCGCTCGTCCTCGCGTGATCGAGCGTAACCGTGCCGGCATGACGCTCTCGCAGGTAAAGCGTGTATTCTCGTTGTGTTGTGCGCTGGTTTTGTTAGCGCTCACACGAACCACCCTCAGCCGCCGCGGGGATATCTGTCAAGGGGCGAGCGCAAACACCTGGTCGCGCCAGGGCTCTCGGCGAGCCTGCCGCGGTGTAGCCGTGGCCGCCACAAGGCGGCGTGGAGGTGACGCCGGCGGCTCAGCCATCCGGCTGTCCGCTGGTCATCATGGCAAGTAGAGGCGCAGCCCCGCGGGCATGTGGTCGGTGGCGGCGATGGTGCCGCGGAACACGCCGTTGATGTACGCGGCGACGTTGGCTGGATAGGCCCCACCAGGGCTGTGCTGAGCGGTGAGGCGCAGGATGGCAGACGGCTGGCATTTGTGCCCGTCGGCGAGCTCGGCGAGGGACATCTGGCCTGCGGTGGTGTGCTCGGTCATCGTTGCTCCCGCCCTGGCCGCACCGGACCTGCCACCCATCACGGCGGTCACCGCCACGCGATGGCTCGTAGGGCACGCCGGTTAGTGGTTCGCTGTCGTACTGGCGCACAGCCCACACTGTCACGAGAACGATCGACGGCAAACAGGGCCACCCATTCCCCGCGCGGCACGAGGGTGCGCCTGGTCACCGGCGGGTGCGTTGCACCAGACTGGCGACGGTGCGAGAGATACAGCCCGCTGCAGACGCGGGCGCAGCGCAATGGTTGCTGCGATCTGAGGTTGATTGGTGGGATCTTGTCCGGTACGGCCCGCCAGGCTTTGAGGTGTATGTGCGTATCGCACTTCCCCAATATCGCGGGGCGGATGCCAGCAGCCCGCCAGGCGAAGCACCGGCCGACGCCGTCCGCGCAGCGCTGACGGCCCTCGGTTCGTACACGGCCACGCCGTCCGAGGGGTATGCCGCAATCTGGGCGGGCTGGACGAGCGGGGCGCTGCCTCCTCAGGCGCCGCGAGTGGACCTTCCCAATCGGGCGATGCTGCTGTTCACCGGCCCTGTCGAAGTACTCAGAGACGCACCAGCTCTGGCTTGGTACGGGTCTGCGGCAGGTGTCTTTCAAGACCCGCACCTCGTGTGGCCGGCGGATCAAGCCTGGTGCCTGGCCTGCGACGTCGACGAGGAGATCGAGTTCACCGTGGGCTGCTCCGCGGAGGCGTCCCAGGCTTTGGCCAGCGCCCTGCCCGGCGCCGTCCGGCGCGCGCGGTACGGGGAACCGGCCCCGCTGTATCGCGACCCGGCCTAGCCCCCGCATCCGCTCACCGGCAGTGCCTTCTCCTGCGGTGTGGGGCAGCAGGAGACGCTGTGCTCGGTCAGGTGCCCGAGGCCGTGTAGGTTCGTGCGGCCCGGTCATGGCGCATCGTGGTGCGCGGACGGGCATGCCGGGCCGCGGCCTGGACGTCTCGCAAGCCCGCGGCCGCGTCGAGGATGGGGGTGACGATGGTGGACGGCGCGCGTGCGGGTGAGCCGTGGTGATCTGGCGCCTGCGGTTTCGCGGGTGAATGTCCGGGCGGTGTGCGCCTCTTATTGTTGGGGTGTGCTGACCGGACCGCGCCTGCGCCAGGTGGCCCTGGTCGCGCATGACTGCGGCCGGGTGACTGCTGAGCTGAGCCGGGCTTTTGGCTGGGCGCAGCCGTTCTGTGATCCTGGGGTGGGGCAGTTCGGCCTGGCCAATGCGGTGTTCGCGGTCGGTGACACGTTCGTGGAGGTTGTCGCGCCCGTGCGGCCGGATACCACCGCGGGCCGGTACCTGGAACGGCGCGGCGGCGACGGCGGGTATATGGCGATCTTCCAGGTTCCGGACCTGGCGACGGCCCGTCGCAGGCTCGCCGGCCTGGGTGTGCGGGTGATCTGGACGGCCGACCTGCCCGACATTGCCGCCACCCATCTGCACCCCAAGGACGTTCCCGGTGCCATCGTGTCGCTGGACTGGGCCGCTCCGGCGGAATCGTGGCGGTGGGCGGGCCCGTCGTGGACGGGCCGGGCGCCGGAGCACTCTGGCGGCGGCGTGACGGGGCTGACGGTCGAGGTCAACGACCCGCCCGCCGCGGCGCGCCGCTGGGCGGCGGTGCTCGGGATTGCTGTCACCGGCGGCGCGCAGGCCACTGTCGTGGAGCTGGCGGACTCGGGCCAGTGGCTGCGGTTCGTGCCGGCCAGGGCGGGCCAAGGCGAAGGAATCACCGCGATAACCATCGCTGGGCTGGCCGGCGGAGGGCCTTGGATGATCGGCGGGATCCGCTTCGCCAGCGAGGAAGGATGACATGACCGCGCTTGACACCGGTACCGAGGACCTGCGGGCCGACATCGACGGCGGCGTCGCGGTGATCACCATGAACCGCCCCGGCCGGCGGAACGCCTTCTCCCCAGCCATGGTGTCCGCCATGGCGGCGGTGCTCGCCCAGGTAGAGGCCGACGATGCGGTCGGCTGCGTCGTGCTCACCGGGGCGGGCGGCGCCTTCTGCGCAGGTGGCGACGTCAAGAGCATGGCCGCCCCGCCGGCTGTCCCCGGCGGTGCCGGCCGGTCACTGGATGCGGCCATCCACCGGCAGCGGCTGAACCAGCGGGCCACCAGCGGCCGCCTGTGGGGCATGCCCAAGCCGACGATCGCCGCCATCACAGGCCCGGCGGCCGGGGCCGGCCTGTCGCTGGCACTGGCCTGCGACCTTCGTTACGCGGTCCCGGGCGCGGTGCTGACCACAGCCTTCGCCCGGGTTGCGTTCGCCGGAGACTACGGCGGGACCTGGTTTCTTAGCCGGCTGGGGGGCAGCGGCAAAGCCAAAGAGCTCTACTACTTCTCGAAGGACCATCGATCGCTTACCGCTACATGAAGGAGAACCTCAACCGGGCCGTCACAGGCGAACTCGGCGAATGCATGGACCTCGAAGTCACCCACCACGTACACACCGGGCTCACCGACGACCACCGCGAGGCCGCCCAAGCATTCGTAGACAAGCGCGAACCCCGCTTCCAAGGCCGGTAACCTGCAGCAGCTCGCATCTGGTCAGGAGCGGCGGCGGTTGAGCCGCCAGAAGCAGTACCCGGCCAGGGCCAGGGCGAGGGCCAGGTACATCCCGGTCTCGGACCATTGGAGGGGCCAGTAGTGGCTGGCGGGCTGGTAGCTTTCGGCGACCCGGATCCCGTGGCTGGCCACGCAGTTGTTCAGCGCGTTTGAGCCTGGGGCAGACGTGGTTGGTCCTCTTCCTCTGTGCGTGACGTTTGTCTGCGGTATCAACGGCTCGCAGGCCGCAGGAACGCTGCTGACCGGCTGGCCGGTAGCGTTGACGCCTTCGCTGGAGATGATCCAGGCGCCGGGCTGGCCGGGGACGGTAGTGGCGGTGAACGCCAGCTTGGGGTTGGCCTTGAGACTGACGTTCGCTCCCGCGGCCGCGATGGTGGCGACCGTCTGGCTGGTCGGGAACAGGTTCGGGCGGACCAGCGGGGTGATGAACTGGGCGGCGGCGAAGATGGCCAGGGTGATGGCCATGGCGGGGATCGCGCGGCGGGCCAGCAGCCCGGCGGTGACGCCGAGCGCGAAGCCGAACGCGGCGTAGCCGAGCGGGGTGATGCCGTGGGTCGGGAAGACGAACACGCCGAACCGGGTCTCGCCGAATATCGAGCCTCCGCCGCCGAGCCCGACGGCCTTGCCGATGGGGGCCGCCCACCAGGCCTGGATAAGGCTGAACGCCTCGGTCACGGCCATGGCGGCCACCCCGATCAGCGCGAGCTTGACCGTCAGCCACCGGGTCCGGGTGATGCTCTGGTTCCAGGTCAGCCGGAAGGTCCCGGCCTCCAGCTCGCGGGCGATCAGCGGAGCGCCCCAGAAGATGCCGATGATCGCGGGCGCGATGAGGATGACCACGACGCTCAGGAAATACAAGATCATGTAGGGGGTTTCGGGCACGCCGGCAATGCCTCCCCCGGAGGACAGATCGTTAATGAATGTGCTGGCCAGCCCCGTGCAGGTGGCACCGTGGCAGCTGGCAAACCCGCTGCTGTGGTACACGCCGGACAGGCTCGGTTCGGCGGCTGCCAGCACGATCGCGAACGCCACCAGCGCCGCGGCCGCGGTGATGGCCTGGGCGCGGAATTGGCGCCAGGTCAGCCAGATCATTTCTGCACCTCCAGGCGGCGGTGGCTGTTGCGGGCAGCGGGCCGGGCGGCCTGCCTCATGTAGGCGAGCACCAGGTCTTCCAGGCCAACCTCGGACACCGTCCATGCCGGGTCGAAGACCCGCCCGCTGGTGCGGACCAGCAGCGTGGTCTGCACGTCGGTATGGCTGGCCGAGATGACCTGCAGCCGGTCCGGCAGCGAGGCCGGGTCGCGGCGCGGGCCGGACAGCAGGTGATGGGTGGCCAGCAGGTCATCGACCGGCCCGGCGACCCGCACCCGCGAGTCAACCAGCACGATCACGTAGTCGCAGGCGCGTTCCAGGTCGCTGATCAGGTGCGAGGAGAGCACGACGCTGACCTGCCTCTCGGCGACGGCTTCCATCAGGTCCTGGAGGAACTCGCGGCGGGCCAGCGGATCGAGGCTGGCCACCGGCTCGTCCAGGATCAGCAGCTCGGGCCGCTTCGCGACGGCCAGGGTGAGCGCGAGCTGGGCGCGCTGCCCGCCGGACAGCGTCCCGGCCTTCTGCTTCGGGTCCAGGCCCAGCCGCTCGACCCGGCGGCGCGCCAGTTCCGCGTCCCAGCCCGGGTTGAGGTGCGCGCCCAGCCGCAGGTGGTCGGCGACCGGCAGCCCGGCATACAGCGGCGCGTCCTGGGCCAGGTACCCGACCCGGGCCAGCTGGGCCGGGCCGCCCACGGGCCGCCCGCCAAGCACCTCGATCGCGCCCGTTGTCGGCGCCAGCATCCCGGTGGCCAGGTTGATCAGCGTCGTCTTCCCGGCCCCGTTCGGGCCCACCAGGCCGACGACGTGCCCGGCCGGGATAGACAGCGTGCACCCGGCCAGCGCCCACCTCGTGCGGTACCGCTTGCCGAGCCCCTCGGTTTCAATGACGGCGGTCACGCTATGTTCTCCTCACTTGCGGACCGAAAAGTGCTGGCGAACAGGGCCTCGATGGACTCGTCGTCCAGCCCGGCGCGGCGTGCCTTGGCCAGCCACCGCTGCAGCTCGCGGCGCAGCGGCCCGTGAGCCGCCAGCGAGCCGCCGTCCAGCGTCCCGGTCACGAACGTCCCGACCCCCGGCCGGGCCGCCACCAGCCGCTCGTATTCCAGTTCCCGGTAGGCCTTGAGCACCGTGTTCGGGTTGATCGCCAGCCCCGCTGCCACGTCCTTGACCTTCGGCAGCTGGTCACCCTCGTGTAGCAGGCCCAGTCGCAGCGCGTGCCGGACCTGGTGGATCAGCTGCATGTAGGGGGCGACGCCGGACCGGCCGTCCAGGTGGAACTCGATCACGGGCCCTCCATTTAGCTAGATACCTAGCACTATAGCTGACTGGCTAGATAGCTGCCAAGGGATCACGTGATGGCCGACTGAAATACCAGGCGGATGGATACTCGCGCTTCGGTTCGCGATCTGCTGCACTGCCACCGCGGTGACCATGCCCGTCAACATGGTGCCGGCCGGAGCAGGCTTCAGCCAGTCATCCCGGCCAGGCCGCGCGGAGCTAGCGGGGGTGGTCACCCGCGTGGCCGGGATCTGCCAGCGGTGCCACGTAGCCCTGCGCGACCAGGCGCTGCGCGCCGACGGCGTACTGGGCGGGGTCGTCCGGGGCTGTGGTGGCCAGCCCGTCGACGTACCTGTTGAACATGCAAAACACCGCGGCGATCAAGACCGTGTCGTGGATCTCCAGATCCGTCGCGCCCGCCTCGCGGGCCTGGGCGACCTGCTCTGTGGTGACGGCGTGGCCGCTCTGGGCGACCGCCGAGGCGATTGCCAGCAAGGCTTTCAGCTTGGCCGGCACCGGCGCGGTGGCCGGGTCGGCGCGCACCTGCTCCACCAGCGTCATTCCTTCTGGCAGCTGGGCCGCGGCGCAGGCGGAGTGGGCCGAGGTGCAGTAGCGGCAGTCGTTGAGTGCCGACACATAGGCCGCGATCAGTTCCCGCTCGCCCCTGGTCAAGGTGCTCGGCCCGCGCAGCAGCACTTCCGCCAGCTCGCTCAGCGGGCGGGCGGTCTGCGGCCGGTAGCGGAGCAGGCCGCGGATTCCCGGTTCGGCGGAGTTCAGGGCGATGTGTGGCATGACAGCTCACCTCCGCAGGAAAGACGACGGCTAGCATGCGGCATCGGTGCCAGCAGACCCCGGGCCAGTCAATCCCGGTGCAAACCACCCCGGCAACCCCGGGCCAGCCCAACTGCGTGCCGCCGCCAGCGAATGCGCGCTCGTGCCGCTGGTGGGGGGGGTTGCAAGTGGCCGGCGGGCCTGGGGTAGTTACCGGTAGCGGAAGCCGTCGAGGAAACGGCGGAACAGGCCACCGTCGCGGGTAAGGGCGGGGCCGGGCGCGGGCGCGACGGTGCGCTGGCGGGCGATGGGCTGGTCGTAGTCGGTGCGGGCGATGGCCTCGACGGTCTGGGATTCGCTGAAGTCCTCGGA
>WNGD01004991.1_pt1 | contig 12991 bp, 11 predicted proteins | sample 5400671 | NCBI WGS metagenome assembly WNGD01 (sample SAMN13153369, study PRJNA577476) | soil metagenome | isolation source: 40 cm soil or saprolite under grassland replicate 2 | place: USA:California | collected 2016-06-15
TTCATCCCGGTCAAGAAAAGAGGAGATGATGTGTTTCAAGGAGAAATCATAGGCGAGGTCCAGGAAACACCGTTGATAAAGCATAGGATTATGATGCCCTCAGCAACTCAAGGAAAACTAGAGGAAATAAACGAAGGGCGGTATACTGTGAATGAAATTGTCGCAACAGTAAAAACTCCAAGCACCAAGGTCGATATTGGATTATCGAGCTGGTGGACTGTGAGAACGCCCAGGCCAGTGCTTCGTAAGCTGCCTCCTGAGTCTCCGCTTCTTACTGGTCAGCGGGTTTTAGACACATTTTTCCCTGTTGCAAAAGGAGGAACTGCTGCAATTCCTGGTCCTTTTGGAAGTGGCAAGACGGTGACACAACAACAACTAGCGAAATGGGCTGATAGCAATGTGATAGTGTATGTCGGGTGTGGGGAAAGAGGCAACGAGATGACAGAAGTACTTACTACTTTTCCCGAATTAGAAGATCCTAAATCGAAGCGACCTCTAATGGAGCGCACAATACTTGTCGCTAACACCTCGAACATGCCGGTCGCCGCCCGCGAAGCGAGTATTTATACGGGAATCACAATGGGGGAGTATTACCGGGACATGGGCTATGGCGTCGCGCTCATGGCTGATAGCACCTCTCGATGGGCAGAAGCCCTCAGAGAAATATCAGGAAGACTAGAAGAAATGCCGGGAGAAGAAGGATATCCTGCTTATTTGGGAAGGCGGCTCGCAGAATTCTATGAAAGAGGGGGTAAGGCAATCGTAATTTCACCGGAGGAACGAATTGGGTCTTTAACTTTGGTTGGAGCCGTCTCACCTCCAGGCGGAGATTTTTCTGAGCCAGTGTCACAGAACACACTTCGGGTTACTAGGGTGTTCTGGGCGCTTGATGCAAGTTTAGCTTCGCGAAGGCATTTTCCTTCAATCAATTGGCTGACGAGTTATTCACTATATGCTGACGATATGACTAATTGGTATAGCCAAAATGTATCTCCGGAGTGGGTTCCTTTTAGGAAGGAGGCGTTAGAAATCTTGCAAAGAGAATCGGAGTTAGAAGAGATTGTTCAGTTAGTTGGATACGATGCTCTGCCGGAACCCGAGAAAGGAATTCTGGATACAGCTCGCTCGCTTAGAGAAGACTATTTACAACAAAGCGCTTACGATGAAGTGGATACTTATACATCCATAAGAAAGCAGTTTTTGATGCTCTCGGTAATATTAGACTTCGGCAGGATGGAAGCAAATGCAATTAGGAAGGGTGTTCGGGCTTCGCGGATAGGTGATTTAGATGCAAGAAAGCTTATATCCAAAATGAAATGGACACCTGAAGATCATATCGAACAGCTATTGCTCGAGATCAGGACTAGCATGAGCCAGCAATTTGAGGGTCTGTTGATCCAGGTGACCCAATAAGTGTCTACGATAGCATTTAAAACACTCTCTAAGATAGCGGGGCCTCTGATATTCGTAGAAGGGGTGGACAATGCGGCTTATGGTGAAATGGTAGAGATAAAACTTGTAGACGGCCAAAGGCGTCAGGGCCAAGTGCTTGACACGAGGAAGGGTCTGGCCATTGTGCAGGTATTTGGCCCAACTTTAGGGCTAGGTACCTCAGGAACATCAACAAGATTTCTTGGACACACTGCTACGCTATCGGTATCAGATGAAATGTTAGGCAGGGTATTTGACGGATTGGGGAACCCAAAGGATAATGGACCTAAGATCGTATCAAAACAAAAGTTTGACTTAGTCGGTTCTGGCATCAACCCATATTCTAGAGAGCAACCATCTGAATTCATCCAGACTGGAATGTCCAATATCGATGGAATGAACACGCTAGTGAGAGGTCAAAAACTGCCGATTTTCTCGGGTGCAGGTCTACCTCATAATATGCTCGCATCACAAATTGCTAGACAATCAAAGGTGCTTGGCACCGCTGAAAGCTTTTCTGTAGTATTTGCCGCGATAGGAATTACTAGTGAAGAAGCGAATTTTTTTGTCAAACAATTTGAAGAGAGTGGTGCGTTAGGGCGAACAGTTCTTTTCTTGAATCTTTCTTCGGATCCTTCGATGGAACGTATACTAACACCCCGACTTGCACTGACAACTGCGGAATTCCTTGCCTATGAACGGGAAATGCACGTTCTTGTTATTTTGACCGACATGACAAATTATTGCGAGGCTCTGAGAGAGATAGCAGCTGCACGCGAAGAAGTTCCAGGGAGGAGAGGTTATCCAGGTTATATGTATACAGATCTGGCTTCAATTTATGAGCGTGCAGGTAGAATAAAGGGCAGAAAGGGTTCAGTTACACAGATTCCTATTTTGACAATGCCGGCCGACGACATCACGCATCCGATACCTGACCTTACTGGCTACATAACCGAAGGCCAGATAGTCATGAGCAGGGATTTACAACGCGCAGATATTCACCCACCAGCAGATGTCCTGACAAGTCTTTCGCGTTTAATGAATCAAGGTATCGGCAAGGGTCGGACAAGGGAAGACCATAGAAGTCTGGCTGATCAACTCTATGCGACGTATGCACAGGGCAAGGACGCTAGAGCATTGGCAGCTATTGTTGGTGAGGAAGCTCTGAGCGATATAGATAGAAAGTTTTTGAAGATTGCAAACTATTTTGAACGAAAATTTGTAAATCAGGGTTTTGATGAAAACCGTTCAATCGAAGAAACGCTAAACATTGGGTGGGAACTTCTAAGTGACCTGTCAGAATCGGAGATGAAGCGTATCAAACCTGAATTCATTGAGAAGTACGGGAGAAAAAAAGCAGTCACGAAGGAGGTAGAGTGAACAAGTAATTGCCGTCTGCAATTAATATCCGTCCCACGCGCCTCGAATACATACGAACTAAGAGAAGGATCGTTATCGCCAAGAAGGGATTAAAACTTTTGAAGCTCAAGCGTCAAGCATTGATTCTAGAGTTTTTCAGTACTAGCAAGACTGCTGCAACCTTAAGAAGTGGTCTGCAGTCCGAGCTAATGAAAGGCTATGAAAGTATAAGGATGGCAGAAATGATGGCAGGCGCAATTCGACTAGAAAATGAGGCAATGAAAATTCCTAGTCTGACCAATCTGCAGATCAAGTCAAAGAATGTGATGGGCGTTCGTATCCCCAAATTAGTGGGGGGACAAAGGCAAGAGGCTCTCACTGAGCATCTCTTAGAACTTCCAACTTCGATTAACGAGGCCATCAAATCATTTCAACAGGTTCACAAGATGGTACTGGATGTAGCTGAAAAGGAGACGGCGTTGAGGAAGCTTCTGCTCGAAATAGAAAAAACAAAACGCAAATCAAATGCAATCGAAAATGTTTTTATCCCTAGGTTAGAAGCCGCAGTCAAATTCATCACTTTCAGACTTGATGAAATGGAACGTGATACGTTCATTATGCTAAAAACTGTAAAGCGCAAAATGGGGGAGAGGGAAGAGGAAAGTATCAAAAAGGAGGAACAAAAAATTCTTGCCGGTTAGGTTTGCGAACTCCCAACAGAGAAAGTTTTACCTGGTAATGAGGGCGTTTAAGATAGGGAATATAATTGGTACAGTCGTTGTAGTTCTGTATATAAGTAAGCATTTTTTTGGTGGATAATGATGTCAAATACACAGGAGGCTTACATCCAGACCCTAAAACAAATTAAGGATGCTGAGGACAGCGCAGAAAAAGAAATCGAAGCTCGAAAGAGGGAGGTCGAACAAGAAATTAGAAATTTACAGATTCAGATGGAAAAGAAAATAGAGGCGGCAAAGATTGAGGGTGAAAATCTTATAATCAAAAGTATTGAGGAAGCTAGACAGAGGGCTCTAGTAGAAGCAGATTCTATTATCAAGGAGGCTCAAATTAAGGCAAAAAAAATCTCGACTCAGGTAAATAATCAGAAGGTACGAAGGATAATTGACATCTTGTTCAAGGGAATTGAGTGAATGAACGTGCTAAAACCTGTGGCAATGACACGCATGGCTGCAATTGGCCTACGAAAAAATAAGCAGGTTATAGTATCGATACTTCATGACATTGGGGCAGTTCAATTAGAACCTCTGTCGAAGTACGCGGCTGCGTTGTTAAGCAGTGGACGTGAAGGTGATCCCTATAGAGAGGTAATCCTATCAGACCAGCTTCTCCGGATGCGGGCCTTGAAAGCGGCTCTTCCGCCCTCGACGGTGGTGCAGCGACATCACTTTAAGTCGATAGACGAGATCCTCCACGCAGCTAAAGCTATAGATATCGATGGCAAAGTTGGTTATTTGGAAAGACAAAAGGAAGACCTCCTTACACAGTTGAAATCTACAGAGAATAATCTAAGACTCTTAGAAGAGTTTTTGTTCTTTCCAGAGGATCTTAGAATTTTACATTTGTCATCTGCCTCCTCATATTTTGGGCGTGCGGCATCCGAGAAATTTGGGGAATTTAAGAAAGCGCTCGAAGAATGGAAGAAAGACGTCGTTTTGTACTATAATGAAGATAAAAAATTTACACATTTTGTCCTTGTTATTCTGCCAAATTTTCCGACTAAAGTTCTTGCTTCTCTCGTCCAATCATATGACATTAGCCTAGAACCAGTACCTAATCTTAATGGGAAACCTTCTAGCATAATTCAAGATCAAAAAAATCAAAAAAGCGAAATCTCCAACAAACTACAGACCATAAATGAGCAACTATTAGACATTTCGAAAAAATATTATGCTATCATTGTGAGCATTCAAGAGCAGCTTGAAATAGAAAATAAAAAATTTGAGGTCACGGATAATTTTGGCCTAAGCAGAGATACATTCGCATTGGAAGGATGGGCACCAAAGTCAAAACTCAAGGAGATAAGAATACTGTTTAATAGACATACTAGGAGCACTGCCATATTTGAATTAAAGACAGCGGAAAGGCCACCAACGCTCTTGGCAAATCCCAAAAGATTTCGAGTCTTTGAATCGTTTGTAAGATTTTACTCTATGCCGTCCGGGGACGAATTCGATCCGACTCTGATATTTGGTCTACTTTTTCCCGTCTTTTATGGTATGATGCTTGGTGACGTCGGCTATGGGCTTGTTATCCTCCTAATTTCATTGTGGGTGATACGACGAGTCGAGGGGCGCAAACGTAATTTGAATATCATGCCCAAACCATTAAGAAATTTCGCCAAGACAATAGTGCGACCAAGTCAGATGGTAAAGTTGGCAAAAGCAATGATCCCCGGAGCAATCATTGCAATAATCTTAGGATTCATGTTCAACCTGTATTTTGGGTTTCATCTTAACGGCTACCTCTTTCACTATGCAAAGGGGCTGCATTACCTACCTGCAAGTGGCGCATTTCTGGACCCCGTTGGAACCTTTGGTTTGAAAAAACTCTTGTTATTCAGTGGCTATATAGGCCTTGGCATGGTATCGTTCGGCCTGATACTGGGAATCTTGAATAATTTAAGAGAAGGGCAAAAGCGACACATGATTGGAAAGGTTGGCTGGCTACTTTTTGGATGGGGCATTGTTCTAATCGGCTTGGCACTCTTGCATCATACCCATGTCAACCCTGTCCGTCATTTTCAAGGAGTCGTGTATTTCGGTTTAATATTAGGAGGCATTGGATTAATGTTCTATGGCGAAGGTGTGCGAGCAGTCATGGAGTTGCCCTCGATAATCAGCCATATTCTCTCTTACACAAGGATCGTGGGAATATTGTTGGCGTCTGTTATTTTGGCAGATGTGATTGACTTCATTTTCATAAGGTCCCTGCATCACGCCATACCCCTTATAGTTCTAGGGGTAATAATTTTTTTTATCGGCCATCTATTTAATATAATATTAGGCGTCTTTGAACCAGGTATACAGGGAGCAAGATTGCTCTATGTTGAATTCTTTTCAAAGTTCTATCACGGCAATGGAAGGCCATTTAGACCATTCGGCACTAAAAGAAAATTCACAGTTGAACAATATAATGCTGAGGCACCCACCAAAGCGATAACTAAAGAAGGTTAGCGCAACTAATTGTTTTTGGATTGCAACATGACTTGCGATTACCTCTAACCCTTTACCCAGTCACCATTCTACGTCCTGGGCAAAAGGTCTATAATTATGTGCAGATGTAAATTTACTATGTCACAGCAGGACTTGCAAACTTATTTGAAATACAGAACTCTCGAAGATATGCTCAAAGTCATAGTATATTCTGCCCAATCGGCGCTGGGGTTAACACCGATGTTGTATCACATCGTACAAAATAGTCGAGAAGTACTTTTTATCCAAACTGGAACTGTAGGTGGGATCATTGTGCATTTTGTAATCCAGGAGCAAAAGCCAAAGGAAAAGTTCATTCAATTAAAACGGTTTACAGGCGAATTTAGTTTTGTAGATAGCATAGGGACCGATGCTCAATCGATCTACGTACCAATATTAGAGCTCGAAAGCTCCACACTTAGATTCCCGCCATAGTTCAAAAATGCGATTGGGTTCGTTATGATGATATGAACTGAACTGAAGCAATCGCATTAAACTTTGTAAGCTCTGAGGATGATAACGTTGGAAAAAAATACATGCCAACATCAACATCAGCAATACCAAAGTTCGTAGATCTCTCGTCGAAGATTCAAGAGGGGAAAAAACGACATGCGAATCTGTTATATTCCGATAAATTGAATAAGAGCATATCGAATTAACAAGAACTGCTGTTGAAGGTAGCTCTGTCCATCGCAGGCAGTGATTCGGGTGCCGGTGCAGGAATTCAGGCAGATCTAAAGACTTTCACAAGTCTAGGTGTTTATGGATGCACTGCAATTACCGCGGTGACTGCGCAGAACACCCAGGAAGTTTCTAGCATCTTCGAAGTCACTCCGGAATCCATCGCTAAACAAATTAGATCAGTCCTTCTCGACATGCCTCCAGACGCTATTAAAATCGGAATGGTCTATAATAAACCAAATATTCAAACTCTCATTAGGGTGTTGAAAAGGTGTGATGTCCCGGTTGTACTTGATCCAATCCTATCTGCAGGTAGCGGCGGAAAACTTCTGTTGCCTGAAGCTTTCGAATCCTTTAAGACAGGATTAATCCCTCTTTCAACTATGATAACTCCAAATCACATAGAAGCAGAAAAAATCGCGGGTTTACAAATAAAATCACGGAGTGACGTTGTTGTAGTAGCTAGAAAAATAAAAAATCTTGGGGCAAAAAATGTTATCATAAAAGGTAATCACTTTGGAAAGAAACAAGTCACAGACATTCTTTTGAATTCTGAGGGTAAAGTGATCGAAATTTCAAATTCCAAATTAAGTTCGGAGGAGATGCATGGCTCAGGATGCAATTTTTCTGCCGCAATTACTGCATTTCTTGCAAAAGATTTCCCTATAATCGACGCTTTCAAGTTGGCAAATAAATATGTGCGAGATTCCTTGCAAAATGCCTTAAAAATAGGTAACGGACTTTTGGTTTCTAATCCGGCAGCATCTATGTACGATTACGCCAGTCGATATATCGTTTTGAAGGGGCTGCATCGTGCTATTGAAGATATCGAAAAATCGGATAATTTTGGCATTTTGATACCGGAAACCCAGTCAAATATTGGATTTGCTCTTCCGGACGCGCAAGAATTAGGTCAAATTGCAGCTGTAAAGGGGAGAATTATCAAAATTGGATACGCGGCTAGATCTGCATCCTCAATAGTCGAATTCGGCGCTTCCAAACATGTTGGTTCTGCACTTCTTGCATATATGACAGTCAACAGACTCGTCCGATCCGCGATGAACATAAAATACGATGAGAAAATAAGAAAAATTACCAAGGCAGCTTTTAAAGTTTCAAATTACGACAGAAGAAAAGAGCCTAGACATATTTTGAGAAAAGAGGGGATGTCAATTTTTTGGGGAATTAAATATGCATTAGCAAAAAATCCAGAGGCTGAAATTATATATCATGAAGGATCTTTTGGCAAGGAGCCCATGTGCATCATATTTGCGAGCAACCCTGCAGAGGTCGTCAATAAGATTAGAATTATATTGAAAAAGTATTGAACACGTAGAGAAAGGCATTTTGGTAAAGATTCGTGGTTATAACTTCTGCTAAAATTCTCGGCAGAAGATTATTGGATTTCGTCTTCGTAATTTCGTCGTACTTTTCTTGAAGCATTCACTAGATAACCCCCGAGTACAGCAACACCCATTCCTCCTATTATGAAAATGACCGGAACTATATCCATACCGGCTACCACAAATAATGGGTTGATCTTTGTGAATGCATCCCTAGCGGCAGACATACCTGCAATCAGAATAATGCCAGTGGATATGAGAATAAGTGCCGAATTGCGCCGTGCACTTGTTCTGGTGAGTGCGAAGACGACGCCAGCAAGTATCAAGCAGGGTGCCCCAGATATCGAAACATTTAAGATTAAAACCCCGATAGGATCGACGAAGACTTGTGGTCCCTTTCCTCCAGGTCCGATCAAAAAATTGTAGAATGATAGAATCAGAAATACAAACATGATTCCGAGAGCAAGGGATCCCAAAGCGACCCAGGTTTCAAATTTTACCACAGGGAAATGCAGCTCTTGAAATTCCTATGTGATACCTACTAGCCCGGCAAGCTCCCTTCTACATGCTGAACCTAACACTTCAGCTGCTTTTTCTGGCCTAACATTATTTACATAAACTCCAAAGCCTCGTTCAAGACCAGACCACGGTTGCAATTGTGGATAAATCTCGATATGCCAATGGATTTGACGGCTGTTCTTTTTTTCTGGTGCAAAATGAAATACAAGATTGAATGGCGCTTCATTCAATGCTTTTGACATTCCTCCTAGTGTTGCTCTCATCATTAGTGCAAGGTCAGTTATCTCCTTCTGTGTTATTTTCGAGAAAGCAGTTGTGTGCCGTTTAGGATAAATCCAAAATTCATAAGGGTAAGTGGGAGCCCACGGAGAGAATGAAAGAAAGCTATCTGTACTCAATATCTGCCTCGGCCCACTGGATTCGATAGAAATAATATTGCATGCAGGACAGCTCCCATTCTCGTTCATGTACTTGTGTGAAGCTTCTGCCTCTACCTCAATGTGTGGAGGAATAGTGGAAAAAGTCACAATGTTAAGGTGAGGATGAATAGTCGACGTCCCGGCCCCCAAACCGCTATCGATATAAACAGAAACATAAGTTACACTTTTCTGGGTATAGAGCCATCTGACCCTGTCTTGAATGACCAAAAGCACATTTGCCCACTGATCGACCGAGATCCTAGACAACTTCCTGTCATGGTCAGGAGAAGCGACCAAAACTTGATGATAGCCGTACGCGGGTTCACTGTATAGTGGTTTGTCTGAGTAGCTGGGAGGAGAGCTAATTGTAACCGCTGGATTGTTACTCTGGAAGACCCTCACGCACCAATCACTGATTATACTTTCTTCACTATCGGAAAGCCGTTGGAGCATGCCATCTTTGGCCACCAGAGCAATGAGAGCAGGTTCAGTCATGGATTCGTTACCAGGGCAATACGGACATCTGGCATCCAACGAAGGATTGATTGGTTCGCTCTCATTTGATCTTGGCACTATTACAAACTTATCTAAGACATAGTCTTTCCTCAGATCCCCCAACTGTAACTCTGCCCCCAAAACATCGTAGGAGCTCTTTTAATTAAAGCTTCTGCACCGAACCAAGTTGCTCCAAATTCGTAGTCATTTATTTTCGATTTGCTGATGAAAAGAATCTCGGCCATGAATGAGTCTTTCGGAAGAATCGATGGGTTTGTCCGGCTTCTAATTCGGTCGCCGCAGAAGTATCGTCACAGATAAATTCACCGATCTGGATGAACTAATGACTAATGAAAGATAAGGACTGTTCTGATATTAAGATTGTTTACGTTTTGCTTGATGGGGTAGCTGATTTGCCGCATCCAAATCTGAACGAGTTGACTCCTCTTGATGCAGCCTGCACGCCCAATATGGATCATTTGGCTAAGAATGGCTGTATGGGAGAGACGATCACAGTAGGAGAAGGGATTGCACCACAATCTGATATTGCTGTTTTTAATATGCTAGGCTACAGCTTTCTGGATGGAAGCTATGTGGGGAGAGGAGTGATAGAATCAATTGGGTCTGACATAGATTTTCGCGATGGTGACCTAGCCTTGCGGGGAAACTTTGCTACAGTAGATGATAAGTTGCAGATTATAGATCGAAGAGCAGGTAGGAGCATCGCACAGGCTGAAGCCAACGACATCTGTCGAACTCTGGCGGAAGAAATGAAATTTAGTGATAGCGGCGTTTCATTTGTTTTAAAACCCACAATTGCCCATCGCGTGAGTGTAAGGTTCAGACATGCTAATCTGAGATTCTCTGATAAGATAACTAACACAGATCCAGCCTATGAGAAAGTCGACGGTATGGGTATAGCAAAAGACAATCTAGGGAACATGCACGTTAAAAAATCCTTTGCCGAGGAATCCTCTGAATCTGCAGCAGCCGCTGCGAAAACTGTCAATGAGTTTTCGGAACAAGTAATAAGACTACTTAGAGACCATCCGATCAACAAACGACGCGAAAGCTCCGGAAAGACACCCATGAATGCGATCCTCTTAAGGGACTCTGGAAACACTTTTCCGAAACTCGAATCAATTAGAAAAAAGTACAATATGGAGATTGCAAGTATCGTGGACATGCCGGTGGAAATAGGTATTTCCAAGGTTTTAGGCATGAGGACACTAGAAGCAGGGGGGATCAATGATTATGAAAGTAAAGCTTTCGTGGTTATAGAAAACCTGATGCGTAATGATGGAATTTACGTCCACATAAAGGGACCGGACGAATTTGGTCATGATGGAGATGCACAAGGCAAAAAAAGAAGCATAGAAGACATCGACAGAGCCTTCTTTGGGACTTTACGAAAAAATCTAAAAAATGAGGAAGGGCAAATGATAGTTATTTCCGCTGATCATTCAACCCCTTGTATAAAAAAAGCCCATAGCGCAGATCCTGTGCCTGTTTTATTTTCCGGGAACATGGTCATAAAAGATGGGAGTGAGAGATTTACTGAAAAAAATGCTTCAAAAGGACGCTTGGGACGTATAATGGGTCCCACTGTGCTTACAACTGCTATAAACATGAGAAACGATAATAGATCGACTGCTTGTTGATCCCTACCCTTGCTATACTGTACCTGGTCCTTGGATAGATAATTGGATAGATAAATAATATTATAGTCTACCGCTTATTAGTGTGCATTTACATTGTTCGCAGACCTGTTCGTCAATATTGGACTCCATATTGTGGTGTACGTCACAAATTATTAATGTGTAACGCATATAGTTACACAGTTCCACGAATTTAGCCATAGTGTTTGGGGTATACGCTTTGTTTGAAGTCAAGTCTCTTGCGATATCATCGGTCATCCGCATCACTTCCATTACTGAGGTCAGCTTATTCATAAGCTGTATGTCCCCTCTCGTCCCTCGAAGGTAGTTGCTGACGGCTGCTTGAGTAACACCTAGTACCCTGGCGACAATCTCCTCCTTCATTTCGTATTCATTTACGAGCTTCTTAGCTAAAATCGCCCTTATAGCAGGGATTAGAGATTTTGCTTCGATCTCGGATGGTAGTAGCATCAGCAACGTACAAAAACGCTGTGATTCTTATTTAAAGGTTCTCGAGAAGATAAAATCATGAGATATTAAAACAAGACATATTTAAGTGAGCGGTCACTTTGCATCCATTGTCTCGAGATGGATAGGAGTTTGATATCGCATTACGTATGGCTAGAAATCTGCCGGCGTTGTAGTTGGATAACGGGGGAGATCGAATGCAAGTAAAATTTGGGTTTACTCAAGGGCTAAATGTTGCCCGTTTGGGTCTGGATGAGACTCAAATAATGAGTGCTTGTCAAATAGCCGACCGAATGAATTATGATTCTATCTGGATGATGGACCACTCTAACGTTCCACAATGGAAAAATGCTATAGTAAATGACGCATGGCTTATGCTTGCAGCGATAGGCACGATCACCCGCAATGTTGAATTAGGGACTTGTGTGACTGATGCCATTAGAAGACATCCTTCAGCCATTGCACTCTCTGCAATCACGTTGGACAGGATTACGAACGGCAGGGCAATCCTTGGTATAGGGGCGGGCGAAGCTCAAAACGTTGTCGACTTTGGGATAGAATTTTCTAAACCGGTAACGAAATTTAAGGAACAACTAGAGGTCATCGAAAAACTCTTTGGCTCAGGTCCAGACCATCGCGTCAACTACGAAGGTCAATACTACAAACTTGCAAACGCATGTCTCCAAAGCAAAAGTATTCGCAAACCTAGACCCCCGATCTATATCGCAGCTGGTGCACGGAAGACACTCGAATTATGTGCGACTCACGGAGATGGATGGATACCGATCGGTTACACACCGGAATTATTTCAAAGACATGCTGACGTTATCCGTGAAAACGCCAAGAAGATAGGGAGAGATCTTTCTAATTTCCAATTTGCGAACGACGTAGACATATACTTTACCGATGATGGGGAAGAAGCGTGGAATAAGATGAAAAATGCAGTCAAAGTAAGCCTGTACAAACCGGAATTATTAAGCGTGCATAATTTACAACCAGATTCGGAATTCGATTTCCGTAAATACTTTACCGAATATGCCATGAACAAACCCGAACTCATGGAGCAAATGAAAAAGGCAGCACTAAAAATACCAGATAGTGTCGCAAGAACGGCGATCGGCGTCGGGAAACCAGATGACGTTGTCGAGATGTTAGAGAGATTTATCAAAGCAGGGACAAATCACTTCATCATTAGATTCTGGGGAGACGGCTACTTCAAGAATATAGAAATGTTCGGTAACAAAATCATTCCCTATTTTAGGGAGCAATCTAGTAAGTGATAGTCGCATCGAGAGGATAGAATTAATTCTTAAAAATAGTCGTCCAATGAAGTATGAAATAATGTCTTATTTTCTTTGTCTATTTTTTTTCTTACGCTACTTCTTACCACTGGTTCCGCGTCAAAT